>Ga0164241_10001439_pt1 | contig 29338 bp, 22 predicted proteins | sample OricomyardsoilBY_FD_108780 | JGI IMG/M metagenome (GOLD analysis project Ga0164241, IMG submission 108780) | Backyard soil microbial communities from Emeryville, California, USA - Original compost - Back yard soil (BY) | ecosystem: Environmental > Terrestrial > Soil > Unclassified | place: USA... | reverse complement strand
TGGGCCTGCGTACTTCTAGGGCATGGTCATCACTGATAGAACCGTTTTACCCATCATGAAAACCTACCTAACGTCAGTTTTTTTACGCGAAATAACGTAATATTTTGATCATTTTATTGAAAATTGAACCTTTTTGATCTTATTTAGCATTTAAGGGTTTTTTAAGCTTACCTAAGTAATCTTGTTTGACAAATACGCAAATAAGAGGGGAACACAATGAAAAATAGATTGAAATTATATCAGCATCAGGCTGGTTTAGACGACAATGATTTGTTACATGAGGATGAGTTGTATTTACCTCAAGAAAAAAAAGCCTTTAATGCGTATGAGAATAAAAAATATAAAAAAGCATTCGATCTTTATAATAACCTCTTGAAGAAAATCCGTCAAAGTGAGCCAGACAATTTAGAAAAATTATTAGATATTCAGTACAGTTGTTTAGATTGCAGTTATCAATATTCTCATCAATCTTGGGACGACTTTATAAAAGAAATGAAAGAATTAGAAAAATTAGCGCAAAATAGTAAGAGTTCGGCTTTTGCAAATAGATTTAATCTGTTAATAGACAGCGTTAAAGTGCCATACAATAAGTTCCTCTATGAATATGCATATGCTTTCAATTATTTATACAAAGAATCCAAGCAAAAATTTAACAAACAAGAGTTAGCATTGGATGCTCTTAAAAACAATGTAGAACAAGCAAAAAAACTATTTAATTTATTAATAGGGGCTGTCAAAGAAACAATAGAGTTAGAAAGAGTGCAAGGAAAAACGGCGTCAGCAACAGCAACTATGGGTGTCTTCGAAGGTAGCTCTTTAGTAACAGTGGATATGCTAGCTGACTTTATTGGGCAATTAGAACAAGAACAAAAAGAAATTGAATCGTACTTGCTCACGCTCAAGCCTGCCTCTCAAAAATCTTCTTCAAGTATTTGCTCTAGTAGTTCTAGCAATCTAAAAAATAATAAAAAGAAAAGAATATTAGAAGAAGATAATGATGAAGAAAATAATCTGCCATTAGATGATGATTCAGATGATGAGATACTGAATACTGATACGGCTGGTAGCAAGCGTTCTAAACAAAGTGATATATCTTCTAGTTCAAGCACGAAAAAAGCGGAAGATAACATAGATAATGATGAAGATACTGAAGATGATGAGGATGATCAACTTTTACTAGACAAGCATCCTCATGAAAGCAAAAATGAAAGCCGTTTACCGCAAGTTAGCCACTCAAAACAAAGTTTTCTCTCTAACCGTTCGTATTCTGGTATCTCTTTGGCAGATCTTAATTTGAGTGCAGGCACGAATGATCATAATAGTTCATTCAAAAGAGCAACTATACGCAGTCATATATCATGTAACAAATTTTTTTCCGGATCTCAACAAACCGCTACGAGCAGTTGTTCGTCAACAGTAAGTCTCAGCGGAAACTCGCAAGAGAGCTCTACTCGTTCTGCTTCTAGCTCCACTTCTCCTTTTAGTTTGACTGCTCGCACGACTAACTTTTACTTATCAAATTCTTCTAGTAGGAGTTCTGACGATTCTAGCTTTTGTTCCAGCGTATCATCAACAAAAGACAATAGCTCAGGTTCTACTAATACTAGTTTAAGTTCGTTGTCTTCCAGCTCTAGCTCAAGTCGGAGCGTTGAAACTGTTCGTTTATCTGCTAGTGACTTGTATAGAGATTTCAAGAATGAGGCATTAACGTCTTTTTTTGATATGATAAAAGAAGATATTTCACCTGCTGTTGTACGCCAGCTTTTTTATCATGCGGCCAAAAGTTTAATCATCGCTTTTAAGGGATCTTCGGAAAATGAGAAAAAAATCTTTCATCCTATTATTTATAAATTATTAATGTGTCAGTATCTATTTATAGATAAAAGCAGCAACGTTTTAGAAAATTCTCCAAATAAGAATATCATAAAAACGATGTGTACCGCGATTTGTACAGAAGAAGAAGCAAAAGAATTGCAAGAAGAATTGCAGCTAGAATTACAGACAAAACAGAACACTCTCATGAATTCTTCCAGCTTTTTTAATACTATTCCCCCCAATAAAGAATTCTTACGAGCTCAATTACAAGATGCTGTAAAAGATCTCCGTCAATTAGGATATGAGACCTTTAAAGCTAGACTAGGTATATTTAGTTATGAATTTGGCATGGGTTTTAATCTTGCCTCACGTGACAGAATCCGCATTGAAAAAGTGAATGGTAATGAATTAGCAACCCCTCTAATAGAATTTGCGAATAAACAGGGAAATCAAAGAGCAAGTGACTGGGTAAAGAAAAAAGAAAATTATAATAAAAAAATGACTGTGGGGAAAAAATAGCAGTCGTAAGATGACAGGTTAGCCTTATTGCTATCCGAGCGGGCTACTTGCTGGTATCAACTCAGTCCCTGTTAAGAACGCCCACATGCAAAATGATGTCATCCTGAAGCATGTTTTGTATGCTGAAGGATGACATTACTTGACAGTGCATAAAATACTCGTAAACGGTTATTCAGTGACTAATGAGGAAGGTTTAACAATACTATTAAATCGGCCATAGCTAAAATAAATGGTCAAGCCAATAGACGTCCAAATTAAGAAACTTATCCACGTAATACGCGGCAAACTACTCATCAGATATAAACACAACATGACTCCAATAATGGGGACAAGTGGGCTGAAAGGTGTTTTAAAAGGACGCGGCATGTCAGGTCTCGTATAACGTAAAACAACAACGCTGCTACAAACAGCAGCAAAAGCAGCCAGTGTGCCGATATTGACGATATTGGCAATTTGATTAATGGGGAAAAAGCCGGCAACAATCGCCATCAAGCCGCCTACGAACCAAACAAGCTGACGGGGTGAGCGGGTTTTCGGATGAATTTTTACAAACAATTTGGGTAATAAACCATCGCGTGCCATTGCTAAATAAATGCGAGTAAAGCCGTAATACATTGCCAAAATAGCAGTTGTTAAACCAGCTACGGCGCCTAATGCAACAATTTCTGCCGCGAAATGATGGCCCGTTTTGACTAAGGCAGTTGCAACAGGGGAACTGATATTAAGTTGCGGATAATACATAATGCCAGTCAGTACACCGGCTACTATAACGTAAATGATTGTACAAATAGCCAGAGAAGCAATGATACCAATCGGTAAGGCACGGTGAGGTTGTTTAGTTTCTTCAGCGGCTGTTGAAACAGCATCAAATCCAATATAAGCAAAGAAAATTAAGCCTGCTCCATTGACAATACCTTGCATGCCGAAAGGAAAAAAGGGTTTCCAATTGTCCGCATTAAAATAAAAAGAGCCAATTCCAATAAAAAGAGCAATCACGGTTAATTTGATAAAGACAATAATTTTATTAACACGAGCGCTTTCTTTCACTCCAAAAGAAAGCACATAAGCTAGCACAAAAATAATAGTCACAGCAGGAAGATTAATTAAACCGCCGTGGAAAGGATCAGTCGTGAGCGCGGCAGAAAGATGAATACCCATGGCTTGCAATGCATTTTGTACATAACCACCCCAGCCAATAGATATAGTGGCGGCATCCATTCCATATTCTAGCAATAAATCCCAGCCAATAATCCAGGCAATCAACTCTCCGATTCCAGCAAACGCATATCCATAAGCGCTGCCGCAACCGCCAATACTGGAAGCCAATTCCGCATAAGCTAATGCACTAAAGCCGCAAACGATGCTGGCGAGTAAATAAGAGAAAATGACAGAAGGACCAGCTTGCGTAGCAGCAGCAATGCCAGTCAGGACAAATACGCCGGCTCCAATAATGGCGCCAATGCCTAGCATCGTCAGATCTGTTGCCGTTAAGCAGCGATTTAATTCCAGCTGACTGTCAGCATCTTTGTGGGCTGATTTAACGCGAAATAAGCTTTTGATAAATAACATGATTTCCTCGTTTTCTCGAGTGGGTTTGTGTCAAACAATATCAGTCAAGCTCTAACTAAAACCAAATTTAATATAATGAATTTTAATAGCATTGGCTACTTAATATTTTAAGCAGAATCGTTCTCTAAATTTTCATTCAAGCCTGATCGCTACACACGACCAAAATAAAGCACTATTTCTTTTTTATACTGAGAAAATCAAAAAATATCTTTTAAAATCAATAAGATAAATTAAAACACTGGCATTGTTGCGTAAACCAAGCTTTTTGAGTTCCCTTCGTTGCTTTGCATCACATTAAAAAATTTGTTGTATAAGAAGGACATAGCTTTTTAATAGCTACCCCTAAGGTTTAGTTAAGATTTAAACGGTACAATGAATTTGAATAAAATATGAACAATTCATTATTGGACTGTTGTGAGTCACATGGAAATGCTAAGTCAAAATATTGACAACATATCATTATATGAATATTATGTGCGCTATCGTAGCTGATAGGTTGCCAAAGCGTTGACAGCCAATTGACAAGCTACACTCTGCGTTTCATTAGCGTACCAAGCTTGACATCCTATTAACATAACTGAAGGAGCAACTACTATGGAAAAAATGAAAAATTTATTGTTTGTTTTTGCGTTCGTAAGCATTGTTGGTTGGGGTCCGTTCTCCTTTTTTGTCGGGTCCAGCTCCTCAGATAATGATGAAGCAATTGGTTCTAGTGCATGGCTGGCAAAAGAATCCAAGATTATTAGTTCACAAGCAGATAATCTGAGTCCGGAAGCAGTAAAAGCAGGTTTAGTCGCCTATCAAAAAGCGCGTGAGCAAGGATTAGATGGTAAAGAAATGTTGACTATTATTGATTATTCCAAATCGTCGCGCGATCGCCGCCTTTTAGTGTTTGATATAAAAAATCAAAAAGTTTTATTTAATACCTGGGTTGCGCATGGCAAAAATAGTGGTGGTGAAAATGCAACTTCATTCTCCAATGATGCACGTAGCTTAAAATCCAGTTTGGGTGTATTTGTGACATCCGATATTTATAGCGGTAAACACGGCGAATCTTTGCGAGTTGAAGGTTTAGAGCCTGGAGTTAATGATAATGCTTATCGTCGTGACATTGTCTTTCATAGTGCGTGGTATGTGGGTGAAGATGTCGCTAAATCGCGCGGTATGGTTGGCCGAAGCTGGGGTTGTATGGCTGTAGATCCTGAAACGATTAAACCGCTAATCAATACTATTAAAGGTAAAACATTGGTAGTTGCATATTATCCAGATAAGAATTGGTTAAGAAGTTCATCTTTCTTAACTTAACGGTATCATCAGCTCAATCCCTGTCAAGAACGTCCACCTGTGGCCAATCTTGAACGAAAAAACTGCCTCAAAATACTCACATATTTTTGTATATGGCTCCGCTTTCTCGTTATTTTTTCGTTCAACCTTGGTTCGCATATGAACGTTAGGGCATAAAAAAATACCCCACTGGAGCTATTACTGAGCTATTACAAAAAACTGCTGTATGAAATAGGGCCTGCAAATGAAATGGTAAGCAGACCCTAATATTTTCAATATTACTCGATAATAGTAACTTCTTCTGCCTGCAATCCTTTCTGTCCTTGGGTTACAGAGAATTCTACGCGTTGGCCTTCTTCCAAGGATTTATAGCCAGTGCCAGTAATTGCTTTGAAATGAACAAATACGTCATCCCCTTTGTCACGTTGAATAAATCCAAAACCCTTGCTATTGTTGAACCACTTAACGGTTCCTTTTTCACGCGTTGCCATAAAATAATAAACCTCAATATTAATTAACAAAATAACTTTTCATAAGTCGCTCTATCTTAAACTTAAGCTCTAAAACGACTCGCAGCCATACTTTATCATAATTGACAAGAAAATCTAATATTATCGTCTTGAATTCAGGGCTAATATTTTCTTAAGGTCTGCTAGTTATACTAACGAACACTAAAAAAACCAGCCTCAATTGCGGACTTTTCTAAAACTAAGACCAATGGTCAACAGACCCTAATCATTGGAGGAAAAAATGTCTGAGCAGAAACCTAAATTAAATAGCATTAATTTCCACGATTTTTCTTATTATTTAGGTAGCTTACCCCGATTTATACAACGCTTAGTGTCACTTTTCCGGCCCTCTGCCACGACAGAAACACTGCATATTGTGCAGGATATGATTTCTTTTTTAGGAGGTTTTGTCGTGTCGATAGGATTTTTTCTATGGCATTCCAGAAACCTTTACCAAGCAGAAAAGAAAAGTGCGACCTTATGGGGACAATGGGGAACTTCATTAGTCAGAACCGGCTTAGCGTTGGGTGCATTTATCACCGGCATTATAGTGGGAGGAGCTGCAGGTGCTATCGCGCCATTTTTGTTAGCAGGGGCACTATTAACCAGTTCGCTCTTTCATTCTGTTGCGGCCATTGCGAATCTTTACAAATGGGTCACAACCCGTGAGGCGGTGGAAAAATCCAAGTATAAGCAGAATTTTGTCAAGCATGGAATTTCCGCGATTTTAACAGGCGTAATAGGAGTATGTGCCTGCATCGTCGCAAAATTTGCTGCTCCACTTTTTGCGACGATGGGATTTGCTGCAGCGGTGACAGGAATAGGCGGTTCAATACTGTGGCAGTTGGGTAATAAAATAATTGAACGGATTAGAAAAAAGAAGACAAATACAGAAACCACGGCAAAAACACCATTGCTATCACCCGAACCCAAGCGTATACCATCTCCTAGTCCATCATCATCACTATCGACTACTGCTTCTTTAACTAGTCATTTACACTCACCTTTGCAGAGTTCTGCACTCATCGCCCAAAATGATGAAAAAGTTGATTCTGGAATAAAAATCTTTGACTTAAATGCAGGATTTCTGCCGACGGTTTTTGGATTTGGAATTAATGGATTTACTCAACCTAGTTTTCTCACCCGCAAAAAACGGGCACAAGAAATATTAAATTGGATTGACCAAGGGGATTATGACGTCATTACACTGCAAGAAATGTTTGATATTGCAGTGGCAAATAAGTTTATAAAACACTTTGAAGCAAAAGGATATTACTGCGTCAGAGGTATTCCTATTCCAAATGATAAAATAGGTCGAACGAATGAAACAGGTGCAACGGGCGTGCCTGAAATATTCAATAAACCCTATCTATTTCCTTCTGTCACTAATAAGAAAGAAGAAGTTCGTGCCAATTTCTTTGGTATTCCCGTGATATCTGCTTTACGCGGTGGCTTGCTCCTAATGAGTAAGTTTCCTATTCTCGAAGTGGCAGGCGAAGTGTTTCCTAATCCTAATCCTCACACATTTGATGTGATCGTACAAAAAGGTTTTATCGCTGCCAAATTAGAAGTTTCTAAGGATCAGTTTATCACCGTATATTGTTCTCATTTAGGCGCGGGTGGTCGACGTCAGGATAATGAGCCAACCAATTCCGCACGCCGCGGAGAGCAGTTCGGTTTCATTCATCACCATATGAACGAGTGGGAAAAGAAACAGCCGCCGAATGATAATCATCATTATAGTGCTACGCTGTTTGCAGCAGATACGAATATGAACTTAGCACCAGAGTCAGTCACAGCAGGCCAGACAGTAAATAATCGCAGAATGTTAAGCATCAGTTCCGGCGGTAGCGGCAATGGAAAAATGCAAAATGAAATAAAATATGAAGGACAATATAAGTTTTTTCTGCATTTTCAACCTGTTGTTCCTAGTAATTTTAGAAATATTCGATTCCGTCGTGCTGACAAAACTTATTTTGATAAAGAGGAAGCAGTAGAAGAAGTGAAAAATAATCCTGATTTGGTATCGTGTACAGATAATGATGCTAAAAAGGGAGATGAAACGCGATATGCAACCCATAAAATGTTGGATATCGTGACAATCAATAACGAAGCGCCAGGTCAGATAACTAGCGAAGTGATTCCCAGTATATCTTCAAAAGGAAGTTTACTATCGGATCACCATGCAAACATATCTCGTTGGCGGATGTTTGCTCTTGCAAAACCCTGGACAAGCATATATCAGAATCAGCAACCGCAAAAAGTCAATGAAGTGCGTTTATTGTTACCGCCCTCCAACCAATGATACATCACGACTGTTTGCTAATTGTTTTCTGAGCGTTTCATTTTCTCTTTCCAAATGTTTATTCCACTCGAGTAATCCAAACCGTCTGATATTCATTCGGCTCCAAAAATATCCTGGTACGGTTTGCTGGTGTTCGGCAGCGTGTAGTGCTTGTGCACATTGACTGGCTATTTCCAATACTTCAGCCGTTTCTGGCAATCCAAATGCAAATGGATGATTTACGTTACCAAGAATATTTTTCCAATCGCCTTGCAAAACACGATGCGATTCTTTGACTCCCAAAGTAAATTGCTCTTTTGCTTCCGTTATCAAACCATCGCCGGCTAAAATTATTCCGGCATACAATCTTGCAGAAATAGTTTTTGTCGCGAGGAGTGGACTAAAATGAAGTGGGTCCATATCGGCGCAGCTCAAAAAAGCACTCAGTGCTTCATCACGATTACCTATCATCAATAATAAGCGCGCTACAATATAATGCAGTGAAATCGCCCAACGATAAGCATGCAAATTATTGCGATCATATACGTCAATAAATGCATTAATTCTATCGAGTAAAGTAGAAAGATATTCTATGTTAATACGATTAGATTCAAATAATTGATAGCACAGCACACATAACGCAGCGCCTTGATCAGCAGAACCTACTTTTGCTTCTTTTTCTACTTTAGAACAAAAATCAAAAAGCACATCGCGATCAATTAATCGTTCGCCCAACTGAACCATGACACGATAGAGCCAAGGATTATCATAATATTTTTCAAAATAAACATGCGCAGGTGCGTCATAATTTTTTTCTTTGTGAAATGGATTAGTATACGGAATAGCAGCAGCATTTAGCGGATTTGCGCATGCTGAAATCATCCACCATTCTGCTTCTGCATCAGAGGAACTCGCGAGTGGAATGAATTGCATTGCTCGATGTCCGTGATGAACTTTATAACCGCCGCCAGCGGTTTGTGCCCAGCGACCATCCACTATAAAATATTTGCTAATCGTTTCATAAATTTTATTCCAATCGAACACATGGAAATGATAAGGATTTGGATCTTTGCCCGTTTCGTCACACCAAAGATTCGGTACGCTTCCTACAAATCGTCCATCGGGTTTTAATATTCTTTTTGCTTCAGCAAGAAAGATATCGTAATCCTTTATCTGTGCAATAGTCTCAAATGAAATAATGGTATCAACGGAGTGATCAGGTAAAAAAGAAAGTTGTGTCACATCAGCTGCTTGGTATGAAAGTGCCGGATTTATTGTAGCGAAATTTTCGGTAGCATAGTCCACCGCTGTTGCATCCATATCAACACCAATAAAACGCGCGCCAGGACTACAAGCAGCTAATATGGCAGTGCCATATCCCAAACCGCATGCAGCATCTAATACAACGTCACCTGGACGAACTAACGTTGCTGCTAAAACATAACGTGAAACGTGAGCATCGGAACGTCTGCCAACGTCACGCAACATATCCATATTAATATTTCTATTTTTAGCTAGCCAAGCTAGCGAATATTTTTCTTGAGCTTGCTCTGGAATGCATTCAAAAAAAGTGAGTCCACTGATTTTTTCATTTTCCAGTTCTTGATAAGGAGCAGCTAACATGCTGCGAAGATGTTTGCGAAAGCCAGCCTCGATAAATGCTTTTTCCCAGAATAAACGATTAGCAGCTACACTGTCAGAGGGAATAGCGGATAATATTTCAGGCGGAAAATAAAGCACCAAATAACGTCTCGTCATTTTTTGCAAAGCAGTTAATATCAGCGGTAAATCATGCGGAGAAAAATGAAGTAGTTCTGTGCCGACAATAATCGTATCAAATGATTTTGCTGCAAAAGGATAATTTTGCAAACTGCCTTGTAAAAATCTTCCGGGTGTATTTGCTGCATTTTGCGTCACAAAATCCGCCGACGCGTCTATAGCATAGACACTTACCGAGCGTTTTAATAAATCATGAACCAAAGAGTGTTTGCCGCAACCGATTTGTAAATAACTGCCTGTACCGCAAACTTTTAAAATAGATTCCATTTCAAAAATCATGTGAAAACTCCTTGGCAAGATTCATCATAAATAATTTTTTTCACCAGTGGTGCGAATTGCTTGCTGATATTCTTCGTTATCTTCCATAAAAATCGTTAAAGCTAATGAATTACGTTCAGCTTCATGCGATGCCATTTGCTGTACACTATGCCAGCTTTGTTCAGTTCGCACAAAAGCATAAGCGGAATTAGGTTTAAATGGATTGGTTTTTAATAATTGAAATTGATTATTCTCTCTTGTATGAAATGAAGTTCCTAAATGAATTTGCGAATCATCTTTAGGAAAATAGAATTGCATGGTCAGCACTTTCCATGGCGCATCGGTGTGAATGCCAATTCGATACCCAGGATAATCGCGATAAAAAATGGGAACAGACCGCATTTTAGGAAATTGATTGCCAAAGCGTTCTCTAATCCGTTGCTGAAATTTAAGGACGAGTGCTTGCTGTAATGCTTTGGAAGTGAGTACATTGCTAATTTGCTGCCAAAATAATTGATCTTCAGCATTTAATTGATTAATGGCAGCGTCGTCAGATAAAGAAAATAATTTTCGCGTGATGGTGCCGTCATCTAAGACAGCATCAGGATGTTTGATGAATTCATAATTATTTTCAGCGGGTAAACGAGCCAGAATTTCATGGTAAATAGCGGGTTCAAATATGTTTTCAAGATAAATATTATGGTCGGGCGCGGCACTCATTTCAGCTAAATTAATTTTTTCAATCAGACGATTAAGAATATTATGCATAAGTCTTCCCTGTTAATAATTCATTAATAAATTGATTGATTAATAATAAAGTTGGCTCAGTGCGGTCAAGGTGAACATCTAACCCAGCACTTTGGGTCGTATATATTTCTTTTACGACTTGGGTTTTTTCATCGATAAATAATATGGCATCATTCGCAAATGGAAAACCCAATTCTGCTGCTTTATGTTGCAAACGCTGATTAAAATTCAGATGCAATTGACTTCTACCTTGAAGATTTGGAACTTCCATTTGATAAAAAGTCGGACACAATTTTTCAATTTCACGCTGAGATTCAGGATTAAAAGCAAAAATACCCTCTAAATATATTTTCTTGCAAATAGAATCAGCTAAAACAGGAAGTGATACCGAACAAACAAAAGTATGCTGACGTAAATGAGGAGGGACTAATTGACTTAAAAATTCAATATAACGTTGAATGGAAGTATCAGTGTATGTTACAAATTTTTCTTCATCAAATTTTTGATAACCTTCTTGAGACCATTTGAAATTAAATAAATATTCTATGTCGACTTGGCCAAATTTAAAAAAGCATTTAATGCCTTGTTCAATGACTGGTTGAATACGCTGAAAAAAAAGTTGTAAACGGTTGCCGTACTTGAATCGCGAATGAGTATTAGCCAATCCACGCGCGGAACCACCGCGGCAAGTCATAGCAATAGGTAATAACCAACCATTGTCACTCAGCAATCCATGATGTTGATAAAGCCGTGAATGACTGTCGCCCATCACAAAATAAGGCAGCGCGCCAAATGCTTTGCACATCAGTAGCGTTTGAATATCAGCATTGGAAAAAAGATCCGCCGCTTCGCGTGCCGTGGCGCCTGTCACTGCTCTGTCATGGAATAAACGTTCATTCATGAAAGAGCAAGCAAAATTGGCAACGAGTGCTAATTTATAAAATTTATTTTCTATGAATGTCTGATAAAGTTCATTTAATATTGTCAAAAAATCACGATTGACATTTTTCGGCTGAAAATAAAGTCTATTTAAAATGCCTTCATTCGCAAAATGTAAAAAAAAGGCAAGAGGTGTATTAGCAAGTGGTTGTAAATGTGGGTGATTGAGATAATAGCCTTGCTCATCAAAACCGTTATTAATTAATAGGTGATAAAATTCATAGAGATCAAGTGGTGCAATCCATTTTTCAACTTGTGCTATTAAAGAATGATCATGAATTGTTTGCATCCTAGCTTATCCTATTTATATTAAAATAGTATCATTCATTTGTTCATGCCATGTATCAATGCGATGACTTATTTTTTGGAGAAAACCCGCATAATAATGCGCAACATCGTAGACTTCTTCTGCGGTGGCAAATTCAGATAACTCTAATAAAGTAATGGAAGAAAAATTTTTAGTGATGGTTCGCCACACAGTGTTAAATTGAATCGTTCGAGCGCGCGTGTAATCTATATTTTTTCTAATATTATATTGATTGTCTGGCAAATTTTCTGGTGGAAGTATTACTAACATTTTGCAATTTTTAGCGCTAATAAAATGACAAAATTTTTCGACGCATTGACTAAAATGTTCTGCTAGCGTAGCAAGTAAAGGTTGCGGCCACAGAGAGTCAGCATAATCTGTTGCCGCACCGTATACTAACGCAGTGGGATAATGCTGATTTTCATGTTCTCCATTTAATATCTGCGGCAAACTAAACATTCTGGGTGCATTATCAAAATCGATGTCATCACGATATTTGCTGAAATGTGCCAGTCCGCCCGACTGGCAATTCAACATGATGCGAATGGCAACGTTAGGTTTTAATTGCGGTTTTTCTTTGATGAGAATTCGCTGGCGAACAATCGGATCTTGCAATTCTAACCGAGTAATCCAATCGACTGGCATATCGCGCATCGGTAAAATCATTGCAGAAGTATCCAGATTAGGATACATATTTAAGATAACGGCTAATGCTTCCTGCTCAATACCCATGTGCATGATGCGGCAAGAAAAAACAAAATGAATCAATTTAGGAATCTTTGTGCGTGCTACCATGATAAAGCCGACTAATCCATAGTAACCGTATCGATCCCACACAAACAGCGACCAGGTATTGTAGTGCGCAACATTTATAATTTTTTCTACAATAGAATGCGGCTCTAAACGTGATTGAGTATAGTTGAGTTGATTGCTGCGATTGACTAATTCTGCAATACGATCTGTGAAATCTAGCATGTCCATGCGAAATGCATACGCAACATGAATCCGACAAGAACGTAAAAAATCTTCGTTGGAAACAGTTTGCTGCTGACGATCATCTACTTTAGTTTGTAAAATGCGATATTCTTCCACTCGGTTTTTTCGCACGTGTTGATTTTCATGCAAAATTTGTTGCAGTACTTGATCACATTCAACTTGAGTGGCATCAAGTACATGTATTTCAGGAAGGAGTTTTTTCACTTCATTTAAGTGATGAGGATTATCATCAATGAATAAAGCATTCATTGGACGCAATTGCATGTCTTCAATCAATTGTTTAATCGTATTTCCTTTCGGCTGGAAGGCAATGCGTGGAAAAACAAATTCATCCCATAAATGAAAATTTTCTAGTATTTGATGTGCGGTTGCAAAATTATTTTTGGAACAAATGGCAGAGACGATGCCGTGTTGATTGAATTGGCGAATCATATCTGCGCGGTGCTGATGAAGTATCACTTTATCACCATCAGCTAATGTGCCTTGCCACAAAGTATCATCCAAATCCCAGATGATGAGTTTAATTTTCATGTTTAGTCCATACAAACAGAGGAAAAGTGATATTTTCAGTATAGCGCTATGCGTCAGAATTGGATAGAGTAAGAGTATGGGTAAAAGGAGAGAGTTTATGCGGGAAGCCGGCAATATTTGTGATTATGCAGATGTGAATAATGCGAATGAGTTTGTCTCAGAACAAACAGACAATGAAATTTGTGAGTTAGGTCGTACCGTTATTCATAAAGAAGCGCATGCTGTATTGGCGCTTGCGGCGCGGTTAGACCGGCATTTTGCACAAGCATGTCGTATTTTATTTCAATGCAAAGGCAAAATTATTGTGACAGGCATTGGAAAATCAGGTCACATCGGCAGAAAATTGGCTGCGACATTTGCTAGTACGGGAAGCCCTTCTTTTTTTGTGCATCCTGCAGAAGCCAAGCATGGCGATATGGGCATGATTACCAAACAAGATATCGTGATTGCTGTATCACATTCTGGCGAAACAGAAGAAATTATTTTTTTATTGCCCACTATTAAACGCTTGGGCATTTCGCTTATTTCATTAACCGGAAAAATTTCTTCGACACTTGGTAAAGCAGCAGCGGTGAATATTGATGTAAGTGTTGCGCAAGAAGCTTGCCCTTTGGGTGTGGCGCCGACTTCCAGTACGACGGCAGCGTTAGCCATGGGTGATGCACTTGCAATTTCTTTACTCCAAATGCGCGGCTTCACGTCAGAAGATTTTGCATTGTCTCATCCTGGCGGCATGCTGGGCCGGCGTTTATTATTGAGTGTCGATCAAATCATGCATAAAGGTGAAAACGTTCCCAAAGTAGCGAGTGATGCATTATTAAAAATAGCTTTGCTTGAAATGTCGCACAAGAAACTCGGGATGACGACGATTGTTTCCAAAGACGATGAGCTGTTAGGTATTTTTACGGATGGTGATTTGCGCCGTGCATTTGATAAAAATATTGATGTACACCAAACCGTTATTCATGAAGTCATGAGTCGAAATCCTAAAGTCATTCAATCGGGTATACTCGCTGCAGAAGCGTTACATATGATGGAAAAATATAAAATTACCGCGCTGGTTGTGTTGGATAATGACAATAAAATTGCCGGTGTGATTCACATGCATGATTTGCTCCGTGCTGGGATTTAGCTTGTATTTCATTGAAAAATAAAAATATTTTTGAAAAAAATGCGAATGGGCATGGCGCGCCATGCCCTTACAAGCACTTATTTTAAGCTCGACTGAGAAATATTTATCAACTATTTGATTTTATTATATTTTTTGACAAAAATAGGTGGGCACGGCGTGGTTGCGTAAATCAAAAATTGATTACCCTCTTTGAAAAAGAGGATCTTCTCATCTTTGGGGAGATCCTTCAACATACAAAACATGCTTCAGGATGACATTACTATGAGAGCTGCCCTTAACTTAATGGCAGTGCACCTGAGCTATTACAAATTTAGCCAAAATTAGTCTATAAATCACACAAACAAACGAAAATCTGCTTTGTTAAGATTCAATCTTGCTTGATGAGCAGTGTTATAATTTGATTATGGAAAACGTAATAAATACGGAGTGGGAGCAGCCGCGTACGCACAGGACTGCAGGTATTTTTTACTGCAGCCTGTCGCGCAACGGGCTTATTAGAACACGTCCTAATCTCATCATTAGCAAACCAGTGCACGTAATGACTCATCACATAACGCAGGACTGAATTCAATTATTTTATATTCAGCGACTTTTGCTTGGTAGTAAGGATCGCTTGCTAAAATATTTTTAAATTCATCTAGCGAAATATTTTTTGCAATGATAACAGCACCGGTAGGCGGCGTTTGTCTGCCTGCTGCGAGTAATTTATTGGTTGAAATAAGATTTTTAATATATTCAATATGCGCATTTCGATGCGAATCGACGATTTCCAGTGGTTTTAGATAATTTGAGATGGCAATTAGCATTTTATTCACCTTCTTTATGGGTTATTGCTTCTTCAATGATGGAAGCAAGCATTTTATGCATGACTGTTGTCGGATGAATTTCATCCCAGAAAATATAATCGTCTGGATCGTTGCATGGCATCATGCCGTTAGCTTGAAGTTTTTCCACTTTATAAGCTTCACTTAATGACGGCGAATTTAAAATATATCTTGCTAATACATGTGAATCGATATTTTTCTTTTGCGTGATCTGCAATTCAGCAGCCAATTCATCTTCATCACTTTTTTGTGTGCCCATCATTTTTTTCACTGTATAACTTCCTAGCCAACATGACTGCGTGGTATTTTTAATGTGAACATTATATTTTTGATTATATTTGGCTGTGTTGGTAATAACATCGCTGAAAATAGTGTAAATATCTATGTAACTAAAAGTTAAATCAGGATGTTTCACTTTAAGATGATTGAATAAGTCCAACATTTTTTGATGATGCAACTGACTTAACAACGATAGTCTTGGCGCTGTATCTGGATTCATTATCCCGCGCGCGGTTTTGGATAAATCCGGTAAGTCGATTAATGAGAAATGTTTGCCGCCTTTTGCGATCAAATATTCGATGTTTGCATTAATTTCATCAACTACTTCATTTACCAAGGCATGCGGTTCTTGTTGTGTTTCGCTGGTATAATCATTTGCACCTATCCAGATAATGAATAATGCATCAGCGCGTTCTTTCGCTTTAAATACAGTATGCACCAGATAATCATCAATTTCTTCTCTAAGATCTAACGGCAGACATCCCTTGAGTGGATTGCGCAATACAGTCGTTGCACCGCCTACCGCATAATTGTCAGAAGCGATGTTGAATTTTGTTTGGTAATCCTCTGCAAGATAATCTGCCCATGTTGGACCGTTGGAAAAACGCCCTTTGAAATAGGGCGGATCTTTCGGCATGATTTTAAAGTCGTAACGATAAAGATTGCCATTGTCAGATAAACTATCGCCCAAAAAAATAATTTTTTTAATTGGCTCAGCTAAAATTTTGCTGCAGCAAAATAATAATCCAAGAAACAAAATAATTTTTTTCATCTGCCATATGCCCTAAGAATTAATTAGTATATTGTAATGAAGGTATTAGGTTGTGTCTAATTTTAGGCGCGGAACTGAAAGGAGAGAAATCGTGCGAAAAAAATTATTAGTGGGAATATTGGTAAGTATTGTAACCACAAGTGCTGCTTATGCATTTAATTTATCATTTTTAGAATATTCGCCTGTTTACTATTTTACAAAGTCGGACTGGGCTATTGCAGAAAGCACAGCGCTCAAAGCGTTAAATAGCGCTCGTGATAATCAAAAAGTAATTTGGCGAAATCCTCAAACGAATGCACATGGTTATGTTATCCCTACTAATACTACAACGCAGAATGGCAGAAAGTGTCGTCAGTTAAAAATTTTTAGTGAAGCGCATCAAGTGACAGGTCAATCAGTTTATCGTTTTTGTAGAATAGACGGAGATTGGAAAATTACCGACTAAAAGGGAGGACGCATCTGAGCTTATTACTGTTTTATAAGATACCGGTGAACGGTTACAAAAAATGAGTAACTGTTCCCGCTTCTGTCTAACCCCTTAATTGTTCACCAAATCTTGTCTCGCAGCAGTCTGTCATTTTAATTTTTTTTCTCGAGATTTTGCAAATTGCTGTAAGCGTTTTTCTACTTTGAAATAGAGGGAATCTTTTGTGTAATGGCCATTTTTATCTGGTTCGCCTACTGACTTGCCAGTTAAAAGTTGGATGGCTTCATCAATAGTGTGAATAGAATAAATAAAAAATTGTTTCTGTTTGGCGGCTTGCACCACATCTTCACGTAACATAAGATTTTTTATATTAACAGCCGGAATGAGTACGCCTTGATCTCCAGTGAGACCTTTGGCGCAACAGATATCGAAAAATCCTTCAATTTTCTCATTAACACCTCCTATCGCTTGCACATTACCATATTGATCGATGGAACCAGTAATGGCGAGAGATTGTTTTATGGGAACTTCCGCTAGCGCAGATAATAATGCGCATAATTCTCCAACAGAAGCACTATCGCCATCCGTCCAACAGTAAATTTGCTCGAAGGATATGCTGGCAGCTAAAGAAAACAGTTGTTCTGCATTAAATCGGCTCGCCAAAAAATTGGAAATGATTAATCCTGCTTTGGAATGCATGGGACCAGCTAAGTTAATTTCACGTTGAATATCAAATAATTTTCCTTTTCCTGCTCTAACGCGCGCAGTGACGCGTGTTGGGTGGCCATAAGAAAAATTTCCTACTTTTCTAACGGAGAGACAGTTGATTTGGCCTACTACTTTTTTTTCAGTATTAATGATAATAAAGTTTCGACTAATATTTTCATAGTAAAGCTGTCTCGTTCTATCCATTCTGTGATGTTGTGCTTGAATAGCTTTTTTTACATCGGCTGCTTCTACTGTTTTTTTGTTTTTTATTCCTGCCCAATAATCCGCTTCTAATGTTAAATCTTTAATTACCCGAAAATAAGTGGATAATTTTTCAGTATCCTCGGCTAAGCGGGTACTATAATCAATAATTTCACCCACTGCGGATATATGAAATGGCCGCAAATTTTCTTCGTTTGCGATAGAAGCAATCAATCTGGCGTAGAGTAAAATATTTTTATGACTACGAAGAATTTGTTCATCAAAATCTACCGGAACTTTAAATAATTTTGCAAAATCATGATCTTGTTGGCATAAAAAATAATAGGTGCTGCGATCGCCTATTAAAATAATTTTTACATTTAATGGAATAGGTTCTGGTTCAAGTGATACGGCTTTAATAGAATTGGCTATTTGCGGTGTGGGTTCAATTTTAATTTTTTGTGAGTAAATAGCACTTTTCAATGCTTCCCATGCATCACGATTTTTAATAATTTTGCGAGATTCAATGATGAGATAACCGCCATTTGCACGATGTAAAGAGCCAGAGCGAATTAAATTAAAATTGGTGACTAATACACCTTGCCGAGTGGTATGTTCAACACGGGAAATTAAATTTGAATAGTGAGGCGTTTCTTCAAAAATAACAGGCGCGCCTTTTAATTGGCTATTATCGACAATTAAATTGATTTTATATTTTACCAAATCTGAATTATCTAATGGAAAATCTAATAAACGCGTTTTTCCATCTTCCACCAGATAGTTGCTGGCATTTTCAATAAAATGTAATTTTACTTTTTCAAGATAAGTAAGAATATCGTTAAATTTGGCATATTTCTTTTTAATTTTATTGAAAATGGGATCAATCATGATAGTGAGTAACTTGACTTCTAAACTTTTTTCTTTTTCATGTCTTTCTTTATATAAATAAGGAATTTTTTCTTGGGGCGATTTTTTTGTGGTTTTACGTTTTTTGGCCCGTTTGATTTTAAAATATTCGTTAATTTTTTTAATACCAATTCTATATTCATCGCTTTCAAATACAGAAACAATTGTTTGGCCTAATTCTTCCACGAGTAATTTCATGTCTTGCTGGAGAATGATGCCTTTTCCTGCGGGTAATTGTAAAGCAACTGGTTTTTCAGGGTCATCAAAATTATAAATGTAACACCAATCAGGAGGAGTCGGCAATTGAGTGACATGATCTTTTAAAATAATGGTAATGAATGAGTGTTTGCCAATGCCAGCAGGACCCATTGCATATAAATTATAGCCTTTTTTATCGATATTAATGCCGAAGTTTAATGCATCAAGCGCGCGCTCTTGACCGATAAATCCATTTAATGTTTTTATTTTTTTTGTTGTTTTGAAATCTAACTCAGTAGTATCCAATTTTTGGCGGAGAAGTTGATATTCTAATGGTTTTAGTTTTTTCATAAAGGGTCCATGAGTTGATTTTCAGTAAATCTTAATAAGCTTGAACAATGACTTTTGTTCCTACGCGAGCAAAGTTGTAGCGAAGCCATTCAGCATCATCGACGCTAATGCGTACACAGCCATGACTCAGATTAGCTTCTGCCAAGTGATTTGATCCGTGTAATCCTTGTCCGCCATTAAAAAACATGCAATAAGGCATGGGCGCTCCTCCTTCTCCTACCGGATAAATACTGGAAACGCAGTCACTGCCGCCTAATGAGTAAATACGAAATACACCCGATTTAGTACGGCATGGACGACCGATATCTTCACACCATTTTGCGCCGGCTGTGGCAAGTCCAGCACGAATCAGTTTTCCCTTTTCAGTGTAAGCACCCCATACATGCGATCGTGGATTTACCACGATTAATCGTTCGCCAGGCGCAGAAATATTATGGGGAAGGCGAGCTGCGTAATTTGCCCGGCCTGAAATTTCGCGAGGAGAGTCATAAAATTCATATTCTACTGTTTCCACGACAGCGGGAGTGCTGCTGCGATTATCATCAATAAATTCGGGTGATGAATAAGAGTCATCTGAAAATGAGGAGTTTTCATATTCATAAGCATGCAGAGATGTGGAAAATAGCAAACACGCAAGCGGCAAAACAAACTGCGTTTTGATTTGCATGGTGGCTCCTCGTTTGTCATTTTATTGCTGCTTTATAAGAATATTTTACGCTTAAAATAGGCTGTCTGGAATGTCTTTTATAACGAGTTAATTTTATTGAGAAAAACTTCTTAGATAGGATTATGATTTAGGTTGCTGTATGCTATTTTCACCTTATTACATAGGATGTTTTGGTATGCTGAGTGCAATATATAGATTTTTTCAAGAAACCCAGCCTATTCATATTACAGGTGCTTTGCGTCATGCAGGTTTATGGTTGACGGCGAGTTTTAGTGATGTTGTTTACTTGAATCCTAAACATGAACCTAGCAAACACCAAGTAGAAAATATTGCAGTTTATTGTGTGCATGGTACTGCTGATCGTAGCAATTCGTTTTCTCTCATCGCGGGCAGAATGTTAAAGGAAAGAGAAGGATTATCAGGCAAGATTTCTACTATTCATCTTTCTGCATTTAATGGAAGATATCAAGGAAACGATATTGAATTCTTTGCTAAACAGTTGTTAGAAAAAATTAAAAAAAATGAACATAAAAATGTGATTCTTATGGGACATTCCAGAGGCGGTTTGGTTATTGCCTACTTAACAGAATATCTGGCTAAGATAGCGGACGTGAATGTTCTATGTGTTATTCCTATTTGTTCGCCTTTCATGGGATCTGGTTTAGCGATGTCGCCTCTTTCCTCTCTTTCAGGATCTGTGAAGGAAATGGAGCATTTCAGCGATTTTTTAAAAGATCTTGAAGCAAAAATACTAAAAACTACCACGCCGTATTTTTATTTCGCGGCTGAAAACGATGATATCGTATCGCCTAAATCCTGTTGTATCCCGCAACATTCTCAACGAATGAGAGAACTTAGCCGGCATGGGCATTTGTCTATTATGTCATCCTGGCGATTAACATATCTTCTACAAAATTGTATTGCTGATGTATTGAATGTTAAAGCAGAGCTGGCTGATGAAAAAGAACCAGCCCAGTCAGATAACCGTTATATGCCCACTAAATAATACATACTCCTCGAAACTGAAAAGACTGGATCACTAAAGTTTCGAGGAGTATACCCATTGCATCTGCGTGTTAAAATCCCGCATCTTGAGGTCTAAGGTATAGAAATATTTTTTAAAAGATCTCTAATTTCAGTTAATAAGACTTCTTCTTTTGACAATGTCGGTGTTTCTGCTTCTTTCTTATAAATTATATTAATTAGTTTGATCGCAATAAAAATAGAAAATGCAATGAGAGTAAAGTCGATGATGGTTTGCAAAAACATTCCCCATTTCACCACAGCTTGTCCTATAGTGAATGACTTGTTAGCAATATTGATTCCACCGAGTATTAAACCAATGAGCGGCATAATAATACCGTCTACTAGTGATGAGATAATTTTTCCAAATGCAGCGCCGATAACGACAGCGACTGCTAGATCAACTACATTTCCACGCATCGCAAATTTTTTAAATTCAGTAAAGAAACTCATAAAAACTCCTTTTTCATGGATGATTTTTTATTATATCGCATCAAATGTTTCATAAAAAACTAACATGATGTTAGGGAAAACCCTTTAGATATATAAAAACAAATTATTATGTTGTATTATACTTTTTGTTACTAACTTAAAAGGGAAATTACTATGGTAGTTCGCAAGAAAGTAGCAAAAAAAGCAGGTGCTAAGAAATCAGTCGGTGCATCTGCTGCAAAAGCTTTAAAAGCTAAAGTTGTTGCTTTGAAAAAAGAGCACAAATCTGCTTTGAAAAAAGCGATTGCTAAAGCTTATAAAGAAGGCTTAGCTGATGGCAAGAAAAAAGCCGTTGTTAAAAAGCCAGCTAAAAAAAGACGTAAAATGAAAGTTAAAAAATGATTTAGCTTATTTTGCGTGTAAAACACGCCTCGGAACAGGATGTTTCGGGGCGTGTTGCTTTCTACTCTTTCATTAGACTTCTTTCGAAACTAGCTATTTTATTTTAGTTCCATAGTTTTAAGCCGTGCAGTTTATACAAACCTTAATGAGCGACGGAAAAACCCATGCAATGCAGCTATAAAGAAAAAGAAGCCAGTTTCGCAATAAATCTATCATTAATTACTAAACAGGACGCATCTGCATGTCACGTTATCGCTGGATGATTATTGGTATTAGTTTCTTAGCAATCATTATTAATTATTTAGATCGTTCCGCTATCTCTTATGCCATTACTCCATTAGAAAAAACTTTTGGTTTTACGAATGCAGATTTTGGCGTGATTGCTGCAGCGTTTGGCGTGGGTTATTTAATCATGACAGTGGTTGGCGGCATCTTAGTGGATCAATATGGTGCTCGTAAAATCTGGTCAGCTTCGTCGATTGTCTGGTCAGTTGCTTGCGCATTATTGGCTTTGTCGACAGGTTTTTGGTGGTTTTTTGTTTTTAGAGTATTGTTGGGCGTTGCAGAAGGTCCTAATTTTCCTGCATTAACGCGAGTGGCGGCAGATTGGTTACCGGTTTCAGAACGTGTGCGTGCTTTTGCTATCGGATTAGCGGCAGTGCCGTTTGCTTCTGTGATTGGTGCACCATTCATTTCGCATTTAGTGGCCACGGTTGGTTGGCGCTGGATGTTTTGTATTTTGGGGATGTTAGGAATTATCTGGGCAGTCATTTGGTATAAAATGTTTCGTGATTTACCGGCACAAAATTCAAAAGTATCACCAGCTGAATTGCAGCATATTCAAGGAGAGCTAGATTCTATTTCTCGCGATGCCCATTCTCTTGCAGCACAAAAGACAACATGGCGATTCATGTTATTTAATCGTGAATTACTTGCAAACAATTATGCTTTTTTTGCTTTCGGTTATTTATTATTTTTCTCAATTACCTGGTTGCCAGGATATTTAGAACAAATGTATGGAGTAAATGTCAAACAAGTAGGCTGGTTTCTGGTATTGCCTTGGTTGACTGCTACTATATTGCTATTGTTAGGCGGCGTGTTGTCAGACTATTTGTGGAAACGAACGCATAATTTACGCTTGTCGCGCTCCTGTATTATTTGGGTATGCCAATTGATCTCTGCAATATGTTTAATGCCGGTAGTATTACATCCCTCATTGACAATTGCTTTGATATGCATTTCATTGGGAGTCGGGTTTGGTATGATGCCAAATGCAGTGTTTTATGCAATTAATACGGATCTTGCGCGAGATAGAGCAGCGACTAGTTTAGGTATTATGGATTGTGCATTTGCGCTCGCTGGTATTCTCGCGCCATTGTTGACAGGTTTCTTATCGACGCTCACGGGAAATTTTGCTGCTGCTTTTTCATTATTAATTGGATTAACTTTTACTTCTGCAGCCACTATTATTATTTTTCAACGTCCCGATACTCACGTTAAATAGACTCACTCTGTTTGGTAGCAAAGGAATTTACATGATGAAACATGATGCTCAACTCAAAGGCTTTGTGATCAAAGAATTACTTATCACATTTGGCGTTATTATCGGGCTTTTTGCAATAGCATTTCCTGCCTACCGGGATTACATGCAGCGTAACTATTATAAAGATATAGTAGAAGCTACTGCACCTTTCAAAATAGCGGTAGCTAAGTGTTTTAAAAAACTAAAAACATTTACGGGATGCAATGCGGGAAGTCATTCCATTCCATCTGCTATTAATAAACCGAAAGGGGCTCTTGCTGGTATGAATGTCACTAACGGTGTGATCACGGCTGTTCCAGTCGCTCGAGATGGGATTTCAGCGACAGACATATATGTTTTGACGCCTAAAATGGTTAATGATGAGTTAGTCTGGGTGTCGTCTGGCAATGGGTTAGCGCATGGATTGACTGGTTAGTAAAAGTGAGTTGTTGAGCGACTCTTTTAGCAGAGGAGAGATGGCGCTGAGAAATAACAAAACCAATGAGGATGTCATCTTAACCTCTTATAAAGACTAAATTTTTTTAAAAACCTCGCTGTGATAATGATGTGAGATTTCGACCCTATAATAACTCCTTGTTTTTCCTAATTTTTTATAGTAAAAAAACTATTGATATTCAGTTTAAGTTTAAGAAAACCTTAATGATATCAACGTAAAGTAAAAGTATAGAATAATAAAAGAGTTGGTGGGGGCGGATATGGGACAAGTTAATTTACCATTGGCGTTAGACGGCAAGCTTTTTCTTCAGAAGCTTTCTTCGGATGAGTATGAAATATTGGCATTTGAAGCATTTCTGCCAGCAGATCTTCTTTATACATTTGTTTTTCGTTATCCCATGTTATTTTACAGTGATATTCCCGAGGATCATACGACTAAGGGTTATACTGTTGATCAGACTCAACATAATCCTATTCTTGCTGTTATCGCAACATTGGTTATTGGCGGCTTGGCTGCGCTGAATTTTTATCGTGAATATAGAAAACAAAAAAAAGCAAGAGACAGTAACAGTCATCAGGCTATCAATAGTCAATTAGACAACCAAGATATCGAGTTGGGTGAGCAGATAAAAGCTTGGCTTAAACAGCAGCAAGCTATCAATCGTCAATCAGGCGAACAAGATCAAGAAGAATTGGATAAACAGATAGAAGCCCAGCTTGAACAGATTAAATCTGTGGATAAGACCAAATGGATTAATGAGTATCTGCAGAAGATGGTGTTTACTTCTGATCCAACATCTAAAGAATTTGATGAAGAATTTTATCAAGAACTAAGGAGGAAATACAGCTCCATTAAGATGGAAAAGGGCCAGTTGCAGTTCACATTTAAAGACAATAATGACAACGTTACTAATCCTGATTCTACCCCTGTTAAGGAGGCTTGGTATTACCGTCCGTTCAATGCTTTCAGAAATAGTTGGTTGAACAAGAAAATAATCAGCCCAATTTACGAAGCATTATCTATTAGTTCATTTGCATATTGGCTGCTTTGGATAGGTGCTGGTACTTATACCGGCATTTTCGGTTCAGGCGTTGCGGGATTAAGTGAAGGCATCGCGTTTGGCCTGCCTTTGGGACTTGGATTAATGTATCCGCTTATTAAAGGAATTAATTTCTTTAGAGGTAAAAAGTATGCTCATGAACCTCAAATAGGCGATGATGCAACTCCGCCAACGGACGAGCAAAAGCAAACCGCTGAGAATGATGCAGTTCCTCTGTTGCGTCGAATTGTTTTACGTCGAAGATGTGATTTAGTAAAAAAAGTATTGGAAGCTGAACAGCGTAAAGAAACAGAATCTTTTGTAAAGTTGCAGTTAATGCTGCCTAAAAGCAAGCCTGAACCTGACCTGGAAAAAAAACTAGCTCCCGTAACGTGGCAGAATGAGCCTATTTATTTACAGGAACATCTCGCTGGAAAAACAGTTATGTCTTTTTTTTCGAGTACGGTAGGCGGGTACTCTGGGATGCAGTATGGTGCTTGGATTGTGACAGATTTCTTAGCCAAAGTGGCAAAGGTTGCATCAGATGCTCCTATTGTGAATACAGTAATGGGCTGGATATTAATTGGACTTGGCGTATTGCATGGAATTCATAGAACAATAACGGGTCACTATGAGCGTCAGCAAATTGCTCTAACAGTGCAGGGTGACCGGGTGAAAGAAACAGATGAACGACGAGAGGATTTAGAAACGATATATAAGGGCAAACTTGAAGCAATACAGACATCAAATAGCAAGTTAGGCGATAAATCAAGTCAGGCATTAGTAGATTTTTTTAAACCGATAGATCATCCGCAATTTTTTGGAGATAAAAGTCGAGCCAATGCGAGTTGGAAATCTAAGTTGAAAAAAGGCTTAGTTCGCGCTTTGACGGTTGTTAACTTTTTTACCTCAGGCGCATTTTTTGCGAGGATGTTTTTCGTACCAGGTAATGCGGTATTCTTACCATTTGCAGCGGTTGCTTTAAGCAATCCTTATACCATCGGAGTGATCATTGGTGTTGGGATTTTATATGGTTTATTCAAAGGATATGAATATCATGTTAAGCGCAAAGAAGAACGTGCAAAAGAAGCGTTAAAGAAAAACGCTGAAAGAATCGAATATTTGAAACAGCAAATTAAATTAGCACATCGTGCTGAGCTGATTTTGGAGATGCGAGTTACAAAATCAGCAGCAGCGGCAAAAAAATCTTCTTCGGCGGATAGTAGTGCTGCTGCAGATCAGAGGAGGCGATCAGTAGTAGGTAATAATAGTCTGTTTGCCCAACAACAGCAGCCGCCAGCAGCAGGCGGCCTGCGGCCTTCTTCTCCTCCTGTGAGAAGAAAGAGTGTTTGTTAAGGGTGTTGCAGGTAGCCCGGGCGTAAGCCCGGGATCATTCTAAAAAAATCAAATAGTTACATGCGATTTCTCAGTGAAAATCGCTTTCACTTTCTCAGCGCAAAAGTAAATTATTTTGCTTTACTTTTCTGTTCCAACGCAGCCCATCTTTCGTAAGCTTTTTCTAATGCATTAGAAAGGTACTGCAATTGTTCCATGGTTTTAGTAATACTTGCTGCATCTTGCTGATAAAAATCTGGGTTGGCGGTTTTTTCGTGTAATTCAAGTTGTTCTGATTCAAGCTGTTCGATTTGTTTGGGCAAATCTTCCAATTCCTTTTGTTCTTTGTAACTTAATTTTTGTATTCGTTTTTCTCGAATTGTTTCTTCTTTAAGAGAATCTACAGATGATTGAGTTTGTAGAATAGAAACCGATTTTTTTTGTTGCAACCAATCTTGATAACCGCCCACATATTCTTCAATTATTCCATCACCTGCAAAAATTAAGGTGCTGGTAACGACATTATCAAGAAAAGCTCTATCATGACTGACAATTAACAAAGTACCAGGATAATTACCCAAAAGTTCTTCTAACAATTCCAACGTTTCAATATCCAAGTCATTAGTTGGCTCATCGAGGACAATCAAATTCGTTGGCTGACTAAAAAGACGCGCTAACAATAAACGATTGCACTCACCACCAGATAATGCTTTAACAGGTGTCATAGCACGTTGCGGCGTAAACAAAAAATCAGATAGGTAACTAATGACATGTTTTTTGCTGCCATTGATTTCAATCATGTCGCTGCCTTGCACCACATTTTCTGCAACCGATTTTTCCATGTCCAATGCGGCACGAAGTTGATCGAAATACGCAGCATGCAATTTAGTGCCTTGTTTAATAGTGCCTTGCTGCGGTTCAATGTTGCCTAACAAAATATTGAGTAAAGTACTTTTGCCAATACCATTTGGTCCAATTAAACCAATACGATCACCACGCATAATACGCAGAGACAAGTTGTTAATAATTTTTTTATCATGATAAGTTTGTGAAATATTTTTTGCTTCAATAACTAATTGACCCGATTTCTCGGCAGCGTGTAAATCAAAACTCACTTTACCTTGCACTTCGCGACGCTCGGCTCGTGTTTTGCGTAATGCTTTTAATGCACGTACCCGTCCTTCATTACGAGTGCGCCGTGCTTTAATGCCTTGACGAATCCAACGTTCTTCTTGTGCGAGCTTTTTATCAAATTCAGCATTTTGTTTAGCCTCAGCATGGAGCATTTCTTCTTTTCGCCGCAGAAAATTTTCATAATCGCCTGGCCATGAAGTTAATTGTCCTCGATCTAATTCAATAATGCGTGTAGCAAGACGTTGTAAAAGCGCACGATCGTGAGTAATAAAAATTAAACCAATTTGACAATTTAATAATTCTTGTTCTAGCCACTGAATCGCTTCAATATCTAAATGATTAGTGGGCTCATCTAGCAACAATAATTCAGGATCGGTCACTAATGCTTTGGCTAATGCAGCACGACGCTGCCAGCCGCCAGAAAGATCAGCGACGCGTTGATCCGGTATTAATTCCAGGCGTTCGAGAATTCGTTTAATTTCATTTTCAAAATGCCAACCATTTTTACTATCAATGGCGTGTTGCAAACGTTCCAATTCTTTTAAATCTTGATCTGTGCAGGATTGCGATAAACGATGGGTCAACGCATAATAATTTGCAAGTAATTGACCTGTTTCTGCTAAGCCGCCAGCAACAAATTCATAAACTGTTTCTTCTACATTTTTCGGCAATTCTTGCGCTAAACGTGCAATGCGTAAACTGGGTTTACGCCAAATAGTTCCACTGTCAGGCAGTTGTACTCCTTCAATTATTTTCATTAAAGAAGATTTACCGGCGCCGTTTCGTCCAATCAAGCAAACTCGCTCGCCTGAAGCAATTTGTAGTTTTATGTGATCGAGTAAAATATCTAAGCCGAAGGCAAGCGATACGTTATCTAAAGTAATTAAATTTGTCATAAGTTAAGTTGATCTCTTTGTTCGCATGCTTCAAGCCAAGCATCTTCTGTTTGTTGTAATGCTTTTTTAAGGTTACTTTGAGAAAGTAAACATTCTTGCAAGCGTTCTTTGTTAGAAGGTTCGTAAATATCTGAGTTAGCTAAATCGATTTCTACAGCAGATAATTCTTGTTGCAATTTATTTAACTGTTTTTCGAGAGTTTTAATTTTTTGTTCCAGAAAACGTGATAATTCGCGCTGTTTCGCGGCGGATTGACGTTGAGCTTTACGTGAAGGCTCTGATTTTTCGGTGGGAGAATTGGTTAAATAATTCGTTTGCCGACGGTAATCTAACAACCATTTTTCATATTCATTCATGTCGCCGGCAAAAGAAATCATTTCACCATTGGCGACTAATATTAATTGATCGACGGTAGCACGCACGAGAAAGCGATCATGAGAAACCAACAACATTGCTCCTTCATATTCTTGCAATGCGATGCTCAATGCATTACGCATTTCTAAATCCAAATGGTTTGTTGGTTCATCTAGTAATAATAAATTGGGTCGTTGCCAAATTAACAGTGCGAGCGCCAGACGAGATTTTTCACCACCAGAAAAATTTTTGATAGGATCAAACACTTCATTGCCAACAAAGCCAAAGGTGCCGAGATAAGTTCTTAATTCTTGATCGGATATATTCGGCGCGATTTCGCGTAAATGATGAATTGGTGTTTCTTGTAGACTTAAATGATCGACTTGATGTTGGGCAAAATAACCTATTTTAAGTCCTGAACTGGTTTCCCGAACTCCTGCCGCTGGATGGATTTCGCCGGCTAGTAATTTAATTAAGCTTGATTTTCCTGCACCATTTGGCCCCAATACACCAATGCGGTCTTGCGGACCAATGCTGAGCTCTAAGTGGTTTAAAATAATTTTATCATCATAAGCAATACATGCATCTTCCAGTCGAAGCAGAGGATTCGGGCATTTTAAAGGTTCTCTAAAATGAAAATGAAAAGGCGAATCGATTTGCACGGCATTGACTAATTCCAAACGTTCAATCGCTTTCATCCGGCTTTGAGCTTGACGCGCTTTGCTTGCTTTCGCGCGAAAGC
>Ga0164241_10001438_pt1 | contig 29361 bp, 22 predicted proteins | sample OricomyardsoilBY_FD_108780 | JGI IMG/M metagenome (GOLD analysis project Ga0164241, IMG submission 108780) | Backyard soil microbial communities from Emeryville, California, USA - Original compost - Back yard soil (BY) | ecosystem: Environmental > Terrestrial > Soil > Unclassified | place: USA... | reverse complement strand
TTGGCGTAAGCGAGCACGCCGTTCGCCTGATAATCGCCGTGACGCGGATCGGCCGTGCGGACATCCGGCGCGAAGAGCGCGGTGTCGAAGCCAGCGGCGGAGGCGGCGGTTTTCAGGGCGGCTTCGAGGTCGGCCGCGAGGTTGAACGAGACGTGCATCCGCTCACACAACCGGGGCGGCGAGGCGGGCGGCAAGGCTCAAGTGAGGCAGGCGCGGGTGCAGGAGAAGGGCGTTTGCGCGGGATCAGGCGTGGGAGAAAACGGAGGCTGCGGGACGTCTCGTCGAGGGAGGACGGGGGAGTTTTGGCTCGACATTTTAGGGTGGAGGAGTTGGCTTGTAAACTTTGCCGCCCGCAGGACGGGCTTTCCTATTCCGACGAATTACAAATGACAAAACGCACGCTGCCTCCCCGGAGGTTCATCAAACCCACGTTCGAATTCTTGATTGAAAAGAAGCGCGACGGGGGCGAGTTCACGCAAGAGGAGATTCGCTACATTATTGATAGCACGCTGGATGGGGAGATGCCTCAGCACCAGCTGGCCGCGCTGGCCATGGCGATTTATTTCACCGGCATGTCCGCGCAAGAGACGGCGGATTTGACGGAAGAAATGATGCTTTCTGGCGAGGTGATCGACCTCTCGCATATCGCGAAGCCGAAAATCGACAAGTACTCCACCGGCGGCGTGGGCGACAAAACCGCACTCGTCCTCGTGCCGCTCGCGATGGCGAGTGGCGTCGTGGTTCCGATGATGTGCGGGGTCGAACACGACTACGTGATCAACACGCTCGAGAAGCTCGCGGCGTTCCCCGGTTTCAAGGGCCAGCAGACGACCGATCACTTCTCCACCCAGCTCGGGAAAATCGGCGGCGCCATCATCGCGCAGACGCCGGATCTCGCTCCGGTTGAAGGCAAGCTCTACGCCCTCCGCAAGGAGACAGGCACGATCCCGAGCCTCCCGCTCATCACCGGCAGCGTGCTTTCCAAGAAGCTCGCGGAGGGTTCCGAAGGTCTCGTGATCGATGTGAAATGGGGCAACGGTTCCTTCATCAAAGATCTCGAACAAGCGAAGCAGCTCGCGCGTTCGATGACGCGCGTTGGCCGCTCGATGAAGCGCCGCTGCGTGGCGCTCGTGACGGACATGAACCAGCCGCTCGGCGACACGGTCGGCACGGCGTTGGAAGTGAAAGAGGCGATCGCGCTCCTGAAGGGCGAAGGTCCCGAAGACATGAAGGAACTCGTGCTCAAGCTCGGCATGGAAATCGTGCGTCTCGCGGGTGTCGCGGGCTCGACTCTTTCAGCCAAGCAAACGGTGCAGCGTCATCTGACGGATGGCTCGGCACTGGAAAAATTCAAGGAGCTGGTCAAAGCGCAGGGCGGCGATCCGTCGTATGTCGATCATCCCGAGAAATTCCCGCAGGCGAAACACGTGCGCAAGCTGCCGGCTCCAAAACGTGGATACGTTCACACCATCAACGCGGCGATGATCGCGCGTGGCGTGCATATTCTCGGTGCAGGCCGCGAGAATCCGAACGACAAGCTCGATTTCGCGGTGGGCGTTTCCGAGATCAAGAAGGTCGGCACGCAAGTGAAGCAGGGCGAGCCGCTCATGATGATTCACTACAACGACGAGTCGAAGCTCGAGCAGGCGTTGGAGTATTTTAAGAACGCCTACCGTCTCGCGCCAAAACGTCCGACGCCGCCGCCACTGGTGGTTGAGCGCGTGGCGTAAGCAAGGTCCGTCCAAGCGACGTTTTTTTGTTTAGATGAAAAGCCGGCCGGAATTTCCGGCCGGCTTTTTTATTGCGGTGAAGCGCGTGGCCGCGGCGTGCGGGAAATGTGCGTGGGGGCGGTTGGTCTGATCGCGCTCGATTGACGCGGGGGTTTTGTCGTTAAGGCGAAAAGTGACCGGCGGTGCCGGTTCTTTGGCGGTGCATGTAGCTGGCTATAAAAACAAGGCCGAAGGGCGAAATGGATCGGCGATTTGCAGCACTGCATTTTTGAGTTACGGGAATCTTCGCATGAATACCCAAAACGCAGAAACCCACCTGTCGCGTCGCGACGCACTTAAAACCTTTGGTGCCAGCGCGGCCTTGCTCGGGCTTGGCTTGTTTGGGCAGCAAACATTGCGAGGCGAAGCGGCGAAGGGCGCAAAAACGATCCCGGCGACCGGGGGGCCGTTTGTTTTGCCGCCGCTTCCGTATGCCTACGACGCGCTCGAGCCGCACATCGACGCGAAGACGATGGAGATCCATCACGACAAACACCACCAAGGCTACGTGAACAACGCGAACAAGGCGCTGGCGGAGCTCCCGGATTTGCGCGCGCTTTCGCCGACGGAAATTTTGCAACAGCTCGACAAGGCTCCCGAAGCGGTCCGGACGACGCTGAGGAATAATGTCGGTGGTCACGCCAACCATACGTTTTTTTGGTCGATCATGAGCCCCGACGGAGGTGGCGAACCGAAAGGCGATCTGAGCGACGCGATCAACAAGCGGTTCGGCGATTTTTCGAAATTCAAAGTCGATTTCGCGGACGCGGCAGCCAAGCGCTTCGGCAGCGGCTGGGCCTGGCTCACGGTGAAAAACGGCGAGCTGACGGTGGAGTCGTCCGCCAATCAGGATTCACCGCTCATGAACGGCGCGATGCCCGTCCTCGGCATCGATGTCTGGGAGCACGCCTACTACTTAAAATACCAAAACAAGCGCGCCGACTATGTATCCGCGTTTTGGAACGTCGTGGACTGGAAAAAGGCGGACGAGCTTTATCGCTCGGTGACCTGACCGATCTGATCTGAGCCGAAAAGGGTAACCAGTCGCCGGGCAGCGCGGTGAGTGGTGCACCAGCCGGTTCCAGAAAACAAAAACGCCGAAGCGGGAAGCTTCGGCGTTTTGTTTTTAAAGAGAGAAAAGGATCAGCTCTTGATGACCGGCGACTGGCTGCGTTGCTGGACCTGGGCGGGCAGGGCGGCCGCGGCGACATTACCGGAATCGCGATGGGTGGCCTTGGGTTTTTGAGCGAAGAATTCCACGAGATGAGAAACGTCGGTGTAGCCGCGGGCTTTCAACGACTCCTCGATCCGTTTGACGACGCTGCGCAGCTCAGCGCTGCTCTCGGGATCGAGCTCGGTCACATCATTGGAGTCTTTGGTGACGATGTGATAGGGCGCGGAATCACCGTCGAGGGCGATTTGGTAGAGGCTGGTGCCGTTATGGAAATAGCAAAGGCGGACAAGGCCGACCTCTTGAAAGGCGGCGAGACAGCGATAGACGGTGACGAGATCGCAAGCGGTGTTGGCGAGGTCGTTGTGGATCTGCTCGATGCTGGCGGGAGCGGTGCGTTTCAGAAGAGCTTCCAAAATCGCGACGCGTGGCTGCGTGATGCGCAGGCCGGCCGATTTAAGACGGGCGCAGGCCACGTCGATCGACGCCGGCAATTTGGCGGGTGATACATTCGCCAAAGGGTGGTTGGTCTGGGTTGAAGCGATCATGTGATGGCCTTGGATAGGCTATCGCCTCCCGAATGCAATTCTGTAAATAAGTTGAGTTGCAAAAATGGGCTTTTACCGGGTTTTGCTTTTTGGTGACCGCGCGATCGCGACGTTTGAGTCCTTCTTGGAACTGCTGTTGCCACCGCCCGGAGTCGCCCCACAGTCGTCCGTCTCAAACATGCAGGACGTGGAATTTAACGAAGTCGTTGAGCTCATTTGCAAGGAAGACGGTCGCTACGATCGAAGGGCTTACGCCTTTCTCCGGCAGGGTCTGGACCACACGGTGAAGGAAATCCGCAAGAAGGACGCGGAGAAGGCGCAGCGTTCGCGGCACGTCTCGGGTCCGGAACTTTTGGAGGGGCTGCGCGCGTATTCGTTGGATCAATATGGGCCGCTCACGAAAACGGTCCTGAATTCCTGGGGCATCAAGCGATGCCAGGACTTTGGCGACCTCGTTTTCAATCTGATCGAGTACAATGTTTTCAGCAAAACCGAGAGCGACAAGCGCGAGGATTTTGCGGACATCTACACCTTCGAAGACGCATTCGTGAAACCGTTTTTGCCGTCGAAAAAACCGCGTCTTCCCGGCTCTGCCACGGAAACGGTGGAGACCGCTTGAGCGACGCACGCGCCCGACGCGCGTGCATCCAACCGCGTCGATCCGCTTGATCCGCGGACGGACGGCTTTGAGTGCAACTTGATTTTTCCAAACGCATGCCCGCTAAAACGTCCGCCGTCCCCGCCAATTTTCATCTGCTCGATCCGTTCTGGAAAGAACGCGTGGACCGCACGGTTTTGCCCAATGGACTCACGGTTTTGATCAAACCCGACACGTCCGCGCCGGTGGCGTCCGTGCAGGTCTGGGTGAAGACCGGGAGCATCCACGAAGGCGGTCTGCTCGGCGCGGGGCTTTCGCATTATCTGGAGCACATGCTTTTCAAGGGCACCGAGCGGCGCGCGGGCCGGGAAATTTCGACGACGGTGCAGGCGCATGGTGGATACATCAACGCGTACACGACCTTCGATCGCACGGTCTATTACATCGACCTGCCATCCGAGCACGTCGGCGTGGCCATCGACATTCTCGCGGATGCGGTCCTGCACTCGACACTTCCCGCCGATGAGGTCGCGAAAGAAAAGGACGTGATTCTGCGTGAGATCGACATGGGCCGCGACGATCCCGATCACCGGTTGGGCGAAGCGCTTTTCGACACGGCATTCCGCCAGCATCCTTTCCGGTATCCGATTATCGGGCACCGCGAAGTTTTTGCGGGCGTGACGCATGCGGATCTGCTGGCGTATTACCGCGCTCGATACGTACCGAACAATCTCGTGGTCGTGATCGCGGGCTCGGTCGAGCCGAAGGCGGCGCTGGCGGAGGTGGAGAAACATTTCGGAAGCGCGCCGCGCCAGCGCCTCGCGCCCGTCGTGATTCCCGACGAACCAGGGCAACTCGCGCCGCGCGCGTGCCACCGTTTCGAGGACGTGGAGCTCACGCGAGCGGGGCTGGCCTGGCAGATTCCTGGTATCACACATCCGGATGCGCCGCTGCTCGATCTGCTCGCGACGATTTTGGGCGGAGGCGACAGCTCGGTGCTTTGGCAGGACATCCGGGAAAAAAGCCGGCTGGTTCACAGCATCGATGCGCATAGCTGGACGCCCGGGACGATGGGGCTTTTTTATCTCTCGTTCACGTGCGATGCGGACAAGCGGGAAGCGGCGGCGGCCGCGATTCAGCGCTCGCTCGCGCGTTGCGTGTCGCGCGGGTTCACGGCGGCGCAGATCATGAAGGCGCAGCGGCAGACGGTCGTGGGAGAAATCAATTCGCGGAAGACGATGAGCGGACAAGCGGCGCGGCTCGGCGCGGCCGAAGTGGTGATCGGTGACCTCGATTATGCGAAAACCTATTTCGAGCGGTTGCGTCTCGTGACGCCGGCGGAACTCAAGCGCGTGTTGAAAACATACCTCGTTCCTGAGCACCTGACGGCGGTGTCGTTGAACCCGGCAAGCGCCGAAGAAAAGCAGGCCCCAGCGCGCGTTACCGTTGGGACCGAAGCGGAGTTCGAAGAACTTGTTTTGGGGAATGGCGCGCGGCTGCTGCTTCAGCACGACGCGCATTTGCCGAACGTGCATCTCCGTCTGCTTTGTCTGGGCGGCGCGTTGCACGAGGGGGCGGGCAAACGCGGCGCGACGTCGTTGCTCGCGACGATGCTCACGAAGGACACGCGCAAGCGCAGCGCGGCCGCGGTGGCGCAATTTATCGAGGAAGTGGGCGGGGCGTTTCACCCATTTTCAGGAAACAACAGTTTCGGGCTCGCGGCGGAAGTGCTGCCGACGGACGTCGATCGCGCGCTGACGCTTTTGAGCGAGGCGGTTTTTGCGCCGGCGTTTAAAAAGACGACCTTCGAAATCGAACGGGACGCGCAGCTCGCCGAGCTGCTTCAGGACGCGGACGACATCGTGACGTTTGGCAGAAAGGTGCTGCGGAAAAAATTCTTTGGCGCGTATCCGCTGAGTGTGGACGCGAGCGGCGACGAGGCGGGATTGCGGGCGTTGGCGACGGCCGATCTGGCGGCGTTGTGGAAAAAGTGTTTCGTCTCGGGCAATGTCGTGCTGGCGGTCGCGGGCAGCTTTGACCGCAAGCAATTATTGCCGGCGTTGAAGGCGTTCCTGGCGAAGGTGCCGAAGGGAGTGCTCGCGGCTCCCGCGTTGAGTTTCGAGAAACCGGCGGAAGCCGGCGATTTTCTGGAGAAGCAGGAACGCGAGCAGGCGGTGGTTTTCCAGGCGTTCCCCGGGCCCGGCCTGAAAGCGGACGATTATTATGTAAGCGAGGTAGCGGACGAGTTGTTCAGCGGGATGTCGTCGCAGCTATTCGAACGCGTGCGCGAGGAGAAAGGGCTGGCGTATTTCGTCCGGTCGAGCCGCGTCGTGGGACTGGAGGCGGGCATGTTTTCGTTTTTCGCGGGGACGAGTCCGAAGCATTACGCGGAGGTGCTCGCGGAGTTCGATGCCGAGATCGCGCGCGTGCAGGCCGGCAAAATCGCGGTCGAGGAATTGCGTCGCTGCCAGACGCGACTGAAGGCGGCGCGGCGCATGGGGCTGCAAACAAACGCGTCGCGCGCGATGCAGGCCGGGCTCAACGCGCTGTATGGCCAGCCGATCAACGATTGGAAAAACTATGACGGCTACATCGACGCAGTGACGGTGGAGCAGTTGCGTGCGTTTGCCCGGACGTATTTCAAAAAGGCGCTGCGCACGCAGCTCGTCGTGAAGGCGTGAATACGGAATCGATGATGAAGGCCATGACGGTTGAAGAACGACTCGCCAAACATCTCGCGAAGACGCCGGATACCGCACGGGCGAACTGGGTCGCGGCCAATGCGACCGTCGTCGGCGATGTGACGCTGGGGCCGCGCTCAAGCGTGTTTTACGGTGCGGTCTTGCGCGGCGACATCGCGCGGATCGTGGTGGGCGAAGGCTCGAATATTCAGGACAACTGCGTCGTGCATCTGGCGGACGATCTCGACGCGACGATCGGCGCGTGGTGCACGGTCGGACATGGCGCGATCGTTCATGCGTGCACAATCGAGGATGAATGTCTCATCGGCATGGGCGCGACGGTGCTCGACGGAGCGCGGGTCGGAGCACGAAGTATCGTCGGCGCTGGTGCGGTGGTGACGCCGCGCACGGTCATCCCGCCGGGATCGATGGTGATGGGAACGCCGGCGAAAGTGGTGCGGGCGTTGAGCGCGGATGAGCAGCGCGCGTTAAAAGGCTGGGCGGAAAAATATCTCGCGGTTTCGGCCGCGCATGCGGCGCGGGAAAAGCGCGCGCATTGAGCGTCTGGGTGGAGCGCGGCTTCGCGGTCACCGCTGCGAGCGACGCCTCCACGCTCGGCGCGCGAACTTACGCGGCGAGGCCGGCGGCGAGCGCGAGGGCGGATTTGGCGCGGTTCAGGATGTAGAGATGGTAGCCGGGCGCGCCTTGAGCGAGCAGCTCGCGGATCTGTGTAAGGGCCCAGTCGATACCGACGGCTTCCACGGCGTCGGTGTGATCGCCGGCTGCTTCAAGACGTTTGATCAGCTTTTCCGGCAGGGTCGCACCGCACATCTGGGTGAAACGTTGGATTTGTTTCAACGAGAGCACCGGCATGATTCCAGGCATGATCGGCGCGGTGATGCCGAGCGCGCGGCAGCGTTCGACGAAGCGAAAGTAAACCGTGTTGTCGAAGAAGAGCTGCGTCGTGATGAAGTCGCCGCCGGCCTCGATCTTGCGTTTCACGTTGTCCAGATCGGCATCGAGCGAAGTGGCTTCGGGGTGTTTCTCGGGATAGCCGGCGACGCCGAGACAGAAATCGGGGTGGCGGGTTTTCAACAGCGCGGCGAGTTCGCTCGCGTAGCGTAAGCCGTCGGCCGTCGGACTGAAGGTCGTCGCACCTTTGGGTGGATCGCCGCGAAGAGTCATGATGTTGCGGAAGCCGCTCTCGTGAATCTGGTCGGCAAGCATGTTGAGCTCGTCGCGCGAGTGTCCGACGCAGGTGAGATGCGGCATCACGGTGAAACCGAAATCGCTTTTCAAGAATGCGCAGACTTGGGCGGTGCGCTCACGCGTGCTGCCGCCGGCGCCGTAGGTCACGGAAACGAAGTCCGGCTCGATGCGTTGAAGGACTTTCGCGGTGGCGCGGAGAGCGGCGACACCGGCGTCGTCTTTGGGCGGGAAGAATTCAAGCGAGCGGAGAGGGCGGTCCTGGCCGAAAAGGGACGCGATGGAGCGGTCGGGTTTCATTCTTTGATCAACGTATCTGGATTTGAAGATATGATGTAAAGGCCCGAGTCGCGGGAAGGCGACGGCGGTTCATGGAACGAGTTCGAAGGTGGGAATGATGACGGGGATTTCGGTGGTGCCGTGGATGAACGTGAAGGTGATTTCGGGGGCGCGGCGAGTGAGCGTGGAGAGGCGTTGGAGCGGCCAGGCGGAGATGGGCTCGCCGTTGATGCGGGCGACGAGATCGCCTTTTTGGATACCGGCGGCGGCGGCGGGGGAGTCGGGGACGACGCCGACGACACGCCAGTAGGCGGGGGTTTTGGCGAAGGCCAGGCCGCAGCTGCGGCGGGCGGGCGAGGCGATGACGGCGGTGGTATCGCGGAAGAACGTGACGTTGTTGCGCGGTGGATCGAAGGTGACGCAAAAATGTTTGAGGATGTCTCCGCCGATCGACGAAAGCTGGTCGGTGAGATCGACGAGTGGCTGGTCGATCGTGTAGTCGCCGATGACGAGCGGCGTGCCGAGACGCCCGATCTGTTGCGGGCGGTCGCCGGTGAGGGTGCCGACTGTGCCGCCGGGGCGGGGGCCGTAGTTGAATTTCGGATTCAAGCCGAACGGATTGAGGATGAGCGGGCCGTCGCTGCCGGAGTCGATCAGCGCGATGAACGTCTCGTCGCCCAAGATGAGCGGGATGATCGGAGTGCGGCGCTCGTTGTTGAATGAAATGCGCGAGCCGGGGATGAGCGGGGTATCGCCGGCGGTGGTGATGACGAGGCGCGACTGCGGGTAATCGAGCGAGAAGACGACATCGCGAAAAAGGGGGAAGCCGAGGATGCCGTCGATGCGCACGCCGAGATGAGCGGAGAGTTCGTCGCAGTTATAAGCGAACGCGGGCACATTCAAGAAACGCGCGTCGCCCAGCTGAAGCCGTTTGATGTTCACGGCGGGCAGGGAAACGGTCGTGCCATCGGCCGAGCGGATGCGCACGGGGGGATTGTTGGCGGCGGGTTGCTGGAAGCCGTAGCGGCGGGCGAATTCGGCGGAGACGAGCGTGACCGATGAACCGGTATCCACCAGGAAACGCCAGGGGCCGTGTTTGTCCCAGCGCGTCTCGACGATGAAGTGGCTGCCGACGATCTGGGCGGGGACGACGATGAGCCGGGCGTCGAGCTTGGTGCGACCGGGGCGGGATTCGCGTTTATAGAGGCGGCCGACGCTGGAGCAACCCGCGAGGACGAGAAGCGCGAGCAGCAGGCAGGTTACGGGCGTAACCGCCGAAAGGATACGGAGGGCTCCGTGGACTGCCGGCTCGCGCGCGGTGGGCATTATTTATTTTTCAGGCTGCGGCAAACGGCGGCTAAACGTCCAGGCGCCGAACGCCAGCAGGCCGGCGAGGCAGTAGAGGAATTGCGCGCCGTGGGCGGTGTTCGTCCAGTAGAGGATGCCGGCGGCGATGGGCGTGATCGCGCGCGAGAGCGAACCGAGTGAGCGGAAAATGCCCAGGACGCGTCCCTGTTCGTGAGTGCTGGCGTAGAGCGAGATGAGGCCGGTGGTGGATGGATTGACGAGGCCGCCACCGAGGGCGAGGAGCGCGACGCCCAGATAAAGCACGCCGATGGTGGTGGAAAAACCGATGGTGAAAAAACCGAGCGTGGAAAAAATCAGGCCGGCGGAAAGCACCTGTGTCTCGCGCAGGCGGGCGAGCAGTTTTCTCACGATCAGGCCTTGCGTGATGATGGAGCAGACGCCGAGGAAACCCATGAGCATGCCGTTCTCGTAGGCGGTGTATCCAAAACGTTCCGCGCTTAAAAACACCAGCGTGGCCTCCATGGCGACGAAGGCGACGGAGTAGGTGAAGGCCACGAGGTTGATGCTGCGCACGGGTGGATTCTCGATCGAGAGGATGGCGCGAAGTGGATTGAAAGGCCGGCGCTCGGTCGGCGTGGCGCGGGCTTCGGCGGAACGCGTTTCTTTGAAGCGGGCGGCGATCCAGCCGAGATTTACCAGGCTCAAGAAAAACGCTATGAAGGCGGGCGCGGAGAAAGGATTGAGGCCGTAGGGCGCAAGGCTCGGGAACAAGGCGGGCAGATCGATGCGTTGGGAAAAGGCGCCGATGAGCGGGCCGGTGACGAGGCCGAGGCCGAACGCGGCGCCGACGAGTCCCATGGCTTTGGAACGTTCCTCGCGCGTGGTCACATCGGCGACGGCGGCGGTGGCGACGGAGAGGTTGCCGCCGAAAAGGCCGGCGAGAAGTCGCGCCGCCAGAAACAACCAGAACGAGCCGCTGAACGCCCAGAGCAGGTAACTCAATGCGGTCCCGGCGACGGTGAGCAGCAAGACGCTGCGACGACCGCGACGGTCAGAGAGGCCGCCCCAGACTGGCGCGAAGAAAAACTGGAGGATCGAGAAAAGGGAGCTGATGATGCCGCCGAAGAGAACTTCGGGCAGGTGGGATTCGTTACCGAGAGCGCTCGAAAGCGTGGTGATGTGATGGAGGAGCCAGCCGAGGGCGCCGTTGTTTCCATCGACCGCGAGGTAGTGGCGGAGCAGATCGGGGCCCAGCGGGAAGATGATCGAGAACCCGATCAGATCGATGTAGAGCGTGAGAAAGATGACGCCGAGCGAGAGCGGGCGTGGGGCTTTCGAGGCAGTTGGTGAGTGGGCGTCGGAAGGAGAAGAAGACACGGTGGAAGCCGGTGAAATTAGCCGGCGCACGGGCGACGCCAAGGCGCAAAACGGGCGGTCGAGGGGACGGCGCGACGGGGGCGAAGCCGGGGTTTTGCCTATTGCCCATGGCGGCGAAGCCTTACGCGGATTACGGGGCGTAGTTTTGGGACGGTGACGTCGCGATTCGGTAGATGCCGGGTGAAGCACGTGCTCTCCAGCGGTCCGTGCGCGTCGCAAATAACATCACCCCCAACACACAAAACTGTTCTGTATGAATAACTGGTATCTGAAAAAATCGCTGGCCGCCGCCCTCGTGAGCCTTGGCTCTCTCCTGGTCCCTGTGTCTTCGCTTCATGCCGCGGATTTCGCGGATGTCATCGTAGTCGTCGATGAATCGAGCTCGATGTCCGGCGAGCACGCGTGGCTGCCCGGGATGATCACAAACCTGGAAGCGAGTTTGTTTGGGGCGGGCGTCGGCGACGGCGCGGACGCGAATCGGTATGCACTTGTTGGATTCGGAAAAAGCGGGACGGGCATCAGTGGCCGGTTGCTCGGCGGCTTTGCCGATACCAGCGCCTTCGGCACGGCGGCGAGTTCGCTCGTGATTTCGGGAAGCACGGAAGACGGGTATGCGGGCATCAATTTCGCGCTCGATACGCTGGCGGGCTCTTTCCGCTCTGGAGCTGCGCTCAATGTGATCCTCGTCACCGATGAAGATCGGGATAATACGAACGCGACGCTTACCTACTCGTCGATCGAAAGCCGGTTGAGCGGGTATAACTCCCTGCTGAACGTCGTGGTGAACAATCCGTTTTCCGGTGGAAGTCCGCTGGTCGGCAGTGCGCTCGGTGTCAGCGCGGGCAACTTCGCGTATTTCGCGGACGGAGCCGGCGGCTTCACGACATCGACGCCGGCGCTGGTCGGTAATGGATCCGGCACTACGGAGACCGATTATGTCGATCTCGCTTTCGACGTCGGCAGCGGCGGCGCGGCGTGGGACTTGAATCTGTTGCGCGTCGGAGGGCAGACGGCGCAGTCGTTCACGTCTGCCTTCGTCGATATCAAGGTGGGCGAGATCATCCGGCAGGTTCCCAATGACGGACCGACGGCGGTGCCTGAACCGTCGACGTATGGACTGATCGGAGCGGCCGCGTTGTTCGGCGCGGTGCTTTATCGTCGCCGGACGTCGAAGAAAGCGGACGCGGTTGCGGTCTGATTTCGCGACATCGTTTCAGCATGGAAAAACCGTGCGGCCGTTGAAGCCGCGCGGTTTTTTTGCGGCTGGATTTTCGCAGCCCGACTTCGCTGCGCGCATTTTGAAAAAGCTATCGTCGAGCGAGCGCGATCGAGGGATACGAGTCGGAGTTCGGAGGGAGTTAGCCACTCATAGAAAAACGCCCATGGGCGTTTCTGAGGCGGGGCTTTGGCCAATGGCCGCCGGGGGGCGAGTCGGTGCGGGATTCGGCGACTCCGCGGGAGCTTCTTGGGGGCGCTGAAAGGACGGACGTCGGTCACCGTTGCGCGCGCGACGAGGGAGCCTGTTCGCTCAGGAGATCATCGCCTGGATGTTTTCGCGGAGGGATTCGAGGGTGAAGGGTTTTTGGATGAAACCGAGTTCACCTTCGCCGCCGAGGGTGGCGACGACTTCGCGGCGGTTGTATCCGCTCATGAAGAGCACGCGGACATCAGGGCGAATCTCGCGGAGGAGCTGGAGCGTTTCCTCGCCGCTGAGGCGGGGCATGGTCATGTCGAGCAGCACGAGGTCGAAGTCGGTGGGATGTGTACGGAAAAGGTCGATACCTTCGTAGCCGTCGCGGGCGAGTTCCGTTTGCATGCCGCAGGATTGGAGCATGCTGGCGGCGACTTTGAGGACGTGGTCTTCGTCGTCCACGATGAGGGCGCGGCCCTGTTGTTTCCACGGAGTGGCGGTGGGGCGGCGGGCTTGAGCGGGCTCGACGGGCGCGGAGGCGGTGGCGGGAAGGAAGAGCGTGAAAGTGGCGCCGCGGTCGGGCGCGCTGCGGACCTTCATGCCGCCGTGGTGGCTGCGGACGATGCCTTGCACGGCGGCGAGACCGAGGCCGCGGCCGGCGAATTTAGTCGTGTAGAAAGGATCGAAGATTTTCGCGATGGTCTCCGGGGTCATGCCGCTGCCGGTGTCGGAAACTTCTAATTGTACAAAGTCGGCGGCGGGCTCGGGCGGGACGACGACGGCGCCCTCGAAAAAGCCGGGAGCGGGGCGGACGAGTGCGGTGGACAAGTTGATCAAGCCATCGCGTTCGCCGAGCGCTTCGGAGGCGTTGATCACGAGGTTCATGATGATCTGCCGCATCTGGGTCGGATCGGCCATGATCGCGGGGAGGACGGGCTGGAGCTGGAAGCGGAGCGTGGCGCGTTTGCTGATGGAGGCGCGCAGAAGGGGGACGGTGGTTTCGACGAGCGCGCCGAGCTCGACGCGTTGGATGATGAAGCGGCCCTTGCCGGCGTAGGCGAGCATCTGCTGGCAGAGCTCGGCGGCGCGTTGGGAGGCGTTTTCGATGTGCTTGAGGTTCTGCTGGACCGACGAGGTTTTGGGAAGTTCGAGGGCGGCGAGGTTGGCATTGCCCATGATGCCGGTGAGCAGGTTGTTGAAATCGTGGGCGATGCCGCCGGCGAGGACGCCGATGCTTTCGAGTTTCTGACCCTCGAGGAGACGGCGCTCGACGATCAGCTTCTCGGATTCGGCGTCTTTGCGCTGAGTGATGTCGATCGCGAGACCTTCGATGAAGAGGAGGCGGCCGTCTTCGTTGTACACGCCCTGGCCGCGATCGAGCACCCATTTCACGCGGCCGCTGCGGTCCACGATGCGGTATTCAATTTCGTAGGACCGGCGTTTGCGGACGGCGGTGGTGATGGCGTTGCGCGCGCGTTCGCGGTCGTCGGGGTGGATGATCTCCTGGAGGCTGACCTGTTTTTCGAGGAAATCGCGGGCGCTATGTCCGGTGAGGCCGAGGGCGCCGCGGCTGATGTAGACGGGCGTGAGTTCGCCGTCGTGAACCATGCGGAAGGCCATGCCGGGGAGCTGGCCGAGAATGGCTTCGAGCTGACGGCGATTTTCGCGAATCTCGGCTTCGGCGCGTTTGCGTTCGGAGATTTCGGTGGCGATGCCGCAGAGCCCGTGCACGCGGCCCTCTTCGTCCATGATGGGAAATTTGTGGACGATGCTGGTGTGGGTGTTGCCGGCGAAGGCGAAGGTGTCTTCGAGCTCGACCGGCTGGCCGGTGGAGATGACGCGGGCGTCGCTCATCCTCATGCGGGCGGCGGCTTCGGGCGGGAAAACATCGAAGTCGCTGTTGCCGATAAAGTCTTCGCGCTGGCGTCCGTGAAGTTCGGCGTAGCGGCGGTTGACGGAGAGATAACGCCCCTCGGGGTCTTTGACGAAAATGGCGTTGGGGCTGTTTTCCATCAGGCCGTTGAGTTGCTGCTGGCTCGCGCGCAGGAGTGTCTCGGCTTCTTCGCGGCGGCGGATGTCGTCTTCGAGCTGGCCCTGCGTTTGACGGAGCTCCGCGGTACGGGCCTGGACTTTTTTTTCCACGAGGTCCGCGCGCCGCACGGCGCCGCGAATGTAGGCGGCGAAGAGCACGGTGAAGAGCAGGCCGCCGGCGAGAATGATGGGCGGGATGTACGTGCGCTGGCGTTGGAACCAGCCGGCTTTTGAGCGGTGGAGGAGAATCCAGACACGACCGCCGAGAAGGATCGGGATTTCACGGTACCAACCGCTCGCGCGAAACTCGGCCTCGGTCGGTGCGACAGGCGGCGCATCATCGGGGTTGGCGGCCCAATAAAAAAGCAGGCGGTCTTTTTCGGCGGTGCCGGGAGTGGCGTCGAGAAACATCACATCCGCGACGATCCCCGCGAAGCTTTTCCACGACTGGCCAAACAGTGCGCTGGTGCGGAACACGCCGACGATGAAGCCCATGTGGTCGCCGGCGGAAACGTTGCCGGACGACGCATGCGCGAACACCGGATAAATCATCAAAATGCAGGGCTCTTTGAATACGCCGGGGAGATCGACCTTCGGCGTGACGAGGAGCTGGCGGGTTTGACGGGCCTGGTCGAAAAATTTCCTGAGCGCGGGCGCGCTGTAGTCGTAACCTGCCAATGCACCGGCGGAGTCCTGGCTCTCGCTGAAACGGACGGGAAGCGCCGTCGTGTTGCGAGTGGCGGTGGAGCGCGCGGACCCGATGGCGGGCGATGCCACCCATTGGATCGCGTCGTATCCGGGGTGACGGTCGAGCGTGTCGCGTGCGAGCAGTTTGAACTGGGCCGGGTTGAGGATGCCGAGAGATCCGATGAGATTGCGCAGCGTGTGCAGGCCCTCGACGTAGCCGTTCATCGTCGTGCGAATGAGGATATGGCGGGTATCGGCGCGGCGTTTCACATCCTCGCGGACGCGGAGATCTTCGCCTCGCCGGGCTTCGAAAAAGAGGGCGAAGGACGCGCTGATACCGAGAAGCACCATGAGCGGGACTGCGAAGCGACCGCGGAAGAGGACTCGGGAGAGGGACGAGAGAGGCATCGTTCGGGCGGGCGGGCGGCGGAAAAGATTTCGCGGGAGTTCGAGCGTATTCGATGTGCTTGCGCCGTGGTTACATCGGACGGCGGCGCGGTAACTTAAAGCCGACGAGGGACCGCCAGCGTGCTAGCGGGAGCGTCCGGGGCAATCACCGCTTTTATTTCGATCCACTCGTGGGGGGGCGAAGACGCGCCTTCGATAAGGCGTCTCCCACGAGGCGACGGTCCGCGTAGCGAACCGTGGCGGGTGAGCCGCCGCGGTCGCACGCGGGCCGGGCGCGCTCTCCGGACCCAAGCGGTGCGTGGGTCCGCACGGAAAGCTCAACAGAACAACGACGGCACAAAAAAACGGTGCGAGGAGGCTCGCACCGTTGGGAGTTTTTTTGGTGAGTCCGCGAAGGCGGATTTGATCAAAGCTTGTAAGGAAGCGGGTGGCGGCCGGTGAGGGCGAGGACCCGTTCTTTGGCGGCGGCGATGGCGGCGGTTTCCTGGTCGGTGCCGATGGCTTTAAGTACCGAATCGATGCAGCCGGCGATCTCGTCCATCTCGGTCTCGATGAGGCCGCGGCTGGTGACAGCGGGAGTGCCGAGGCGGATACCGGAAGCCTGGAACGGGGAACGCGTTTCGAAGGGAACGGTGTTCTTGTTGCAGGTGATGTTGGCGAGATCGAGGGTCTCCTGGGCTTTCTTGGCGGTGAGCTCGGGGAGATTGGCGCGCAGGTCGACGAGGAAGAGGTGGTTGTCGGTGCCGCCGGAGACGATCTTATAGCCGCGCGTTTCCATCGCGGCGGCGAGCGCGCGTGAGTTTTTCACGATTTGCTCGGAGTAGGTTTTGAACTCGGGCTTGAGGCACTCGGCGAAGCAGACGGCCTTCGCGGCGATGACGTGCATGAGCGGGCCGCCCTGACCGCCAGGGAACATGGCGGAGTCGATGGCCTTGGCGTGGGCGGCGCGGCAGAGGATCAAACCGCCGCGGGGACCGCGCAGGGTTTTATGCGTGGTGGTGGTGACGAAGTCGGCGTGCGGAACGGGAGACGGATGGACGCCGGCGGCGACGAGGCCGGCGATGTGGGCGATGTCGGCGAAGAGAAACGCGCCGACGGAGCGGGCGATCTCGCCCATGCGGGCGAAGTCGATCACGCGCGAGTAGGCGCTGGCGCCGACGGTGATCATGGCGGGTTTTTCGCGCTCGGCGATGGCGGCGAGTTCATCGTAGTCGATCAGGCCCGTGTCCTCGCGGACGCCGTATTGGACAAAATTATACTGTTTGCCGGAGAAGTTGGCCGGATTGCCGTGGGTGAGGTGACCACCATGCGACAGGTTCATGCCGAGGATCTTCGCGCCGAGCGGGAGGACGGCGGTGTAAACGGCGAAGTTGGCCTGCGAACCGGAGTGGGGCTGGACGTTGGCGTGCTCGGCGCCGAAGAGTTTTTTGGCGCGCTCGATGGCGAGGGTCTCGACCTTGTCCACGTATTCGCAGCCGCCGTACCAACGTTTGCCGGGATAGCCTTCGGCGTACTTGTTGGTGAGCACGCTGCCCTGGACCTCCATGACGGCCGGGTAGGTGAAGTTTTCCGAGGCGATCAGCTCGATGTGGCTTTGCTGGCGGGCGAACTCGGAGGAGATCGCTGCGTAGATTTCGGGATCGAGGGCTTTCAGCGGCGTGGCGTTGATCATGGCGTGAAAGGGGCAGAACGGTCACGCAACACGCGGGGGAGGCAAAGGTTTTTTTGGGGAGACGCAGGGGCGGATGGGACTAGCTGCGCCCTGAGAGTTGTTCCTGAATCCACGCCGGATGGCGGCTTGCGTGAAAGACCCCGGTGATCAACCAGATGGTTTCCAACTCCCGATAGTATAAAAGATAAGTTCCTGAATCGAAGGGGTAGATTCGCCAGCCGGAGTGACGTTCGCGGAGAGCAGTGGATTAACTTCCAAGAGGGCGACGACCCGGTCGAACTCGGCGACTATGCGCTCCGCTTTGGCCGTGGAAAACTGGTGGTGATAGTCGTAGATCGCCTGGGTCTTGTGGGATTACCCAAGGGGCGATCTTAAGCTGCTTGCTCACTTTTTTAAGAGAGCGCGGGCTTGAGCGGGTGTGAGAGCGATCGCGGGATCGACACTGACGGCTGCGACACGTTTTTCCAGCTCTTGGAGATGATCGTCACGGACCATAATTTTATCGGAGCGACGCACGGATTCCCAAAGTTCGTCGATGAGCGCGAATTTCTCCTCAACGGAGGCCTGATCGAGACCGGGAATTCGTGTGATCATGGGCGGGAGACTGGCGTGTGATGCGATCGAGTCAAATCGCGGCGCAGACAACGGGGATTCGGAAAATTTAACCGCTGATGAATTTCATAGCCGAAATCTCGGGAACGCGGCTTCGATTGATCGCCTGCGCGGTTGGGTGGAAGTGTCTGCTAATCGCAGACGGGACCTCATGGTCTTTTATCCAAAGGGCGAACTCTCCAACTCATGCGGACTTGGCGGTCAGTTTTTTCAGGAACTCGATGAGCGAGGGAATCGCTTCGACCATTTCGTCGCGGCAGGATTCGTAGAATTTCAAGGGGCCGCCGTAGGGATCGGCGATTTCGATCTCGGCGGGCGGCGGCATGAATTCGCGGAATAGATACACGTTCTCCGGCGGAGATTCGAAATTGAGCCCGATCGAGGCGCGGTGGGATTCCGTCATGCAGAAAACCGCGAGCGCGTTGTCGATCAATTCGTGGGTGAGCGGTTGCGACGAGTGGCTGGAGAGATCGATGCCGACCTTCTTGAGCGCGATAACCGAGTTTTCCGAAACGGCCTGGCCTTCGCGTGCGGCAACGCCGGCGGAATAGACTTCGATCGACTTCAGCGGTTCGGGCTGGCCTCGGAGCGCGTGTCGGAGAAGCGCCTCTGCCATCGGGCTGCGGCAGATGTTAGCGGTGCAAACGGTAATGATATAAGCCATCGCGTAAAGTCGGGGCCAATGGATAGGGTTTTAGGGGAAATGCAAAGCGGGAGTCGGATCGGCGGCGCGTTGGGGGGAACGCGGAGACCACGCTCTTGCGAGCGCGGCTACGGTTGGGAGGCTACAGCTTTTTCAGAGCGAGCAGGGTTCGATGGAGTTGCACGGCCCGAAGGAGCACGCGGTCCACGGGCTGCGCCGGGAGCTTTTCGGTGGTGGCAGGCGGAGGCGTTTCGGGCTCGGCGGTGTCGTCAGCGTCGTCATACGGCAGCGAGCGGAGAATGCCGTTGGCGTGATCGCGGACGAGCGAGGCTTCGTCGTAGCGGATTTTTTGCGGCGTGGTGCCGCTGAGGAGTTTGTCGAAATCGAGGCCGTCGGTGAGGGCTTGGAATGCGACGCGGTCTTCCTCGGGTGTGGTGGCGACGACGATGTCGGGTTTGAGTCCGGGGCTTTGCGCGGCGAGCACGATGACGCCGGGAAGGCCGGCGCGGAGTTGAGTCAACAGGGCCGGCGCGGTGGCGTCGCTGACGAGGAGAAGACGGACGACGTGGGCGGCGGCGGGAGGTTGGGCGAGCAGCCGGCCGAGAGCGCCTGCGCTGCCGGCATCGGCCGTGGTGTGGCGGAGATCGAGGACGAGCGCGGGGTGGGCGGCGAAGAATTTGGCGACGGCGTCGAGGTCGGCCGCGACGTCGTTGGTCCGCAAATAGGCGAGACCTTTCTGGAGATCGTGCTCCGTGGTGACGGCGCGCGTCGAGGGGACGAGCGCGCACGTCGCGAAGGCGAGGGCGAGCCGCAGCGGACGGAGAAGGGAAACGCGAGGCGAGGGCATCAGGACGGGCGGTTCAGCTGTTTGGCGCCGATGTCGCGGCGGTAGTAGTGGTGATCGCGGGCAAACGCGATTTGCGCGCAGGCGGCGTAGGCGCGGTCGGCGGCATCGCGAAGGGAGCTGCCAAGAGCGGTGACACCGAGGACGCGGCCGCCGTTGGTGACGATTTCGCCGGAAGCGTTTTTGGCCGTGCCCGCGTGGAAGATCGTGGTTTGTGCCGGCAATCCGGATACGGCGGGAAGCGAGATGACGTCGCCTTTCGCGAACGCTTCGGGGTAACCCTTGGCGGCGATCACGACGCAGATGGAGTAATCGGGGTGGACGGAAAGAGCGGTGTTTTTCAATTCGCCGCGAGCGGCGGCCCAGAGCAGCGCGAGGACGTCGGTCTTGAGGCGCGGGAGGACGACCTGGGTTTCGGGATCGCCGAAGCGGGCGTTGTATTCGATGACGCTCGGGCCGTCCGGCGTGAGCATGATGCCGATGAAAAGCGTGCCACGATAATCGATCCCCTCGTCGGCGATGGCGTTGACGGAAGGGCGGACGATGTCGGTTTCGATCCGGGCGAGGAGTTCGGGCGTGACGACTTCGGCGGGAGAATAAGCGCCCATGCCGCCGGTGTTCGGGCCAGTATCGCCATCGCCGATACGCTTGTGATCCTGGGACGTCGGAAGGATGACGTAGTCGCGGCCGGAGACGATGACGAGGATGCTGGTTTCCTCGCCGAAGAGGCAGTCCTCGATGAGAATCTGGCGGCCGCTGGCGCCGAATTTTCCGCCCTCGAGCATGTCGCGGACGGCGGCTTCGGCCTCGGAGACGGTTTGGGCGACGATGACGCCTTTGCCGGCGGCGAGACCATCGGCTTTGATGACGATGGGAACGCTGCGCGTGCGCAGGTATGCGAGAGCGGGTTCGATCTCGCTGAAGAAGCCGGCGGGCGCGGTGGGGATTTTATGCTTCAGCAGGATTTCCTTGGTGAAAATCTTGGAAGCCTCGAGCCGGGCGCCATCGGCTTTGGGGCCATAGACGGGGATGCCGGCTTCGATCAGTTTATCGGCGAGACCGAGCGAGAGGGGGAGTTCGGGGCCGACGACGACGAAGTCGATTTTCTCGCGTTGAGCGAGGGCGACGAGTCCGGCGATGTCGTCGACGGCGACGGGGAAACACGGGACGTCCTGGGCGATGCCGGCGTTGCCGGGAGCGGCGACGACGCGGGGATTCGCGGAGGAGGCGAGGAGGGTTTTAACGAGGGTGTGTTCGCGGCCACCGGAGCCGACGACGAGGACGTTGCGAGGAAGAGGCATGTCGAGGAACGCGAAGCAGAGCGCGGCGTTTTCGGGGCGGCAAGCTCAGGGAGTGCGTGCCGGCGGGAGAGCGCTTTTCGGAGGCGCGGGCGAAGAGCGCAGGCCGGGAAAAAAATAGGTCCTATAGGTCTTGTGGGACCCATGGGACCTATGAAAAGGCGGAGGTGCGGACTGGTGCCGCGGCGGAAGTTTCGGCGGACGCGAGAGCGCGGGCTATGGCTTGGCGAGGAGACGTTCGGGGATTTCGATTTCGAGGAGATCGAGGGATTTGCCGTCGGTGAAATGGCCGGACTGGATGAGGACGCGTTTGTTGTCGGGACTGAAGATCGGGTGCGTGTGATCGGGGCGCATTTTGTGGTCGGTCGTGAGGAGAACGCGTTCGCCGTTGCGGCGGTCGATGACGTAGATGTCGCCCTTGAACGTGTCGCCGACGGCGAATTTTCCGTCGGAGGTTCCGTTGCAATGCCAGAAACCGCCGGTGCCGCCGCGGCCGGTGTCCTCTTCGATCTGGCCGATGATTTTCATCTGGTTGTTGCGAAGATTGATGACGGCGATCCCGCTCGGATGTTCACGCAGATAAGGCAGGTGGCCGATGATGAGGAACATCACCTCGTCCTTGGTCGCGACGGTTTCATGCGTGATCCATTCGTCGGGAGTTTCCACATACAACGGGCGGTTGCCGGAGCCGTCGCTCATGACGGTCCACATGCGTTGGGGGCCATCGCCGGTGGTCTCGTGACAATAGATGATTTCGCCGGGGACCCAAGGATTCGTCTGCACGTGGCCCATGCGGAACTCGACATCGATCACGGTTTTAATTTCGCCGGTTTTCAGATCGATGCTGCGGATGCCGCCGGGGCCGCGACCCATCTCTTCGAAACGCTTGCGGGAGGCCTCGCGAGTCTGGGCGGGGTCGGTGTTTTGTTGATCGAGCAGGCGCCCGCCGACGGTGGTGGGCGCGCCGACCACGCCGGCGGGCGGCTTCGCGGTGCGTGTAGTGGATTGTTGGGCACGTGGGCGCTCGGGACCCCAGGCGACGCCCCAATAGGCTTTGGATTCATCGGCATCGAGGGCGAAGCCGCCGGCGTCGCGCAGATCGTCGGGAAGGACGCAGACGACGCGTTCGTAAGCGGAGGCGTCCTTGGGTTTTCCCGCGAGGGAGTCGGCGATGAGCGGATCGAGATTGAGTTCGACGAGCTCGTGTGGAGTGGCGGCGGGGGCGGGCGCGTTTGCCGCGGCATCCGGAGCGCGGCGCTGGGGGCCGCCGCGCATGTAGTAGAGTTTATTGGTCTTGCGGGAAAGATTCAGGCTGCCGGTGCCGGTGGTCGGGCCGTCGGTGAGCTGGATGATGTCGCCCTTTTCCTCGTTAACGAGAAAGGCCTGGTTGCCGCTGCCGGCTTTGTCGGCGCGGAAGATGATCCATTTGCCGTCGGCGGTCCAGGTGGTGTGCGTCTGATAAGGTTTGGCTTCGCTGGTGGCGGGGTCGCTGGTGATCGCGGTGACGGTGAGGCCGGTGACTTTATCGGTGTAGGTTTTTTTCTCGGACGGGAAGTGGCGGCCGACGTTGGAGGCGTGGGCGAAGGAAAAGCCGGTGGTGGCGGTTAGAAGAGCGGCGAGGAAGAGACGATGGCGGGCGGGGAAGGGGTGCATGGTGGGGATGACGATACGCCGGGGCGGAGGGTGCGCGGACGAATCGGGAGATTTTTCGTATCGTAAGAAGTGAACCGTGAAAACGAATAGGTCCCATAGGTCTCATGGGACCTATAGGACCTATGTCGGAAGGAGAGCTGGAGAGGATCGGGTTTTAGAGCACCTGCAGGCTCTTGCGGTAGAAGGCGACGACCTCGTCGGGGTCGTCGGTGAAGAGAATGTAGTCGGCCATCCAGGACGGGGCGCGTTTGGTGCGGATCATTTCGCGGACCTGTTTTTTCAGGTCGGTCCAGTAACGCGCGTTGTAGAAAATGTACGGGATGCGCGGGCGGATCCCGAGCTTGAGGTTGCAGAGCTCGATGCCGATTTCCTCGAGGGTGCCCACGCCGCCCACGTTGAAGATGCAAAAGTCGGCGATCTCAAACCACTTTTGCCGGTTGTGGCGGCCGGTTTCCTGGAACGTATTGAAAAAGTCGACACCGAGCTCGGGCGGCTGGGCTTCGAGCTCGAGGAAGCAGGCGCCGGTCAACGCGCCCTTGGCACGGGCTTGGTCGGTGGCGAGGCGCATGACGCCGCCGCCGCCGCCGGTGAGCACGCCGACGTCGCGGCCGATGAAACCGGTGAGCTTGTCGATGAGCCGGGAAATGCCATCGGTATCCGCTTGTTCGAGACCGACGGCCGAGCCGTAGAAGGCGAGGATGGTGGATTCGCGAAATTTCCGGACCTGTTCGTCGCGCACGAAGAAGCCGTGGTCCTTCTTGTACGTATGGAGGTAGAGCTCGTTCATCGCCTCGTTGAGCCAGTACACGTCAAGGCCGACGGCATCGAAAGTCTCCAGGCGCGCGTGAGCGTGGTTGGAGAGGAAAAAACCGTGGGTGCGCGACGGCTTGCGGAAGACGACGCGCTTGAGTTTGAGCTGGGGAAGGCGCGTGAGGAGCTCGATCTCTTCGAGGAGATTGGGGAAGTAATCGGTGACGAGTGTGTCGGCGTCTTCGGGAGCGGCGTCGAGCGCCTGGATCATGGTGCGGAAACCGCAGGAAGCGGTCTGCGCCTCGATTTTCCCCTTCAGTGCGGAGGCGTCACCGGCCTGGGCGGCGTTGAGGAAAATGGAGTAATTTTCCATGGTGGAACTCTGGCCCTTGACGGTGATGCGCGCCTTGGGCTTGGCGGATTCGGGGGTGGATTTGGGCGGGTTCTCGTCGAGGCACTTGTAGATCTCGGCCGCGGTGGACTGGAGACGCGCGCGCTTTTTCTGAAGATTCTTCGACTCGGTATCCAACGGCGGTGGAGCGCGGAAAATTTCGACGGAGACGACTGGATTTACGACGGGCTGGTCGCCGGTGTTGTAGATTTCCAGCATGATGTTTGTGCCGAAAGTCTTGATGGGATCGAGGAGGACGGCGCTGGTGTGGATGCCGAAATTACCCTCGCCGCGATTGAGGAGGACGAAGTGCTCTTTCAAATACATCGAGCAGCTGGTGAGGATGCCGGAGCGCGGCGGGATGGTGAGGAGGTCGGTCTCGTGGCGGATCTGGACCTTGTCGAGGTAGTTGCGCCCGGCGATACCGGAGACGAGGCGTTCGAAGGAAGGGCGGAGAAGCTTGGGGTTGAGCGTGTAACGGACGTGATGCGGTGTGAGGAAGACACGGCCGTCGCGGTCGATGCTGATGGTTTTGGGCAGCTTGAGGATGTTGGCCTGAATGGCGGCCCAGATTTCGCCGGTGGAGAGCTTCGCGGACTCGGGTGCGTAGAACAGGCGGCCGACGGGCGTGCCGGAGCGAAGGAGTTTTTTCCAATAAGGGGCGTTGGGAAAACTGGTGTCGTAGATGAACGCATCGGCCTCGACGACGATGCGGTTGCCATCAACGGCGGGCTTCCCTGTCACGATCATTTCGATACCGATGCGGGCGAGGGTGCTGCGCTCGGTGAACGCGAGTTGATCGAGATGCGTTTTGAGAAATTCGAATTCTCCGGGATTGCGCGGCCAGAAGGCGAGGGTGAGCGAGACGGCGTTGTCGTCCTTGGGACGCACGGTGAGGATCTGGCCGTCCTGGCTGGTCCAAAACTGGTCTTGATTCATGGGAGGGCGGAGTGAAGGAGGGCGGTGAAGCGCTGACAAGGGGCGAGTGGGCCGACGCGCGGAGGCGGGAATTCAGGAAGTGTTTGCCTTGGAATGTCCGCGAGGACATCGAGGAAATCTTTGCGGCACAAAACCGCCGCGAGCCTTTCCATAGACCACTTCCCAACCCATGAAATTGAAAAAAACCCTGATCGCTTCCGCTCTTGTGCTCGGCTGTGCCGTGGCCGGCGCGCAAACGTCCCCCGCTCCCGCTCCTGCCCCAGCCATCGCTCCGGCCGCGCCCGCACCGGCGGCGGAACCGGAGTTCACGCCCGAGCAGGCGCTGGAAGCTTACGGCTGGTATATCGGCAAGACCAACGGGCTGGCCGAACTTGGTTTCTCCGAGGCCGAAGTGGCCTCTCTCGTGAAGGGCATGATGATCGCCCGCGAAGGAAAAGAATCCCCGTACGATTTGCAAAAGGCCGGTCCCGCGATCGACAAACTGCTCCGCGGCAAACAAGAGGCCTACACCGCCAAGCTCAAGACGGCCGCCGCGGCCGAAGGCGAAAAGCTGATGGCTGAAATCAAAGCGAAGCCGGGCGTGGTGTTTCTGCCCAGCGGCGTCGCCTACGAGATCCTCAAGCCCGGCGCGGGTGCGTATCCAAAACCCACGGACATCGTGACGGTTCACTACACCGGCAAGCTGGCGAACGGCACGGTCTTTGACACCTCGCTCGAACCGCGCCAGCCCGGACAGCCGGTCGTGCCGGCGGAATTCCCGCTCAACCGGGTGATCCCCGGATGGACCGAAGGTCTCCAGAAGATCAACAAGGGCGGCAAAATTAAACTCTACGTGCCGCCTTCCCAAGGCTACGGCGACAACGGCCAGGCGACGATCCCGCCGGGCTCAACGCTCGTCTTCGAAGTCGAGCTGCTCGACGTGAAGGCGCCACCCGCGGAGCCATCGATCTCAGCTGCACCCGCACCGGATGGAGCGCCGACCTCAGAACCTGCACCCGACGCGAGCGAAGGCTCCGTCAAGATGCCGGACGCACCGGCGAGCAAGTAAGTTTACCGCGATCAGTCCAAGATTACCCACGCCTCCCGTTTCGCACGGGAGGCGTTTTTTTTGAGACGCTGAAGATACGAAGAGGCGGCGGATGCGTTTCCAAAACGTCACGTAGCTACGGGCATTTTCATTGCGACGATGCGCGACCCGCCGCACCCCTTGAGCCTCTTGTGAACCCGTGAACGTCGCGCTCGTCACCGAAACTTATCCGCCGGAAATCAACGGCGTGGCCATGACATTGAGCCGGCTGACCAACGGCCTCGCCGCTCGCGGGCATGCGATCGAAGTGATCCGGCCGCGACAGAAGGAGGAGGCGCTTGAGAACGCACCGGGCGGCTTCGCAGCGCGTGAAACGGGGTCGGTTGGCCAGTGGCTCGTACCCGGTGCGCCGATACCGTTTTATAAAACGCTGCGAATGGGTCTGCCCGTGCAGGGGACGCTGTTGAAACACTGGCGGGAGAGCCGCCCGGATGTGGTTCATGTGGCCACGGAAGGACCGCTCGGGCTGGCGGCGTTGCTCGCGGCGAAGAAGCTCGGCCTGCCGGTGACGTCGAGTTTCCACACGAATTTTCACCAATACGGAGGCCATTACGGATTGAAGCTCGGACGCGACATCGCGCTGCGGTATCTGCGCTGGTTTCACAATCAGACGGCGTGCACGCTCGCTCCGACCGACGAGATGTGCGCCCAGCTCGCGGCGGATGGGTTTCAGCGTTTGCGCACGCTCTCACGCGGAGTGGACGCAGTCCTGTTTTCCCCGGGAAAACGGTCGGCGGAGCTGCGGGCGCGCTGGGGCGTTGGGCCGGACGACCCGGTGATGATTTATGTGGGCCGCATCGCGGCGGAGAAAAACATGGCGCAGGCGGTGGACGCGTTTCTCGCGATGCAGGCAGCCGAGCCGCGGGCCAGGTTTGTGCTCGTGGGGGACGGACCGGAGCGCGCTTCGCTGGAGGTGAAGCATCCGGAATTTCACTACGCGGGGATGAGGCGGGGCGAGGAGCTCGCGGCGCATTACGCGTCGGCGGACGCGTTTCTTTTCGCGAGCACGACCGAGACGTTTGGCAATGTCGTCACGGAGGCGATGGCGAGCGGGCTGGTGGTGATCGCGTACGATTACGCGGCGGTGAAGCAGCACGTGAACCCCGGGCGAAACGGCTTCGCGGCGGCGTTTGGCAGTCGCGATGCGTTGATCGAGACGGCGGTGGCGGCGATGGCGCGTCGCGTGGAATGGCCGGCGATACGAGCGGAGGCGCGGGCGACCGCGCTGACGATCACGTGGGACTCGATTATCACGCGTTTCGAATCGGAGCTCGAAAATGCGATTAGCGAGCGCGGCGCGGTGGCGAAGTGAGCCGACGTGCGGGCGGATCAGATGCGATAATCGCGCGGGAGGTTTTTGCGTCGATGGGCTGGAGCCGACCGTGGATGTCGGCGCGCACCGGACCGCGGCATCAGGCGGAAGCGGTTTCTCCCTCGGCGAGTTTGCGGCGGAAAAATTGGACCGCCATGCCGAGAGTGAGGTGGGCGAGTTCGGCGTCGTAGCGATAGCCTTCGTCGCGGAGGAAGGCGTGGGCGCCGTTGAATTCGTGCCAGGTGAAGTTCGTGGAGGCCCCGGTGAGGGCGGTGTAGATTTTTGCGCGGCCTTCGCCGGGCACGTGCGGATCCTGCCGTCCCCAGATCATCATGAGTTCGCCTTTGATCTCGGGGATGCGCGCGAGAGAGTCGTCCTTCATGCCTTTGGCGAGGCTGCCCTTGTGGATGTCGGTCGCGTAGAAACAGACGGCGGCTGAGACGCCGGGATTCATCGCGGCGCGGAAGGCGAGGTGGCCGCCGAGGCAGATGCCCATTGTGCCGAGACGGCCGGTGCAGGCGTCATGGGTTTTTAAATACGCGAGGACGGCGCGGGCGTCGTCATCGTAGGCGGCAAGCGTTTTCTCGGTCTTGAGGGCGTTGCCGCGATCGGCGCCGGCCTGGTCGTAGGCGAGAACGGTGCCCGCGGTCTCGAACTCGTGATAAATTTCGGGCACGGCGACCACGAAGCCGTGGCCGGCGAGAAAGGCGGCGGTGCGCCGGATGGGCGCGGTGACTTGAAAAATTTCCGAATAAAGAAGTAAGCCGGGATAGCGGCCGCGCGAGGACGGGCGGAACACGTGGGTGCGCATGGTCCCGCTGGAGGTGGAGAGATCGATGAATTCGGCTTCGCGAAGTGTCATGGTGGGAAGTTGAAGCCGGAACGTGCCGCGGGCGAGATTGGAGACAACGGTCGATCGCGAGCGCTCGGAAAAGTGTCACGTATTACGTGACATTTTTGGAAAGCGCGCGGGCAGCGATCTGGTTTCACGAGGAAGAATCGAGGGCGGGAGCGGGTGGCGGGCGAGCGGAGGGTTGAAAGCGGGGCGGGGGGATTGTCACGTATTACGTGACAATTTGCGGGAGGGCGGGAAAGCGGTTGCGGGCGGATGGGGAGGCGGCTTACTCCGGAGGCATGATGCTCAAACGATTGGTGACGGCGTTGTTCTTCGTGGTGGTCGCGATTGCTCCGAGCGTCGCGGGCGATGCGGCGAAGGCCCGCGATCTTTTCAATGGGAAGGATTTTTCGGGCTGGGAGTCATGGCTGTGGGTGCCGCTTCCCGCGAGCAAAGTGCCGGGTGCGGAGCGTGACGCGAAAGGGCATTATACGAAACCGCTCGGGCTGAATAATGATTTGATCGGCATGTTCACGGTGGAAACCGTGGACGGCAAACCGGCGATCCATGTGTCGGGCGAAGGGTACGGAACGCTCACGACGGTGGAGACGTTTTCGAATTACCATCTGCGGGCGGAGTTCAAGTGGGGCGAAAAGAAATTCGGCGCGGCGAACCGGCCGCGCAACGGCGGGTTCCTTTATCACGCGTATGGAAATCATGGCGACGTGGGCGGGCGCTGGATGAACGCACATCAGTACCAGATCGAGGAAGGGAATTGCGGCGACTACATCGGGGTTGGCGCGGTGCTGGCGGATGCGACGGTTAAAGCGGCCGGCGGGAAGCGCGTGTATGATCCGAAAGGGGACGCGTTTACTTTTCACGGCAACGTGAAGGAGTCGTCGCGTTGCACGCGGGCGGATGGCGAAGAAGCGGCCAGCGGCGGGTGGAACACGCTCGAGATTTACTGTGTGGGCGACGAGGTCGTGCAGCTTATCAACGGCCACGTGGCGGTGCGGTTGGAAAAATCGCGCAAGGAAAACGGTGAGCCGCTGACATCGGGACACATCGCACTGCAGATCGAGGCGGCGGAGATTTATTTCCGTGATATTCGCATCGAACCGGCGACGGAGATTCCGGCGAAGATGTGAGCATGGAGCCGGAGCAAGTCGCGGCACCGATGACGGGGGGGGCGCGGGGTCCAACGGAGTCGAAGCCCGATGTTTTGTGGATCGTCACGACGCAGTGGCGGGCGCAGGCGGCGGGCTACGCGGGCGATCCGAACGCGCGTACTCCCTTTCTGGATGCGCTGGCGGCGGAATCGTTGAACTTCACGCAGGCCGTGACGCCGCATCCGTTCGGGCCGTTTGCGCGGGCGGCGTTGCTGACGGGCGTGCGTTCGCCGGAGAATGGCGTGCGGGATTACTTCGATCCGTTGCCAAACGATGCGCGGACGATCGCGCATGAGATGGCGGCGCGCGGTTATGAGACGGCGTTTTTCGGGAAGTGGCATTTGGGAAAACGCGATCGCGCGGCGGCGCTGGTCGGCGACGTGCACGCGAGGACGATTGTGCCGGTTGAAGAGCGAGGAGGTTTCGCGTTTTGGGAAGGATTTGAGAGCGGTTTTTTGCTCAACGATCCGTGGCTGCATGGCTCGCGGCTGGCGGAACCGACGCGGTTTTCTGGATACCAGAGCGAGGTGGTTTGCGAGCGGGCGCGAGGCTGGCTCCGCCCGCAAACCACAAACGCCAAAAGCCAAACGCCAAAGACGGCGGAGAAAAAACCGTGGTTTTGCGTGGTGAGTTTAGAACCGCCGCATCCGCCGTATGGAGCGCAGGCGGGGGAGGTGCGGCC
>Ga0164241_10001437_pt1 | contig 29371 bp, 22 predicted proteins | sample OricomyardsoilBY_FD_108780 | JGI IMG/M metagenome (GOLD analysis project Ga0164241, IMG submission 108780) | Backyard soil microbial communities from Emeryville, California, USA - Original compost - Back yard soil (BY) | ecosystem: Environmental > Terrestrial > Soil > Unclassified | place: USA... | reverse complement strand
GATGCGGCGTCCGGGAATGCGCCCGGTCGAGCATTCGCGGCGGCGGGCGAGCCATCCGCAAAGGTGCCGGGGCGAGCGTTTGCGCTGTTGGGTGAGCCGTCGGGGAACGTGCCGGGGCGTGCGTCGGTGGTGCTTTGCGAGGTGCCCGGAAAGGTGCCGGAGCGAGCGTTTGCGGCGCTGGGTGAGCCGTCGGGGAATGCGCCCGGCGTGCCGGGTGAGCCATTCGGGAAGGCGCCGGGCTGGACGAGGCCGGCAGGGGGAGACGCATCGGGAAACGCACCCGGGCGGGCACCGGCAGTGCCGGGTGATCCGTTGGGGAACGCGCTGGGTGAGGCGTCCGGGAACAGGCGGGCGCCGGTGACGCCGGGCCCACTACCGGGGTGGGCCCGATCGGGTCCCGGGGCGGCGTCCGGGAAGGCACCATTGCCCGGCGCGACCGGGGGAAACGTCCCGGACCGCGCGCTCGCCGAGTTCGGCACCACCCTGCCGCCACCCTGCGCGGCCTCCGGAAACGCGTCGGCCCGGCCCGCACCGGGAAAGGGCCGGGCATCGTTCGGAGGCGTGACCCGGCGGTCGCCGGCTATCTCGGCGGCACCGAGGGGGAACGGCGGCGGCGTGCTGTTCGGCGACACGATCCGGCTCGACGCGTCCGCGCCGCGCGGCGCCTGCGCCTTCAGTTCGTCGGAAGGTGTCATCCGGTGCGTGGAGCTCCGGGAGTTCGCCTCCTCGTCCGCCGCCCGCCTGGTGCGGAACGCGCGGGCGCCGATGGTGTCCGGCGCGGGCTCGCTGTCCGTCGGCGGGAGCTGCCACGCCGACTTCGAGTCCAGCTTCGACCGGCGCGCCGCCGGCGGGGGCGCCTCGGCCTTGGCGTGCCGGCTCGCGCGGCGGGACTTCGGCGTCTCGGCCGGCTGGGCGGCCAGCTGCGACGTGCTCTCCTGCAGCGCGGGCGCCTCGAGGTCCGGCACGTCCATCGGCTTCGGATCCGGCCGGTGGTGGGCGCCGCTGGGCTGCTTGCCCGCGGTCTTCTTCGAGCGCGACGAGGACGATGACGATGAGCGTGACGAGGAGGCGGGCGGCAGCGCCGGGCGTTCGACCGGCGCGTGGAAGTCGGTGTGGTCGTTCGGGCCCGGGCCGTCCGGGGTGAACGGCGGAAGCTGCGCGAACGACCGGTCGATGCGTGCGGTGTTGACCGTCTTGTTCGCCCACACCCTGGCCCTGCTCAGCGGGTGTTCGGGGAACCGGCCGTCCCAGCGCTCCTCGTCGCCGACGTGCCACGGCAGCCGGCCCTCCAGCGCGGGCGCGTACGGGTGCGGGCGCACGAACGCCTCCGGCCCGACCTGCGCGATCACCGCCGACTCGCGGAGGCCGGTCGTCTCGCCCTCGGCGCACTGGATGCGCAGCACCACCGAGCAGGTGGCCTTCGGCACGGTGAACGCGGCGATGAACGCCTGGCCGGAGTCCCGGTCGGGGATCGGCAGCTTGAGCAGCTGGTACAGGGCCGGGACGGAATCGATCATGACGACGTGTGCCTCGATGAGCGCACCGATCTCCGCCGTCTCGAGCGCGAGACGGTGACGCAGGAGCGGTAGGTCGTCGAGCGGCGCGGGCAGGTCCGGCACGAGATCGATGTAGGTCAGGCTGACCTGGTCACCGCTGCGCGGACAGAACCACGTGCGCTCGTCGTACTGCTCCATTCCGGAGGTGTCGAATGCGACAGGCACGCCCTGAGTGTAGGGGCGGCCCCTAGCTCACGTGCGCTCGTAGACTGGCCGCAACCGGCCGAGACGTCCCCGCCGCCAGCCGTGGCGGCCAGAAACCGAGGTGACCAGCGGTGACCGACCATCCGAGCCTGCTCGAGTCCTTGCACGGGCCGGCCGACCTCAAGCGGCTGACTCCGGAGGACCTGACCAAGCTCGCGGCGGAGGTTCGCGAATTCCTCGTCGACAAGGTGACCACGACCGGTGGCCACCTCGGCCCGAACCTCGGCGTCGTCGAGCTGACCATGGCCGTGCACCGGGTGTTCGACTCCCCGAAGGACGCCGTCGTGTGGGACGTCGGGCACCAGGCTTACGTCCACAAGGTGCTGACCGGGCGCCGGGACGAGTTCGGCTCGCTGCGTCAGCAAGACGGGTTGTCCGGCTACCCGAGCCAGGACGAGAGCGAGCACGACCTGGTCGAGAACAGCCACGCGTCGACCGCCCTGTCCTATGCGGACGGTCTGGCCAAGGGGTTCGAGCTGCGCGGCGAGCGGCGGCACGTGGTCGCGATCGTCGGTGACGGCGCGCTGACCGGCGGCATGTGCTGGGAGGCGCTGAACAACATCGCCGCCGGCCGGAACCGGCCGATGGTGATCGTGGTGAACGACAACGGGCGGTCGTACTCGCCGACGATCGGCGGGCTGGCCGACCACCTCGCGTCGCTGCGGCTGTCGCCGGGCTACGAGCGGGCGCTGGAGGGCGGCAAGCGGATGCTGCAGGGCACGCCCGTGGTGGGCAGGCCGCTGTACGCGGCGCTGCACGCGGCGAAGCGCGGCATCAAGGACGCGATCAGCCCGCAGATGATGTTCGAGGATCTCGGCCTGAAGTACTTCGGCCCGGTCGACGGGCACGACATCGGCGCGCTCGAGGCGGCGCTGCGGCGGGCGAAGGAGTTCGGCGGTCCGGTCATCGTGCACGCCGTGACCTGCAAGGGTCGCGGGTTCCCGCTGGCCGAGAACGACGAGGTCGACCAGATGCACCAGACCGATCCGATCGACCCGGTCACCGGCAAGCCGACGACGGCCAAGGGCGCGACCTGGACGTCGGTGTTCGCCAAGGAGATGGTCGCGATCGGCGAGGCGCGGCCGGACGTCGTCGCGATCACCGCGGCGATGCTGCGCTCGGCGGGGCTGGAGCCGTTCGCGCAGGCCTACCCGGACCGCTGGTTCGACGTCGGCATCGCCGAGCAGCACGCGGTGACGTCGGCGGCGGGCATGGCGATGGCGGGTCTGCACCCGGTGGTCGCGATCTACTCGACGTTCCTGAACCGGGCGTTCGACCAGATGCTCATGGACGTGGCGCTGCACCGCCTGCCGGTGACGGTGGTGCTCGACCGCGCGGGCGTGACCGGGCCGGACGGGGCGTCGCACCACGGGATGTGGGACATGTCGGTGCTGGGCGCGGTGCCGGGCATCCGGATCGCCGCGCCGCGCGACGCCGGCACGCTGTCGGAGGAGCTGACCGAGGCGATCGCCGTGTCGGACGGGCCGACCGTGCTGCGGTTCCCGAAGGCGTCGGTGGGTGCGGACATCCCGACGCTGGAGCGGCGGGGCGTGGTCGACGTCCTGCGCCGCCCGGTGGCCGACCAGCACGTGCTGCTGGTGACGGTGGGCGCGTTCGCGGAGCTGGGCCTCGCCGCGGCGGACCGGCTGGAGGACCAGGGCATCGGCGTCACGGTCGTGGACCCGCGGTGGGTCACGCCGGTGCCGCCGGAGCTGGTCGAACTGGCCGCGCAGCACCGCCTGGTGGTCACCGTCGAGGACGGTGGCCGTCACGGCGGCGTCGGCTGGCAGCTGGCGGCGGCGCTGCGGGACGCCGATGTGGACACTCCGCTGCGCGACCTCGGGATCCCGCAGGAGTTCCACGGCCAGGGCACCCGCGCGGAGGTCCTGGTGCGGCTGGGGCTGACCGCGCAGCAGGTGGCCCGCAAGGTGACGGAGTGGACGGTCGACCGCATCGGCGAGCCCGCTCCCGCCCAGCACGTACGGCCGGAAGGGTGATCGACCAGGTACCCGGTCGGCTCTGTCACGGTGTCGGCACACTCGGTTAATGTCGGGGCATGGCATGGCTGGGGACCGTCTCACGGCGGCATGCGCAGGGGCAGCTCGCCGAGGTCTATGCCGCGATGGCCGATCGGCCCACGCCCGATGTCTACCGGCCGCCGCACGACGACGCGGCGGGGATCATCAGGGCACACAGCCTGGATGCGGAGCTGCTGAGCCGCACGTTCCAGGTTTCCGGCGGGCTGCACCAGTCCGTGCTCGGCTGGGCCGACCGCGAGCTGATCAGCAGCGTCACCGCGCGCACCAACCAGTGCTTCTATTGAACGTCGGCTCACGCAGAGTTTCTGCGTGTCGCGAGCGGCGGCGACGCCGTGGTGCCCGAGGCCGTGCTCACGGGCCAGGACGAGCAGCTGACCGGACGCGACGGCGTGCTCGCCCACTACGCCAGGCTGCTGACCGCCGAGCCCTGGTCGATCACGTCGGACATCGCCGAGAGGTTCGCGCAGCACGGCCTCGACGCGGACGCCGTCCGGACGGCGACCGGGGTCATCGCCATGTTCAACTACCTGACCCGGGTCGCCGACGCGTCGGGCATCGAGTTCGACTACCCCACACCGCTGCCGCAGTTCCGGCCGGAGCGTGCGCAGAAACCCGTGCCCAGACCGGACCGCGAGCTCTGGCCCGTGGTCGGCGAGAGCCGCGCCGAGGCGATGAGCGAAACCTGGCGGCACTGGCGCACGTACGTCTTCGACGCCACCGAGCCGCTGACCCGCCGCGAACGTCGGCTGCTCGCCCGGGCCGCCGCACAGGAGAGCTGTGACCGCTGGCAGGCCGACCGGCTCGACGAGTACGCCCCGCGCGACGACCGCGACGCGGTGCTGGACGCCTTCGCCCGCAAGCTCAGCCGGCGGCCGTGGCAGATGGAACCGGCCGACCTGCAGGCGTTGCGCGACGCCGGCTACGCCGAGCAGGCCCTGCTGCACGTCATTTCCGTGACGGCGCAGCAGAACGCCGAGTCCCGACTCGCCCTGGGACACGCCCTGACCAGCCGGTAGGGCCACCTCTACCCTCACGCTCGTGAGCGCAACCACGTCTCCGGAGCGCATGGTCGTCTTCGGCGACGCCGCCGTCGCCATCGCGATCACCCTGCTCGTCCTGCCGCTGACCGAGGCCGTCCCCGAGGCGATCGAGACCGAGCGCAGCTCGCTCGACGTGATCGTCCACCTGCAGGGGCAGATCTGGACCTTCCTCCTCAGCTTCGCCGTCATCGGACAGTTCTGGATCGCCCACCATCACCTGTTCGAGCGGGTCACCAGCTACAACCCGGCGCTGCTGCGCTGGCACCTCGCCTGGGTGTTCGCGATCGTGGTGCTGCCGTTCCCGACCGCGATGATCGCCGGGTTCGGGGACGACCCGTTCACGCCCCTTCTCTACATCGGCACGGTTTTCGTCGTGAGCGCCTGCCTCACGATGCTCGCGCTCGTGGTGCACCGGAACCCGGACCTGCGCGCTGAAGACCTGCCGGAGCGGCAGCTCTTCAGCTTCGTCGCCACCACCGCGAGCCTGGTCGTCGCGTTCGGGCTCGCTTTGATCCCGGGCGTGCGCTACCTCGCCCTGCTCATGCTGTTCGTCCCGCCCGTGATCGCGCGCGTGCGGTACCGCGCTACTCCGTGACGCCCGGGTCGCCGAGTGCCACCTTGCCGGCGTAGGTCAGCGTGGCCTCCGGCGTCAGCGGGTGGAACGTGCCCGCCCGCACGTCGCGGTACGCGCGCTCCATGCCGAACCGCCGGAAGAACGACCGGCCGCCCATGAGCTCCATCGCGAGGTTGACAACCTCGATGGCCTCGGTCACCGCCTGCCGCTTGGCCAGCATGACCGTCGTCAGCGCCTCGGGTCCCACCGTGTAGTCCTCGCCCAGTTCCTCGAGCGCGCCCATCAGCGACCACCACGCGCCGCGCAGCTTCGCGTCCATCAGGCCGATCTGGCGGTGCACCGAGGGCAGGTCGGCGCTCGCGCGCGGGCCACGTGAGCCGGACGCCGCCGCGGCGACCGCCGCGTCCCGCGCGCCCGACGCGATGCCGAAGTACGTCGCGCCGACGATCGGTGCGAAGTGGACGGTCGCGGCGAGCAGCGGCACACCCAGCTCCCCGTACGGCCGGTGCCCGGCGATCTTGTCGGCAGGCACGGCGACGTCGGTGAGCACCACGTCGTGGCTCGCGGTGCCGCGCATGCCCAGCGTGTCCCAGGTCTCCTCGAGCCGGACGCCGGGCGCCGACAGCGGCACGCTGAAGTGCATGACGTCCGCGGCCGCACCGGGCTCGCCGAGCACCGCGCACGTCGCGACGACCGTCGCCTCGGGGGACTGGCTGCAGAACGTCTTGCGGCCGTTGACCACGTACCCGGACTCGGTGGGCTCCGCGGTGGTCGTCGGCCACAGCCAGTCCGACCCACCGCTCGTGGCGATCACGATCCCCTCCGTCGCCACCCGGCGCAGCACCGCCTCGGCGTCCGGCGCTCCCTTGCGGCGCCGGTAGCCCTGCATGAGCGTCAGGTAGGTGTGCATGGCGGCCGACAGCGCGGTGGCGCCGTCGTGGCGGGCCAGCTCGGCCTGCGCGTAGCAGGCCTGGCGCATCGTCGCGCCCAGTCCGCCCAGCTCCGCCGGCACGGTCAGCGCGAGATAGCGGTGCTCGCGCATCGCGGCGTAGGCCTCACTGACGAACGTCGCGTCCCGGTCGTGCTCTGCGGCGTACTCGGCGGCGACCGCACCGATGCGGGCGGCGAGCTCCACGAACGCAGCGTCGTCGTGGCGTAACGGAATTGGGAACGTACTGGTTGTCCTGGTTTGAGCGATTGTCATGGAGAGGACGCTAAGAACCGCGGCGTCGGTGAAGAAGTACAGAAACTGAACTGGAGTGCGCGATGCGGCCCTATGCGCAGTACTGCCCGGTGGTCCGGGCCGTCGAGGTGCTCGGTGATCGGTGGACCCTGCTGATCGTGCGCGACATGCTCGTCGGCGCGACCCGCTTCAACGAGCTGTCCCGCGGGCTGCCCGGCCTGTCCCGCGCGCTGCTGTCCCGGCGGCTGCGCCAGCTGCAGCACGCCGGCCTCGTGCGGCGCACCGGCGACGGCTACCAGCTCACCGAGGCCGGCCGGGACCTGCGGCCGCTCGTGTTCGGACTCGCCGACTGGGGCGCGCGGTACGCGTTCGGCGACCCGCGGCCCGACGAGCTCGACCCGGAAGTGCTGATGTGGTGGATGCACGGCCGCATCGACACCACCGACATCGACAAGCGCGCGGTGATCCAGGTCGAGGTCGCCGACCGGCGCCGCAAGTACTGGCTCGTGCTCGAGCCGGGCGACGCGTCGGTCTGCTACACCGACCCGGGCTTCGAGATCGACGCCGTGCTCGCCGCCGACCTGCCCACGCTGTACCGCATGTGGCTCGGCGAGATCGAGCTCCTCGACGCCGTGCGCGCGGGCGAGATCGGCCTGAGCGGCAAGCGCTGGATCGTCCGCGGCCTGCCCCACTGGCTGCGGCTGAGCCCCATCGCCGACAACGTCCGCGCCGCCCGCACGTAGCAGGCGGGCGAGGGCCGATCCCGGTTGTCGGTACCTTTGTACCGTGCGGATTCTGATCGTCGAGGACGAGGAACCCCTGGCCGACGCGGTCGCCAGAGGGTTGCGTCGTGAGGGCATGGCCGTGGACGTCGCGCTGGACGGCGACGAGGGACACGAGAAGGCCACCGTCACGCGCTACGACGTCGTCGTGCTCGACCGGGACCTGCCGGGCATGTCCGGCGACGAGCTGTGCCGGGAGATCGTCGCGTCCGGACAGTTGACCCGGGTGATCATGCTGACCGCGTCCGGGTCGGTGGCCGACCGGGTCGAGGGCCTCTCGCTCGGCGCCGACGACTACCTCGCCAAGCCGTTCGCGTTCGACGAGCTCGTCGCGCGTGTGCGGGCGCTCGCCCGCCGGTCCACTCCGGTCACGCCGCCGGTGCTGCGCGCGGGAGACCTCGAGCTCGATCCGGCCCGCCGCACGGTCACCCGCTCCGGCGAGCCCGTCGACCTGACCCGCAAGGAGTTCGGCGTGCTGGAGGTCCTGCTCGCCGCGTCCGGGTCCGTGGTCAGCAGCGAGGAGCTGCTCGAGCGCGTGTGGGACGAGCACGCCGACCCGTTCACCACGACCGTGCGGGTCACCGTCATGACGTTGCGCAAGAAGCTCGGCGAGCCCGGGATCATCGACACCGTCGTCGGGTCCGGCTACCGGGTGCCCGCGGCCGGTTCGGCGGCCTCGAACGCCGAGCCCGGTTGACCGTGAGCGGCCCACGGCACGGTCCCGGTCTGCGTGGCCGGATCACGCTGCTGGCCACCGCGCTGGTCGCGATCGTCGCCGCGCTGCTGCTGTGGCTCGGCTGGATGCTCGCCGGCAACGCGGTCACCACGCCGAACCTCCCCGCCGGCACCACGATCATCGTCGACGGCGTGCCGGTGCGCGCCGAGCGGCTCGCCGAGGTCCTGCGGGACAACGCGCGGCTGCGGGTGCTGGTCGCCGGCTCGATCGCGTTCGTCTGTGTCGTGCTCGCGACCGGGTTGCTGGCGTGGACGTTCACCGACCGCGTCCTCAAACCGCTGCGCGATGTCACCGGCACCGCGCGGCGGCTGTCCGCCGAGTCGCTCGGCGAGCGCATCTCGCTGCGCGGCCCGCGCGACGAGGTGGCCGAGCTGGCCGACACGTTCGACGCGATGCTCGACCGGTTGCAGGCGACGTTCTCCGCGCAACGCCATTTCGTCGCGAACGCCTCGCACGAGCTACGCACCCCGCTGTCGGTGATCCGCACCGAGCTGGACGTCACGCTGGCCGACCCGGACGCGGACGTCGCCGAGCTGCGCCGGATGGCCGGCGTGGTGCGCGACGCGACGATGCGGGCAGGCCACCTCGTCGAGGCTCTGCTGCTGCTCGCCCGCACCGACGGCATGGGCATCGGGCTGGTCGAGCCGGTCGACCTCGCGTCCGTTGTGGACACCGCGTGGCAGCCGATCTCCGCCGACGCCGAGAAGCGCGGGCTGACCCGGACGTTCCACACCGGACCGGCGCCGGTCGCGGGCGACCCCGCGCTGCTCGAGCGCGTCGCGGGCAACCTGCTGGAGAACGCCGTGCGCCACAACGTCGACGGCGGCTGGATCGACGTGCGGACCTCGCTCGTGCCGGAGTGGGCGACGCTGCGGGTCAGCTCGTCGGGCGCGGTCGTGGACCCGGAGCGGGTGGAGGAGCTGTTCGAGTCGTTCCGCCGCGGCGGGGTGGACCGCACCGCGCACGAGGGCACCGGGCTGGGACTCGCGATCGTGCGGGCCGTGGTGCTCGCCCACCGCGGGACGGTCACCGCGGAGGCGGTGTCCGGTGGCGGTCTGGCGGTGACGGTGCACCTGCCGACCACCGGGCCGCCGGAGGTGCGTCAGTAGGTGCGCTGCACCAGATCGACGAGGGCGATGCGCAGGTCGCCGAACGGCACCTGAAAGCCGTTCGCCGACGCCACCTGCATGCCCAGCGCCGTCAGCAGGAAGTCGCGGACCGCGGCGGTCGTGCGTTCGTCCGGGTACTGCGCGCACGCCACGACATAGCCGAGGTGCACCAGCGGGTAGGGCAGCGTGCCGTCGCCCTCCTCGTCGAGGGTCGCGTGGTAGATCGCGTCGGGGAGCCGGGTGTAGTCGTCGGTGTTGCGCAGCGCGGAGTTCGTCGCGGCGTTGACCGCGCTCGCGTTCGGCGGGGTTGCCCGGTCGCCGATCACGAGCGACACGACGGGCTCGCGCGTCGGGCTGACGAGGGGGTAGGGCAGGTAGCCGATCGCGCCCGCGACCGCCCGGACCGCGGCGAACACGTCGGCGTCGGAACGCTGATACGTCGTCGCCTTGCCGGTGAAGTCCTCCCCCTCGCCGGAGCGCCAGCCGCCGACGGCGGTCAGGTACTGCTGAAGGGTCTGGGTGCTCTGCGCGTCGTCGGCGCGGGCGACCACGGTGATCGCGGTGGCGGGCAGCCTGGCTTCGGGGTTCAGCTCGGTGAGCGCGCGGTCGTTCCACTTCACGATCCGGCCGCTGAGGATCGCGGAGATCGCGGGCGGGTCGAGGCGCAGCTCGTCGACGCCGGGCAGGTTGTAGGCGAGCGCGATCGGCGTCAGCACGATCGGCACCTGCACGACGAGGTCCTTGTTCGCGGGCGCGCCGACCCCGGCGCAGCGCGCTGCCACGGTGGCGATCTCCCCTTGGTTGGCGCCGAGCACGTGGTCGGCGACGGCGAGGTCGGCCTCGCCGGTGGCGAACTGCTGGACGCCGAAGGTGGTGCCGGCCGGGACGTAGTCGAGTGCGCTGCCGGGACAGCGGACGGTCCACTGCTGGGCGATGGTGGTGACGGCGATCCGCTGGAAGGCGGACCCGCTGCCGGTCAGGTTCTTGCTGCCGTCACAGGCGGGCGCGGTGGTCTCCGTGGTGGGGACGGCCTGCTCCGTGGCCGTGGGCCGGTCGGCGGCGACGGGCGTGCCGGCGGTGGTGTTGCGGTGGACGAGGGGGACGATGACCGCGGCGGCGAGCAGGATCGCGGCGGCGAGCCCGATGAGTCTTCGTCTTCGGTCGTGGACCGGCGGTCCGGGCGGGTCCGGGCCGTCCGGCAGGGTTTCCGGCTGGCTGTAGCCGACGGGCTCGAGCACGTGGCCGGAGTCGCCGCCGGTCGCGACCGGTTCCACCGCGATGGCAGCCGCCTCGACGGCGTCGGCGGCCGCGCGCAGGGCGGCGAGGTCGTGCGGGTCGATGGGCGGCGCAGTGACGACGAGCTGCGGCTCGGCGGTCGCGACCGCGCTGTCCTCATTCGCGTCGGCGACCGGCACGGGGAGCGCCGTGGCTTCGGCCTGCAGGCTCGCCGACAGCTCGGGCAGGCCGACCGGCGGCGACTTGGGGGCGTCCGTGCCGACGAGGTCGGCGGGCGTGGGCACGGTGATCGGGATGGGCACGGCTTCCGGGGTGCTGGCCGGACCGACGCCCGCCGGGGCGGTGACCGGCTCGTCGATGGGAGACACGGGGCCGACGACGGCGTCCGCGGGGATGCCTGCGGAGAGGTCGGTGGGGTTGGTCGGTGGGGCGCCGGCCGAGTAGGTGAGTTGCGGAGGCACTGCGGCCGTGTCGTCGGCAGGCGGTACCGGGCCGACGATCGCGTCCGCCGGAATCCCCGCGGAGAGGTCGAGCGGGTTCTCCGGCGGGGTGCCGGCCGGGTAGGCGGGTTGTGGGGGCACTGCGGCCGTGTCGTCGGCGGGCGGTACCGGGCCGACGATCGCGTGCGCGGGAATTCCGGCGGACAGGTCGAGGGGATTCTCCGGCGGGGCGGCGGCCCGATAGGTCAGCGCCTCCGGCTCGTCGGGCGGCGCGTCGGCCGGGATGGGACCCACGATCGCGCCGCCGGGGATGCCCGCGGACAGGTCGAGCGGGTTCTCCGGCGGGTCGATCGCCGTGTAGGCCAAGGGATCCTCGGCCGGCTCGTCGGCCTGGCCCGGCGGCACCGGGCCGACGATCGCGTCCGGCGGGATGCCCTCGGACAGGTCCAGCGGGTTGGCCGGCGGCTCGGTGCCCACGTAGGCGAGGGGATCGCTGTGCGAGCGGCAGAACTCGGCGACCTCCGCCGCCTGCGGCCGGTCGGCCGGGTCGGCCGCGGTGCAGCGCCGGGCCACGTCGCGCAGCGGCGCCGGTACCTCGTCGGCCGGCGCCCCGGGCCGACCGGTCGCCAGGTAGATGATCAGCGCGCCCAGCTCGAGGACGTCCGCCGCGGGCTCGCCCTCGTCCGGTCCGAAGCCGATCAGCCGCGGGCCATCGGCCACCACGGTGTCCACGCCGAGAACGCCGTGCACCAGGCCCACGTTGTGCAGCGCTGCCAACGCGTCCGCGATGCCGGCGGTCAGCGCCAGCACCTCGCCGGCCGGCAGCGCGCCCCGCTCGTCGACCACCGTGCGCAGCAGCGGGCCGAACACCACCGCCAGCCACGGGTGCGCGGCCTTGGGATCCCAGCCGCGCAGGTGATCGCCCGCCGCCGCGAGCGCGCGGTCGAACCGGGCGCCGAACCCGGGGTCGTCGCCCGGGCGCGCCACGGTGACCGCCACCGCGGCCCCGTCCGCTGTGTGTCCGAAGTAGACGTGTCCGCTGGTGCCGAGCCGGCCGCCGATGCGGTACGGACCCACCTCCTGCGGGTCGTCCGACGCGAGCGGTTGCACCACTGGTCGCACCCTTCCGCTCGGCCCTCTCAGCACCGAAGTTACCGCCCGTGGCACGGCTCAGGAAGATCCTGCTTTCAGCCGCCCGGCCAGCGCCATCGCGTCCCGCGGCGCCTTCACCTTTGCGTCGTTGTCGAAGTAGGCGTACGCATCAACGCCTTGCGCCGTCCAGCCGCGAATGCGCTGCGCCCACCCGTCGAGCGCCTCGGCGTCGTACCCGCCGGCGTAGAGCTCCGTGCTCCCGTGCAACCGGACGTACGCGAAGTCGGCCGTCACGCCCTCCAGGTACGGCCAGTCGGCCGCGGCGTCCGCGATCACCAGCCCCACGCCGTGCGCGCGCAGCAAGCCGGGGAACTCCGGGTCGGTGAAGCTCGCGTGGCGCACCTCCAGCGCGTGGCGCACCGGCCGGTCCGCGTCGGTCGTCGTCAACGCGCGGCCATCGAGCCGCTCGTCGTGGCGGGTCGCCAGCTCGGCGGCCGCGGTCGTGGTGCGGGGCAGGCGGTCGAAGAACGCCGCGAGCAGGTCCGCGTCGTAGGCGAGCGTGGGCGGTAGCTGCCACAGCAGCGGGCCCAGCTTCGCGCCCAGCGCGAGCACGCCCGAGGCGAAGAAGTTCGCGAGGGGCGCGTCGATGTCGTTGAGGCGCTTCATGTGCGTGATGAACCGGCCGCCCTTGACCGCGAACACGAAGTCGTCCGGCGTCTGGTCGCGCCACGACTGGTAGCTCGACGGGCGCTGCAGCGAGTAGAACGAGCCGTTGATCTCGACCGAGTTGACCTGCCGGGACAGGTACTCGAGCTCGCGGCGGTGGGCGAGGCCGCGCGGGTAGAACTCACCGCGCCAGGGCGGGTAGACCCAGCCGGAGGTGCCGATCCGGATCTGCCCGGCCACCTCAGCCGGTGCCGTTGAGCGCGATCGACAGTGCGTCGACGGTCAGCGCGATCTGCCACTCGCGGGCGCCGCCGGTCCGCAGCGCGCCGGCGACCGCGTCGGCGGACAGCGGGTCCGGTGGGCGCCAGCACGTGCGCCGGACCAGGTCGGGCTGCAGCAGGTTCTCGATCGGCAGCCGGTTCTCCTCGGCGATCGTCGCCAACCCGGCTCGGGCCGCCGCCAGCCGCGCGGCAGCCGCCGGGTCACGGTCGGCCCACCGGTTCGGCGGCGGCGGGCCGTCGTGCGGCGGGGACGGGTCGGGCAGCTCGCTCTTGGGCAGCCGGGCCGCGGTGCGCAGCGCCCGCACCCAGGTCTCGGCGATCCGCCGTTGCGAGCGGCCACGGAACACCGGCAGCTGGAGCAGGGCGACCTCGTCCTCCGGCGCGGCGATGGCCGCCTGCACTATCGAGCTGTCCGGCAGCACCCGGCCGGGTGCGATGTCGCGCTGGCGGGCCAGCGTGTCGCGGGTCTCCCACATCGAGCGGACCGCGGCCAGCCCGCGCGGCGAGCGGACCCGGTGAATGCCGGACGTGCGCCGCCACGGCTCCGCCCGCGGCGGCGGGGGCGGGGCGATGCGCAGCGCTTCGAACTCCTCGAGCGCCCACTCGAGCTTGCCCTGGTTCGCCAGCTCCTCTTCGAGCACGTTGCGCAATGGCACCAACAGCTCGACGTCGAGGGCGGCGTAGTCCAGCCAGTCCTGCGGCAGCGGCCGGCGAGACCAGTCGGCCGCGCCGTGGCCCTTCTCCAGCCGGTAGCCGAGCAGGAGTTCGACGAGCGTGCCGAGCGCGACCCGCTCGTACCCGGCGAGGCGGCCGGCGAGCTCGGTGTCGAACAGGCGGGCCGGGCGTAGCCCCAGCTCGGCGAGGCAGGGAAGATCCTGGGAGGCGGCGTGCAGCACCCATTCGGTGTCCGCCAGCGCGGCGATGAAGGGGTCGATGCGGTCGTTCACGGCGACCGGGTCGAGCAGCACCGAGCCCGCGCCTTCGCGGCGTACCTGTACCAGGTAGGCCCGCTGTGAGTAGCGATAACCGGAGGCTCGCTCGGTGTCGACCGCGATCGGTCCGTGCCCACCGGCCAGCGCGTTCGATGCCTCTTCGAGCGCCTCGAACGTCTCGACCACGTCCGGCGTGCCTTCTGCTGGTTTCGTCAGCAGCACCGGCTCAGGTCGTGCCTCCTCGTCAGTTCTCGTCCCCGATTCACCCACGGCGGATGACCATACGGGACGAGCGAACACGCCGTGCGCCTAACAAGGAGTTATGCGTCGAACACCGGTGGATCGGGGAGCGCATTGTGCCCCGCGCCCCGATCCACCGAGTGTCAGATCAACGAATCACACCGGCCCGCATGGCCAGTGCGACCATCTGTGCCCGGTCGCCGGTGCCCAACTTCCGGCCGATCCGCGAGAGGTGGCTCTTCACTGTCAGTGCTGACAGGTTGAGTCCCTCCCCGATCTCTTTGTTGGACTGTCCGTCCGCGACCAGCTGGAGAACTTCGACCTCGCGAGCGGAAAGCTCGCGCGGGGTGTTGTCGGTGCCAGGAACCCGCGTGCCCGTGGCGAGGATGGGCGCGACGCTCGGGTCGGCGTAAACGCCACCCTCGAGCACCCGCCGGACCCCGTCGGTCACGACCACCGGCGAGGCCGACTTCAGCAGATAGGCCTGGGCCCCTGCTTGGAAGGCCGAACGCACGGCGTACGGATCATCTGACGACGCCAGCACCACGATCCGCGGCCAGCCATGGCCTCGGAGCTCGGTCACCAGCTCAATTCCACTGCCATCCGGCAGTCCGAGATCGAGTATTGCCAGGTCACATGGCCCAGTGGCCAGCGCCCTCGCCCTCGCCTCGGCCACCGTGGCGGCCTCGTGGACGGTACCCGCGCCCATCTGGGTCAACCGGGCGGCTATCGCCTCCCTCAACAACGGGTGGTCATCGACCACCAGTACCGAGAACAGCTCTTCCCGCGGGTGCGGGACCATGTTCGCCGGCAACACGCCGGCTGGCGTGGTTCGAACGGCCTGACCTAAGCCGACGGCAGCCACGTCACTACCTCCCTGGAGTCGGTCGTGCCCCCCGACCTACACCGGGACCTTCGGCCAAACAGCCGCGCCGCCATTGGACCGAAAGTGGTGTCGACGAAGGCAGCCTAGCCCCCCAAGCGGGTTAGCGGGATGATCAATTCGTTATCTATCCAATCGAGACATCACTCCGGCGTGCGGATGTAACACGATCGGGTGACTCTTCGTTGGTGACGTAACGCACCAGCGCCGGTACACGATGAAACGAGGTCGCGGTAGTGGAGACGCGGGAGTTAGAGCGCGCTCGAACGCTGCTCAAGTCCACCCCTCTGGTCGATGGACACAACGACCTACCTTGGGCGTTGCGGTCGATGCCGGGTGTCGACGCCTCTCGGGCGGACGGTTTCGGAATCGATCTGACGCAGACTCAGTCGCAATTGCACACGGACATACCCCGTCTTCGGGCTGGTCAACTGGGCATGCAGTTCTGGTCTGTCTTCGTCCCATGCGGCCTTGTGGGTGACGCTGCGGTGACCGCCGTGGTGGAGCAGTGCGAGCTCGTCCACTCGTTGGCGGCGAAATATTCGGAGCATTTGCAAATTGCTTCGACGGCTCAGGAGGCCCGTTCGGCCTTCGCGGCGGGCCGGATCGCCTCGATGCTCGGTGCCGAGGGTGGGCACAGCATCAACTCCTCCCTCGGTGTGCTGCGCGCGCTGCACCGTCTCGGCGTCCGGTACATGACGCTCACCCATAACGAGAACACCCCCTGGGCCGACTCGGCGACCGACGAGCCGGTCGTGGGCGGTTTGTCGGATTTCGGCCGCGAAGTCGTGGCTGAGATGAACCGCCTCGGCATGCTCGTGGACCTGTCCCACGTCGCCGCGACCACGATGCGTGACGCCCTGGACGTCGCGGTGGCCCCGGTGATCTTCAGCCACTCGTCGTGCCGGGCCGTCACCGACCACCCCCGCAACGTCCCCGACGACGTGCTGTCGAGGCTCAAGGGCAATGGTGGCGTCTGCATGCTGACGTTCGTCCCGTCGTTCGTGTCCAACACCGTGTTCGAGTGGGACAAGAGCAAGTGGGCGGAGATGGACGCAGCCGGCGTGGACCGCCGCGACCCGGACCAGCGCCGGGAGTTCGACAAGACGTGGTCCGGCCCGCCGAAGCCGGCTTCCGGTATCGACGCGGTCGTCGCACACGTGGAGCACGCGCGCGAGGTGGCCGGCATCGACCACATCGGCCTGGGCGGCGACTACGACGGCGTGGACAGCCTGCCGACGGGTCTCGAGGACGTCGGCTGCTACCCGGCGCTGTTCGCGGCCCTGCTGGAGCGCGGTTGGAGCGAGCAGGACTGCGCGAAGCTGGCGGGGGAGAACGTCCTCCGCGCCTGGGCCGCCGCCGAGGAGGCAGCCGGCTCACAGTGAGCCAGGTCGGCCTGTCGACACCCGCGACCGGCTGAGTCGTGCCTGTCGCGGGGTGTCGACGGATCTCGTCGACCGGCGCCGCCGGTCAGGTCGGCCGGCCCTGCCATGCGCCCGCGCCGGCCGCCGTCGCGTCCAGTGCCTGCGAGCTGTGCCAACGGTGCCGGCCGTGCTGAACGGCCGAGCCGACTTGCAGCTGGCTGCGTCGGCAGCCCTGAGGGGGCCGAGCGCACCGAGCTGAGCGGTCCGAGCCGAGCAGGCTTGCCCGGCTGCCCGAGCGGGTGGACTGAGCGGATCGAGCTGCAGCCCGCGCTGCCTGAGCTGCGCGGATCGAGCCGCACCCCGGCCCCACCCCCGGACCTCCGATCCGACCGACCGACCGATCAAACAGGCTGCGGTAACGAGTTGATCATCGCGAAGTAGTACTCGGGTTGGCTGGTGCGGTACAGCTGGTACCAGGCCTCCAAGGTCTCCTCCGACACCACGCCCAGCCGGGCCAGCACGTGCCGGGCGAACTCCAGGGGCGCCGTTCCCGAGGCGGTGATCAGGTCGCCGTCGGTGACCGCAGGCTCGTCGACATAGTGGTCCGAGCCGCGGTAGCGGGGGCTGAACTGCTGCAGCGCCATCAGGTTGTTGCTGGTGTGCGGGCGCGCGTCGAGCATGCCCGCGTCGGCCAGCGCGTTGGTCGCGCCGCAGATCGCTGCCACCGGGACGCCCGCCGAGAGGAACTCGCGGGCCTTGTCCACCGCGGGCCGGTGAGCCGGCCAGGTCTCCGCGCCGGGCAGGAGCAGCACGGCGGCGTCGGCGGTCGTCAGCGAAGCCAGATCCAGGTCGGGCTGGACCCGCAGGCCGCCCATCGTCGTGATCGGCTCGCGGGTCGGGCCCACCGTGCGCACCGGCAGCGACGTGCCCGGCACGGCGAACATCCGGCCCGTGTTGAGCTCGGGTGTGAGGTAGCCGTGCTCCCAGTCGGACATCGTGTCGAGCACGAACAGGTATGCGAACGTCATGCCCGCGACGCTAGCCGCGAGCACCGACAAAAACGGCTCAGCTGCCCTGACGCTGGGAGAACATGGTCACGCCGACCGGCGGCAGGCCCACGACGCTGGCCATCAGGTCGCAGAACGCCTCCCCGTGCGGGACGAGTTCCTCGTTCACCGGCGTCCACGAGGCGCGCAGCTCGAGGTCGTCGGTGCGTGCCGGGCCGGAGATGTCGCCGAACCGGGCCGACGAAGTATCAGTCACGGTCCCGCCCAGCGCGGTGAACTGCGCACCGGTCGCCGCGAGCGCATCGGTCAGCCACGACCAGCCGACGGTCGGCAGCAGCGGGTCGTCCGCCAGCTCCGCGTCCAGCTCCGCCCGCACGTACGCCACCAGGCGCAGCACCCCGTCCCAGGCCTCCTGGCCCTCGGGGTCGTGTAACAGGATCAGCCGTCCCGTGGCGAGCACGTCCGCCGGACCGTTGACCTCCGCGGTCATCGCGAACGCATACGGTGCCAGGCGCTGCGGCGGGCGAACCACGCCGAGCTGCAGCTCGGGCCGCGGGCGCAGCGACTTGAGCGCCTCGACGGCCTGAGTGAACAGTTCAGGCGCTGCCGACGTCTTGGTCACGACTCGTAACTGTAGGACCACCCGAGTCAGTGAGTGGTGACGGCGCGCCGGACGAGGGACCGAGTTCGTGCGCACGGACGGTGGCACAACCGAAACTGTCGGGCAGTCGTGGCACGATTCATCACGATGACTCCCACGTCTGACACCGCCGCCCAGCAGACCACCGCACCGTTCCTGGTGGCTGCCGCAGGCGGGACACCCGCCCACCCGCCGGTCTGGTTCATGCGCCAGGCCGGCCGGTCATTGCCCGAGTACCGCAAGCTCCGCGAGGGCATCCCGATGCTGCAGGCCTGCTTCACCCCGGAGCTGGTCTGCGAGATCACGATGCAGCCCGTCCGCCGGCACGGCGTCGACGCGGCCATCCTGTTCTCCGACATCGTGGTGCCGCTCGTGGCCGCCGGCATCGGCGTCGACATCGTGCCCGGCACCGGGCCGATCGTCGCCGAGCCCGTGCGGACCGGCGCGGCGGTCGAGGCGTTACCGGCACTCGAGACGTCCGCACTCGACCCGGTGGCCGAGGCCGTCCGGCTGCTGCGGGCCGAGCTGGGCGACACGCCGCTGATCGGGTTCGCGGGCGCGCCGTTCACGCTCGCCTCCTACCTGATCGAGGGCGGGCCGAGCCGGCACCACGAGCACACCAAGGCGCTCATGCACTCCGACCCGGCCACCTGGCACGCGCTGCTGGGTGCGCTCGCCACGATCACCACGACGTTCCTCCAGGTCCAGGTGGCCGCGGGGGTGCAGGCGGTGCAGCTGTTCGACTCGTGGGCCGGCGCGCTGTCGGAGCGGGACTACCGCGAGTTCGTGCTGCCGCACTCCACCCGCGTGCTCGACGCCGTCCAAGGTGTGCCGAAGATCCACTTCGGGGTCGGCACCGGCGAGCTGCTGCCGGCCATGCGCGAGGCGGGCGCGGACGTCGTCGGCGTCGACTGGCGGCTGCCGCTCGACGAAGCCGTCCGCCGCCTCGAGCGAGCGGGCGGGCCCGCGCCCGTGGTGCAGGGCAACCTCGACCCGGCCGTGCTGCTCGCCGACTTCGACGCCGTCGAGCGCGAGGTCCGGCGGATCGTCGCCGAGGGCCGCGCCGCGGGCGGGCACATCGTCAACCTCGGCCACGGCGTGCTCCCGGACACCGACCCGACCGTGCTCACCAGGGTCGTCGAGCTGGTGCACGGTCTGACGCCATGACCGGCACGGTCGTCGTGGTGGGCGGCGGCATCAGCGGCCTCGCCGCGGCGCACCGGCTGCGTACCCGGCTCGGCCCGGACACGCGCATCGTGCTCGTCGAGCAGGCCGGACGGCTCGGCGGCAAGCTGCGCACGGTCGGCCTCGCCGGCACGCCCACCGACGTCGGCGCCGAGGCGTTCGTGCTGCGCAACCCCGCGGCCATCGACCTGGTGACCGAGCTGGGCCTGGCCGGCAGGCTGATCAACCCGCAGCGCGCGGCCGCCACCATCCGCGCCGCCGGGCGGACCGTCCCCTTGCCCAAGCACACCTTCCTGGGTGTGCCCGCGGACGCCGGGCAGGTGCGCGTGGTCCTCGGCGACGAGATGGCCGACCGGGTCGCCGCCGAACCGACGCTGCCACCGCTCGAGGTGACCGACGATGTGGCCGTCGGCGAGGTGCTGGCCGAGCGGTTCGGCCGCGAGCTCGTCGACTACCTGGTCGAGCCGCTGCTCGGCGGCGTCTACGCGGGCCGCGCCGACCGGCTCGGCCTGCGCGCGACCATGCCCGCGCTGGTCGACGCGCTGGGCCCGGCAGGCGGCTCGCTCACGGCGGCCGCCGCACGCGTGCTCGGCCCGCAGGCCCCGGCCGGAACGGAACCCAGGCCCGTGTTCGGCGCGCTGCGCGGCGGCATGGCCGTGCTCGTCGACGAGCTGCACCGGCAGGCGAACCCGGACACGCGCCTGGGTTTCCCCGTCCGCGAGCTGAGCCGGGACGCGACCGGCTGGCGCCTCGAGATCGGCAGTCCCGGCCGCGCCGAGGTGCTGCACGCCGACGCCGTCGTGCTCGCCGTGCCGCCGCCCGCGGCCCGCCGGCTGCTCGCCGGCGCTGTTCCCGCGGCCGCAGCCGCGTTCGCCGGCATCGAGGTCGGGTCGATGGCCGTGCTCAGCATGGTGCTGCCCGAGGGCGTCACGCTGCCGGACACCAGCGGCGTGCTGCTCGCGGTCGGCGAGCGGCACGCCGACGGCACGCCGTTCACCGCCAAGGCGTTCACGCACACGAGCGTGAAGTGGGGTGGCACGCCGGTGCGGCTGCGCGCCTCGATCGGCCGGGTCGGCGAGACCGACCTGCTGCGCCGCGACGACGCCGACCTGCTCGCCGCGGTGCGGGCCGACCTGCGCGAGCTGACCGGCGTCGACGCCGAGCCCGCCGACTGGACGCTGACCCGGTGGGGCGGCGGCCTGCCGCAGTACGGGGTCGGCCATGCGGCGGCGGTGACGACCATCGAACGCGCCGTGGCCGACGTGCCCGGGCTCGCGGTCGCCGGGGCGTCGTTCCACGGCGTCGGAATCCCCGCGTGCGTCGACGGTGCCCGCGCGGCGGCGGACCGTGTCGCCGCACACCTCATGGCGCGTGCGGGCACCGGTTAGTGGAACGATGAGGCCCATGGCCCGCGTGAACTACAACGAACTGAACGACACCATCCGGTACACGATGTGGTCGGTGTTCCGCGCCGAGCCCGGTCGTCTCGGTGACGACCGCGGTCCCGCGGCAACCGAGGCCACCGAGTACCTGGACTCCTTGGCGGCAAAGGGAGTCGTCGTTCGCGGTGTGTACGACGTCGCGGGCCTGCGTGCCGACGCCGACTTCATGATCTGGTGGCACTCCGAGGAGATCGAGCAGGTCCAGGCCGCCTACGCCGGCTTCCGGCGGACCGCGCTGGGCCGCGCCGCGACGCCGGTGTGGAGCCAGGTCGCGCTGCACCGCCCGGCCGAGTTCAACAAGAGCCACGTGCCCGCGTTCCTCGCCGGCGAGGACGCACGCAAGTACATCTGTGTGTACCCGTTCGTGCGTTCCTACGACTGGTACCTGCTGCCCGACGACGAGCGCCGCAAGCTGCTCGCCGAGCACGGCAAGATGGCGCGCGACTACCCGGACGTGCGGGCCAACACCGTGGCCTCGTTCGCGCTCGGCGACTACGAGTGGATGCTCGCGTTCGAGGCCGACGAACTGCACCGCATCGTCGACCTCATGCGGCACCTGCGCGGCAGCGAGACCCGCCGGCACGTGCGCGAGGAGGTGCCCTTCTACACGGGCACCCGGCTCGCGCCCGCCGAGCTGGTCGCGAACCTGCCCTGACGACCGTGCCGAGAGACACGCTCGCCGCGCTCTGGAAGGACGTCACCGGGACCGACGTCGGTACGGTCGCGTTCGAGGGCGACGAGCACCCGCTGCCCGGTCCCTACCGGGTGACGGAGGCCGCCGCGGCGTGCGTCGGGGCGGTCACCCTGGCCGCGTCCGAGCTGGTCCGCGAGCGGGGCGGCCACGACCGGCCGATCACCGTCCACATCGGACACGCCGCGGAGGCGTTCCGCAGCGAGGCGCACCTGCAGGTGGCGGGCGAGACCGACCGCGACCTGTGGGCGCCGCTGTCCGGCGACTACGAAGCCGCCGACGGCTGGGTGCGGCTGCACGCGAACTACCCCCACCACGCCGACGCGATCCTCCGCGCGCTGGGCGCCGACGCCGGCGGCGTGCGGGACGCGGTGGCCCGCCGCACCGCCGTCGACATCGAGAACGCCGTGCTCGCCGCCGGTGGCGCGGCCGCGGCCATGCGGGACCGCGACGGCTGGCTCACCGACGGCCCCGGCGCGGCCGTCCGCGCCGAGCCACTTGTCGCGATCGAGCGGATCGGCGACGCGCCGCCGCGCCGGCTGGACAAGTCGCGCGCCGAACGGATGCTGGCCGAGCAGTTTCTGTTCGACCGCGCCTCGCCCGGGCACCTGCTCGCGGTGTGGACGCTGATCGAGCGCGCGCTGACCGGCGTGCGCGTGCTCGACCTGACCCACGTGATCGCCGGCCCGGTCGCCACCCGCACGCTCGCCGCGCACGGCGCCGAGGTGTTGCACGTGACCGACCCGAAGCGCCCCGTCCTCGACCGGCTGCTGATGGACACCGGCTTCGGCAAGCGTGCCTGCCACATCGACGCCGACACCGCCGAGGGCAACGAGACGCTCGCCGCCCTGGCCGCGCGGGCCGACGTGTTCGTGCAGTCGTACCGGCCGGACTCCTTGGCCCGCAAGGGTTTCGGCGCCTATCAGCTGGCCGCCGCCAATCCCGGCATCGTCGTCGTCGACCTGGCCGCCTACGGGCACACCGGGCCGTGGCGCGGGCGGCGCGGGTTCGACAGCCTCGTGCAGATGTCCTGCGGCATCGCCGCGGACCAGGGCATGGACCGCCCGCGCCCGCTGCCCGTCCAGGCGCTCGACCACGCCACCGGCTGGCTCGCCGCGCTCGGCGTGGTCACCGCACTGCGCCGTCGCGCCACCGAAGGCGGCTCGTGGCTCGTCCGGCTCTCCCTCGCCCGCACCGCCGAGTGGCTGCACGACCTCGGCCGCGACACCACGCAGGCAATGCCGGTCGACCCGACGCCGCTGCTCGCCGGCACCGACAGCGACTACGGCAGGCTGACCCACCTGCGGGTGCCCGGCGCCCTGCTTCCGCTCGCCGGCCCGCACCGACCCGGACAGGATCCCGCGACATGGTGACCTTCGCGCACATCAGCGACCTGCACCTCGGTCAGGACCACGACCCGGTCCGGGCGCTGCGCCGCGCGGAGCGCGTGGTCGGCTATCTCGACGCGCTGCCCGGCGAGGTCGACGCGATCCTCGTGTCCGGCGACATCGCCGACCACGGCGCGCCCGCCGAGTACGCCGCCGCGCGCGAACTGCTTGCCACCACGCGGTTCCCGGTCCTCTCCTGCCCCGGCAACCACGACGACCGGGTCGCCTACCAGCGGCACTTCCTCGAGGTGCCCGACGACGGTGGCGCGCCGGTCAACCGGGTGCACCACCTGCCCGGGGCGACGGTGGCGATGTGCGACTCGAGCATCCCGGGCCACAACGAGGGCTTGCTCGACGACACGACGCTGGGCTGGCTCGACAAGGTCCTCACCGACGCGCCGGACGACGAGCCGGCGTTCGTGTGCTTCCACCACCCGCCGGTCGAGCTGCACAGCCCGCTCGTCGACGACATCCGGCTGCTCGAGCCGGAGCGCCTGGCGGAACTGCTGGCGGACCACCCGCGGGTCGTCGCCGTCCTCTGTGGACACGCGCACACCGCGGCGGCGTCGACGTTCGCCGGGCGGCCGCTGCTGGTCGCGCCCGGCGTGGTGTCGACGGGCGTGCTGCCCTTCGAGAACAGCGCGCCCGTCGACTTCGGACTACCGCCCGCGATCGCCTTCCACGTGCTCGACGGCGATCGCGGGCTTACCACTCACTTCCGGAGCTTGTAGGCCCGGATCAGGGTCTCGGACACGGTGTTGCCGTCCCGGTCGGTGGCCGAGGCCCGCAGCGACACGGACTCCGCGTCGGCCGGGTGCCGCAGCGCCGCGACGAGGTTCAGCAGCACGGGAACCCGCCGCCACGTCTTGCCCTCGTCGTAGGACGCCTCCACGGTCAGCCGCCGCGGCCGGCTGTAGCCGCCCGTCTCGTCCTGCACCAGCAGCGGCAGGAGGAACGTCTTGCCCCTGGGCGCGCTGTTCTGCTCGTCCAGGTGCGGCAGGAACCGGATGATGTTCAGCGGCACCGCGGCCGGCTCCGCACCATCCACATGGGCCGACGAGAACGTCCACTCGGCGCTGATGGCCGTCGACGTGTCGAACGGCGCCGAGCGGGTCAGCTCGGTGGTGAGCCGGTAGTCGCCCCGCTCCGCCGGCAGGCCGAGGAAGTCGCCGAAGCCCGGCTCCGCCGTCTCCCCGACCAGCTCCTCGCCGCGGTACAGCCGCGTCGCCGCCGAGTCCACAATGGAGTAGCCGGCGTTGCCGCCGAGGTCGGCGAACATCGGGACGCTCACGCCGAGCTCGTCGCCGGCCCGGAAGGCCCACGGGAACTCGGTCGGCGGCAGGCCCGGGCCGAACACGGCCTGGCCGTACGACTCGTCGTCGGTGCGGCCCGCCCGGTGTCTGCGCAACGGCGAGTCCCACTCGGCGACCGCGTCTCCGTTCGCGTCGAACTGGGTCAGGATCGACTGCCACCGCACGTGCTCGGTGGAGAGGAACTCCTTACGAGAGCCCGGCATGTCGACCGGCGTGCCCGCGCCGAACACGAACCCGCTGCCGATATCCGGGATCGGGAACAGCACGCGGTCGGCGGCGTTCCCCTCGGCGGCCGCCCCGAACCGGGCGCGCACGGTCACCAGCTCTTCCGGCCGCACGACCTTCTCGAACCCGACCGGGACACCGTTGGTGTAGAAGGCCAGGCCGTAGAACGACCCGTCGTCGGCGAGGAACTGCGTGTTGACCGAGCCGCGCGTGGTGGTGCCGGGCAGCGAGTCGCCGATTTGCCCAAGGGACAGCTCGGTGAGGTCGCCGGTCACGAACCCGGCGCCGAACGTGGTCTCGCTCGTGTCGACCTCGTAGCCGATGTCGCCGATCAGCAGCCGGGCCTGCGCGGGCGGCGTCACCTTGATCGGCTTGGCGATCGCCGGATCGACGTCGAACGACTTGTCACCGTCGAGCAGCAGCCCCGGCTGGGCGATCTCGTTGTAGTGCGCGCCCTGGGCAGTGATCACGAGGTGGTCGACGAGGTACTTGCCCTTGGGCAGCCGCACCTGCAGCGACCCGTCCAGGTCGTACGGGAACGCGAAGGTCGGGTTGTCCAGCCCGAGGACCAGCGTGCTGTAGTCCGCGTTCGGCGCACCGTTCTCGTCGGTGTAGTTCAGCGTCAGGTCGTAGCTCTCGACCTCGCGGACGGTCGCGACCGCCGTGCGCGTGGTCGTCTCGCCCGCGGTCGCGACGATCGCGCCGGAGTAGGCGCCGTCGACCGTGCCCTTGCGGGTGTCGGCCGTGACCTCGACCTGCGCCTCGCCGCCCGCCGGGACGGTGAGCGAGTCGGCGCTGAGCGAGAGCATGTCGCTCGCCGCGCCGTCCGGGCCGGTCACGTCGACCGACAGCGCGAGCGTCACGTCGGCGTCGCCGAGGTTGCGGTAGGCCAGCGTCTTGGTCACCGGCTGGTCGTCGTCGTGCGGCCACTGCGCCACGCCCATGCCGACGCTGGTCGGTTCGGACACGACGGTCGCGCCGAGCGTCTTGGCCACGTCGACCCGGCCGGAGCCCTGCTGGAACGCGGTCAGCCCGTCGGTCGGCCTGGCCGACGCGGTCAGCGCCGCCTTCAGCTGCGCGCCGGTCCAGTCCGGGTGCTGCTGGGCGATCAGCGCCGCGGCGCCTGCGACGTGCGGGGTCGCCATCGAGGTGCCGGACAGCGACACGTAGCCGTCCTCGGCCGGGTCGCCGATCTGACCGTTGGCCGCCTTGGCCGCGACGATGTCCACGCCGGGCGCGGTGATGTCCGGCTTGATGCCGCCGTCGCCGATGCGCGGGCCGACGCTGGAGAAGTCGGCCAGCTGGTCGTTGTCGTCGACCGCGCCGACGGTCAGCGCGGCGTCCGCGCTGCCCGGCGAGCCGACCGTGCCCGCCTGCGGGCCGTCGTTGCCCGCCGCGATCACGAAGAGCGTGCCGAACTGCTGCGACAGCGTGTTGACGGCCTCCTCGAGCGGGTCGACCTCCGGGGTGTCCCCGCCGCCGAGGCTCAGGTTCGCGATGTCGGCGCCCTGCTCGGCCGCCCACTGCATGCCCGCGATGATCCCCGACTCGGAGCCGAAGCCGTCGTCGTCGAGCACCTTGCCGTCCAAAATGGACGCTCCCCAGGCGACGCCGCGGTACTTGCCGCCGCCCTTCGCGCCGGTGCCCGCGATGATCGAGGCGACATGTGTGCCGTGGCCGAAGTTGTCGACGTTGTCGGGCGCCTCGCTGAAGTTCTGCTCGGCGACCTCCCGGTCCGCGAGGTCGGGGTGGGTCTGGTCGACGCCGGTGTCGAGCACGGCGACCTTGATGCCCTCGCCGGTGAACCCGGCGTCCCACGCGGCGGGCGCGCCGATCTGCGGCACGCTGTGGTCCAGCAGGGACTTTCGTTTGCCGTCGAGCCAGATCCGGTCGACGCCGGTGGCGGCCGTGCGTGCGGTGGTGCCGGCGGTCAGCTTCTTCCAGGCGGCGCCGGACTTGTCGGCCGCCACGGCCGTCCCGTCGATGCTCGGCAGGTTCCGCGTCGTGTTCGCCACCCGCGGCGCCGCGCGGCCCGGGGTGTGCGTGACGATCAGCGGCACGGTGGCGCGGTGCGCGTCGTCGTAGCCGAAGTCGGCCAGCGCCGTGACGTCGAAGAGCCTGCGGTCGAGCTCGCCGGTGGCGACCATCGTGCGTGCGTCGGCCGGGATGACGTAGTCGTGCCCCTGCACCCGGAAGGTGGCGAACGCCATGCCTTCGCGGCCCGCGCCGGGTCTGATCGTGGCCGCGCCGTTTCGTTGTAAGGCGATCCGGTCACCGGTGATCAGCGTGATCGTCGTCGCGCCCGCAGTGTGGTCCGTGTGCTGTGGTGGTGGCGCCGCTCCGGCTGCCTGGGCGGTGCCGAGCACCAACCCCAGGACGGCCGTGCCGACCCCGATCTTCACGCCTGTGCGCACGTGGGCACCTCCGCTCGGTGGTGACCGGTGAGCGATGGCATGGCTATACACGATGTGTATACCGCCGCGTACTGCCCTGCTGTCAGCCTCCTGGTGGAGATTGCCCCGTCGCCCCTCGGTCCTACGTGAGCAACGAAAGTAGCGGTCGGTCGAATGGGTGACAATAGTCCGAATGAGCGCTGTGGGCGGGAAATCACCGGCGCGCTCGGGCGTTCCTGAGTTGTCGTCACACTCCCTCTTGTCCGATCGCCGCACTAGCGTTGCGCCATGGTCGTCAGGGACACGGCATGGCCCGCTGGTACGCCGTGCTGGGTCGACCTCGGCACGGCCGACGTGGCGCGGGCGAAGTCCTTCTACGGCAAGCTGTTCGGCTGGGCCGACGGCCTGCTGAACGGCCACCGCGTTGCCGGCATCGGCCCGGCGGCGGACCGGCCCGCGGGGTGGACCACCTACCTCGCGGTGGTGGACGCCGACGCGGCGGCCGCGCGGATCACCGCGGCAGGCGGCCGGGTGCTGACCGCGCCGTTCGAGCTCGCGGACCTCGCTCGGGTCGCGATCGCCGCCGATCCCGCGGGCGCGGTGTTCGGCGTGTGGCAGGCCGGCGCGCACACCGGCGGGCAGATCGCGAACGAGCCGTCCGCGCTGGTGTGGAACGAGCAGTGCAGCGCCGACCTCGAGGGCTCGAAACGCTTCTACGGCACCGTGTTCGGCCACACCTTCGACGACACCGTGGACGAGACCGGTGCGCGGCCGTACGCGATGCTCAAGGTCGCCGGCCAGGTCGCGGGCGGGCTGGGTCTGGCCGCCGCGCCGTCGTGGCGGACGTACTTCGAGGTCGCCGACGCCGACGCGTCCTGCCGGCGGGTGGCCGAGCTCGGCGGCCAGGTCTTGCGGCCGCCGGCCGACAGCCCGTACGGGCGGCTCGCCCAGGTGAGCGACGACCAGGGTGCGATGTTCCTCGTCGTCCAGGGCTAGTTCCGCCCGGCTCCTCCGTTTTGCGCTCGCCTGTTGACTTCGGGTAGCGACTAGGCAACTCTTGACTCAATCGATGCAAAAGTTGAACTAGACACTGCAAATTCTGCTCACACCGAGGTCTGTTCGGTGACTGCTCTACCCCTGCCATGCCACACCCCGTCCTCACAGATGAGAGCGTCGCAATGAGAGCGAAGCGAATCGTGTCGTGGCTGGCGGCCACGACGCTCATCACCGGCCTGACCGTCGCGGCAGGCGCTCCCGCCTCTGCCGCACCGGATCCCACCGACCTCGCCCGGGGCAGACCCGTGACGGTCAGCAGCTCCACCGCGCAGCGCACCGCCGTCAACGACGGCGACCTCGACACCTACTGGCAGAGCTCGTCCGGCGCCGAGCAGCAGGTCACGGTCGATCTCGGCAAGCGCGCCCGGCTCGGCCGGGCGGTGCTGAAACTCCCCGCCAAGTGGTCGGCCCGCACCCAGGTGCTGGGCGTGCAGACCAGCACCGACGGCACCAGTTACGTCACCGCGGCCGGCGCGGTTGCGCACACGTTCGATCCCGGCAAGGGCAACGCGGTCACCGTCCCGCTCGCCGGTGCCACCGCCCGCTACGTGCGGGTCGGTTTCGTCAACGGCGGCAAGCAGACCACCGCGCAGCTCGCCGAGCTGCAGGTCTTCGCGGCCGAGGTGTCCACCAACGACCTGACCGACGGGCACCCGCTCACCGCGAGCAGCTCGCTGGGCGAGTACCCGGCCGCCAACGCGGGCGACGGCAACGCGGCGACCTACTGGGAGAGCAACAACAACGCCTTCCCGCAATGGCTCCAGGCAGACCTCGGCGCCTCGGTCGCCGTCAACAGGGTCGTCGTGAAGCTGCCGTCGAGCTGGCCCGCCCGCACCCAGACCCTGACCGTGCGGCGCAGCACCGACGGCGCGAACTTCACCGACCTGGTCGCGAGCGCCGGCTATCAGTTCAACCCGTCCACCGGCAACACCGTGACGATCACCTTCGCCGACACCACGGCCCGGTACGTGCGGCTGCACATCACCGCGAACACCGGCTGGCCCGCCGGACAGGTGTCCGAGTTCGAGCTCTACGGCCCCGCAGGCGGCGACACCTCGCCGCCGAGCGCGCCGTCCGGCCTCGCGTTCACCCAGCCGCAGACCGGCCAGATCCGGCTGACCTGGAACGCCGCCACCGACAACGTCGGCGTCACCGGCTACAACGTCTACGTCAACAACGGGCTGCGCACGAGCGTCGCCGGCAACGTCCTGACCTACACCGACAGCCAGCCGGCGAGCGCGACCGTCACCTACTTCGTGCGGGCGCGCGACGCGGCGGGCAACGAGTCCGCCAACAGCAACTCGATCACCCGCACCGGCACCACGGCCGGCACCAACCTCGCGGTCGGCAAGCCGATCACCGAGTCCGGCCACGAGTTCACCTACGTCGCGACCAACGCCAACGACAACAACGTGACGACGTACTGGGAGGGCAACGGCGGCGGCTACCCGAACACGCTGACCGTGAGCCTCGGCGCCAACGCGAGCATCAGCTCGATCGTCGTGAAGCTGAACCCGGACCCGGCCTGGGGCCCGCGCACGCAGACGTTCCAGGTGCTCGGCCGCGACCAGTCGGGCGGCTCGTTCACCACGATCGCCGCCTCCGCGCCGCACGACTTCAACCCGTCGTCGGGCAACCAGGTGACGATCCCGGTGAGCGCCACGGCCGCCGACG
>Ga0164241_10001436_pt1 | contig 29373 bp, 23 predicted proteins | sample OricomyardsoilBY_FD_108780 | JGI IMG/M metagenome (GOLD analysis project Ga0164241, IMG submission 108780) | Backyard soil microbial communities from Emeryville, California, USA - Original compost - Back yard soil (BY) | ecosystem: Environmental > Terrestrial > Soil > Unclassified | place: USA... | reverse complement strand
GTCGTCGGAGACAAAGACGAGTTCTGCGCCGTCGGGTGCCACCCCCGCACCAACCACCCGGTCGCCTTCCTTGAGAGACACGACCTCCCATGCGTCCTTGTTTGGCACATCACCAGGCGTGATTCGCTTGACCACGCCTTGGGCCGTTCCGAGGGCGATTGGATCAGAAGAATCGAGGGGGACCAGCGCAACCGCGTCTTCGCCGCGATCGAGGTGAATCAGCTCCGCGAGCGGAGATCCGCCGCCAAGCGACGGAGGCTCGCTTGTAGGAGCGAGCGCGGGGACGTCGAGAAGCGAGAGGCGCAGGATGCGACCGGCGCTTGTGAGGACTCCAACGTCGGCGCGGGCGGATGCGGAGACAACAGACCGCAATACGTCGTGCGCGGAGCGGCGCCCTTCTCGCGTCGGCGCAGAATCGTCAGACGTACGAGCGACGAGCCCAGTGACGGACAGGAGCGCAAAGCACGGCGTGTCCGCGATCTCCATGGCGAGCGCGGGCGCCTTGGCGGAGGAACGCGCGCCGACCGCGGCGGTGACGGCAGACCCGCCGTCTGCCAGCAGAATTGTGCGACGCGGGGTGCCGTGTGCGGCAGCGACAGCGTCCATTTCGCGAGCAACCACGGCGTTGAGCGCCTCTCGCGAGGCGAGAATCTCCTCGAGTTCCGCGATCTCGGCAAGCAACTGGGCTTTCTCGTTCTCGAGCTCGAGACGCGAGAAGCGGGTGAGGCGACGCAGGCGAAGCTCAAGGATGTACTCGGCTTGGATCTCGCTGAGGTCGAAGGCAGTCTGCAACCGTTCGCGTGCCTCTGACGCGTCCTCGGACGAACGAATGATCTGGATGACGTCGTCGATGTCGAGGATCGCGACCAACAGTCCGTCAACGAGGTGCAAGCGATCGCGGCGAGCAGCGAGGCGATACGTGGAGCGGCGTCGTACTACGTCAACGCGGTGCGCGACCCACACCTTGAGCAGGTCGCGCAGGCCCATGGTGCGCGGTTCGCCGTCAACGAGCGCGACGTTGTTGATGGAGAACGCCTCCTCGAGCGGCGTGGTCCGGTACAGCTGCTCAAGCACTGCGTCTGGATTGAAGCCGTTCTTCACCTCGACGACGAGCCGCAACCCGTGGTGGCGGTCGGTAAGGTCGGCGACGGCACTCACACCTTCGAGCTTCTTCGCGGACACGGCTTCCTTGATCTTCTCGATGACCTTTTCCGGGCCCACAAGATAGGGGAGCTCAGTGAATACCAAGCCCTCGCGTCGGGCAGTCACCTTCTCAACCCGCACCGTTGCCCGCGTGACAAACCGACCGCGACCGGTCTCATAGGCCTCGCGCACGCCCTCAAGGCCAACGATCTTGCCGCCCGACGGCAGGTCAGGGCCGGGAACGAACCGCATGAGCTCCTCGAGGCTCGCGCCAGGGTTAGCGAGCAGGTGCCGAGCGGCGGACACGACCTCGACGAGGTTGTGGGGCGCCATGTTGGTCGCCATGCCAACCGCGATGCCAGTAGTGCCGTTGACGAGCAAATTGGGAATAGCGGATGGCAGCACCGACGGCTGCGTGAGCTTGTTGTCGTAGTTGGGAACGAGGTCAACGACGTCTTCATCGAGATCCGCGATCATCGCCATCGCGGCGGAGGCGAGCCGCGCCTCCGTGTAGCGCGACGCTGCGGGACCGTCGTCAAGCGATCCAAAGTTTCCGTGCCCGTCTACGAGCGGCAACCGCAGCGAGAAGTCTTGCGCCATGCGAACCAACGCATCGTAGATCGCCTGGTCACCGTGCGGGTGAAGCTTGCCCATGACCTCGCCCACGACTCGCGAGGACTTCACGTACGGACGGTCAGGGCGAAGCCCCATGTCGCCCATCGTGTAGATGATGCGGCGTTGCACGGGCTTGAGGCCGTCCCGGGCGTCGGGGAGAGCGCGGGCGTAGATGACGGAATACGCGTACTCGAGGAACGAGGACTCCATCTCGGCGCTGACGTCGATGTCGACGATCTGGCCGTCGGTGGGCATGGGGCTCCTTAGCGGTCGGGGTCTGCCCCGTATTGTCTCGCGACGGTCCGACGCTGGGGGACAGGCGCGCTGTCAGGTCACCGTTGATGTTGGTGCACAGCGCAAGGGTGCTCCGTGGGAGGATGGCGGCATGCAGCGGACCCTCGAACAGGCTGTGGCCACCGCCGGCTATTACCCGGCCCTTGCAGCGTCGGTGCTCAGCACCGCAATCGGCTCTGAGGGCGTGCGAGCGCACCTTGTGCACGCGGAGACAACGTTTGATGCAGACGAGGTCCGCCGGCACATGACGGTGCTCGTCATTACGGACCGTCGCCTGTTGCGTCTACACATTGACGACGGCGCTGGTCATGGCGACAACTCGCTCCACGAGGCGTCGGCAACGGTGGAATCCGCAACGCTGGCGTCTATTCAGAACATGGCGCTCACGCACGTTGTACATCACCCAGAGCACTACTCGGAAGGCGATCTGCCGAGCGAGCTTGTGCTCGCCGTTGGCTGGCGAATCCATTCCCGCATTGAACTTGAGCCCGCGAACTGCGGCGATGAGAACTGCGAGGCGGACCATGGGTACTCGGGTTCTATTACGGGTGACGACTCGCTTGTCCGTGTGAGTGCAATCGCCGACGGCGAGGAGGCCGTTCGCGCGCTCGTCGACTTCGCGGGGGTGCTGCAGGAGGTCATCGGGGTCCGGACGTGACGGACCCCGCGCATCTCGCGGACCTTGGGCTTGTTGCGCCGGACTTGGCGGGCCCTCACCTGGGACGGCTCATTCCTGCGGCCCTCGATGCGCTCGGGGTGTCCGTAGATGTGCCAGGTATCGATGCGCCTGCAGCGCGTGCGGAACTCGGACTGCCTGACTCACGCCACGTCGTGGTTGTCTTGCTCGACGGACTTGGGCACTACCAATTGGATGCACGAAAGGGTCATGCACCGTACCTTCGCGGCGCGGAGTCAGCGGTGCTGAGCGCGGCCTTCCCAACCACCACAGCGACGTCTCTTGCGTTGCTCGGCACGGGAAAGGCCGCAGGGCTGACCGGCATGACCGGGTACACGGCGCGCAATCCCGCAACCGGTGAACTTGCGAACCTGGTGAACTGGGAGGGCGCTGGCGATCCGAGCGAGTGGCAGCGCGAGCCGCGGCTCATGGCCGCCGCCGCCGCGGCAGGGGTCGAGGTGACCACGCTAGGCAAGCCGCGCTTTGCAGGCTCTGGTCTTACTAGGGCGGTCCTCGAAGGCGGAACCTTCGTTGGCGTGCCCAACCTTCAGGCGGGCGTGGACGCCGCGATCTACGCCTCCGGTCGCGCCGGGGTGACATACCTGTACTGGAGTGAGATTGATGCGGCTGGCCACGCACACGGCTGGCAGTCCGACGCCTGGGTTGCGGCGCTCGAGGAGGCCGACGGGCAATTGGCTCGGCTTGCGTCGAGGCTCGCGCACGGAGCATCGCTCATTGTCACGGCCGATCACGGGATGGTCGACGTCATCGGACAGCCGCGCTGGGACGTCGCGGAGATCCCGGTTCTGGCGGCGGGCGTGTCACTGATCGCGGGGGAGCCAAGGGCTCTTCATGTGCACGCCGAGCCAGGTGTGGACCCGCACGAGGTGGCCGATCGCTGGACCGAGACGCTGGGCGAGCACGCCGTCGTCGGAACCCGCGAGCAGTGGGCAGATATCGGAGTGTTCGGGCCCATTGCGGACCACGTGTACGAGCGGATCGGCGAGGTCGTTGTCGCCATGACGGGACGCTCAACCGTCGTTGACTCTAGGACCCAGACGCCGGCCTCGATGGCGCTAGCCGGGATGCACGGATCGTTGACGCCAGACGAACTGTTCGTACCGCTGCTCATCAGAGGTTGAGTAACGCTTACGAGATCCGCAGATCAGCCTTGATCGTTGCGCGCTCCAAAGACGATTTCGTCCCAGCTAGGCACGGAAGCCCTGCCCTTGCGGGAGGTCGGCCGTTCGAGCTCCGACGTGGCCGCATCTGGTTCGTCGCCGTCTGCAGTCGGTGCCGCGGGGTCGGAGTCTTCCGGTTGGGGTGGTTGGCGAAGAGCGGATCCCGCTGGATGCGGCATTGACTGTCCAAAGCCGACCTCAGCATTGCGTTGCGTCGCTGGGCCAAAGCCCTCAAACACGTCGTCGTCGTCGTGGTCTTCGTCATCGCCCTCGTCGAACAGAGTTTCGCGCGTTCCGCGCCGCGAATCGAGGTCGTCGAGCAAGGCCTCCGTCTGGTCTACGGACTGCTCCGCTTCTGCCAACTCGTCAGCGCCCGCCTCTGCGACCGTGGGCATTGCCGGCCGGTGCGTCGGGAGCGGAATAGCGTCGGTCTCCGCGCTGGGCACCGCTGCAAGGTGACGGCGCGGGATGGGCACGTCTAGAAGTTCTGTCTCTGTGAGCCACCGGGCGTCATCGTCCTCCGCGGTGAGCGTGCGAGACGTGTGGTCAAACGTCCACTGGGCTCTAATGCTCCGGCTGTCCGCGCTGAAGTCGACGGCGACCTGCCATGGCTCATCTACTTCCCGCCACGCATCCCACACGATCTGTTCGGGGTCAACGCCACGCGCCGCGAGTCTCGCGCTGACCAGCTCTCCCAATTCAGGGCCGCTTGGCTCCCTGCCGATGCGGGTGGTCCGCGCGAGTTCGGCAACATAGGCGCGTTCGGCGATCACTGGCGGTTCAAACTTTTCCACTGATGCGACCGAAGCGCCCGTGAGTTCCGCGAGCTCAGCAGCCGTGAGGCCAGCGCGAATACGCTGCTGAATCTCTTTGGGCGTCAAGGCGCCGCCTGCATCGGCGGTCTCGTCGAACGTCGGCCGTGGGCGCGCATAGCGCACCGCATGCCTAAGCTCGTCAGTGATCGCGAGGGTGTACTGCTCTCCGGAGTCGGCTTCGACGACGAGGTGCAAGCCGTCCTCCGCGGGTCCCACAAGGTTCACGCGCGTCATGACGCCAGCGTGCCACGGTCCGGCCGCTCGCGCGCGGTACGGCGCGCCGCGAACGGGAACGCCACCACGTCCGTGTGCGGCACGATGGGACGCATGATCGGCGATAGGGACCTCACCGCGGAACTTGTCAGTGTGGCGCGCGAGGTCGCGACAGAGGCACGGGAGTTCATCGTTGCCGGGCGGCAGGCCGCTGAGGTCACCGCCACTAAGTCGTCGTCAGTAGACATCGTCACCCAAATGGACATCGCTGCGGAGGCGCTGCTGCGTCAGCGCCTGTTCGAGCTGCGTCCGGCAGACGGTGTCCTTGGCGAGGAGGGTGACGCTCTCGAGGGGACCTCCGGGATCACGTGGATTGTGGATCCCATCGACGGCACGGTGAATTACTTGTACGGGCTACCCAGCTTCGCGGTTTCGGTGGCTGCAGTACGGGGAAAGCCCACGGCACACAGCTGGACCGCGCTCGCCGGGGCCGTCGTGGACGGTCATGGCGACATCTGGACCGCAGGCAACGGCATGGGGGCTTCCCTCAACGGTAAGCCGTTGGCCGTCGCGGATCCGCGACCTCTGGGACAGACGCTCCTCGGAACTGGATTCCAATACCTGGCCGAGCGTCGAGCGGTCCAGGGCCAGATCGCCGCACGGTTGCTTCCCCAGGTGCGAGACATTCGCAGGCTGGGCTCAGCGGCAATCGACCTCTGCCTGGTCGCGAGTGGTCGCCTCGACGCGTACTACGAGCACGGACTCAACGCGTGGGACTTCGCCGCGGGCGCCCTCATCGCATCCGAGGCGGGCGTTAAAGTTGCCGGCCTGGACGGCGGCCCTCCGGATGAGCATGTGGTTATTGCTGCCCATCCCACGCGTTGGGAAGAACTTCGCGACGCGGTCGTGGACGCGGGCGGAACTCGCCCGTTTGCCGAAATCTAGAGCGAATCGCGCGCGAAACGCCGTGCCGGGGTAGCAAATGCGGGCCAAGTGGGGCAGAATGCGTTGGCCGCAGGGAACAAACCGGGCCGAAAGCGCATTGAGTACTCACATACCAAGGTGAAGGGATTCACGCCGAATGGCAACGGATTACGATGCTCCACGCAAGACCGACGACGAGATCTCGGCTGACTCGATCGAGGAGTTGAAGGCACGCCGTGCCGACAAGTCGTCTGGGGTTGTTGACGAGGACGAGGCGGAGGCAGCTGAGGGGTTCGAACTTCCCGGCGCTGACCTATCCGGTGAAGAACTCTCGGTGCGCGTGCTGCCACCGCAGCAGGATGAGTTCACATGTATGTCCTGCTTCCTGGTTCACCACCGCAGCCAACTGGCGACCTTCCGCAAGGACCAGCCCATCTGCTCGGAGTGCGCGGCCTAACCGAACATGGCCGACGTTGAGGTGCTCATCAGCACCACCTCGCCAGAGGTGCCAATTCCGTCGTACGCGCATCCGGGCGACGCCGGCGCTGACATCACCACACGGGTCGACGTAGAAATCGCCCCGGGCGAGCGCGTCACGGTGCCTACTGGGGTGTGCGTGGCTCTACCTGCTGGCTACGTGGCGTTGGTTCATCCGCGCTCAGGATTAGCTGCCAAGCATGGTCTGACGATCGTCAACGCGCCCGGCACTGTCGATGCGGGCTATCGCGGCGAAATAGCCGTGACCCTGCTCAATACCGACGCGAGCAACAGCGTGAGCCTGTCAAAGGGTGACCGCATTGCGCAGTTGGTCATTCAGCGTGTTGAGCAAGCGGTGTTCGTTACTGTGGAAACATTGCCGGGCTCCCACAGGGGAGAGGGCGGATTCGGGTCGACGGGAGTTGGGGGCGCATGAGCGACGAGCAGAACGAGGTGCAACCCTCCCACGGTCTAGGGGCCGACGACGGGCTCGGGACCCTCACCATCACGGAGGGTCCCTGGGACGAGGCGGCCGCTCCGCAGGGCACCAAGTTCTACTCATTTGGCGCGCTCAAACTCCCCGCGCTGCCGGGCATCCGCGCGCGCCTCGAGATCGACCCCGATCGGCGTGAAATTGGCGCGGTCACCGTGCGCATCGCTGACTGCGCGTTGCAGTTGCAGGTTATTGCGAAGCAACGTGGCGTGAGCCAGTGGACGTCAACTCGGCAGGATCTCATCTCGAATTTGCGCCTCCGGCCCGGTCACCAGCAAGTTGTTGAGGGTCACTTCGGAGCCGAGGTGATTGGCGTGATTACGGGTCGCACTCCCGAGGGAGTGCTGATCGACGCCACTATGCGCTTCCAAGGCATTGAAGGCGACACCTGGATGATTCGCGCCGTGTCGTCGGGCGCATCCGTAACTCACGACGACGTCGCTTCAAGGGTTGACGCCTTCATCAGCCGGTGTGCGGTTGACCCCCAAGAACTGGCCGACGCTGAGCCTGGTTCGGTGATTCCCTTGAGCGATCCTCCCGGCGGGATGGTCGCGGGGGCCGCCGAGCACGACGGCGTGTCTGTTGACGAGAGCGGCGACGAGTGACCGCTACAACGGTCAAGGAGGCGCGCCCGCGGTCGGAAGCACGCATTAGCGGCCGGGTGGTTGCGGTGCGGATTGAGTCACTCGACGCTCCGCCTCAGTTCGGAATGCAAATCGACGACGGAACCGGCAGAATCGACGCAATCTTCATGGGACGGCGCAACGTTCCTGGTATTGAGCCAGGGGCCCATGTGGCCATTGAGGGAGTTGTGTGCGCTTCACAAGCCCTGCCGCGAATGTTCAACCCTCGCTACGAACTCCTTTCCCCGGCATGACAGAGCCTGAGTCAAAGGCAACGAAGCTTTTTGGCGGGGAGGCATTTTCCTTTGCAGAGGCGGTTGGCGGTTGGCGTGGGCTCGTGGAGTCTGCGCTCCCGGGCATCGTCTACGTCGCGGTCTTCATGTTCACCAAGACGTGGTTCGCGCCAACAATCGCCGCGCTCGGCGTGGTCGCCGTGCTTGTCATCATCCGACTCATCCAGGGTGGCAAAGTCACTCAGTCGCTTTCCGGGGTAGTGGGCGTTGGCATTGGAGCGATCTGGGCCTGGAGGACGGGCAACGCGACGAACTTCTATGCAGGTGGCCTGTGGATCGCCGGTGCGTACCTGACGGGAGTGCTCATCTCGATGGCCGTGCGCTGGCCGGTCGCGGGAATCGTCATGGGACTCGTTCATGGAACTGGCACCGCATGGCGCGCAAACCCAGTGGACATGCGCAGAGCGCAGATCGGCTCTGCGGTAGTCGCTGCGATGTTTGCGATTCGGCTCGCGGTTCAACTTCCCCTGTATTGGGCCGATGAGACGGTTGCGCTTGGGACCGCAAAGCTTGTCTTGGGGACGCCGCTGTTCGCCCTCACCTTGTGGGTGACCTGGCTGATAGTCAGGAACGTAGGACGGAAGCCAGAGCCTCAGGATCAGCTTCCGCAGCCATAACGAACAACAGTTCGTCATGGGCTTCGATCGTGTCCTCTGGACTCGGGGCGATAGTTCGATCTCCGCGCACAATGCACGTGAGCACCACGTCAAGTGGCCACTGGATGTCTCGAATAAGGGTGCCAACCTTTGGTGACTCAGCAGGCAAAGTCACCTCGACGATTGATGCGCCAGTCTGGTGGAACGTGAAGACCTTGACGAGGTCACCGATCGCAACGGCCTCTTCAACCATTGCGGTCATGATTCGCGGTGTCGACACCGCAACGTCCACGCCCCACTGGGCGTCGTAGAGCCATTCGTTGCGGGGATTGTTGACCCGCGCAACCGTGCGAGGCACCGCAAACTCGGTCTTTGCGAGGAATGAGATGACGAGATTCGCCTTGTCGTCGCCGGTTGCGGCGACCACGACGTCCATCTCGTCAATGCCTGCCTCTCGGAGCGCGGAGACCTCACACGCATCGGCGAGCATCCATTCGGCCTCAGGAACCTGTGAAACGCGCATTGCATTAGGCGCGTTGTCGATCAACAGGACATCGTGACCGTGATCGATGAGGTCGGTGGCGATGGACCGGCCAACCGACCCCGCTCCCGCAATCATGACCTTCATGAGGTTGCCTTGGGAGCTTTGGACAGTTTGCGCTCGACCGACGCCGTTGCCTCGAGGGGAACGATCGCGTTGACGTCGTCTCCGTCCTGTATCAGCGTCTTTGCGGTGGGCAGCAAGGCACTTCCAAATCGAACAATGTAGGCGACGCGGCACTCGGTCGCTGCTTCGAGCGCGCCAACACTCGATCCGATCCATGATTGCGGGATCTTGAGGTGCCGGAGTGCGACGCCGGTCGCCGTGTCTTCAAACGAGGCGCCAAGGTCGCCGGGAAGGAGTCGCGTGACGATTTGCTGGCTTGTCCACGGCACGGGTGCAACGGTTGGTATGCCAAGGCGGCGATACACCTCTGCACGCCCGGGGTCTGCGATGCGCGCAACGACGTTCTCAACGCCGTACGTTTCCCGCACCACGCGCGCGGCGAGGATGTTCGAGTTGTCCCCGTCCGAAACAGCGGCAAAGCCAAAGGCGTTTTCGACCCCTGCCGCTTGCAACGGATCACGGTCAAAGCCAACCCCCGTGATGCGTTGCCCCTGGAAACCAGAGGGAAGGCGGCGAAAGGCGTCGGCGTTGGTGTCGATGATCGCCACGGTGTGACCGCGGGACTCGAACTGCCCAGCGAGGGTTGCGCCGGTGCGGCCGCAACCCATAATCACGATGTGCACAATGCACAACGCTATACCCCTTCCACCTAGGATGGTGCGACGTGCGGACGTTTCTGAAGCGGCTCAAGACCGCGGTCCTCGGGGCTCCGATAGCGACCGACTCTGCACGCCCCGTACCCGTTCGCTCCCGCGTAGCCTTTGCCATCTTCGGGATCGGCATGATTTCTACCGCCGCGTACGCGCCAGACGCCGTGCTCGAGGCACTTCGCGGAGGCGGCCGTTCGGCGGCCATGCCGTGGATTGCTGGCGGCGTCGTGGTCCTCATGCTGCTCTTGGGCTTCGCCTACCGAGACAACGTGCGGCAGCGCCACGACGAACGCGCGGACTACGGGCTTGTTCGAGAACGCCTGGGCGCGAACGCCGGTGTGGTGACGGGCGCGGCATTGCTCGTGGACTACCTCTTCACCGTTGCGGTGTCAGTCGCTGCGCTTGCCCAATTTGCGGGCTACATGCTGCCCATCTCGACTCGGGGCCAGACCATAATCGGCTTAGGTGCCATCGCCGTCATGACGTTCGTGTCGCTGCGCGGCGGCCGCACACGGTCACGAACTTTCGCCACGTTGCTTATTGGATTCCTACTGGCAGCGACCACGCTGTTCGCGGTTGCCGTCTTTGGTGGCCCCGAGATCCCGTCCGCCGCGCCGGTTGAGCAGGGCAGCGCGTGGAGCGTCCTGATCGCATTCGCCGGAGCGATTGCATCGGGCTCCGTGATGATGACTGGCATCGAACACCTCGCGGCCTCTGGTCCATCGCACGAGTCGCCCCAAGGGGTGCGTGCCGGTAGAACCCTCTTGGCGACGGTGGCAGTGGCCGCGACGGTGTTCTTCGCGCTGAGCTGGGTTGTTTGGCACTACTCAATCTCTGGCTGGAGCGAGGGCCCCGCAGTCCTGCAAGCCGCTGACGCCATGTTCCACAACACGTGGCCAACTGCACTCGTGGCGATCGCGAGCATCGGGGTTCTCTATGCCGCCGCGTCGTCGGTGTTTAGGCGCTTTGCTGGGCTGTCGTCGCTCCTCGCCGCAGACTCATACCTTCCTCGCCAACTGGCAATGCGCAATGACAGGCTCGTCTATCGCGGCGGGGTGCTCGTCATCGCAGTCACTTCAGCCGTCGTGGTGCTCGTCGCGCAGGCAAACCTCCAGCAGCTGATCCACATGTACGTCATTGGCGTCTTCACCTCAATCGTGCTCAGTCAGATAGCGATGGTGCGGTTGATGAGCGCCAAAGCGGCCCTGGAAACCGCGCCACGCGAGTTGCGACGACTCAAGGGACTGCGTCTGCTGCACCTTGTCGCGGCGGTAGCGGCCGCAGCGGTGTTTCTGGTGGTTGCGATCTTCAACTTCCTCAACGGTGCCTGGATAGCGATCCTTCTCATGGTGCTGCTCGTGATCGGCATGCGAGCCGTCCAAGGGCACTACGCCAAGGTCCACAAGGAATTGCGTGTGGAGCCCAACGACGCTGCGGCGGCGTTGCCATCCGCAACCCACGGAGTGGTCCTCGTGGCGCAGCTGCATAGGCCAGCTGTTCGCGCGATCGCTTACGCCAAAGCGAGCAGACACACCACGCTCACCGCCATCGGGGTCAAGATCGAGGCGCCCGCCGCTCGCGAACTGCAGCGGCGATGGACTGAGATGGCCATGGGAGTTCCGCTAGTCATTCTCGATTCCCCGTACCGCGACATCGTTGGCCCGGTCATGGAGTACGTGAAGGGCATCCATCGCGAGAGCCCTCGCGACGTCGTCGTCATGTACGTGCCCGAGTACATCGTGGGCCGCTGGTGGGAACAGTTCCTGCACAATCGCTCAACGTCTCGCTTGCGCTCGCTACTGTTGCGAACGCCTGGTGTGGTTGTTGCGGCGGTGCCATGGCACCTCGAATCTGCCGCGGACCAGGTCGTCACGTTTGAGCAGGGTGAACTCGGTGACTGACGTAACTGTCACCGTTGGTGCCGTCGCCCATGGCGGTCATTGCGTCGCGCGACATGACGGCAGGGTGATCTTCGTTCGCCATGCGCTGCCAGGGGAGCGGGTCGTGGCGAGGCTCACCGAGTCCCAAGCTGACGCCCGCTTTTGGAGGGCCGACGCTGTTGAAGTTCTCGAGTCGTCTCCAGACCGCGTTGAGCACCCTTGGCCGGAGGCGGGGCCCGGGGGAGTGGGCGGCGCTGAACTCGGGCACGTGGCGCTCGCAGCCCAACGCGATTGGAAGTATGCAGTCCTCGCCGACTCGTTCGAGCGCTTTGCCAAGATCGAGTTTCCGGGCACCGTGGCGGCCGCGCCGGGCGACGACGAACGCCGCGGTCTTGGCTACCGCACGCGAATCACCGCCACTGCGGACCCGGAGGGCCGTGCCGCGATGCGCGTGTTCCGATCTCACGAGGTTCGCGCTCTTTCCGCAATGCCGCTCGCGATGCCCGAGGCCGAGCAGGCACTGCTGAGCCAGCGCTTTCCTGCTGAAGCACAGATCTCAATCACCGCCCCAAGCAACGGCGAAGTGTTCGTCACCGTGAACGGCGACCGGTGGCATGGCGGCAAGCGTGACACCAGGCAAAACGCCGCCAAGCGGGTGCGGGAAGTCGTGAACATTCGCGGCACCGATCACTCGATGGTCGTGGATGCAACTGGGTTCTGGCAGGTGCATACGGAGGCGCCCAGCCTGTTGGCGACGAGGGTCGCGGCACTCGCGGGTAGCGGCGGCACTGCCGTGGATCTCTATTCGGGGGCAGGGCTGCTGACTGTCGCCCTCGCAAGCTCATTCGACACGGTCGTGTCCGTCGAATCGGACGCCAACGGCGTCCGTGCTGCGCGGCGAAATCTTGCCGGCGCAGACAACGTGACCGTGATCGAAGGTGACGTGCGCCAAAGCCTGCGGGCCGGTTTTGGCAACCATGGCGTCGGGCAGGCAGGGGTAATTGTCCTTGACCCGCCGAGGTCAGGTGCTGGCAGCCAAACGCTCGCAGCTGTGGCCGGGTTGGATGCCCAAAAAGTCGTCTACGTGGCGTGCGACCCCGTGGCGCTGGCCCGTGACACTGCGCTTCTCGCCGGGCATGGCTACACGCTCGCGTCCGCAGAGGCATGGGATTTGTTCCCGATGACGCACCACGTAGAAGCAATCGCGGTCTTCGAGCGCCGGTAGCGGTCTGGCTACATCCCGATCCGTCGGTTTTGCGGCTGGACGGGGCCGATAGAATGGGACCCTATAAGCGAAGAGGAGCGGTAGATGAGCGTGAATTCCCTGGGTGCGAAGGCAGTTCTAGACGTTGAGGGCAGCGAGTACGAGATCTACCGACTCGACGCGGTGCCCGGTCTGGAGAAGCTGCCCTACTCGCTCAAGGTTCTCGCAGAGGCGCTGCTTCGCACGGAAGACGGCGCCAACATCACCGCGGATCACGTGCGCGCTCTCGCTTCGTGGGACGCAGACGCCGAGCCAGACACCGAGATTCAGTTCACCCCTGCACGCGTCGTCATGCAGGACTTCACCGGTGTTCCCTGTGTGGTCGACCTCGCGACCATGCGTGAGGCGGTCGCGGAACTCGGCGGAGACCCGTCGGTGGTGAACCCGCTGGCCCCCGCAGAGATGGTTATTGACCACTCAGTTGTCATCGATGTCTTTGGCCGCCGCGACGCGCTGCAGCTCAATACCGATCTCGAGTACCAGCGCAACCGCGAGCGCTACCAGTTCCTGCGCTGGGGTCAGACGGCGTTCGACAACTTCAAGGTCGTTCCTCCGGGCACCGGCATCGTGCACCAGGTGAACCTTGAGTACCTCGCTCGCGCGGTCATGACAAAGACCGTTGACGACGCTACTGGCAATGAAATCGTGCAGGCCTACCCGGATTCGTGTGTTGGCACCGACTCGCACACGACCATGATCAACGGCCTTGGCGTGCTTGGTTGGGGAGTTGGCGGTATCGAGGCAGAGGCCGCCATGCTCGGCCAGCCGGTGTCGATGCTGATCCCGCGGGTCGTTGGGTTCAAGCTCATCGGCGCGATCCCGGCAGGCGCCACGGCGACCGACGTTGTGCTCACCATCACGGAGATGCTCCGCGCTCACGGGGTGGTTGGCAAGTTCGTCGAGTTCTACGGCGATGGTGTGGGCGCCGTGCCGCTCGCGAACCGCGCGACCATCGGCAACATGTCTCCAGAGTTCGGATCTACGGCGGCCATGTTCCCGATCGACTCCGTGACGATCGACTATCTGCGCCTTACCGGTCGCCCTGCGCACCAGGTCGCGCTCGTCGAGGCCTATTGCCGCGAGCAGGGCCTGTGGCACGATCCTTCCGCGCCGACCTACGTGGAACCACGCTTCTCCGAGTATCTCGAGTTGGACCTCGCGACGGTGGTGCCGTCCATCGCCGGGCCAAAGCGCCCGCAAGACCGGGTTGCGCTCACCGAATCCAAGCCGTCGTTCGCCAAGGCAATCTCGCAGGTTCGCGCGGGCGATGCCCGCGACGCGACCTACGTCGATGCCGACGGGGCGGAAGTGGCGCTCAAGGACGGCGACGTCGTGATCGCGTCGATCACGTCGTGCACCAACACGTCCAACCCGTCGGTCATGCTCGCCGCCGCGCTGCTTGCGCGCAACGCACATGCCAGGGGACTCACGTCCAAGCCGTGGGTTAAGACCTCGATGGCGCCGGGATCCCAGGTGGTGACGGACTACTACGAGAAGGCGGGGCTGTGGCCCGACCTTGAGGCGCTTGGCTTCCACCTCGTCGGTTACGGGTGCACCACGTGCATTGGCAACTCCGGCCCGCTACCTGAGCCCGTGTCTGCCGCGGTCAACGCCCACGACCTCACGGTCGTGTCCGTGCTGTCGGGTAACCGAAACTTCGAGGGCCGCATTAACCCCGACGTCAAGATGAACTACCTCGCATCTCCGCCGCTTGTCATCGCCTATGCGCTCGCGGGCACGATGGATCACGACTTCGCGACCGAGTCGCTCGGCAAGGATTCCGATGGCGTCGACGTGTACCTCAAGGACATCTGGCCCGACCCGGTTGAGGTTGAGAGCATCGTTCGTTCGTCCATCACGGAGGAGATGTTCGAGTCCAATTACGCAGAGGTGTTTGCCGGCGACGAGCGCTGGCGCGGTCTCGACACTCCTGACGGCAAGGTCTTCGAGTGGGACGAAGCCTCGACCTACGTCCGGAAGCCCCCTTACTTCGAGGGAATGGGCCTCACGCCGGAGCGAGTGAAGGACATCGCGGGAGCTCGCGTGCTCGCGCTCCTCGGCGACTCGGTCACGACTGACCACATCTCGCCCGCCGGTTCGATCAAGGCGGATTCGCCCGCGGGAAAGTACCTTGCGGAGCACGGCGTGGACCGCAGAGACTTCAACTCGTACGGCTCTCGTCGCGGCAACCATGAGGTGATGATTCGCGGCACGTTCGCGAACATCCGCCTGCGGAATCTGCTCCTCGCCGACGAGAACGACGGTGCTGGTATCGAAGGCGGATTTACGCGCAATCTGCTCACTGGCGAGACTCAGGCCATCTTCGACGCGTCGGCGGCCTACCAGGCTGCGGGCATTCCGCTCGTGATCCTCGGCGGCAAGGAATACGGGTCGGGATCGTCTCGCGACTGGGCCGCCAAGGGCACGAGCCTGCTCGGCGTGCGTGCGGTCATCACAGAGAGTTTCGAGCGCATTCACCGGTCCAACCTCATCGGGATGGGCGTGCTGCCGTTGCAGTTCCCCGCGGGTGAGAGCGCGAGCTCACTTGGACTGGACGGCACTGAGACGTTCGACATCGCCGGCGTCGCCGCGTTCAGCGACGGCGAGCATCCCAAGCAACTCACCGTAAACGCGACGAAGTCCGACGGAACCGTGGTCTCATTTCCTGCAACCGTCCGCATCGACACCCCTGGCGAGGCGGACTACTTCCGTAACGGCGGCATTCTCCAGTACGTGCTGCGCTCACTCGTGGCGTAGCGCGACGAAAGGGCCGTGCCCCACCACGTACAGTGGTTATCTGCCGAGAGGAGCGACGTTGCTTGAGCGCATCAAATCCCCGCGCGATGTTCGGGCGCTTACGCCTTCGCAATGCGACGAGCTCGCGAGCGAGATCCGCGAATACCTCGTGGACTCCGTCTCGCGAACCGGCGGGCACTTAGGTCCAAACCTCGGCGTCGTGGAACTGACACTCGGTATTCACAGGGTCTTCGACTCCCCGCGGGATTCCATCGTGTTTGATACGGGCCACCAGGCGTATATCCATAAGTTGCTCACGGGTCGCAGTGACCTTTCGTCTCTCAAGAGCAGAGGTGGCATCTCCGGCTACCCGTCTCGCGACGAGAGCGAGCACGACATCGTGGAGAACTCTCACGCTTCCACCGCCATCTCGTGGGCCGCAGGCATCGCGCGCGGACGCACGTTGCGCGGCGAGACGGACCGCCACACCGTCGCGGTGATCGGGGACGGCGCGCTCACCGGCGGAATGGCGTGGGAAGCGCTCAACGCGCTCGCGGCGTCGGAAGATCGCGTCGTCATCGTCATCAACGACAACGGCCGTTCCTATGCGCCAACCGCGGGGGGACTTGCGCGCAGGCTCGACGGGATCCGTACGGATCCGCGGTACGAGCAGTTCTTGGGGTGGGGGAAACGCACGTTCGAAGAGCGCGGCAAGGTGCGCGCCTTCACGTACGAGACTGTGATGCACGGCAAGCGGGCGCTCAAGGGGCTGCTGGGGCCCGACGGCGTGTTCACCGACCTTGGCATCAAGTACATGGGGCCGGTGGACGGTCACAACCTCCCTCAGGTTGAGGAGGCGTTGCGCCAGGCGAAGCTCTACGGTGCGCCAGCGATTGTGCACGTGCTCACGGACAAGGGGCGCGGCTACTCGCCCGCGGAGCAGGACGACGCCGATCGCTTCCACGCTGTGGGCAAGATCCACCCGGAGACGGGCCTTCCCATAGAGCCATCGCGTTTCGGTTGGACGAGCGTGTTCGCTGACGAGATTGTCGCTGCCGGGGCAGAACGCGAAGACCTGGTCGCGATCACCGCGGCGATGCTTGAGCCGGTTGGCCTTGGGCCGTTCGCGGAACAGTTTCCCGATCGCGTCATCGACGTTGGCATTGCAGAGCAGCACGCGGTGACGTCCGCTGCTGGCCTCGCGTTCGCGGGGATGCACCCGGTATTCGCCGTGTACGCGACGTTCCTCAATCGTGCATTTGACCAGTTGCTCATGGACGTTGCGCTTCACAAAGCCGGTGTGACGTTCATGCTTGACCGCGCCGGCATCACCGGTGACGACGGAGCAAGCCATAACGGCATGTGGGACATGGCGCTGCTGCGGCATGTCCCAGGACTGCGCCTCGCCGCGCCCCGCGACGAACCGACATTGCGAGCGGCGTTCCGCGACGCCATCGACGTGGACGACGCTCCCACAGTGGTCCGGTACCCCAAGGGTGCCGTTGGCGCGCCGATTCCCGCGATTCGAGCCTCAGGTGGTCTTGAGGTGCTTGCCGAGCACGGAACCGGCAAGGACGCCGTTGTCCTAGGGCTTGGGCCGATGGCCGCGACGGCGATTGAGGTCGCGGGCAAGCTTGCCGCGGAAGGCTTCGACACTCTCGCAGCGACGGCAACCTGGGTACACCCGGTGCCAGACGGTCTTACCGAATTGATCGCCGGATCGAGGGTGGTCATCACTGTCGAAGACGGTCTCGTGGACGCGGGTATCGGCGAGGAGTGGGCGTCCTTCGCTCGGCTCGCCGGGATCGAAACGGAGTTCCGCCACTTTGGCGTGCCGAGTCGGTTCCTGGATCACGCCTCGCGCGTTCAGATCCTCGACGAGATTGGTCTCGACTCTTCATCAATCGCAGATTCCATCACGCAGTCTCTAGGCGGCCGCTAAGCCCAGCCGCAGCGTCGGCCCCTTGTGGCGGCCGCGGGGCCCAGCCCCAGCGTCGGCCCGTTGTGGCGGCCGCGAGGCCCAGCCCCAGCGTCGGCCACTAAGCCCAGCCGCAGCGTCGGCTCGTTGTGGCGGCCGCGAGGCCCAGCCCCAGCGTCGGCCACTAAGCCCAGCCGCAGCGTCGGCCACTAAGCCCAGCCGCAGCGTCGGCCACTAAGCCCAGCCGCAGCGTCGGCCACTAAACCCAGCCCCAGCGTCGGCCCGGCCACTCCTGACCGGAATTCCGACCTTTGACCGGTCCCAACGCCGTCAAACAGCCAAAATCCGGTCAGGAGCGTCCGGCGTGCTGCGGCGCCCGCCCGCGAACACTCTCCAACACCGACACGCGAGACACGCCGGTTGGTAAGTGCCCGCGGACGGGACACGCCGCGCGACACGCCGGAGCGGTGTTGGAGGGTGTACGGGGGCGCAGCGCGTTGGGCAGCAGCGTCAGTCGGCTGGCGTGGGAGCGGGCTCGTCAGCAGGACGCGACGCGGGCTCGGGTCCCAGGTCGTCAGGAGCGGCAGGCTTCTCCGGAGTGTCTTCCGTGGCCGCTGACACGGAATCGTCGACAGCGACCGGCGCGGGTGCATCGAACGCCGCTGCCAAAATGGGCGCAGCCAGATCAATCTGCCACGGCCTGGCGCCCCGCGTGGGGAGGAATTCTCGCAACCACGACTCGCCTCCGCCCTGGTACTCCCAGCAGGCGCGACGCAGAGCGTCTGGCTGAAGCAGATTCTCTGCAGGTACCGCGAGAGTTTCGACCAAAACGGAGATTCCCGCCCGCGCTGCAGCGAGTCGATCCGCGGCCTCTGGCCGCTTGTCCTTCCACATTCGCGGCTGCGGCGGCCCGTCGGAAAGCGGCCCACGCTTGGAAGGCAGGCCGTCCTCTGGCAATGCAAGGGCCGACGCTATGGCCGGGTACCACGACGAGGCCCGCCGCTTGGTGCCTCGAGAACGCCACTCTGGCACCTCGACGAGCGCTTCGAGCGATGCCGGCTTGGCACGCGCAGCGGCAACGATCGCCGCATCGCGCAGCACGCGGCCGGGCGAGATGTCTCGCTCACGTGCCTCTGCGTCGCGCGCTTCCCACAGCGACTTCACCACGGCGAGGGAGCGCGAGTCGCGAAGCAAATGTGTGCCGGCCGTACGCCGCCACGGGTCAACTCGCGGCTCCGGTGGGGGAGTGAGCCGCACTGCCTCAAACTCTTGCGCCGCCCAATCGGCTTTGCCGGCGGCCTCGAGATGTGCAGAAAGCCGCGACCGCAGGTCCAACAGCACCTCGACGTCAAGCGCCGCGTACGCGAGCCACTCTTGCGGCAAGGGGCGCGTTGACCAGTCTTGTGCGGAGTGTTCCTTTGCTAGCGACAGCCCAAGTTCTTGTTCAACGACTGCCGCGAGCCCAACCTTTGGCCATCCGAGCAGTCGCGCGGCAAGTTCGGTGTCGAATACGGCGGCGGGAGCCAGGCCAAGGTCGTGCATGCCAGGCAAATCCTGCGAGGCAGCGTGAAAAACCCACTCTGCGTCGCCAATCGCCTCGCCGAACGAGCGCAGATCTGGCAGTGCGGCGGTGTCGATCAGTGCGATGCGTGTCCCTTCGCGTTTGAACTGCGCAAGGTACGTTGCCTGTCCATAGCGAAAGCCAGAGGCTCGCTCGGCATCCGCGGCAACAGGGCCAGACGCGGCGGCAAACTCCTCGCACGCTGCTGCGAGGGCCTCTGGCGTGTCGATGACGGGCGGAACGCCGCCTGCGGGTTCGGTCAGGGGGACGAGCTCTCGCTCGGGCGTTTGTGTCACGAGCGACGCCCGTGCAGCACCGCGACGCCCTCTGGCGCCGGAGGGATCCCGGCGCTGAACGCGATCAATTCCGTCCACGCAACCACATGCGGCTCCAAGTCTGTGCTTTCCGGCGTCCACGACACGCGCATCTCGACGATTACCTCGTCTGGGCGGTCGGCGAGGGCGCCAAAGGAGCGCGATACGGTCTTGGTGACAGTACCGCCCGCACTGTGGTGCGGCACACCATCGAGGGCGTCGGCAAGCCACGACCATGCGACATCTGCCCACATTTCGTCGGTGCCGATCTCCGGCTCAACCTGCGCTTTTACGAGCGCGACCACTCGGAGTGTGCCATCCCACGCGGCCTGACCATCGGGGTCGTGGAGGAGCACAAATCGTCCGGATGCCTCGCCGTCGCTCGTCTCTCCGTTGATCGCGATGGCAAACGGCGCGATTCGATGTGGCGCGGGAGTCTCCGTCAACGAGATATCACGCCTGGTACGGGCGTGGGCGAGCGAACTCAGCGCCTCCTGAAACGCGGGGGGCGCGCTGGTTGCATCGAACGCCATGTTTCGAGCCTAGGCTTGCCCGACGCTGCGGCGGGTACGCCACGCGGCATCCCACCCCCTAGGCTTGGGTGGTATCCCTCAAAACCTGCTCAAGGATGGTCATGTCGCACGCTCAAATTGGTGTCACCGGACTTGCGGTCATGGGCCGCAATCTTGCCCGCAACTTCGCACGCAACGGCTTCACGGTTGCCGTGCACAACCGCTCCGCAGAGAAGATGCAGTCGCTTATTGCCGATCATGGCGACGAGGGTGAGTTTGTTGGTTGCGAGACGCTTGAAGACTTCGTTGCTGCGCTCGCAAAGCCGCGCACGATCGTCATCATGGTGCAGGCAGGCGGTCCCACAGACGCGGTCATCGACTCGCTCGTGCCATTGCTAGAGCAGGGCGACATCATCGTCGACGCCGGCAACGCCCATTACCCGGACACCCGCCGCCGCGAGGCGGCACTGCGCGAGCAGGGCATCCACTTTGTTGGCTCTGGCGTTTCTGGCGGTGAGGAGGGCGCCCTCCTCGGCCCGTCGATCATGCCCGGCGGCCCAGCGGAGTCCTATGTGACGCTCGGCCCCATCCTTGAGAAGATCTCGGCCAAGGTCGACGGCGTTCCGTGCTGCACGCACGTGGGTCCCGACGGCGCCGGCCACTTCGTCAAGATGGTCCACAACGGCATCGAGTACGCGGACATGCAGCTCATCGGCGAGGCCTACGACCTCTTGCGTGCCGGGCTGGACCTCACGCCCGCTGAGATCGGCAACATCTTCGCCGAGTGGAACAAGGGCGACCTTGAATCCTTCCTCATCGAAATCACGGCAGAGGTGCTTGCGCAGAACGACGCCAGGACCGGCAAGGCCCTCGTCGACGTCATCGTCGACCAGGCGGGCCAGAAGGGCACGGGCCGCTGGACGGTTCAGAACGCGCTGGACCTTGGCGTTCCCGTCACCGGTATCGCGGAGGCGACGTTCGCTCGCGCCATCTCCTCGCAGGTTGCTCAGCGCGCGGCAGCGCGCGGTGTGCTCGCCGCCGAGACGAGCGCGTGGAACATCGCGGATCGCGACGCCTTCATCGAGGACGTGCGCCTTGCGCTGTACGCGTCCAAGGTTGTCGCCTATGCGCAGGGGTTCGATCAGATTCAGGCCGCCTCGGAGGAGTACGGCTGGAACATTGACCGTGGCGCGATGGCGCGCATCTGGCGCGGCGGCTGCATCATCCGCGCCCGCTTCCTCAACCGCATCACGGAGGCCTACGAGCGTGACGGCGAGCTTGCATCGCTGCTCGTGGACCCGTACTTCGCGACGGAGATCTCCAAGGGTGTCGCCTCGTGGCGCCGAGTCGTCGCGCAAGCGGCGCTCTCGGGCGTGCCCGTGCCGGCCTTCGGTTCATCGCTCTCGTACTACGACTCGCTGCGTGCCGAGCGGCTCCCCGCAGCCCTCATCCAGGGTCAGCGCGACTTCTTTGGTGCGCACACCTACAAGCGCGTTGACGTAGACGGTACGTTCCACACGTTGTGGTCGGGCGACCGCACTGAGGCCGAGGCGTAGACCAAGGGCCCCACGGGCCTATCGCTCCCAGCGCTGCATGACGAAGCCGTTGCCGTGGAGCGTGTGACGCAGGGTCATGCGCTCCGGCACCGGCGGCACCTTAGGGCCTTTGCTTGAGGGCTTTGGCGAGGTCGTGAGACAGAAGTCGCTCACGAGCGCACTCGCGAGGCACAGCCGTGCAAGCGCGGGTCCGCCCTCACACAGCAACCTGCGGTGTCCCGCGAGGCGTAGCAAGCCAAGGATGCGGGGAATCTCGATCTCGTTGCGACCCACGGTGAATACGCGCGTTCGGAACGGACCTTCCATGCTGACCGCGCGGCCCCATTCGGTGGTGAAGATCCAAGTGCGGAGCGGATCAAGGCCCTCGGGGATGCGTCCATTGCGGGTAACGATTGCAAGGTCTGGCGACCACAGGAATCCATCGGTGGACCTCGCGCTCGCGAGCTCGGGCCCTATCCGAATGTCCTTGTAGTCCTCAACGCGCGCCGTCTGCGCACCAACGATGACGACGTCCGCCCAGGATCGCGTGACTTTGAGGATGCGCAGGTCCTCGGGTCCGTTGAGCGTCCGCGACGTGCCGTCGAGCCCTACAGCTCCCCGGTCGGTGGACTGGATCATCGACAGCCGAATCCCCGAGCGGTCATCAATCGCGTATAGGGGTCGCAGTTCTCGCTCCGCGGGGTCGGGAAGCAACACGCGGCCATCCTCGGTGACGAGGCTCCCTGGCTCCATGTGCTCCTCCGCTCAAACTAGGCTGAGGCCCGTGCAGCCTCGCCTCGTGGGTCGACGACCCGTCGTCGCTCCCGCCGAACTCGTCGCGAGCCTTGTGCCGCCGCCTCACTTTGTTCATGCCACGTTCGCATCGTATGCGCCGGACCCGGACTTCCCGTCCCAATCCACAGCGCTCGCCGCGGCAATGGACTTCGCTAAGGGTGCCAGCGGCCGCAAGCGGGCGAGCGCAGGGCTTGGCTTGTACCTCGACGGGGGCTTTGGTGTGGGTAAGACTCACCTCCTCACCGCGATGGCGCACTACGTGGGGGAGTCGGCTGCCTTTGGGACCTTTCTTGAGTACACGAGCCTTGTAGGTGCGCTTGGATTCGCCCCTGCTCGCGACGCCCTGTCGCGGTTCTGGCTGGTGTGTATCGATGAGTTTGAACTGGATGATCCGGGTGACACGCTGCTGATGGCTCGCCTCATGCGCGAACTGGCCGACGCTGGGGTGGCGATTGCGGCGACGTCAAATACCCCTCCGGGAGCGTTGGGAGAGGGCAGGTTCGCTGCCGATGACTTCCGTCGGGAGATTCAATCTTTGGCGTCTCGCTTCTCCACTGTCACGATCGATGGCCCGGACTACCGCCATCGTGAGGCGCTGCCTGCGGTGCTCCCGGTGCCCGATGCCGAGGCTAGGGCCGTGGCCAACGTCCCCGGCGGCGTCAGCGAAAGTTGGCACGAGCTCATCGCAGACCTCGCCCAGGTGCATCAGTCCAGGTACGCCGCCTACATCGCGGGAATTGAAGTGCTCGGCATTGAGGGTGTGACGCAACTGACGGATCAGAACAACGCGCTGCGCCTCGTGATGCTCGTGGACCGCCTCTATGACGCGGATGTGCGGGTCGTTGCCTCCGGCATCCCGTGGAGCGAGGTCTTTCCTGCGGACATGCTCGCGGGCGGTTACCGCAAGAAGTACCTTCGCGCGCTGTCGCGGCTCACCGCGATGACCGCCGGCACCGACTAGGCGGGCGCGTCTGGTCCCATCGCATCGAGGCGTGCGAGTTCATCGTCGACCGAGAAGTTCGCGATCGGCCAGGTGAGCGTCATCGACTCGAGAGCATCGAGTAAGAGTTCGGAGATCGCGAGTCGCGCGAACCACTTTGCGTCGGCAGGGATCACGTGCCACGGTGCGGTGTCAGTGCTGGTCGCTCGGATCGCAGACTGATACGCATCCATGTACTCGGTCCAGTGCGCACGCTCGTCGATGTCAGTGGGATTGAACTTCCAGTGCTTTTCGGGCCGCTCCAGCCGTTCCCTGAGCCGCGCGTACTGCTCCTGAGGAGAGATCATCAGGGCGCACTTGATGATGATGGTGCCGCCGTCGACCACTTCTTGCTCGAACTCGTTGATCTCCTCGTATCGCTGTTCCCACGGGTCACCGGGAACGAGGTCGTGGACGCGCGCAATGAGCACGTCCTCGTAATGAGATCGGTCGAACACCCCAATGCGGCCGGCGGGCGGGAGCGCCTTGCGAATGCGCCACAAGTAATGGTGGGACAGTTCTTCTTCCGTTGGCGCCCCAAACGATCGGTGCGCAACCCCTTGCGGGTCCACTTGTCCAACGACGTGGCGAACGATTCCGCCCTTGCCAGAGGTGTCCATTCCCTGAAGCACCAGCAATACCGCGCGACTTCCACCGGTGCGCCCGTCAGCGAAGAGCTTCTCTTGCAGGAGTGCGAGTTGTTCGCCTTGACGCTTCATGACCTGGGCGGCGTCATGGCGATCGCCAGTGAATCCCGGCGTTGACGATGGGTCAAAGGCGCGGACATCCCAGTCGGAGCCGGCGCGCAGGCCGGAGCCGGGATGCTGTTCCCAGTGTTGATGCACCTAATCCTCCTCAGCGAGCACCAGGGCCACAGAGTCGGGCTCGAGCACAAACCCCTCCGTTGCCGGCGTAGAGCCACCAAAAAGGGCCGCGGGCCGTCCTGAACACGTGAGTGGCTCCGCGGACAGATTTGCGTGGATGCGGACTGGGCCGTTCATCGTCACCTGCCGCGGCGCGCGCTCGGTGACGCCAACCGCAAACCTTTGCCAGGCGTCGGGCAGGAGCGTGAGGGGGCGTAGCCGCATGACCTCGCCAAACCACGCACGCAAAGCATCGCTACCGCCCGACGGGTCAAGCACGCAGGCCTGGAAGGTCGCCAGGGATTGGGGGTCGGGTACGTCAATGCCTTGGGGCCAGCCGTGGCGTGCAAACTCCTCGCGGCGGCCGCGGGTTACGGCACTGCCCAGCGGCTCGTCATGGTCTGAGAAGAACCGGAACGGCCTTGTCTCGCCGTATTCCTCACCCTGAAAGAGCAGAGGAGTAAACGGCGAAAGCAGGACCATTGCGAGCGCGGTCGCCTGAGAGCCGGGGCTGGTGGTGACACTCATCCGGTCGCCAAGCGCGCGGTTGCCGATTTGATCGTGGTTCGCGGCAAACGCCACGAATCGACGACGATCCGCGTCAGCGGGCACCGGGATCCCCCAGGTTTTGCCCCTGAAGCTCGACCAGCCGCCGTCGTGCACAAAGGCACTGCGAAACGCCTTGTCGAGGACCTCTACTGACCCAAAGTCTTCGAACAGCCCGTCATGCTCGCCCGTGAGGTACGCGTGGAGTGCGTGGTGCACGTCGTCTGCCCATTGGGCCGTCTGGCCAAGACCGCCTTCGGAGACCGGCACGATCATTGACGGGTCGTTGAGGTCGCTCTCGGCGACAAGGCTCAAGGGCCGCCCAAGTTCCTTTGCGAGCGCGGCGGTTTCGTCACTCAATTGCGACAGGAAGTGCAGCTTTGAGTCGTCCCGCAGCGCGTGCACAGCGTCGAGCCGCAGGGCATCAACGTGAAATTCTGCGAACCACCGCAGCGCGTTGTCGATGAAGTAGCGCCGTACCTCCGCACTGCCCGGTTGGTCGAGGTTCACGGCCTCTCCCCACGGGGTGTGGTGCGCGGAGGTGAAGTAAGGGCCGAACACGCTCAGGTAGTTGCCGTCGGGACCTAGGTGGTTGTAGACCACGTCGAGCGCCACCGCGAGCCCCAACCCATGGGCGGCATTGACGAATCGCTGCAGCGCCGCCGGTCCGCCATACTGCTCGTACACGGCGAAGAGCGAGACGCCGTCGTAGCCCCACCCGCGGTCGCCCGGCATTGGCGCCACGGGCATGAGTTCAACGAACTCGATCCCAATGCTAGCCAGGCGTGGGAGCGCTGCCGCCGCAGCGTCGAGTGTGCCCTCAGGAGTGAACGTGCCGATGTGAAGCTCGTAGAAGACCGCGGCACGCGCGTCACGGCCCCGCCATGATCCGTCGGTCCAAGCAAATCGATCCGAGTCGAATGCACGCGATGCGCCGTGGACACCGTGGGGTTGGCGCGCGGAGCGTGGGTCGGGATACGGACCCTCGCCGTCAACAACGAACGCGTAGTCCTGACCGTCAGCGAGTGTGGGGCCGTGCCACCACCCGTCTGCCGCGCGCGTGAGGGCAACGTCATCTGCGCCCACTGTGCACGCAACGTGCTGCGCGGACGGGGCCCACACGTCTGCTCTCATGCCGGAACCATCAGCGCCACCGGATACGTGCGCAACAACGTGGCAAGTGAGACGGAGCCGCCGTCCACGGCAGTGCCGGTGAACGCGTCCTTCCAGCGGCCAGGAGGCAACTGCGCGGTGTGTTCTTGCCAGCCACCCAGCCGCGCGAGTTCGCCCTCGACGCGCGTAGCGACAACGACCACACGGTCCGCATCGGCGACCGTGCGTGAGAAGACGATTGCGTGCCCAGACGAGCCCGCGAGCGGGTGGTAGCCGGCCTCGGCCCCAATAAACGCCTCACGATGCGCGTTGCGAACCGCCAGCGCGCGCGCTGTTACGAGCAATTTCTCATCATCGAGGGTGCGCGGTTTGGTGCGTCGGCGCAGGCGCGCCAACCGTGCCTCGAGATCCTCAAAGTCAACCGGCCGGCGGTTGTCCGGGTCTACGAGCGATGCGGTGACGGACTCCGTGCCCTGGTAGACGTCCGGAATGCCGGGAAGTGTGAGCGACAGGAGCTTTTGGGACAGAATCGCGGCGCGCTCTGCTGGGGCTCGTGTTGCGTGCCACGCCAGCACCAACTCGCGGATTGTGGGGTCCGCGTGAGTTGCCTGGGCAAACCACAGCACCTGATGCTCATAGTCGGCGTTGATGGACGTCCACGTCGTGTGGGACTTCGACTCGCGCATGGCCTTGATGAGGTACCCCTCAAGACGCTCCCACTCCATGAGCGCTGCCTCGTCAGACGTGCCCACAAGGGTCTGCCACCACAGATTCTCTAAGCGGCCATCGAGCTCGATGGGACGCATTGCCGCGGTTTGGACTTGGAAGCGGCCCACCAACTCCTCCCAGTCGCTTGCGTATTCGCCAAGGATTCCTAGCCGCGCCCTGACGTCCTCTGAGCGTTTGGTGTCATGCGTGGTGAGGCACGTCATGGCGTGTGGAAACGTCAACTGCCGCTCGGCAGCCCAGCCGTGGAGAGACGCGGGCGGAAGGTTGTAGTGCGCGGCCGGAGACCCAACCTCGCAAACGGCGAGTAGGTGAGTCCAGCGGTAGTAGGCGGTGTCCTCAACGCCCTTCGCCATCACCGCGCCGCACGCTTGTTGGAAGCGAGTGATGAGTTCCGCGCGATCCGCATCGAGTCGCCGTCCGGCGCTGCCCACCTCGGCGCCCCTGAGGAGGTCGACGACGACGTCGAGGGTTTCATAGCGTTCTGGATCGAGCCTCTCCCGCGCGCGAGCGGCTGCGGTAGCGATCGCCTCGAGCGACATGGGCTTTGGTTGGTGGCCCGCGACAACATATGCCCGGTACCGATCAAAGGTGACGATCAGGGTGGTGAGGCAGTCATACAAGGCGCTCCACGTGTGGTCGCGAAGGCGAACGTCGGTGGTGCAGATTCCGTGCGCAATCGTGGAGAGCCTGCGCATCTCGGAAGCGAGCGACTGCTCAACGATCTCGCGTTTGGCCTCGTCAATGACGGCGGGGAGGGCGCCCATGGCGTCACCCGCCACTCGGTACATGGTTGCCGCAAGGCCCGACGACCCGCTTGGGTCGCGTAGTACGGCGCCGATTCTCCACGCGGCGTCGTAACCCGTGGTTCCGGCGGTCTTCCACGAGGTGGGAAGGCGCTCCTCTCCCTCGAGAATCTTCTCGACCACGATCCACGCGTTGTCCGTGGCGTCCGCGAGCTGGCTGATGTAGCCCGCGGGGTCTGCAAGGCCGTCCGGGTGGTCCACGCGCAGGCCCTGAAGGGTGCCGTCCTTGATGAGCGAGATGAGCAGCCGGTGCGTCGCGTCAAACACGTCCGGATCTTCAACACGAACTGCCACGAGCGATCCCACATCGAAGAATCGGCGGTAGTTGAGCTCTTCGTTCGCCACTCGCCAATACGCGAGCCGATAGTGCTGCTCCTCGACCAAGCGGTCAATTGGCAGGTTTTCCGTTCCGGCGCGAACGGGGAACACGTGGTCGAAGTACCGCAGCACCGGCACCTCGCCTTGCTCCTCGAAGCCTGGGATGACGGCGGTGTCTAGCGACAGTTCGCCTGCCGCGAGCACCGTGCCGATGCGCTGGCCGAGGACGGGCATGAGCACGGGGGCGCCGCGAGCCCAGTCCACGTCAAACCAGTGTTTGAACGGCGAGGCTTCGCCCTCGCTCAATACCGACCAAAGGGCGCGGTTATGGAACACGGGCGTGGGGACGGCCATGTGGTTGGGCACTACGTCGGCGACGAGGCCAATGCCCTTCTCGCCTGCCCGCCACGCGAGGTCGCGCAGAGCGGCCTCGCCGCCAATGGAGGCATCGATCTGCGAGTGATCAATCACGTCGTAGTAATGCGTTGAGCCCGGAGACGCCGTGAGTATCGGACTGAGATAAAGGTGCGAGACGCCCAAGGCTGCGAAGTAATCCAAGCGAGCCGCAGCGTCGGCCAGGGTGAAGTTTGCCGACAATTGCAGGCGGTATGTGGACACCGGCACGGGGGCGTCTGGACGGTGGCCCAGTCGCCGCGAGCGGTCATGCGTTGCGTCAACCATCCGTTCCATCATGGCAGAGTGGCCCACATGAACCGTTCGGGGGTTGTGCGCCGAGTGCTGTGGTGGTTGGCGATTGTGGCCCTCATAGGGGTTGCGGTACCCGTGTTTGCGCGAGCGACGGGGATCGAAACGGGCGTGCTCGCTCTGCTCGTCGCCTTCATGCCGTGGGTGACCGTGGCGTGCCTTGTGCCACTCGTACTCGCGCTTATCGCACGGTCATGGGTGCTTGCGGGAGCGGCGGTTGCCCTGTTCGCGCTGTGCGCGTATTGGCAAGCACCCTTATTTATTGGCGGCGGCGGGGGAGGCGAGTCCAACATCACGGTGGCGAGCGTCAACATGAAGTTTGGACAAGCGGATGCTGACGAGATTGTCGCGATGGTGCGTGACAATGAAGTGGATCTGCTCTCGCTTCAGGAACTCACGCCAGAGGCTGTTGTGGCGCTCAACGCGGCGGGCCTCGATGGCGAGCTTGGCTACAGCGAGGTGCTTGCTGAGCCGGGGATCACCGGAACGGGGCTGTGGTCTCGCTATCCGTTGACCAATGTCGAGGAACTCCAGGGGTTTGTCTCAGGCCAGATCGTCGCGACCGTTGAGGCGCCCGAAGGCTCTTTCACGATGCTCGCCGTTCACCCCCGTGCACCGGGCTCCCGGAACCACATTGGTTGGGAAGCGGAAATGAACCTGCTCAGGGACGAGTTGGGCGCGATAGACGGACCGGTCATCGTCGCCGGCGACTTCAATACAACGCGGGATCACCGGGTCTTTCGCGAGATCGAGGCGCTCGGCTACTCGAACGCCGCAGACCGCATAGACGCCGGCTTCCACCCAACCTTCAGGCAAGGCACCGAGATGGTGCCGCTCGTGGTGATCGATCACGTGCTCACTCGCGACATTCCGTTGCGGCCCGCGACCTATTCGACACTCGTGATCACCGGCGCAGATCACCGCGCGGTCATCGTTGGCTACACGCAATCTGGCGGGTTCTGAGTAGAGCCGGCACCAGCGTCGGGCATGAAAAAAGCGGCCCCGAGGGACCGCTTAAATGGTGGGCGATACTGGGATCGAACCAGTGACCTCTTCCGTGTGAAGGAAGCGCGCTACCCCTGCGCCAATCGCCCGAGGTGGGTACGGGATTCGAACCCGTGTATACGGCTTTGCAGGCCGCT
>Ga0164241_10001435_pt1 | contig 29387 bp, 24 predicted proteins | sample OricomyardsoilBY_FD_108780 | JGI IMG/M metagenome (GOLD analysis project Ga0164241, IMG submission 108780) | Backyard soil microbial communities from Emeryville, California, USA - Original compost - Back yard soil (BY) | ecosystem: Environmental > Terrestrial > Soil > Unclassified | place: USA... | reverse complement strand
CGCGGCGCGACGCGGAACAAGCCGCCGTTTCCCGGCACGTACGGTCTGCACGGCAGGCCGACGCTGATGAACTCCGTGGAGACGTTCGCCGACGTGCCGGTGATCGTCCAGCGCGGCGCGCAGTGGTGGCAGGACCAGGGCATCGACGACTCGGTCGGCTGGAAGTTCTTCGCGGTGTCCGGGCACGTCGAGAGTCCCGCGGTGTACTGCGTGCCGATGGGCACGACGGTCCGCGACCTGATCGAGTCCGCCGGCGGTGTGGCCGGTGGCCGGGAGGTCGGCGCGGTGCAACCGGGCGGCGCGTCGTCGAACTTCATCGGACCGGAGCAGCTCGACCTGCGACTGGATTTCGGCACGCTCGCCGAGGCGGGCACGATGCTCGGCTCGGGTGCGCTGGTGGTGCTCGCGGAGGGCACGGACCTGCTGGCCGCGTCCACGAACGTGCTGCGCTTCTTCCGCAACGAGTCCTGCGGTAAGTGCGTGCCCTGCCGGGTAGGGTCCACGAAGGCCCACACGCTGCTGCGGGAGACGCTGGACTCCGGCGCACCGCTCGACGACGCGCGACGTGGGCGGATCCTGCAGCTGGAGGAGGCCATGCGCAAGACGTCGATCTGCGGGCTCGGCCAGGTCGCGCTCGGACCGGTGGTCTCGGTGCTCGGCCTGGACAAAGGCGGCGCGGCGGCACGCCCGCAGCCGCGCCCCGAAGGTGGCGGAGGGCAGCCACAGAGGTGACCGGACGCGAGTTTTTCACCGCCCGCACCGTCGCCGAAGCCCTTGCGGGATTCCGTCCCGCGCACCGCACGCCCGTCGAAGACGTCCCGCTGTCGGCCGCCCTGCATCGCGTGCCGCCGGCCGAGCTGACCGCTCCCGGCCCGCTGCCCGGCTTTGCCCGCTCCACTGTGGACGGCTATGCGGTCCGGGCGGCCGACACGTACGGCGCCTCCGACGGGCTGCCGTCCTATCTGGAGCTGCTCGGTGCGGTGCGGATGGGCGCCGAGCCCACGGTCGCCGTCCGGCCGGGCGGCTGTGTCCTGATGCCGACCGGGGGAGTGCTGCCCGAGGGGGCGGACGCCGTCGTGATGGTCGAGTACACGGCCGAGACGATGCCCGGCACGATCGAGGTGACCCGGCCGGTCGCGCCCGGCGGCGGCGTGGTGCGTGCGGACGAGGACGTCGCGGCCGGCGCGCCCCTGGTCCCCGCCGGCCGACCGCTGCGCGCCCCGGACCTCGGATTGCTCGCCGCCGCGGGGGTCACGACCGTCCCGGTGTACGCCCGGCCGCGCGTGACGATCATCTCCACCGGCGACGAGGTGGTGCCGCCGGAGACGGAAACCCTGGCCCCGGGCCAGGTGCGCGACGCGACGGCGTCCGCGCTCGCCGGCCTGGTCATCGACGCCGGAGGAGAGCCGGTGCTCGCGGGCATCGTGGACGACGAGCCCGGCGCGCTGAAGTCGAGGCTGGCCGAGGTGCTTGCGGACTCCGATCTCGTCGTGGTGTCGGCCGGGTCGTCGGTCGGCACGCGGGACGAGACCGCGGGCGCGGCGGCCGCCGTCGGCGAGATCTGGTGCCACGGGCTCGCCATCAAGCCGGGCAAACCAACGCTGCTGGCGGACTGCTGCGGCATCCCGCTGATCGGCCTGCCCGGCAACCCGCTGTCCGCACTCGTCGTGTTCGGCCAGGTCGGTGTCCCGCTGCTGTGGCGACTGTCCGGTTGCGACGCTCCACCACCCGCGCCGAACATCCTGGCGCGGCTCTCGCGCGATCTGGCCTCGGCGAGCGGGCGGCTGGACATCGTCCAGGTGACCGTCCACGATGGACTCGCCGAGCCGCTGTTCGGCCCGTCCGCGCTGCTGTCGGTGCTGACCCGCGCGGACGGCTACGTACGCATCCCCGAGCCGGCCACCGGGCTGGACGCGGGGACCGAGGTCGAAGTCGTGCTGTACCGATGAGCGCCGACAGTCCCTTCGTCTCCGACGTGCCCGCCGCCCAGGCCCGCGCCGCCTGGCGTGAGGCGTGCGCCGCCACCGGCTGTCCCGCGCGGGTCGACATCGTGACCGTGCCGGTCGGCGCGGCGGTCGGCCGGGTGCTCGCCGAACCCGTGTGGGCCCGGCGGTCGTCACCGGCGTTCGACTCGTCCGGCATGGACGGGATCGCCGTCCGCGCGGCCGACACGGTCGGCGCGGCCGAGACCACCCCGCTACTGCTCGACGCGGACGCGTTCGAGGTCGTCGACACCGGCGATCCGCTGCCCGCCGGATACGACGCGGTGGTCATGCGTGAGCACGTGCACCGCATCGATGACCGGGCCGAGCTGCGTGCCGCCGTCCCGCCCTACCAGCACGTCCGGTCGATCGGCGAAGACATCAGCGCCGGCGAGCTCCTGCTACCCGAGGGGCACCGCCTGCGCCCCGTCGACGTCGCCGCTTGCGCCGCCGCGGGTGCGGTCGAGCTGGCCGTCCGCCGGGCCCCGGTCGTGGCGATCATCCCGACCGGAGACGAGATCCGCCCGATCGGTGCGGACCTGGAACCGGGAGACATCCTCGACACCAACTCACTGATGCTCGCGGCGCAGGCACGCGAGGTGGGCTGCGACGTCACGACAGCCGAGATCGTGCCGGACGACCCGGACGCCATCACCGCGGCCGTGCGTGCGGCGGCCGCCGCAGCCGACCTCGTGCTGCTCATCGCGGGTTCCAGCGCGGGCCGCGACGACTACACCGCTCGGGTGGTCGCCGTGGCCGGGACGCTCGCCGTCCACGGCGTGGCCGTCCGGCCCGGCCACCCGGTCGTCCTCGGCACCGTCGACCGCACACCGGTGGTCGGCGTCCCGGGCTACCCGGTGTCCGCCGCCCTCACCTTCGACATCTTCGCCGCACCTGTCATCGCCGAGCTGGAAGGCGCCGCACCGAAGGAACGTCCGTCGACGACCGCGCACCTCGCCAGGAAACTGCCGTCCGCGATCGGCATGGACGACTGGGTCCGGGTGCGGCTCGGCCGGGTTCAGCACCGTGTCGTCGCCACCCCGCTGCCGCGCGGCGCGGGCGTGCTGACCTCACTCGTGCGCGCCGACGGGCTGCTCGTCGTTCCGTCCGGTGTGGAGGGACACCACGCGGGGGAGCAGGTGCGCGTCGAACTGCTGCGCGGACTGGGCGAGATCGACCGCACCATCGTCGCGATCGGCTCCCACGACCTCGTCCTCGACCTCGCCGCCTCCGCACTGCGGGCCGACGACCCGCTCATCACGCTCGCGTCGTCCAACGTGGGATCGCTCGGGGGCCTGGTCGCGCTGCGGGACGGGCTGTGCCACCTCGCGGGCTCACACCTGCTCGACCCGGCGACCGGCGAGTACACACTGCCCTATGTGGACCGGATACTCGGCCCGGACACCGCCGTCATCCGACTGGTACACCGGACCCAGGGGCTCATCGTCGCACCCGGCAACCCGCTCGAGATCGCCAAGATCGACGACCTCACCCGCCCCGGCCTTCGGTACGTCAACAGGCAGCGCGGCGCGGGCACCCGGGCGCTGCTCGACCACGAACTGGCCAGGTACGGCATCGATCCGGCAGACGTGCCCGGCTACACCCGCGAGGAGCACACCCACCTCGCGGTGGCCGCGGCGGTGGCCGCGGGCGGCGCCGACACCGGCCTGGGCATCCTCGCCGCCGCGCGCGCGTTCGGACTCGACTTCGTGCCCGTCACCCAGGAGCCGTACGACCTGGTCCTGCGCGCGGAAAGCCTCACCGACGAGCGGCTCGCACCGCTGTGGGCGTTGCTCGACCGCGCCGAGTTCCGGTCCGAAGTGGAGGCACTGGGCGGCTACTCCTGTGCGGACACCGGCAAACGTATCCGTTGACGCCTACCGGTTCGCGGCAAGGTGGTCGACGGAGCCTGCCTGGCTGAGGTCGTAGCCGCCGAGCGCGGTGATGGCCGCGTGCACGGCGGGATCGTGCACGGCTTCGACGAGCGGCGCCGCGGCGCCGAGCGACTCGGCGGCCAGGACGAGGTCGTAGTCCTCCCAGGCCACCGGCAGAAAGTCCAGGTCGAGGTCCACCGCGGCGGCACGCACGGCGAGCCCGGTGTCGGCCGCGCCGACGGCTACCGCGAGCGCGACCTCCAGGTGCGAGCCGAACTCGGGACCGGTCACGTCGTCGGGCGCCAGGCCCGCCGCGGTCAGGGCCTGGTCAAGCAGCACCCGCGTGCCGGTTCCCGGACTGCGTCTGGCCACCCGGAGCCCCGGCAGCTGCGCCAGCTCGGTGATCCCGCGTGGGTTTCCCGCAGGCAGGACCAGGCCCTGTTCACGCCGCCACAGATGAACCAGAAGCGGGTCCCGGCCGCGCAGCACCGCCCTCGCGAACGGCGCGTTGTAGACGCCGCTGGAGTGGCGCAAGTGGGCGGTCGCGCCGTCGGCGATGTTCGAGGCAACGGCGGCGAGACCGGACAGACTGCCGCGCGCGGGCACCATCGAGATCCGGTCGCCGAGATGGCGTACGACCAGGTTCATCGCGGGATCGTCGCTGCCGGCGAGCCGGAACACCGACGCGCCGCCGAGCATGCGCCGGGCAGCGACCTGCCCGTCCGGGCTCACCCGCGCCCGGCGGCGCGGCTCCAGACGGAGCACGCCCTGTTCGGCGAGGTACCGGTAGGCGCGGCTCGCGGTGGCGGCCGTGGTGCTTCTGTCGGTGGCGACGGCGCGGACGCTCGGTAGCTCGGACCCCGGCGCGAGCTCACCGCCGAGGACCGCTCTCGCGAGGTCCGTACTGAGGTCCAGGTAACGGGTCATGACTGCGCGGTGTCCCTCGGCCGGTTAGGCTGTGTCGTGCTGTGATGCTACAGAAGCAATCAGGGGTGTGACGGGAGGACGGTGCACGTGTCTCGGAGCCACCCGGCCGGTCGCGTACTGGCGCTCATCGCGGTTCTGCTGTCGCTCACGGCGTGCGGTGGGACCGAGCAGGCCGGTACCTCGACCGAGAAGTCGCTGATACTCGCCACCACCACGAGCACACAGGACTCCGGTCTGCTCGACGAGCTGTTGCCCGCGTTCACCGACGACACCGGCTGGAAGGTCAAGTCGCTCGCGGTGGGCAGTGGACAGGCCATCGAGCTGGGCAGGCGCGGCGAGGCCGATGTGCTGCTCGTGCACTCTCCGGAGGCCGAGGAGGAGTTCGTCGCGGAAGGCACGGCCGGAGAACGTCGCCTGGTGATGCACAACGACTTCGTCCTCGTCGGGCCGGCGAACGATCCGGCGAAGATCCGCGGTGTGCCGGCGGCGGAGGCGATGCGGAAGATCGCCACCGCGAAGGCGGGGTTCGTCTCGCGCGGTGACGACTCCGGCACCAACGCCCGGGAGAAGAAGCTGTGGGAGGAGACCAAGACCGTCCCTTCCGGACAGTGGTATCGCTCCACCGGGCAGGGGATGGGCGCCACCTTGCGCGTCGCGAGCGAGACGTCGGCCTACACGTTGACCGACCGGGCGACCTACCTGTCCCAGAAGGAAAACCTGTCACTCGAGGTGCTCAGCGAAGGCGACAAGGCCCTGCTGAACATCTACCACGTCATCGAGATGACGAAGAAGGCAGGCGATCGGGTCCAGCCGGACGCCGCGAAGTCGTTCGCCGACTGGCTGGTCGGTGAGCGCGCACAGAAGATGATCGGCGAGTTCGGCACCGAGGAGGGCGGCGGGCAGCCCCTGTTCGTCCCGGACGCGGGCAAGGACGAAGCGACGCTGGGGAACTGACCAGGTGGACGTGCTCGGCGACGGCCTGCTGGAAGCGTTGCGGCTGCTGCTGACCGGGGACGAGGACACGTGGGCGATCACCGGCCTCACCCTGCGTGTCTCGTTCACCGCCACGCTGATCGCCTTCCTGTTCGGGGTCCCGGCGGGGGCGCTGCTGGCGCTCGGCAGGTTCCGTGGCAGGCGAGTGCTGCACGCCGTCGCGAACACCGGCATGGGGCTGCCACCGGTCGTGGTCGGCCTGTTCGTCACCGTGCTGTTGTGGCGCAGCGGCCCGCTGGGCGAGCTCGGCCTGCTCTACACCCCGACGGCGATGGTGATCGCCCAGGCGGCGATCGCCACACCGATCGTGACCGCGCTGACGGCCGCGGCCCTGCAGCAGGTCGACCCGGACTTCCTGCTGCAGATGCGCGCGCTGGGAGCGACAAGGTTCCGGGCGTTCGGCGCACTGCTGATGGAGGCGAAGCTGCCGCTGCTGGCCGCCGGTATGGCGGGCTTCGGTGCCGTGGTCAGCGAGGTCGGCGCCGCGCAGATGGTCGGCGGCAACCTCGCGGGCGAGACCCGTGTACTCACGACGGCCGCGGTGCTCGCCACCAGCCGTGGCCAGTTCGCCCTGGCCATCGCCTTCGGCCTGGTCCTCCTGCTCATCGCCTTCACCGTCAACCTCGCGATCACCCTCGCCCAGCACCGGCAGGCGGCGGTCCGGTGAGCATCGGCTGCCGCGACCTGCGGGTCAGCGCGGGCGGGCGAGACCTCGTTTCCGTACCGGAGCTGGACGTGGCGGCAGGGGAGACGCTCGCCGTGCTGGGACCCAACGGTGCCGGGAAGTCGACCCTGCTGCGTGCGCTCGCGTACCTGGGCGCCGCGTCACGCACGGGCTCTGTGCTGCTCGACGGCCGGGTCGCCACCACCGCCGAGCTTCGCCGCGCCGTCGCCGCGGTGCTGCAACGTCCGGTGCTGCAGCGGTCGTCCGTTCTCGACAACGCCGCGGCCGGCCTGCGCATGCGCGGCGAGCGCCGCGGCGAGGCCCGCAGACGAGCCGGCCCCTGGCTCGACGCGCTCGGCGTCGCCCACCTCGCCAACCGCAACGCCCGGACCCTGTCCGGGGGTGAGGCCCAGCGCGTGGCCATCGCCCGGGCGCTCGCCGTCGCCCCGCGGGTGCTGCTTCTCGACGAGCCGTTCACCGGTCTGGACGCCACCACGCGCACCGATCTGCTCGCCGACCTCCGCGCCGCGCTCGACCAGCAGCAGGCCGCGGTCGTGCTCGTCACCCACGACCGCGAGGAAGCACGCGCGCTCGCCCGACGCACGGCCTTGCTCGTCGACGGTGAGATCCGCCAGATCGGCAGGACCGCGGCCGTGCTGGACACACCCGCCGATCTCGAGTGCGCCACCCTGCTGGGGTTCACCACCCAGCTGCCGCCCGCACTCACCGGCCGGGACACGACGCTGGTCGCGCGCCCGGAACGCTGCAGCCCCCTCGCGGACTCCACACCACCCCCACCCGACACCGTCGTCACCGACGGCGTCCTTCGCCGGGCAGTCCCCCTGGGCGGCGCGACCCGCCTCGACGTGGACACCGTCACGGGCCCCGTCACGGCGATCACCACGGCGGACACCGCATTCACCCCTGGCAGTCCGATCCGTATCGCGGTCGCCACCGAGCATCTACGCGAGTGTGCACCGGCGGCCGCGCATGACGCATCGGTTCGCAACAGGACATGACCAGTGGAGCAACGGGCTGTCGTCGAGGCCGGTTGCGGTGGGGTGCACGGTCACGCTCAGGTCCGCCGAGCTGGTGACCCGGGTCAGCATCAGGTCGGTGACCCTGATCTGCGACACAGGTGCGGGACATGTTCAGGCTGCGGTCGGCAGGTGTTCCTGGGCCCATTCCTCGAACGTGGTCAGCGGGAGGTCGAGATCTCTCGCGTACTGCGGGCGGCCCGGTTGGCCGACCGCGTTCAGCCACTCGTGTGCGGTGCCCATCGCCGGCATCCCGGCGGCAAGGGCCTCCTGCTCGATCATGTCCGGTGCGGGCAGGTGCGTGCCAAGGGCGCGGGACAGCACCTCGGCGATCTGCGTCATCGACAGGTGGTCACTCGCCAGCTCCAGCTCGACCCCGTCGAAGCGCTCCGGGTCGGCGATGGCCGCGGCGGCCGCGCTGCCGATGTCGTTCACCGCGACCAGGGACAGCCGGGTTTCGGGGTTCAGGACGCTCACCAGGCCGCCCTGTACGCCGCGCGGGAACAGGAATGCCATGGAGGGCAGGAAGTTCTCCATGAAGAAGCCCGGCTTGAGCAGTGTCCAATGTGGAAAACCGGCCGAGCGGACCCGGTCCTGGATCGCGCTCTTGGCGCCGAGGGTGGGTTCCATCGCGGCCCAGCGGCCTTCGGCCCAGCCGGGCGCTCGGGTGTGCTGGCCGGCGCCGGTGACCGACGTGTGCACGAACTGCGGCACGCCCGCGGCCTTCGCGCCCTCGACGAGGTTCACGCCCTGGGTCACCTCACCGGCGAAGTCGAAGCCGTCCGCGGTCAGGGCGGGCATCTGCACGGAGAACACGGCGCGGACGCCCTCGGCGGCGCGGATCACCGAGTCGCGGTCGTGCAGGTCGCCGGTGACCAGCTCGGCGCCGAGCGCCTCGACGGCACTGGCCCGTACGGTGGCCGGATCGCGGACCAGGGCGCGGACGGGAACACCGGCGGCGAGCAGGGCGCGCGCGGTGGCGCCGCCCTGCCTGCCGGTGGCGCCGGTGACCAGGACAGGTGCCGAACCGGTGGTCATACTGCTCCTCGACGACTAAGTGGCGAGCCCCGCCGTTTATGTGCGAGTACGATACGGCGGGGCCCGCCACTTAACAAACACGGAGGTGAGGCGATGCCCGCCGGACAGCGTGCGGACGCCCAGCGCAACTACGCGCGGATCCTCGCCGTGGCCGAGGACGAGGTCGCCGCGCACGGCGCCGGTGCCTCCCTGGAACAGATCGCCCGGACCGCCGGGGTCGGCTCGGCGACCGTGCGCCGGCACTTCCCCACCCGTCACGCGTTGCTGGAAGCGGTCTCCCGGACGCGGATCGACGCCCTGTGCGGGCGCGCCCGCGACCTGACCGGTGCGGACGACAGCCGGGAGGCGCTGCTGGCCTGGCTGAACGAGGTCGTCTCCTACTGCGTCGCCGCCCGGGGGCTCGCGGTCGCGCTGGCCTACGACGCCGACCCGCTGCGTGAAAACTCTTGCGCCGCAGCACTCGAGGACGCGGGACTCCCGCTGCTGCGCCGGGCGGTGCACGACGGCATGGTCGCGGCCGGCGTCACCGTCGCGGACCTGATCGCGCTGATCGTGGGCATCGTGCTCGCCACCGAACATCACCCAGACCCGGCGGCCCGGGCGCAACACCTGTTCGGACTGGCGGTCGCGGGACTGGGCCCGACGAGCTGAGTCCGCGCGGACGGGATATCAGCAGTAGTCAGACGAACGTCAGGCGTTCGGGGGGAATGACCACTTCGGACTGATCGCGGAGGTTGGCTCTCGACCAGCCGCTCGCCTGCCGTTGGAGTCTGCGGCCGATACCCTGGAGCGCCGGGTGCGACAGTGGGGGCTGGGAATGCGCGGGTTCGCCGTTCGGGTGCTTGGGCCGTTCGAGGTGGTTGCCGCCGGGGAGCCGGTTCGGCTCACCACGGGGCGGTTGCGGACCCTGATCGTGGTGCTGGCGATGTCCGCCGGACGGGCGGTGTCGGTCGACGAGCTGGCCTCGGCCGTGTGGGGCGAGCGGTTGCCCGCCAACCCGCGGCGCAGCCTGCAGACCTACGCGGGCCGCCTGCGCGCCGTGCTCGGAGACGTCCGCATCGACAGCACCGCCGCCGGGTTCGCGTTGCGGATCGACCCCGAGAACGTCGACGCATTGCGGTTCGTGCGGTTGCTGGACGACGCGGCCCGCCAGGGCGACGCCACCGCCGAGCGAGCGCGCCTCGCCGACGCGTTGCGCCTCTGGCGCGGTGAACCCTATGACGGCGTCGACTCCGACTGGCTTCGCGAGCACCAGGCACCCCGGCTCACGGAGCGCTACCTGTCCGCGATCGAGCGGCGCATCGACCTCGACGTCGCGCTCGGCGGGCGTGGTGATCTCGCGGCCGAATCGGCCGAGCTGGGAGCGCTTACCGCGCGCCACCCGCTGCGCGAATCGCTGTGGGCGCGGCTGCTCACCGTGCTCGGCCAGGCCGGCCGGTTCGCCGAGGCGCTGGAGTCCTACGAGGCGGTGCGTGCTCGTATCGCCGCCGACCTCGGTGTCGACCCCAGTCCCGAGCTGCGGCGGGTGCACGAGGAGCTGGTGGCCGGCCGCAGCCCGGCGGCGCGGCGCGATCCAAGGCCCACCGTGATCCCGCGGCAGCTGCCGGCGCGGATCGAGCGCTTCGCCGGGCGTGGCGACGCGCTGGCCGCGCTGGACGACCTGCTCGCCGCGGCCGCGCACACACCGACCGCGCCCGTCGGCGTGATCACCGGTACCGCGGGTGTCGGCAAGACCACGCTGGCCGTTCGCTGGGCCAACCAGGTGGCCGGCCGGTTCCCGGACGGACAGCTGCACGCCAACCTGAGCGGGTTCGGTCCCGGCGAGGCGTTCGCACCGGCCGAGGTGCTCCGCGACTTCCTCGCCGCGTTCAACGTGCCGCCGGAACGCGTGCCGCTGACCGTCGGCGCGCAGGCCAGCTTGTTCCGCAGCCTGCTGGCCGGCAAGCGGGTCCTGGTCCTGCTGGACAACGCCCGCGACGCCGACCAGGTCCGGCCGCTGCTAGCCGGCAGCCCGGGCTGCCTGACGCTCGTCACCAGCCGCAACGACCTGGCCGGCCTCATCGTGACCGACGGCGCCCATCCCGTGCCGCTCGACGTCCTGTCCCCGGCGGACGCCCGGCAGCTGCTCGAGGACAGGCTCGGCCCGGACCGGGTGGCGGCCGAGCGCGCGGCCGCCGACGCGATCGTCGACGCGTGCGCGTGCCTGCCGCTCGCGCTGGCCATCGTCGCCGCGCGCGCGACATTGAACCCCGCCCTGCCGCTGGCGGCACTGGCGGTCGAGCTCCGCGACTCGCGCGACGACCTGACCGCGCTCGACACCGGCGAGGAGGTCACGAGCGTCCGGGCGGTCTTCTCCTGGTCGCACCGGGCCGTCCCGCCCGAGGCCGCCCGCCTGTACCGGCTGCTGGGCCTGCATCCCGCCGCGGACGTCTCGGTCGCGGCGGCGGCGAGCCTCGCCGCGCTCCCGGTGTCGCGCACCCGGACCGTGCTGGCGCAGCTGCAGCGCACGAACCTGATCAACGAGCGGGGGAGCGGCCGTTACCGGATCCACGACCTGCTGCGGATCCATGCCCGCGAGCTGGCCGTGCGGCAGCACGACGAGGCGGACCGGCACGATGCCACCCGCCGGCTCGTCGACCACTACCTGCACAGCGCGTTCGCCGCCGATCGGCTCCTGGACCCGCGCCGGGATCCGATCGCGTCCGGCCCACCGGCCGGCGGCGTGACCGTGGCGGATCTCGCCGACCAGGACCGGGCCGTCGAGTGGCTGCGGACCGAGCGCCCGGTGCTGCTGGCGATCGCCAACCTCGCAGTGGCCCACGGGTTCGACATCCAGGTGTGGCAGCTGGCCTGGGCGCTCACGACGTTCCTGGACCGCCAGGGCCACTGGCACGACTGGGCCGCGACCCAGCTCGCCGCGCTCGGCGCCGCCGAGCGGCTCGACGATCGAGGCAAGGTCGCTCGCGCGCACGGCGCCCTGGCGCGGGCGCTGACCCGGCTGCACGACTACGACGCGGCTCGCACGCACTTCACCAGCGCCGTGGAGATGTTCGGCGCCATCGGCGACCCGGTCGGCGAGGCGATCACGCACATCAACCTCGGCTGGATGTACGAGCGCCGCGAGGACTTCGGCCACGCGTTGATCCACAACAAGCAGGCCTTCTCGTTGTTCGAGAAGTGCGGCCACGAGGTGGGGCAGGCCAACGTACTCAACGCGATCGGCTGGGACCACGCCAGGCTGGGTGACCACCGCGTCGCGCTGACCTACTGCGAACGCGCGCTCGAGCTGAGCCGTACCCTCGATCACCGCTTCGGCCAGGCCGAGGCATGGGAGAGCCTCGGCTACATCCACCTCCAGCTCGGCGACCACGCCACGTCGATCGCCTGCTACGGGCACGCCCTCGACCTGTTCTCCGACCTCGGGGCGCCGGCGCTCGCGGCCACCGTGCTGCGCGGCATCGGCGACGCCTGCCGCCGGGCGGGTGACACGGCCGCGGCGCGGACGCACTACCAGCGGTCCCTGAAGACACTCGAGGAGCTGAACGACCCCGCCGCGGACGAGCTGCGCGAGTGCCTGGCGCAGGTGTGACGCAGTTCTGACGCAACGCGCCGGTTGGCTTTCCTGCGCCGCGGGTGTGGCTCGATCCGGATGTGTCGGGGGCCGGACGGGTGCACGGACGCGGGCGGTCGCCCGGCTCTTGGGGTGCCGGGCGACCCGGTCACCGCGGCGAACCCGCACGGGTCGGCGCGTCTGGGAGAGGTGCGAGGGGAGAGCTACTTGACTATGCGACCTGGTGGTTCCGTGTCCGGTTACGGGAACGCCAACGCCGCCGACGGAGGAGAGCTGGTCGACATCGACACGCTGCGCCCGGCGGACTCGCCGCGGCTGGCGGGGCAGGACCCGGACCACGTGCGGATGCTCGCGGAGAGCGACGCCGCACTGCCGCCGATTCTGGTCGACCGGCGGACGATGCGCGTCGTCGACGGCATGCACCGGCTCGGTGCGATGACGCTGCGCGGCGCCCGGCAGATCGCGGTGCGGTTCTTCGACGGGCCGGCGGACGCGGCGTTCCTGGCCGCGGTCCGGGAGAATATCGCCCACGGCCTGCCACTCTCGCGGGCAGACCGTGAGGCGGCGGTAGTGCGCATCATCGGCAGCCTTCCGGACCTCTCCGACCGGTCGATCGCCGTCGTCTGCGGCGTGTCACACCGGACGGTCGCCGGGATCAGGTCGCGTGCAACCGGACAAGGGACCCAGTTGCACGCGAGGACCGGCCTGGACGGCCGGGTCCGCCCGATCGACAGTGCGGCGGGCCGGCGCGCGGCCGAGGAGCTGCTGCACGCCCGGCCCGGCGCGTCGCTGCGGGAGATCGCCCGGGCGGCGGGCGTCGCCCCGAACACGGTTCGCGACGTGCGGGCGCGGATGGCACGCGGTCAGGACCCGGTGCCCACCGGCCGGCCGCGCGGCGGCCCGCGGACCGGAACCTCCCGCGGGAAGGCGTCCGCGGCCGGGCACGCCGACGTCGACATCCACAGCGTGCTGCTCAACATGAAGCGGGACCCGACGATCAGGTTCACCGACGCGGGCCGCAAGCTGCTCCACTGGCTCGACGTGCACGCCGCCAACGTCGACAGCTGGCCGGACCTCATCGAGGTCATTCCGCCCTACCACGCGGGCTCGGCGGCCGCCGTGGCGCGGCGTTACGCCCGGGTATGGGACGCGATCGCGGACCGGCTCGACAGCCAGCCGGCGCAGATCCGCACCGAGCCGCCGATCGCGCAATAAGCAAATGCCAGAAATTTCGACATATCCGCACGGTCTGTTCATTCTCGACAGCGAACCGCCGCCGACGGTATGGTCATTGCCATAAGGAAATGAGTGGGTTTCCACAATCCTTGCTGAATCTCTCGCGAAAACAATGCGCGAGGAATCGACTTGATCGGCGGCCCGGACGGGTTCTGTCCGGGTGCGCGCATTACGCGGCGCCGGTCGAGGCTCATGCGAAAGGAAGGGAGGTGCGATATGGGCGAGGGCATCGAGGACGTGGAGTACGCCGGCAACGAGGTCTGACGTACGACAGATCGCCGGTGGGGCCACGGATGTGGCCCCACCGGCATCGCACGACCACGAAAAGGAACCAGCACGGTGCGAGAACAGCACATGAACCAGGCGCGCGAACTGGTGACGAGCGTCGTCGACGGCGGCGAGCACGGCGGCGAGCCCGCCGGCGGGATCGTGGGCGCGTTCGCGAGCGGGAGCCAGTTCGTGGGCCTGGGCAACAGCAGATCGAACCTCAACGTGTACCTGGTCGGCCGGCGCGCGGACGGGCCCGCGGGCATCCCCGACCGCGGCCTCTCGACCTCGGCGCTGGACGTCGAGCGCATCGACCTCGACGCCCTCGACGACGGCGTCGCCGCGGTCGAGCGGGGCGCGCCAAGGGCGGGGGACATCACCGCGCTCCTCGCGCACCGGGCGACGCGGGAGCTGCTGGTTCGCTTCCACTACGCCGAGATCCTCGCGGACCCGGGCGGGCAGCTGACCGTGCTGAAGAAACGGCTCGCCGAAGCGGAGAGCGCGCTGCGCCAGCAGCTCATCTGCTGGCACACGCTGCAGTGCGTCAACTTCCGCGACGACTACATCGGCGCGGTCGAGGCGGGCGACCGGGACACGGCGGAGGCGAACAGCGGGCGCATCCTCACCGCGGCGCTCCAGGCGTTCCTCGCCGGCTGCGGCGAGTACTACGCGGGCGACAAGTGGACCTGGGCCAAGCTGCGCCGGTCCGGTGCCGGCCGCGACCTCGTCGAGGCGGCCAGGGCCGCGACCTTCACGAGCGTGCCCGCGACCGCCCGGCGCCGCGGGGAGCACAAGGTCGAGCTGGCACAGGTACTGGTCAGCGCCGCGATCACCAAGGGATGGGACGCCCCGGCCGCCGCGGCGTGGTCGGCAGTGCCGCGTGCCGAGCGGGTGACGTTGTCGGCCGCGTGGTTCCCGGTGCGGTTCGCGGACCGGCTGACCATGGACACCGTCGAGAAGGCACAGACCTCGATCAGCGTGCAGGGCGTGGAGCTCTGGGCGAGTTCGGTGCGCGGCGGGCCGGCGGAGGTCGTCGACCACGTCGCGGCCGGCCTCGGTGCACCCCGCGCGGAGGTCGCCCGCTACCTCGACACGATCGTCGGGCACGGGATGGTGAGCTTCCATGACTGATCCCGGTGCGCGGCCGTCCTGGCTGGCGTTGTCCGGCGAGCGGCCCGACGAGCGGGTGCTCGCGCGCAGCGGCGGGATCGGGCTCGTGCGCAGCGAGTACCTGATCCGGCAGTCCGGCGCGTTCGTCACCGACCCCGCGTGCGTGGCACACGTTCGCGGCTACCTCGACTCGCTGCTGGCACGGGTCTCCGGCGACATCTGGTACCGCCTGGCGGACCTCGAGGAACGGGACGTCGCGCTCCTGCGGAACGGTCCCGCGACGGACGGCCGGACGGACAACCCCATCCTCGGCGCCCGCGGCGCAGGCCGGTGGTCCCGCGACTGGGCAGAGCTCGCCGCGGAGCTCGACATGGTGCGGCCGTTCCTCGGCCACCCCGGGTTCTGCCTGCTGCTGCCGTACGTGCGGGACGACGAGCAGCTGGCGCACGCGCTGGAACGGCTCGCGTCGGCAGGGGTCGGCTGCCGGGTCGGCACGATGATCGAGACGCCCGCCGCGGTGGTCCGCGCCCGCGCCATGCTGGAGCAGGTCGACTTCGCCGTCGTCGGCACCAACGACCTGACCACGCTCACCCTGGGGTGCCAGCGGCAGGACGCCGGCTACACCGCGGCGCACCCCGCGGTCGTGGCACAGCTCCGCGCGGTGCTCCGGGAAGGCGCCCTTCTCGGCAAGCCCGTGAAGGTGGCCGGCAACTTCGGCCCGGACCTCGTCGAACGACTCGCCGACGTGCCCGCCGAAGACTTCGTCATCCATTACGCGAACTGGGGCGACCTGGTGGCGGGCGCACCGGCCGAATACCACGAACGGTGGTTGTCGGTCGAACTGCGCCGGCACAGCGACGCGCGACTCGTGGCGGCGGGTCTGCTCGACGATGCCAATGCCGTCGTCGTCTCCGGAATGGTCCGCGACGTCCGCCGGAACGGATTACCGGGGGTTTTACAGGAGGAAAAGCAGAGATGTTGACGACCGCGAACAGCGTGGATTCGGTGTATGACGATCTCGCGCTCCGCTTCACGACCATCTTCTTCGAGGACTTCGGGCGTGCGGACGCCGCGGAATGCGCGGACCGCCTGGTCTCCATGCTCAAAGACGAGGGGCCGCGTTCCACCAACGCCAGGGCGTTCCTGCGGGAGTCCGAACTGCGGGAGGCATGGAACGACGTCTTCGACCACCACCGGTCCACGCGGCTGGCGGCACAGCTCGCGCCGTACGTGACCGGGCCGCGGGTCGTCGACATCCTCGCCGGAAACGGCACCCTCACGAAGGCCGTCGCGGACCTCGTCGACGCGGACGTGACCGCGTGGGAGGTCCCCGGCTCGTACGATCCGCCGTTCGCCCATCCGGTCAAACCGCTCGACGAGCTGCCCGAGCAGGCGGCGAAGGACGGGACCGTGCTCATCTCCACCGTGCTGCACCACGAGCCGGACTGCGTGTCCCTTTTGGACAGATGCACCCGGCTCGGCGCCGCCCGCTGGCTGGTCGTGGAGAACTGCCTGCACGACCACGTGAGCAGGCGGACCCACGAGCTGATCGACGACTTCTTCAACGGCTGCCTCAACGAGTTCGACGTGCCGTGCAGCTACGAGCACCGGACCGTGCGCGGCTGGATCGAGATCCTCAGCCGGTTCGGCAGGCTCACCTACTACACCGATCTCGGCCGGATCCCCGGCCTGCCGTTTCCGTACGAGCTGTTCGTGATCGATCGGTAGGCGCGGGTGAACAAGGACTACTTCGAGCGGCTGCTGGACAACCTCGCGCTCGACCTCGACGCGCTCGCGGACGTCAGCCCGGCCGACGCCGCGCGGCTCCGGGCCCACCTTCGCCGACCGTCCGATGGGGACGGTCGCGAGCTCGCGGCCGGGTACGCGGAGCTCTGCCGGGAGCTGACCGAGACGCTGAACCGCCGCTACCAGGTGGCCGATCCGTTCACGTCCATGGCGGAGTTCTGGGCGAAGGCGGACCTGCAGGGCGCCGGGCAGGCGCCGGGCACCTACTGGGACACCTACGAGAGCGGTGACCGACGGCGCCTCGAACAGGTCGTCGCCACCACTTTCGCGAGCCCGCGTGCCCTGCTCGTCAACTCGGGCATGTCGGCGATGTACTGCGTGCTGAGCGCCCTGCTCGGCCCAGGGGACACGCTGCTGACCCACGACCGCGGCTACTTCGAGACCACCGACCTGCTCGAGAACGTCCTGCGCCCACGAGGAGTCGAGATCGTCCGCGCGGACCTCGGGCTGCCCGGCACGGACGCGCACGGCGACCCGCCCTCGGTGGTGCTCGCCGAGACCGTGCTCAACGCACCCGGATGTGCGCTGCCGGACCTGCGGCCCACCCGCGCGCCGGAGTCCGTGGTCGTCGTCGACGCCACGTTCACGAGCTGGTCGTTCGACTACGCCGACATCTGCCGCGCGGTCGGCTCCGACAACGTCATCGTCGTCGAGAGCGGCGCGAAGTACGTGACCCGGGACGCGTCGATCGGCGTCGTGTACGCGCCGACGGCACTCGACGAGCAGGTGCGGGCGTTCGCGAGGCGCACGGGTCAGCAACTGCAGGGCCGGGCGCTCAACGCCGTCCGCCGGGCCGAGATCGCGACGCTGCGGAACCGGATGGCCGTCCACGACGCCAACCTGGTGGCGTTCTGCGACGTCCTCGCCGACAGCGGTATGACGATCACCACCGGCCGCAGCGCCGCGGCCGCGCGGCCTGGCACCACGTTCGCGCCGCTGATCACGAAGGCGGGCGCGGGCGCGCTCGTGTTCGTCACGGCGCCGGCGGGCGTCCCCGCGGTCGACTTCGACCGGGTCCTAGACGACTGGCGGCTCGCGTCCGGCGGTGCGGTTGCCGTGCGGGCCGGGTTCGGGTGGGACCGGACGACCGGCCGGAGCTATCGCAGCACCCGGCTGAACCAGCCCGACGCACCGGAGTACCTGCGGGTCAGCGTCGGACTCGAGGACGACCGCGCGGTCACCGGCCTCGCCTCGTCGCTGGCGGCGGTCCTCCGGCGGGAGCTGGGCGGATGACCGGGCCGAACTACGTGCTGATCACGTTGGACAGCTGCCGGTTCGACGTGGCGGCCGCCGCTGAGCTGCCCACCCTCTCCGCCCTGGGCGAGCTGCGGCGGGCCCGCACGATGGGTTGCTTCACGCTCCCCGCCCACGCGGCGTTCTTCGGCGGGTTCCTGCCGAACGTCATGGAGGAACCACTGCGCCCGCTGTACACGCGGGAACTGGGACCGCTGTGGCGCCTGTCCCGCGCCCGGAAGCGCCCTCGCGGTGACGACGTGTCGATCCAGCTGCCGGGTTCCTCGGTGCCGCACGGGTTCCGGTCGCTGGGCTACCGCACCGTGGGGGCCGGCGGGGTCCGCTGGTTCTCCTCCGGGCAGCTCCGCGACGGCTTCGACGCGTTCCACTACTGGGAGCCGGCGGGCGACACGGAGGACAGGTTCGCGGTGCGGGCGCCGGAGGAATACCCCCTCACCAACGTCGGCGCGATCGTCGACAGCCTCGGCGAGGGCAGCTACTTCCTGTTCGTCAACTCGCCGGAGACGCATGCGCCGTACCTGTCCGGCACCGAGTCCGCGGCCGCGAGGGACGCCGTCCTCGAGGTGTGCCGTCGGCTGGAACCCATGTGGAACGGGAAGTCTCGCCACACCGGCGAGGTGGCACCGGCACCGGCGGAGTTCGAGCTGCTCAAACGAGCGCAGCGCGACGCGCTGGAGGAGGCGGACCGCCGGCTGGGGGAGCTGTTCGCGCGCCTGCCGCGGCCCGCTCGCGTCGTCGTGTGCGCCGACCACGGAGAGGCATTCGGGGAAAACCAACGCTGGGGCCACGACTTTCCTGATCGAATCGTCATGGAGGTACCGATCTGGTACGGCGAGCTCGGTTGAGGAGGTTCAGGTGATTCGGGTCGACGACCTGGTGGTCGAGTACTCGAGCAGGAAGAGCAGGAGGCGTGCCCTCGACGGCGTGTCCCTGCGGGTGGAGCCCGGTCAGGTCGTCGGCCTGCTCGGGCCGAACGGCGCGGGCAAGACGACGCTGACCAAGGTGCTCAGCACCCTCCTGCGCCCGATGGCGGGCGCGGCGACGGTGTGCGGCTTCGACGTGGTGCGCGAGCGGCGGTCGGTCCAGCGGTCGATCGGCGTCGCCTTCGGTGGCGACCTGGGGATCTACTCGCGCCTGTCGGCGCGGGACAACCTGCGCTTCTTCGCCGCCATGTACGGGTTGCCCCGCCGGGGCCTGCGCGAGCGCATCCATGACGTGCTGGCGACGGTCGCGCTGGCCGACCGCGCGCGCGACCGCGTGGAGACCTTCTCGCGCGGGATGAAGCAGCGCCTGCACATCGCGCGCGCCATCCTGCACGACCCGCCAGTGCTCCTGCTCGACGAGCCGGCCTCCGGGCTCGACCCCGTGTCGGCCATCGAGCTGCGGCAGCTCGTGATGAGCCTGCGGGAGGCGGGCCGCGCCGTGTTGCTGACCACGCACGACCTCGTCGAGGCCGAGACGGTGTGCGATCACGTCAACATCCTGTCCCGCGGCTCGATCGTGCTCGCGGGCTCGCCCGCGGAGCTGCGCTCGAACGCGGCGCTGGACGCGGGTTCCCGGCTCGAGCTGGCCGTCCCGCCCTCCGCGCTGGACCAGGCACTCGCGTCGTACGGGCCACTCGATGCCGCGGCGGCGACCGGCGCAGGCGCGTCGGTGCGGGTGCGGGACGTGGCCGGCGCCGTTCGTACCGTCGCACAGGCGTTTCCCGACGCGCTGCCCACACTGCGGGTGTCGCACCCGACGCTGGAGGAGATCTACGTCAGCAGGGTGGACCGGCCATGAGGGTGCTGTCCGCCCTCGGCGCGGGCGCGGTGCTGCACCTGCGGGTGTCCGCGCTGACGCCGATGGCGGTCGTCTCGAGCAGCCTGACCCCGGTCGGCATGGGCCTGTTGCTGTGTGCCGGCGCGGCCGACCGGGGCGTGGCCGGCCAGCAGCTCGTCTCGATCGCGTTCATCGCGGTCTGGGGCACGATGCTGGTCCAGTCCGTCATCGCCGTGGTGCAGGAACGCAACTGGGGCACGATGGCCATGCTCGCGACCACGCCGTCCGGCATCGCGCTGCCGCTGCTCGGCCGGGTGTTCGCGGCCGCCGTCCACGGCCTGCTCAGTGCCGCCGTCGTGCTCCTGGTACTGCTGCCACTGGTGTCGACGACCGACGTGCTCGGCCTCGGGCTGGTGACCCTCGTGATCGCGCTGGTCGGCTATGCGGGCGTGACGCTGGCGATCGTCTCGTGGATCGTCCGCCACCGGTACGCGTCCGGCGGCGTCAACGGGCTCTTCGAGCTCATCCTGCTGTTCTCCGGCGCGTTCGTCGCGATGTCCGCGCTGCCGGCCGGCCTGCGACCGGTCGGGTACCTGTTCCCATCGGTCCGGGTCGCGGACGCCTCGGCCGGCACGCTCGCGGTCCAGCTGCTCGTCAGCGTGGCCTGGCTGGCCGCGGGGCTCCTGCTGCTCACCGGCGCGTCGAACTCGGTACGCAAGACGGGAAAGGGATTCCTCCAATGAGGCAAGCATTGCGGCGGGCGGGCGACGTCGCCACCGTCGCGTGGTTGTCCTACCGGGCGTTGTTCACGTGGCTCAACCCGGTCGGGTACGTGGCGAACCGGCTGGTGCAACCCGTGGCGGTGGCGACGCTCTACGGCGTGTTCGTGTCGGAGCTGACCGGGCGGACGTTCCCCACCCTCGTGGGCACCGCCGTGCTGGCGCTGGCGTCGGCGATGATGTTCGGCATCTCCATGGCCATCGCGAACGAGCGGCAGTTCGGGACGTTGGAGATGTGGATAGCGTCGCCGCAGACGTTCGTGGCGGGACTTCTGGCCCGGGCCGTGCCGCACGTCGTGGACGGCGTGCTCGCGGCTGTTCTCTCGCTCGGCACGAGCATGCTCGTCTTCCACGTTTCGGTGCCTGCGGCGTACTTCCTCGTCGCGGTGCCTGCCTTCGCGGTGATCGCCTACTCGGTGACCGGGGCCTCCCTGCTGCTCGCCGCGTACGCCGTGTGGTCGCGCGACTCGCTGGGCGGTCCCAACGTGTTCAAGCTGGTGCTGACGGTGTGCACCGGATCCGTCGTCGCCGTCTCCCTGCTGCCCGTGCGCCTTTTCGGGCTGCCGGCGCTGCTTCCGTTGACCGCCGGGCAGCAGGCCGCGAAGGAGGCGTTGATCGCGGGCCGGTTGGACGGCGGCTCGCTCGTGCGGGAGCTCGTCGTGGGCACCGTGTATCTCGCGCTCGGCTCGGGAGCCATCGCGTGGGCCTTCCGGCGGGTACGCGTGTCCGGGCTGGTCGCGTTCCGATGATCTCCGAGGACTTCCGGTGGGCCGAGGACCTGCACGCGCCCGCGGTCGAGGCGCTGCGGGCCCGCGCGGTCCGGGAAGCGGAGCGCCTGCGTGACGAGGCCGCCGGGCAGCTGCCGCACCTCGACGAGCTGGTGACCGGTGCGCTGGCGGCGGGTCACCGGAGCCACACGGTGCCGGTGGCGTCCTGTGCGGTCCGCATCGAATACGCCTCCACGGACGTCGAGGTGGGCTCGGCGACGCTCGTGCACCTCGCCGCGGGTGGTTCCGCGCGGCGCAAGCCGCTGGCGGAGCTGCTCGCGGCGGGCACTGTCGTCGACTGGCTGCCGCGGCCGGACGGCGCCCGCGTCGGCGTCGTGGTCCGCCCACCGGGCAGCAGGCTGGACACGTTGCACGTGGTGACCTGGGACGGCGTGCTGCGGGCGGCGGACCGCCTCCACCGGAGTCCGGTCCGGTTCTGTGCCTGCGGCCGCCACGTCCTGTGTTTCCGCGCGGACGACGGCGGCGAGGCACGGCTGTGGCTGCTGGACGTCGACGACCCGGCGCAGGACCGCGTGCTGTGGGCCGGGCTCGGCACGGGGTACACGTACGGACTGACCACGATCGGCCCCGACGGCACCGGCTACGTCTCGGCGCGGCAGGCCGATGAGCCGGTGAACTCGATCCGGGCACTCGCGCTGCGGTCCGGTTGCGCCGGAGCGGATCTCCGTGAGCTGCCGAGCGTTCCGGCGCTGGCGGCGGTGCAGCGTGGACCACGCGGCCGGCCGGTGATCAGGCTTCCGGAGCGGCTGGCGGTCCTCGACCGGGACGGCGCCGGGTGGACGCCCTGGCTACCCGCCGCGGCGCGGGTGACCGGGTTCGCAACGGCCGGGGATCACACGGTCGTGGTGTCGGCCACGGACACGGGAACGCGCGTGGTGGTGCACGGCCCGGCCGGAGAGTCCACACGGGACTACCCGGGCCGCACGGTGGAGGTGTTCGCGCCCGACCCGGACGTCGACGCCGTCTCGGTGCGGGTCAGCGGCTGGACGTTGCCGGCCACCAGCGCCGTGTCGCGGGCGGCCACTGTTCTGTCCTATCTGGACTCGGTAGGTGCCGGCTCGGGGGACGTAGTGGCGACGGCGACGGAGCAGACGTCGGCGGACGGCTCTGTCGTGCGGTCGGTCGATCTGGCCGCGCCGGGCGCCGCGCCCGCGGCACCCGCGATCATCTGGGTGTACGGCGGCTTCGGCGTGCTCCCGCGACCGACCTACTCGCCGGCGATCCTGGCGTGGCTGGCATGCGGCGGGCGGTTCGTGGTCGCGCTCGTCCGCGGTGGGGGAGGCGGCGGCACGGGCTGGCACGCGGCAGGCACCGGACGGGGCAAGCTGGCCGCCTGCGCCGACATCGCCGCGATCGCCGCCCGGCTCGTGGCCGGCGGCCACGCCGACCCGGCGCGCATCGTCGTGCAGGGCGGCTCCCACGGCGGGCTGCTCGCCGCACTCACCGCACTTCGTCACCCGGACCGGATCGCGGGTTTCGTGGCGAACAAGGCGCCGCTGGACCTCGTCGCACTGAACCGCCTCGCCCGGGGCGCGAACTGGCGACGCGAGTTCGGCGACTCGGCCGAGGTCCACCGGGAGCTGTCGCCGCTGGAGGCACTCGGCATCGCCGGCGAGTGTCCGCCGGGCCTGCTCGTGTACGCCCTCGACGACGCCGTCGTGTCGGCCGCGAACTCGGCGAAGTTCCTCGCCGTGGCGCAGGACCGGCACGCCACGGCCCTGGCCGCGGTCGAGCACGACCGCGGCGGCCACGTCGACCGGCGGAACCGGGACGCGCGGCACGCGGAGATCACGCGGATCCTGTCGTTCGCCTGGCTCACTCGTGGAAGAACGTCAGCAGCACCCGAATCCAGTGCTCCTCGAAGTCGGTGACCCGCAGGGACAGTTCGGCGAGGTGCGCCAGCACCGCGTCGGCGCGCTCGAACCCGTAGCCGTCGGGGTGCACCAGGGCGTCGACCAGCGCGCGTGCCGTGTCCGCCTCCCCCTGGCCCGCGGCGCAGTGGAGGTCGAGCGCGGCCACTTCGCTCATCGCGTCGAGGAACCGGTCGTGTTCGGCCCGGCCGTGCCGAGGCGGTGCGGCAAGCCATTCCCGCAGCAGCTTCCGCGCGTGGGCGATCGGCTCGGACTGCGCCGTGAGCAGGCCGTGCGCGGAGCAGACCGACACCACGCGAAGCAGCAGCCGCACGGCCGCCGCGTACCGGGAGGCACGTGGATCCGGTGTCAGCAGGCTCCGGCAGTCCGCGACGAGCTCCCAGTCGAGCACGTCGGTCCCGGCCGGCGGTAGGGCGGGGAAGAAGTGCCGCGCGTGGGCGTCGGTCTGTTCGCGGTCGTCGGGCGTGTGCACCAGGGACATGCAGCGGTCCTCGATGTCCGACAGCACTCGCAGTGAGCCCGGTCGCCGTTGGAGGTAGCTGCTCGGTCCCTTGAGGTCGTGGACCACGCGCGGGACGTCGGTCCCCGGCTCGCCCCGCAACAGCACGACCAGCGAGTTGTCCAATGCGAACAGCCGGCTGGTCAGCGCCGGCCCGTGCCGCCGGCCCGACTCGGACGTCTTCGCCCGCAGCTGGCCGCCGTACATCGCCTCGGTGTCGCGTGTGGACAGCAGGACCGACCGCACCGCGAGGGGGACGAGCCCGCGGGCGCCGAGGTAGGCGCCGATGCCGGGCACCAGCTGCTGGCGCAGGGCGTCGGGGAGGATCACCACGAGCCCGATCCCGTCAGCCAACGCGCGCGCCGTCGGTTCGAACCGTCTTGGCCGGCGGTCCGGGGATGGCCGGACGGGTGTCACCGCGGTCCACGTCGTACACGAACCGGGCCATGTGGCGCAGGATGTCCTCGTACTCGTCGGCACCCACGGCGGCCACCACCTGGCGCTGGTAGCCGCGCAGGAACTCGCGCGCCTCCGGGCTGTAGTCGAGGTCGAACTTGCCGAGTGCGCCGATGACCGCGATGTCCTCCGGCGTCTCGGCGAGCGCGACACGCAGCGAGTAGTCCATGGCGTGGTGCCAGGTCCGCCGGCTCCACCGGTCCACCTGCTGCTGCTCGAACATCGCCCGGACCTCCCCGTGGTGGCCCGCGAGGTTCCCGAGCTCCCGGCGGAGGGAGTCGAAATGGGCGTCCATCCGCCCGCGCTGGCACAGATAGGTGTCGACGCTGTACTCCAGCATCGAGTGCGCCCAGCCGCGCCGGGAGTCGTTCGGCGTCGCGTCGTCCCGCAGGCCCAGCTCGAAGGCCTGCCGGAAGAACGTCTCGTACTGCCGCGCGACCACACCCATGCGGAGATATGCCCAGCCTCGCCGGCGAGCCGGCGCGACGACCTCGTCACCGAAATGGATCCACCAGTCCCCGGCGATGTGCGAACGGATGAGCCGGCTGTCGGCGTCCGTGGAACGCGGTTCCCACGCGTGGGTATAGGCGAACGCGTGCGAGTCGGCGAAATCGGGGAGCATCAGTGCCCGGGCGCCCTGCCCGGTGGAGTATTCGAGATCCACCCCGCGAACCTGTTCGGTGAGATAGGCGTGCCCGATGACGTACACGATGCCCCCTTGGAAATCATTCGGTGCGCGGCACGTTACGTGAGGCGGGGGCGGTCAAACAGTGTTCTCCCGCATTCTGCGGCGGGTGAGTTGTTTGACATGTGCAACCCTGTCGAGGTCGGGCAGATCGGCGTACGCTGGCCCGGCAATTGCCGGGAGATCGCAGTAATGGACGCTGACCGCGTCGGCGTCGACGCCCTTTGCGACGGCGACGATTTCGGGCGTCAGGTAGCCGGCCACTGTCATCGTGGCTCCCGCGGCCCGGGTGGCGTCCCGGACCATCCGGATGGCGGTCGCGAGCGAGGCCGACAGCCGGGTCGACTCGCCGAGCACCCGCCGGCGGGCATCGAGCAGGGAGCTGAGGTCGTTGCACCCGACGACGACGTGGTTCACGCCCGGCACCCGGAGAATCTCCGCGCAGGCAAGGAGAGCGGCCGGGGTCTCGATCATCGACGCGATCGGCACCTCGTCACCCATGCGCTCCCGCACCCGCCCGGCGAACCACGCCACCTCTTCCTCGGTGGCGACGAACGGCGCGATGACGCCGATGGCAGGCATGGTCTCCCGCATCTGAGCGAGCGCGTCCAACTCGGCGTCGAGAGCTTCCGGATGGGCGATGGACCGCCGGACACCGCGCAATCCCATCAGGTCGTTCTCCGGGCCCGGATAGGACTGTTCGACACCGGCGAGCACATTGGCCTCCGAGGTGGTCACCTCGAGGGTGCGATACCAGAGCGGCAGGTCCGGCGCGACGCCCCGAAGATACTCGAAGTACTCCCCGATGATCTTCGGCGCACTGGTCGCGGTGGGATACTCCTCGCAGAACCGGAACAGATACTCGCTACGAATGAGACCGGCACCCGGAAAGTCCCGGAAAAGCGAAGCCGGTGGCCGCTCACCACTCAGTGTCAACAGAGTTTTCATGGCGTGGAGATGCCCGTCCCTTTCATTCACGCTGCGGTGGGAACAGGCTACTCGATCCGCATTGCCTCGTCTCGAACGTTCAAAGCTGCTCGGCGCACACGGCGGCGGCAGTCCGGACGACGGTGTGACGCGTCAGGCGTCAACGCACAGGACGGGCCTGCTGTCCGGCGACGGTGACCACGTCACCGGACTGCAGCTGCGCACCTCTTCGAACCTCGACGCGCCCGTTCACCTGTACCTGGTTGGTCTCGACCAGTTCGCGCGCGTGCGCCCCGTGCTCGGCGAGACCGGCCAGCTTGAGGAACTGGCCCAGCCGAATCGGCAACTCGGCCACCGGAACGTCCTGGATCGATGATCGCGACACGAGACCATCTTCCCCCACGCGAAAGGGCGGCGCGTGAGCGCTCGTTCAATGGTGCGCCCGTACTACCTGAGCGTGTCGGACTTGGTGAACTACTCCGTTCCGCTGGACGGCTCAACTCGATGGTTCTGGACCGATCGAGAACGCTGACTGTGTGTGACTTTCTGACCTTTTTTCTATCTGGCGCGTTACCCTCCGGCCGGAGGGTTACGCGAGCGAGAAGTGTTCGCTACCTTCTGTAGCCGCAGTGAGGGAGAGGCCCATCGAAGCGTTGCAAGGAGCGCGCCCAATGATCTTGCGTCCGCTGCCTGGTGGTGGGAGCTGGGGAGTGGAGTTGTTCGGGCGCGTCACCGCTGGGGGCGCCCGGTGGGAAAGGGTCCTCACTGGGGTACCTGTCCGTGCGGGCTGCTGGCTACCGGCTCGACAACCAGGGAGAGTGCGTGGGAGTGCCCCCAACTGATATCCCACCCAGTGCTGGCATGAGCGCCGAGTACGGCGCCGCTGCGCCTGCGCAGAACCCCGAGTACGGCCCGCCTCCGGCGGCGCGTCCGGCGAGCGTGATGAAGCGCGGTATGCGCTTCAGCATGCGCAACTGGCAGCTGCGTACCAAGGTCATCGCGGTCATCGTCGTCCCGACGCTGACCGCGCTGGTGCTGGGCGGTCTGCGCGCCAAGGTCAACCTGGACCGCGCGGCTGACTTCCGCGAGACGGTGAGCCAGGTCGAACTCGCCCGCAACGTCACCAGTGTGGTGCAGGAGCTGCAGAAGGAACGCATTCTCGCAGCGGCCCGGATCGGGCCGAACACCTCGGGTTCGCAAACCGAGCTGGACACCCAGATCAACCTCTCCGACCAGGCGATCACCTCGGCCCAGCGGGCGGCCGCGTCGCTGGAGACCGATGACGAGGCGGCGAAGACCCGCTACAAGCTCGGCCTGCAACGACTCTCCAAGCTGACTTCGATCCGGCAGTCCGTGGGAGAGGTCGGCTACCCGGACTCGGCGTTGTTCGGTGCGTACACCGGCGTGCTCGACGCGCTGGTCCAGCTCGGCCGGGAGATCAGTACCGCGGTCACCGACCGGAACCTGCTCCGCGAGACCTCGGTCATCCAGTCGATCTCCGAGGCCAAGGAGGACATCGGCCGGGAGAACGCGATCCTGCAGATCGCGGCTCTGCGCGGCCAGTTCTCGTCCGACCTGCTGCAGCGCCTGCGCGACGCGCAGTCCAGTTCGATCACCAAGCTCGCCGAGTTCCGCGGGAACGCCTCGCCCAACCAGCAGCAGCTGTTCAACGAGACCGTGTCCGGTCAAGAGGTATACGACCGTGAACAGCTCAAGGCGCGTGCCGTCGCCGCCGCGGAGGCCTCCACCGCGGTGAACCAGGTGCCGCTGGGCATCGACAAGGCCGACCTGACCAACGATGGCCTGACGACGCTCGAACTCATGCGCTCGGTGGAGACCAAGCTGCTCGACAGCCTGCGCAACGACGCCAACGTGCTGGTCGACCAGGCCACCGACGAAGCGTGGCGGGACTCCCTGTTCGTGCTGCTCGTGCTGGCGCTCGCGATCGGCCTGATGGCGATCATCACCCAGGCGATCCTCAAGCCGTTGCGGATCCTGCGCCGCGAGGCGCTCGAGGTCGCGAACCGCAGGCTGCCGGCCTCGGTGCAGCGGATCCTGGCCGATCCGGACCCGGGCGAGGCCGCGAAGCACGCGGTCGAGCCGGTGGCCGTGTTCACCCTCGAGGAGACCGGCCAGCTGGCCCGCTCGTTCGACACGGTCCAGGAGCAGGCGATCCTGATGGCCACCGAGCAGGCCCTGCTGCGCGACAACATCAACTCGATCTTCGTCAACCTGTCCCGCCGGTCCCAGGCGCTGGTCGAACGTCAGCTGAACATGATCGAGCGGCTGGAGCAGGACGAGCAGGATCCCGACCAGCTGGCCAACCTCTTCGAGCTCGACCACCTGGCCACCCGGATGCGGCGGAACTCGGAAAGCCTGCTGGTGCTCTCGGGCACCGGCTTGTCCCGCCAGCTCAACCGTCCGGTGCCGGTCGCCGAGGTCGTCGGCGCCGCGGTGTCCGAAGTGGAGCACTACACCCGGGTCGATGTCACCATCGCACCCGAGGTCGCGGTCCAGGGCCGTGCGGTGTCCGACCTCGTGCACCTCATCGCCGAGTTGGTGGACAACGCCACCTTCTTCTCCGAGCCGGAGAAGAGGGTCACCGTGCGGATGGCCATGACCCGCAAGCACGAGCTGGCCATCCAGATCACCGACCGGGGCGTCGGGATGACCGAGGACGAGGTCAACGCGGCCAACGCCCGCCTGGCCGACCCGCCGGACCTGGACGTCTCGGTGACGCGGCGGATGGGTCTGTACGTGGTCGCCCGGCTGGCCAAGCGGCACAACATCGTCGTGCGGCTGCGGGACAACGAGGACATCGAGGGCGGCCTGATCGCCCGGATCAACGTGCCGCCCGACCTGGTCCAGGGCATCGGCACGCAGCCGAGGTCGATGTCGGCCACCTCGACGACCTCGTCGCTGGAGGCCGTCACCATCGCCGGCGGCCTCCCGGTGCGCAACTCCGGCATCGCCAGCGCGTTCGGCACCGGGCGCACGAACGGCGACACCAGCCAGCGCCGTACTCCCGAGGAGGTCGCCAGCTATCCGGCGTTCAGTCCCGGCGGTGAGCAGACGACGGGAGCGACGACCACGAACGGCTTCGAGCAGACGCCGGGTGGGCAGAACGGCCGCACCGACGGTTCCTCGGCGCTGTTCGGCACGCCGTTGCCCGAGCCGAGGTCGGCCGAGACGAGCTACCCACAGCTGCCGCAGCCGAACGCCGACCCGCCGACCGAGCGGCTGCCGGTCTACGAGGCCGTGCTCTCGCAGTGGTTCGAATCCGCCGACACCGGCTCGGCGCAGAACCAGCCGGTTGTGCCGGAGCAGCAGTCCGCCGAGGACGCCAACGGCAACGGCACGAACGGCACCGAGCCGTCCCAGGAGGCCACCACGGCGGCGACGCCGGAGGAGCCCACCTCGGTGTGGTCCTCACCCGGCGACGAGGGATGGCAAGCCGCACAAGCACTCATGGAGACCGCCCCGGAGTCGGAGACCACAGCCGGTCTGCCCAAGCGGGTGCCCAAGGCACATCTCCTGCCGGGTTCGGCGGCGCCACGTCACGCGGCGGCCGCCGCGGAGACGACAGTGGCTCCGCCATTGCCACCGCGCTCGGCCGAGGCCGTCCGTAGCCGCATGGCAAGCTACCAGCAGGGTGTTCGGCGCGGCCGGCACGCCTTCGTCGAGGCCCACGCCGGTGACCAGTCCGGGTCCGAGGACAGCCGTACAGACGAGGAGCAGCAGTGACGACCCCGTCCGCCAATCAGCCCGGTAGTTTCGGGTGGCTCATCACAGATTTCGTCCGTCAGGTGCCCGGTGTGGCGCATGCCGTCGTCGTTTCGGCCGACGGGCTGCTCCTCGCGGG
>Ga0164241_10001434_pt1 | contig 29422 bp, 26 predicted proteins | sample OricomyardsoilBY_FD_108780 | JGI IMG/M metagenome (GOLD analysis project Ga0164241, IMG submission 108780) | Backyard soil microbial communities from Emeryville, California, USA - Original compost - Back yard soil (BY) | ecosystem: Environmental > Terrestrial > Soil > Unclassified | place: USA... | reverse complement strand
CGGTACCGGGCAGCGCTGCACCGCGTCGTCCACCACGAGCTGCCACGGCCGCGCTCCCATGCGCCGGGCCGTCTCGGTGGCGATGACGAGGTCCGCCGCGGCGGCCTCCGGGTCGCCGAGGGCGAGCGCGGCCTCGGCGGTGAAGTACGCGACCGGCCCGCCGATCACGACGTCGGGCAGCGAGCTGGTCAGCTCGCGGTGGGGCAGCAGTTCGGCACGCAGCCGGAGCATGGGTTCGCGCTCGCCGAGGCGGGCCGCGGCCAGCAGGGCCCAGCAGCGGGCGTGCAGCCACCTGTCGTCGCGCACCGGCGTGGGAATGCGGGCCAGCACGGCGCGGGCCTCGGCCTCCTCCCCGGCGTCGAGCAGGGCCAGCGCGAGGTTGCCCTGCAGAGCGCCGATGGACGCGGCGATCGCGCGCAGCTCGTCGGCGAGGTCCGCGACCGCCCCGGCGAAGAAGGCGGCCTGCCAGCGCTGCGCCGCGCGGGCCAGCCGCGGCGCGCCCCACGCCATCCGGGCGTGCCGGTCGTGAGCGGCGCGGCTGAGGCCGTCGGCCTCGCGGCGGCGGCCACGCGCCATCAGCACGGCGGCGCGCACCCAGTCGAGCTGCGCGCGCAGCACCGGGAACCGCTCGTCGGCCAGCTCGCCCGCGAGATCCAGCTCGTCGACCATCTCGGTCACCCGGCCCGAGACCGCGAACGCGAACGCGCGCAGCCGCCGCGCGCGGGCGACCGTGCGCGGCGCGACCTTCGGCAGGGACAGCAGTTCGGTGAGCGCGTGCAGGCGCTCGTCGAGGTTGGCCGGACCGGCGAGCGCCACGGCCCGCAGAGCCAGCACGTCGGCGAGCGCGGCGGTGTCACCCGTCGGCCGGACGAGGGCCAGTGCCTCGTCGGACAGCGCGGCCCGGGCCGCCGGGTCACCGTCGCGGCCGCCGGTGACCGCGAGGCACGCCAGCACGACCGCGCGCCTGCCGGGATCGGACACCTGCGGCAGCGCGCGCTCGAGGACGCCGACGAGCCCGGCGGAGTCGGGGTACCAGTCCGGCCCGCTCACCGCCGCGACCGCCGCGGCGACGAGCCGGGCGGAGTCGCCGTCGCCGCGAACCCCCGGTGTCGCAAGGGTTTCCTCGATCGCCTGGACGAAGCAGGCCAGGCCCTCGCGGGCACTTCCGGCGCGGTACAGGGAGCCACCGAGACCGGTCAGCAGCGGATGGCGGTCCAGCTCGTCGTCGCAGGCCAGGTCGGCGGCGGCCACGGCCTGGCGCCACAGCGAGGCGGTGTCGGCCGGGGCGAGGCCGTCGGCGGCACGGGCCGCGGCGGCTGCGTGGGTGCAGGCGTGGGCGGCGGCGGTGGGGTCGAGCTCGGCGGCCAGCAGCCAGTGCCGGGCGATCTCGGCTGCCCGCTCGGTGTTGCCCGCCCAGGCCCGGCTCGCCGCCACGCCGATCCGCCGGTGCAGGCGGGTCCGGCGCAGCCGACCGGCGGTCTCGTAGAGCGCCTCGGCGACCATGGTGTGGGTGAATCGGAACCAGCCCAGCCGCCGCTGGTCCTCCGTGATCACCCCGGCCGCGACGGCGGTGTCCAGGGTCTTCAGCGCCGCCTCCAGCTCGACCGACGCCGCCTCGGCGACGACCTCGATGTCGAAGTGCCGGCCGGCGACGGCGGCCACCGACAGCACCTCGGCCGCGGTGTGCGGCAGCCGCGCGACGCGGCGGAGCACCACGTCGCGCACGGCGACCGGCACCGGCGCGGTGTTGGGTTGTTCGAGGCGCTGCTCGGAGGTGAGCAGCTTGGTCAGCTCGCGCAGGAAGAACGGGTTGCCCTCGGTGCGGGCCCACAGCCCTTCGGCGGTCGACCGGCTGATCTCCTTGTCCAGCAAGGTGTTCGCGAGGGTGTGCGTGTCCGCGACGTCCAGCCCGCCGAGCGCGATCCGGGTGATTCCGGCGCGTGCCAGCGCGGCCAGCGTCTCGGCGAGGCTCTCCTCCTCGCCGGACCGGTAGGACACCGCCAGCAGCAGCCTGCTCGCCGGCACCGACTCGGCCAGGTGCGCCAGGAGCCGCTGCGAGCTCGGGTCCGCCCGGTGCAGGTGGTCGAGCAGCACGACCAGCGGCGCCGTGGGGGACGCACCGGTCAGGTAGTGCACGATCGCCTCGAACCGGCGCAGCAGGTCGCCGCCGCCGACCAGCCGCTCGGTGTCCCCCTCGAGCAGCTCGGCCACCTGCGGCGGAACCGGATGGCCAGGGAACGCGGCGCCCGCGGCGCGCAGCACCTGCTCCCACAGCCACAGCGGCGGCGCGGACACGTGCTCCGGGCAGGTGCCCCACAGCACCGGGACCCCGGCCAGGTCGGCGAACCGGCGCAGCAGGCTGGTCTTGCCGATGCCCGGCTCGCCGGACACCGTGACCACCCGGCCGTGGCCGGCGCCCGCGGCGGCGAGTGCCTCGGCCAGCTGCCGCAGCGCCGCCTCCCGGCCGACGAACACGTCGCGGTCCGAGCCGTCCAGGCCGTCCGGGCCCGGCACGGCGGGCACGTCGGCGGCGGCGCGCGGCGGCGCCGTGGGCACGGTCAGCGTCGGCGCGGCCGGGGTCGGGTGCCAGTCCAGCGCCGGGTCCTGGTTGAGGATCTCGCGCTCGAGTGTCTGCAGGGACGGGCGCGGGTCGATGCCCAGCTCCTCGGCCAGCTTCTTCTGCACGGTCCGCAGCACGCCCAGCGCGTCGGCCTGCCGCCCGGCCCGGTACAGCGCCAGGCTCAGCAGCTCGTAGCCGTACTCGCGCAACGGGTGCGCCTGGATGAACGCCTCCAGCTCGGCCACCGCCACGCCGTGTGAGCCGACCGCCAGCAGCGCCGCGCAGCGTGCCTCGACGACCGATAATCGAAGCTCCTCGAGCCGCGCCACCTCCGGCACCACGCACGCGGCCTCGGTGACCTCCGCGTAGGCCTGTCCCCGCCACAGCGCCAGGCACGCCTCGAACTCGATCAGCGCCTGGTGCGGGTCGCCCCGGTCGCTCGCCTGCCAGCCGGCCTTGGCGCGCGCGCCGAAGCGGTGGACGTCGACGTCCACCATGCGGCTGTCCAGCAGGTAGCCGCCGGGGCAGGTGCGCAGCACGGTCGCCGGTGCCCGCGGCGGCCGGTCCGGCTCCAGCGCCCGCCGCAGGTTGGCGACGTAGGCCTGCAGGGAGGTCATCGCCGAGGGCGGCGGATGCCCGGCCCACAGCGCTTCCAGCAGCACGTCCACCGCGACCGGCTGACCCGCCTGGCTCACCAGCAACGCCAGCAGCGCACGCTGCTTGGGCGCGCCGAGGTCCAATTGCCCGCCCGCCGCCACCGCCTCCAGCGGGCCCAGCACGCGGAAGTCCACCATGATCTCGCGCGCGGCTGCCTGCACCGCGCCCCGAGCGGTGCCAACGACTGCCGCGTTCGTCATGTGTCGGTTCCTCCGGCGTCGCAAATCGTCGATTGTGAAGAAATCCCGCGGAGAACATGGATTTGAAATCCCGGATTCGGGTTCCCCCGAACCTAGCAACGCGGGGTCAAGGACGGTTCAAGTGCAGCTACACAAGGACATCGGGACCGAAGACACCGACGGCGAGGGACGTGCGACCCACCCTTGAGGACACCCGGGTAGTTTTCTGCCCCAAGCATACCGATAAATAGTCCCCGACCGATGAATGGCTGCCGACAATGACGGAAACAGCAATTCGTGTCGACAACGGACCGACCCCCGGGATCGCCGACGTCACCGATGCGTTCGACGCCGCGATCGGGGTCTTCTTAGCCGGCCGCCGGGCCGAGGCAGACATGATCTGGCCCGGCTTGGCGGCCACCATCGCCGACCTCGCGACCTACGTCTCCCGCGGCGGCAAGCGGGTGCGCCCGACGTTCGCCTGGCTCGGCTGGCTCGGGGCGGGCGGCACCGAGTCCGACCCGCTCGTGCCCGCGGTGCTGCGCACCTGCGCGGCGCTCGAGCTGCTGCACGCGTCCGCGCTGATCCACGACGACCTCATCGACGAGTCGCCGACGCGCCGCGGCCTGCCCGCCGCCCACGTGCTGTTCGCCGACCAGCACCGGGCGCGGCGCTGGAGCGGCTGCCCGGACGCCTTCGGGCAGGGCATGGCGGTCCTGACCGGCGACCTGACCCAGGCGTGGGCCGACGACATGATCCGCACGTCCGGCCTGCCGGCCGCCGCGCAGGCGCGGGTGAGTCCGGTGTGGACCGCGATGCGCACCGAGGTCCTGTACGGACAGCTGCTGGACGTGAGCGCGCAGGCCGCGGGCGCCGAGGACGTCGACTCCGCGCTGCGGGTCGACCGGTACAAGACCGCGTCGTACACAGTGGAGCGTCCGCTGCACATCGGCGCCGCGATCGCCGGCGCGGGCGAGGAACTCGTCGCGGCCTACCGCGCGTTCGGCACCGACATCGGGATCGCCTTCCAGCTGCGCGACGACCTCCTCGGTGTCTTCGGTGACCCGCTGGTGACGGGCAAGCCGTCCGGTGACGACATCCGCGAGGGCAAGCGGACCGTGCTGCTCGCGACCGCGCTCGAGCTCGCCGCCCCACGGCACGCGCGGTTCCTGCGCTCGGCCATCGGCACCGACGTCGACGCCGAACGGCTCGACCGGGTGCGCGACATCCTCGTCGAGACCGGCGCCGTGGACCGCGTCGAACGCGACATCTCCCGCCGCACCGACCGAGCCCTCGCCGCGCTCGAGGAGAGCAGCGTGGCCGCCCCCGCCCGGGACCGCCTGGCGGCGATGGCGATCGCCGCGACCCAGCGCGCCAGCTGACCACCCACCCACGCCAGACACTCGAGGAGCTGGGCACGTGAGCACACCGTCGACAGAGAAGGCTCCGGCCCGCGAGCGCCGCCCCGTCGGCACCGCGGACCCGGGAATCGGCCGCAACCCGGTGGGCATCGGCAGCGCCCACGGCAAGGCGATCCTGCTCGGCGAGCACGCGGTCGTCTACGGCGCCCCGGCGCTGGCCATCCCGGTCCCCCAGCTGACCGCCACCGCAAGTGCCGCGCTGTTCGCCACCGAACCGTCCGATGTGGACGAGATCGCGTTCACGCTGACCGGGCCGGGTTCCGCGCCGGTGGTGACGCAGGCGACGGACGGGCTGCGCAGGCTGGTGGCCCGGTTCAAGGAGCTGACCGGCGTGGACCGCCACGCGGCCATCGACGTGCTCGTCGACTGCCTGATCCCGCCCGGCCGCGGCCTCGGGTCCAGCGCGGCGTGCGCCAGGGCCGTCGTGCTCGCGCTGGCCAAGCTGTTCAACCGGCGGCTCGACGCGGCGACGGTGTACGAGCTCGTGCAGATCTCGGAGGAGGTCGCGCACGGCAGGCCCAGCGGCGTGGACGCGGCCGCCACGGGCGTGCCGTACTCCATCGTGTTCTCCGCGGGCACCGCGCGGCCGCTGCGCATCTGCTTCGACGGCCTGTTCGTCATCGCGGACAGCGGCACCGCGGGCCGGACCCGGGACGCGGTCGAGTCGCTGCGCCGCCGGTTCGACGCGGGCCCCGGCTCGCGGGAGGACTTCGTGCGCCGCGTGACGGCGCTGGCCCAGGCCGCGGTGCGCGACCTGGGCGACAGCCGGGCGGGCGACTTCGGCGCGCGGCTGACCGCCAACCACGAGCTGCTCGCCGACGCGGGGCTGTCCACGGACCTGATCGACACCCTGGTCGAGACCGCGCTCTCCGCGGGCGCGCTGGGCGCCAAGATCAGCGGCGGCGGGCTCGGCGGCTGCATGATCGCGCTGGCCGGCGAGCCGCACCGCGCGCACGCCGTCGCGCGGCGGCTTCGCGCGGCGGGCGCGGTCCGCACCTGGGTCGTGCCGGTGGGGAGTGTCGCCGACCATGCCTGCTGAGCACCGGACGGCTGAGTCCCGGACGGCTGAGTCCCCGGCAAACCTGGTCGGCCTGCGCGAGGCGACATCGGCGGCGACCGCCGTCGCCCACCCGAACATCGCGCTGGTGAAGTACTGGGGCAAGCGCGACGAGCGGCTCGCGCTCCCCCGCACCGGCAGCCTGTCGATGACCCTGGACGTCTTCCCGACGACCACCACCGTCCACCCCGAACGTGCGGCGGTCACCGACTCGGTGACCCTCGGGGGCAAGCCGGTGACCGGCGAGCCGCTGCGCCGCGTCGTCGCGTTCCTCGACCTGGTACGGGAAATGGCCGGACGCACCGAGCGGGCCGTGGTGCACTCCCGCAACGCGGTGCCCACCGCCGCGGGCCTGGCGTCCTCGGCGAGCGGGTTCGCCGCGCTGGCCGTGGCCGCCGCCGCCGCGTACGGGCTCGACCTCGACGCGACGGCGCTCTCGCGCCTGGCGCGGCGCGGGTCGGGCTCGGCCGCGCGGTCGATCTTTGGCGGCTTCGCGATGTGGCACGCGGGCGACGGTGACGGCGCGGCCGGGGACCTCTCGTCGTACGCGGAGCCGGTCGCGGTGTCCGGGCTCGACCCGGCGCTGGTGATCGCGCTGGTCGACGCCGGCCCCAAGGCGGTGTCGAGCCGGACTGCGATGCGGCACACGGTCGACACCTCGCCGCTGTACCCGGCCTGGGTGGAGTCCAGCGCGGCCGACCTGTCCGGCATGGTCGCGGCGCTGCGCGGCGGCGACCTCGAGGCGGCCGGGGAGATCGCCGAGCGCAACGCGCTCGGCATGCACGCGACGATGCTCGCGGCCCGGCCGGCGGTGCGCTACCTGTCCCCGGCCACGGTCGGGGTGCTCGACGGCGTGCTGGAGTTGCGCCGCGACGGCGTGGCGGCCTACGCGACGATGGACGCAGGCCCGAACGTCAAGGTGCTCTGCCACCGCGCGGACGCCGGGCGGGTGGCCGAGGCGGTGCGTGCCGCGGGCGCGCGCTCGGCCGTGGTCGCCCGGCCGGGCCCGGGCGCCCGCCTGCGCAACGAGGACGAGTCGTGACCCGGGCGAGCGCACCGGTGGCGCCGACCGGGACCCGCACCGTCACCCGGCACGCGCCGGGGAAGCTGTTCATCGCGGGCGAGTACGCGGTGGTGGAGCCGGGCCGGCCGGCGATCCTGGTGGCGGTCGACCGGACCGTGAGCGTGACCGTCTCCTTGGGACCGGACATCGGCACGGACGTGGAGATCACCTCCGACCTGTGCTCGCACAGCGCGCGGCTGCGGCGCCACGGCGGCGCGCTGGCCGGGTGCGACCCGGACTCCGAGCGGCTCGCGCGCGGCGGCGTGGCTCATGTGGTGTCGGCGGTCGAGGTACTGACCAGGCTCCTGGGCGAGCAGGGCCGCGAGGTCCCCGCACTGCACGTCTCGGTCACCAGCCGCCTGCACGAGGCGGGCACCAAGTTCGGGCTCGGCTCCAGCGGCGCGGTCACCGTCGCCACGGTCGCGGCGCTCGGCGAACTGTTCGACCTGCACCTGTCCCCCGAGACCCGCTTCCGCCTCGCCGTGCTGGCCACCGGGCGGCTGGACCCCAACGCCTCCTGCGGGGACCTCGCCGCCAGCACCTGGGGCGGCTGGCTCTCCTACCGGGCGCCGGACCGGGCCGCCGTGCTGAAGCTGGCCCGCCGCAAGAGCATCGCCGAGACCGTCAGCGCGCCGTGGCCGGACTTCGCGGTGCGCACGCTGCCCCCGCCCAGCCGGCTCGCCCTGCAGGTCGGCTGGACCGGCACCCCGGCGAGCACCGGCGCCCAGCTGTCCAAACTGGACAACTGGCGCGACGGGCCGGCCTACCGCGACTTCCTCGCCCGCTCCACGGACTGCGTGCGCGCATGCGAGACCGCGCTCCTGCGCGGTGACGACCGCGAGCTGCTGGCACGCATCCGCGAGTCGCGGCAGCTGCTCACCGACCTGGACCGCGCGGCGGGGCTGGGCATCGTCACCGACCGGCTCGCCGCGCTGTGCGACGCCGCCGAGGCCGAGGGCGGCGCCGCCAAACCCTCCGGCGCGGGTGGCGGCGACTGCGGCATCGCACTGCTCAAGACGACCGGGCCGGGCGGCGCTGCCCGGCTAACCCGGCTGCGCGACCGGTGGACCGCCGCCGGGATCCAGCCACTCGGACTCCATGTCCCACGCAGGGAAGGAAGTGACGAATGACCACCGGACACGCGGTCGCCGGCGTCCCGATGCGGTGGGTCGGCCCGCTGCGGATCTCGGGCAACACCGCGACGACCGAGACCGAGGTCCCGCTCGCCACCTACGAGACGCCGCTGTGGCCGTCCGTCGGCCGCGGCGCGAAGCTCTCGATGCTGGCGCCGGACGGCATCGTCGCCACACTCGTGGACGAGCGGATGACGCGCTCGGTACTCGTCGAGGCCGAGGACGCCCACACCGCCTACACGGCCGCGTTGCAGGTCGACGCGCGCTTCGCCGAGCTGCAGCAGATCGTGCGCGGCTGCAGCCGGTTCGCCGAGCTGGTCGGCTTCCGCCACGAGATCACCGCGAACCTGCTGTTCCTGCGGTTCGAGTTCACCACCGGCGACGCGTCCGGGCACAACATGGTGACGCTGGCGGCCGACGCGCTGCTGCGCCACATCCTGGGGACCATCTCCGGCATCAGGTACTCGTCGATCTCCGGCAACTACTGCACGGACAAGAAGGCCACCGCCATCAACGGCATCCTCGGCCGCGGCAAGAACGTGGTGACCGAGCTGCTCGTGCCCAGGGACGTGGTCACCGACCTGCTGCACACCGACGCGGCCCGCATCGCCACACTCAACGTGCGCAAGAACATGCTCGGCACGCTGCTGGCCGGCGGCATCCGCTCGGCGAACGCGCACTACGCCAACATGTTGCTGGCCTTCTACCTCGCGACCGGTCAGGACGCGGCCAACATCGTCGAGGGCTCCCAGGGCGTGACCGTCGCCGAGGACCGCGACGGTGACCTCTACTTCTCCTGCACGCTGCCGAACCTGATCGTCGGCACGGTCGGCAACGGCAAGGGGCTCGGCTTCGTCGAGACCAACCTGACCCGGCTCGGCTGCCGCGAGGAACGCGAGCCCGGCGCGAACGCGCGCCGCCTGGCCGTGATCGCGGCGGCGACCGTGCTGTGCGGCGAACTCTCGCTCCTCGCCGCGCAGACCAATCCCGGCGAGCTCATGCGCGCGCACGTGAACCTGGAACGCAGCACCGAACCCAAGATGATCGGGGGATGAGGGCATGCCAGCGGAGTTGGGCAGCGCTGATCTTGCTGTCGGAATTCACGACCTGTCGTTCGCCACGGCGGAGTTCGTCCTCCCGCACGCCACGCTCGCGGCGTACAACGGCACCGATATCGGCAAGTACCACATCGGCATCGGGGTGCGGTCGATGAGCGTGCCCGCGGCCGACGAGGACATCGTCACGATGGGCGCCACGGCCGCCGCGCCCATCGTCGCCCGGCACGGCACCGAGCGGATCCGCACCGTCGTGTTCGCCACCGAGTCGTCGATCGACCAGTCCAAGGCGGCCGGCATCTACGTCCACACGCTGCTGGGGCTGCCCGCGTCCACGCGGGTCGTCGAGCTGAAGCAGGCCTGCTACGGCGGCACCGCGGGCCTGCAGTTCGCGCTCGGCCTGGTCCACCGGGACCCGTCCGAGCAGGTGCTGGTGATCGCGAGCGACGTGTCGAAGTACGAGCTGGACACCGCGGGCGAGCCGACCCAGGGCGCGGCCGCGGTGGCCATGCTGGTCGGCGCGGACCCCGCGCTGGTGCGCATCGAGGAGCCGTCCGGCCTGCACACCGCGGACATCATGGACTTCTGGCGGCCCAACTACCTGTCCACCGCGCTGGTTGACGGGCAGGAGTCGATCACGGCCTACCTGCAGGCGCTCGAGGGCGCCTGGAAGGACTACACCGAGCGGGGCGGGCGCGCGCTCGGGGAGTTCCGCGCGTTCTGCTACCACCAGCCGTTCCCGAAGATGGCCTACAAGGCGCACCGCGCGCTGCTCGGCTACTGCGGCAAGGACGCGAACGACGACCGGATGGCCCGCGACATCGGCCGGACCACCGCGTACAACACGGTCGTCGGCAACAGCTACACCGCGTCGATGTACCTCGCCCTGGCCGCGCTGCTCGACGACTCCGAGGACCTGACCGGGGCGCCGATCGGCATGTTCAGCTACGGGTCCGGCAGCGTCGCGGAGTTCTTCGCCGGGACGGTCGTGCCCGGTTACCAGGCACACCTGCGCACCGCGGCGCACCGCGAGACCATCGCCCGCCGCCGCACGGTCGACCACGCCCGCTACCGCGAGCTGCACGAGCTGTCCCTACCCGAGGACGGCGGCGACCACGCAGTGCCGAAGCAGACCGGCGGGCCCTACCGGCTGGCCGCGCTGTCCGGCCACAAACGCATCTACCAGCCACGGTGAGGAGACAGACCCCGTGAGCAACAAGGAAAACCGCCACCTCAAGGCAGTCAGGGACAGCGACTTACCCCGGCCCGCCGTCCACTCCCCGACCTGCCTGTGCGGCTGCGCGCTGGCGACCTACTCGATGGAGCCCACCGAAGCTCCACCGCTCACCCCTGAGCTGCGCGAGCGGGCCGCCTGATGGCCGTCCCCGTGGCATCGGTCGCAATACTCGGCACCGGCTCGTACCTGCCGGACCGGGTGGTGTCCAACGACGAGGCCGGGGCGGGCGCGAACGTCGACGACGCGTGGATCGCGGGCAAGACGGCGATCCGCGAGCGGCGCTGGGCGGCGCCCGAGCAGGCCACCTCCGACCTGGCCACCGCGGCCGCCCGCGCGGCGCTCGAGTCGGCGGGTATCGCGGCGAGCGAGCTGACCGCGATCGTGGTCGCGACCTCGACGCCGGACCGCCCGCAGCCACCCACCGCGGCCTACGTCCAGCGTGACCTCGGCGCCTACCGGGCTGCCGCGTTCGACGTCAACGCGGTGTGCTCCGGCTTCGTGTTCGCCCTCGCCACCGTCGAGTCCATGCTGGCCCGCTCCGGCGGGCACGCGCTGGTCATCGGCGCCGACCTGTACTCGCGGATCCTGAACCCGGCCGACCGCCGGACCGTGGTGCTCTTCGGTGACGGCGCGGGCGCGGTCGTCCTCGGCCCGGCAACGCCGGGTAGGGGAATCCGCTCACACGCGCTGCACACGTTCGGCGAGCTGGCCGACCTGATCGAGGTGCCGGCCGGGGGCAGCCGGCAGCCGGGCAGCCCGGACACCCACGAGGCCGGCCTGCACTACTTCACGATGAACGCCCGCGGCGTGCGCGAGTTCGTCGCGGAGCGGCTGCCGGGGCTGATCAAGCAGTTCGTGCACGACGCGGGTGCCGTGCCGGCCGACATCCGCCACGTCGTCCCGCATCAGGCCAACGGGGTGCTGCTCGACCAGGTGGCAGCCGAGCTGGATCTGCCGCGTGCGACCGTGCACCAGACGGTGGCGCGCTACGCCAACACCGGCGCGGCGTCGATCCCGATCACGCTCGACGTCGCCGCCCGCGCGGGCAAGCTCCAGCCGGGAGAGTCGATCCTCCTGGCCGGCTTCGGCGGTGGCATGGCCGCGGGCTTCGCCCTGGTCGACTGGTAGTGATCCGGCCAACCGGTGGGGGCGCACCGCCCCCGCCGGTTGGATTAATCGCGCGTATTCGCGGCATTTCTGTCACACATCACATTTTTTATGGCGAGCCGCCTCGGATATTCCGGAGAATACTTTTGTCTACCGTTCCCCAGTGGTTGACCCGATCGTGAAGATCGGGAAAACTCCGGCAGGTTCTCCGAACGGTCACACTTGGGGGTGTGTGCGTGAAGGTTCTGGCTGTCAGCACCTGGTATCCATCGGCCCAGGCACTCACGTCAGGCGTGTTCGTCCAACGCGACTGCCGAACTCTCGCGAAGGATCACGATGTCACGGTGGTCCACCTGGCTCGTGGCCGCGCGGCGGTGGCCGATCCCGTGGCCGATCCGGAGTCCGAGCAGGACGGCCGGCTGCGGGTGCTGCGCCTGCCGTTCGACCCCCGCCGGCCGGTCGCGATGGTGCGCAGCCTGCGCCGGGTGCGTGCGCTGCTGCGGGACGCGGATGTGGTGCACACCATGGCCTTCTCGTCGATCATCCCGCTCGCGGTCGGGCGCAGGCGCCGCCCGTGGGTGCACACCGAGCACTGGTCGGGGGTCAGCGCGCCCTGGTCGCTCTCGCCCGGCCTACGGCTCGTGATGCGCCCGCTGCGCCGCATCATCGCGTTTCCCGACGTGGCCGTCGCGGTGTGCGAGTACCTCGCGGCGCCGGTGCGGCGGCGAAGATCCCGGCCGACCGTCGTGGTGCCGTGCATCGTCGAGCGGCGCACCCCGCCGACGCCCCGGCGGAATGATCCCGATGTGCTGGCCCTGATCGCCGTCGGCGGGCTCGTGCCGGGCAAGGACCCGCAGACCGCCGTGCGCACCGTCGCCGAACTGCGCCGCCGCGGCGTCGCCTGCCACCTGACCTGGCTGGGCGACGGACCGCTGAAGGACGAGATCCGTGCGCTGGCCGCCGAGTGCGGCGTGGCCGACGCCGTCGACCTGGCGGGCGCCGTGCCCGCCGACGAGGTCGCCACCCGGCTGAACGCGGCCGACATGCTTCTCCTGCCGACCCGTCACGAGAACTTCTGCGTCTCGGCGGCCGAGGCGCTGCTCGCCGGCCGCCCGGTCGTGCTCGGCGGCCACGGCGGGCAGACCGAGTACGTGGACGACTCCGTCGGCCAGCTGGTCGACTTCCAGACCCCCGAGGCGTACGCCGACGCGGTGGAGACGGTCCAGAAGCGCCTCGCCTGCCTGCCCGCCGAGCACTTCAGCGCACGCGTCGCCGAGCGGTTCGGCGAGGCGACGGTGCGCGCGGGCTACCGGAACGTCTACGCGCAAGCCGTTGCCGTGCACGAAAAGCGGGGCCTGTGAACGAGCGTCTGGTCGATGTGGTCATCGCGATCCACCAGGAGTCCCGCCCCATCGAGCGTGCGGTCGGCTCGGTGCTCGCGGCCGCCCCGCCCGGCACCACGGCGGTCGTGGTGTGCCACGGCATCCCGGCGGATCCGATCGCCCGGCGCCTGTCCGGTGTCGCCGGCGAAGTGCAGGTCCTGGCCCACGAGGACGGCGTGCCCAGCCCGGCAGGCCCGTTCAACGCCGGGCTCGACGCGGCGAAGGCACGTTTCGTCGCGGTGATGGGCTCGGACGACTTCCTCGAGCCCGGCGCGCTGGCCCACTGGGCCGACCTGGCCGGGCGGACGAACGCGGACGCGGTCGTGGCCCGGGTGAAACACCAGGCGGGCGGGCTCGTGCGCACGCCACCGACCCGCTGGGGCCGCCGCGCGACGAACGTCTCGTTCGCGGCCGACCGGCTGGCCTACCGCACCGCGCCGCTGGGCCTGATGCGCCGCGATGCGCTGGCGGACAACGGGTTGCGCTTCACCCCGGGGCTGCGCACCGGGGACGACCTCGACCTGGGGCTGCGCCTGTGGCTGCGCGGCCGGGTGGCCTACGCCCGCACGGCCCCGGCGTACGTCGTCGGCTCGGACGCGGCGGTCCGGGTCACGATGAGCACCCGGCCGGTGGTCGACGACCTCGACTGCTGCCTGCAGGTGGTGGCCGCGCCGTGGTTCGGCGGCCTCGGTGCGCGCGAAAGGGTCGCGATCGTGGTGAAGCTGTTGCGGATACACGTGTTCGCGGCCGTGCACAACCGCGCCGCCCCGGCGGCCTGGTCACCCGAAGAGCGTGCGTCGCTGGCCGAGTCGACCGAGCGCATCCTCGCCGGCGCCCCTGCCGCGCGCCGCCACCTGTCCCTCGTGGAGGCGCGGTTGCTCGACGCCGCCCGGCGCCCGGCCGTGGACACGGACACGTTGCTGGCACTGTCCGCCCGCCGCGTGCGGCACGGGCGGTGGGACACGCTGCTGACGCCCGACCCGCGGGGCCTGCTGTCCGCGCAGGGCCCGCTGCGGCTCATGGCCGCGTCGGCCCTGATGCGCTGACCCGGTCGGCGATCGCCGCCACCGCCTCGGCCCACACCTGGACCTGTGCGTCCGCCGACAGCTCCCGCGCGACGGCGTGGGACGCGGCCTTGTACCCGTCGACGGCTTCCGGGGTGAGCGCGTCGAGCGCCCGCGCGAAGCTCTCGGCGGTGAAGTCCTCGCTGACCGAGCCGAAGCCGTGGCGCTTCACGAGCGCCGCCATCTCCGGCGACGGCCCCAGCACGACACCGAGGCGCGCCTGGACGAAGTCGAAGAACTTGTTGGGCAGCGCCCACGCGTTGTTGAAGTTCACCGGCGGCAGGATGTAGACCCCGACGTCGAAGCGGTTGAGCGTCACCGACAGCTCGGCGTAGGGCACCGGCGGATGCACGGTGACCGACGGCAGGTCCGCCACCCGGGCGGTCAGGCGCTCCAGGTAGGCCGGATCGTTGGGGGTGAGGAAGAATTCGAGCGTGAGCGGACGCTGCGCGAGCTCGACGGCGTCGACCATGAGGTCCAGGTGCCGGTCGCCGCGCGCGGCGCCGGAGTGCACCAGGCGGATCGGGTCCGCGGTGGGGACCGGCGCCAGCTCGGCGTAGGGCGCCGCGTTGGTGACCACTCGCGGCGTGAACCCGAACCGCTTCTCGTACTCCTGCGCGATGCCCTCCCCCACGGTGGTCACCGACGCGCAGCGGGACACGTACTCGCGGCACAGCCACCGCATGAGCGGCGCCACGAACAGCCGCCAGCGCGTCAGGTCCTCCTTCATCCGCGGCGCGTACTCGTGCAGATCGGCGTGCACGCCACCGCGGGGCGCCAGCTCCAGCGCCAGCGGGACCGTGTCGACGTCGTCGGCGAGCACGACGTCGAAACTCCCGCGCGGCAGCACCGACCACAGGTGGTCGACCACGGGGTTGCGCCGGTAGGCCGCGGCGAACCGGCGCGCCGCGACGAGCGGGCGGGGGTAGGCCCAGTAGACGAGCTCGTCGGGAATGCGCACGTGCCCGGTGGTGCCCTCGGGTGCGGGGCCGTAGCAGCACGTCGTCACGTCGTAGTCCCGCGCGAAGAGCTTTACCTGCTTGAGCACCCGGGCGTCGTCGACGACGCGGGAGAAGGACAGGATCAGCAGTGAAGGTCTCCCCATGGCGTGCATTCTGCCCGTAGCGCTCCGAGGCACCTCGCTAGGCTGCCCCGGTGCATGACGCGAGCAACCTCGCGGTCCTCCACTTCAACGACTGCGCGGGAGTCGGCCGGATTCTGGTCGACCAGGCCGCGCGGCAGGGCCGCTCGTGGGACTACCTTCCGCCCGAGCAGGTGCGCCCCGCCGTGACGCCAGCCAACCCGCTCGCGGCCAAGGCGGCCTACCTTCCCTACGTGCTGCGCCGGGCGCGGCACGTGAGACGCGCAGACGTCGTACACGTCCACTACGCGACGTCCGCCCGGTTGCTGCGCGAACGCGGCATCCCCCGCCGCCCCTACGTGTTGCACCTGCACGGCACCGACATCCGTGAGCAGTGGGCGGATTCCGCCTACCACAACGAGATCCAGCGCGCCGTCGACGGCGCGCGGCACGTGTACTACACGAACCTCGACACGACGGAGAACGCGCGCGCGGTCCGTCCGGACGCGGAGTACATGCCGGCGTTCATCGAGGCCGGCAAGCTGCCCGCGTGGCAGCGGCGCGGCGCCGCGGGACGACCACTGGTCGTGTTCGCGTCGCGGTGGGAGGACGTGAAGGGCGCGAGCGAGAACCTGCGGCTGGCGGCGGAGCTGCGCCGCGCGCTGCCCGCGGATGCCGAGCTCGCCGGGCTCGACTGGGGCTCGCGGGCGGCGGAGGCCGCCCGGGCCGGGATCGAGCTGCGGCCCCGCCTGGCGGAGCCGGACTTCGTGCGGCTGCTGGCTTCCGCGGACGTGGTGATCGGCCAGGCGCGGCCGATCTTCGCGGTCAGCGAGATGCAGGCGCTGGCCATCGGCGTGCCGGTCGCGGCCGTTGGCTCGCGGCTGCCGCGGCTCGACGACGCCGGCACGCCGCCCGCCATCGAGGGCACGCTCGACGACGTGGTCGCCGGCGTCCGCGAGGCGCTCGACACCCCCGAGGAGGTGGCGAAGCGGTTGGGCGGCAAGGCATGGGCGCGGGCACACCACGACCCGGCGCCCTACATCGCGCGGCTCGACGAGGTCTACGCCGCGGCGGTGTCAGTCGCGGACCAGGCCTGACAACCGGGCCTGCTCGGCGAAGTCCGACGAGTTCGCCACGACCTCGTCGAAGGACCCGCGGCTGACGATCGTGCCGTCCTTCATGAAGCACACCTGGTCGCTGTGGCGGATCGTGGACAGCCGGTGGGCCACCGAGACGACGGTGACGTCGCCGTGCATGTCGCGCACCGCCGCGGCGACGGCCTCCTCGGTCGCGGTGTCCAGCGCGCTGGTGGCCTCGTCGAGCACCAGCACGAGCGGCTGGACGTAGAGGGCCCGGGCGATGCCGAGCCGCTGGCGCTGCCCGCCGGACAGCGTGAGCCCGCGCTCGCCGACCCGCCCGTGGATGCCGTCGGGCCGGGCCCGCACGACGTCGAGGAGCTGGGCCCGCGCGAGGGCCTCTTCGACGCGGGCGTCGTCCACCTCGTCGGACCACGTCAGGGCGACGTTCTGGGCGATGGTGCCGTCGAAGAGCGTCACGTCCTGCGGGACGTAGCCGACCCGGGACCGCCATCCGGTGAGCACGTCGGAGAGCGAATGGCCGTCGACGTCGATCGTGCCGCGAGACGGGACGAGCAGGCCCAGCAGCAGGTCGATGAGCGTGGACTTGCCCGCTCCGGAGGAGCCGACGAGCGCGACGGACGTGCCGATCGGCACGGTGAGGTCGATGTCGCGGACCGCGGGCCCCTCGGCGCCGGGATAGGTGAACTCGACGCCGGACAGGTGCAGCACGCTGGGCGAGTCCGGCATCGGGGTGCGGCCGAGCTCCTGCGCCTCGCGTTCGTAGCGCGCCGCGTCGTTGATGTCGGCGACGACCGTGGTGGTGAAGGCCACGTTCGCGTGGATGGTGGTCGCGAAGTTCTGCGCGCGGGTGATCCCCGGAATGATCTTGAATCCGGCGATCGAGAAGATCGCGACCGCGGCCAGCGCGCCCTGCCGGCCGTCGATGAGCCAGGCGGCGCCGCCGATGACGAGGAACCCGCCGATGAGCGCCATGTCGACGACGAACTTCGGAACCGCTTGCAGGAAGCGGATGTTGGACCGCGAGCCGGCGACGTGCAGCCGCACCGACTGGATCTGGTCGCCGACCTCGCGCGACTTGTCCCGCAGGGTGATCTCCTTGAGCGCGGAGACCATCTCGGCGATGAGCGACACCATCTTGAGCGCGTAGTCACGGTTGACGCGGCCGGCCACCTGGGCCTTCTTGGAGATCCAGATGAAGAGCAGGAACGCGATGCCGCCGAGGTAGACCAGGGTGATCACCGCGGTGAGCGGCTGGGAGATGACGAGGACCAGCAGCACGGAGACGATGCCGATGATCTCGGTGGGCAGGCTGGCGGCCGGGTAGAGCACACCGTTGATGACGTTGGCGATGCCGATGTCGGACATCTGCGCCAGCTGCGTGGAGCTGCGCTTGAGGCGCTCGGTCCACGGGGCGCGGATGTAGGCGCGGAAAAGCTGCGCGCCGATGTCCAGCTCGAAGCGGGCGAACTTGCGGGTGGCGTGGTACTGCAACCAGATGTTGGCCAGGCTCTTGAGGATCATCAGCAGGGCCGCGCCGAGCAGCCACCAGACGATCTGCTCGTTGCCGATCTCCCCCAGCCCGGGCAGCCGCACCGACGCCCCGGTGATCAGCGGCGTCAACATGAGCGCGAGCGTGCCCACCGCGACGGTGTCGAGCAGCGTGAGCGCCGCCGACACCAGCGCGAAGACCCAGAGATACCGCCGCGCCGCGGCCGGCAACAACGGCAGGATGTCGGCGAGTGCCCGTCTCAGCTCCCTCATTCGGCTGATCCTATGACCACGCTCGGTGGGCACCGGACACCGGATTCCCATTGCGAAATCCCCGGAATGCCGTGGTCCGAAATTCGGAAACGGGGCTGCGGATATTGTGCGGAGGGTCTCGTGAGCAAAGGAGCCAAGCGGTGAAGCAGGTCGTCATCACCAAGGCCGGTGGGCCGGAGGTGCTGCGGACGGAGGTGGTCGCGGACCGCGACCCCGCCGGCGCGGAGGTACGCATCCGGGTCCGGGCGAGCGGGGTCAACTTCGCCGACATCATGGCCCGGCGCGGCCTGTACCCGGACGCGCCGAAGCTGCCGACCGTGGTCGGCTACGAGGTCTCCGGTGTCGTGGACGCGGCCGGGCCGGACGCGCGGGCGGACTGGGTCGGCAAGGAGGTCTTCGCGCTCACCCGCTTCAACGGCTACGCCGACACGGTTGTGGTGCCGGAGAACCAGGTCTTCGACAAGCCCGCCGGCCTGAGCCACGCGCAGGCCGCGGCCATCCCGGTCAACTACTTCACGGCCTGGCAGCTGCTGGTCGTGATGGGGTCGCTCTCCGCCGACGAGACCGTCCTGATCCACAACGCGGGCGGCGGCGTCGGCCTGGCCGCGATCGACGTCGGCCGCCACATCGGCGCCCGGTTGATCGGCACGGCCAGCGCGGGCAAGCACGTGTTCCTCAAGGAACGTGGGTTGCACGAAGCAATCGACTACCGCTCCGCCGACTGGTCGGCCGAGGTGCGCAGGCTGACCGACGGCAAGGGCGTCGAGCTGGTCATCGACCCGCTGGGCGGCAAGCACCTGAAGAAGAGCTACCAGGTGCTGCGCCACACCGGCCGGCTGGGCGTCTTCGGCATCTCGACCGCGACCGAGTCCCGCCTGCCCGGCCCGCTGAAGCTGCTGGGGATGGCGGTCGGGCTGCCACTGTTCAACCCGGTGTCGCTGATGAACGCCAACCGCGGCGCGTTCGGCGTGAACATGGGCCACCTGTGGCACGAGGTCGACAAGATCCGCGGCTGGGCCGAGATCCTGGTGGCCGGTGTGGCGGACGGCTGGGTGCGCCCGCACGTCGACGCCGAGTTCCCGCTGGAGCGCGCCGGCGAGGCGCACGCCTACGTCGAGGCGCGGCGGAACACCGGCAAGGTCGTTCTGGTGCCCTGACCGGTGGCGAGCCACACGCCCGTCGCGAGGGTGGCGACCGCGGCGGCGAGGTAGACGTAGCGGTAGTCGACGGCGGCGATCGCCCAGGCGCCCACGGCGTGCGCGATCGGCTGCGGCGCGAACAGCGCGAGGGTGACCGCCGCGGAAACCCGGCCCTGCAACACGTCCGGGGTGGCGCGCTGCGCGAGGTTGATCAGCGCCACCACCGTCCACGGCAGCGCGAAGCCGGACACGAACGACCCGGCCAGCGCGGCGGGCTCCCAGCCGGTCATGCGCGCCAGGTTGCCGAGCACGCCGTTGCCGAGGCCGAGCACGGCCAGCCACCGCTCGCCGATCCGCGTGATCAGCGGCCCGCTCACCAGCCCGGCGACGATCGAGCCCGCACCGAGCAGGCCGGTGAGCACGCCGAGGTAGCCCGGCGGGCGGTGCAGCGCGTCGATGAGGCTGTACTGGGCGGGCGTCGCGAAGCCGGCGACGATCATGGCGAGCGCGGCGGCGATCGTGACCGCCCGCAGCTGTGGTGTCGCGCGGATGTGCGCGAACCCGGCGACGAGCTCCGCGCGCCAGTGCCGCCGCCCGCGCACCGGCGCGGGCTCGGTGAACCGCAGGCGCAGCAGCACGAGCGCGGCGATCACGAACGTGACGGCGTCGAACGCGGCCACGAACCCGCCGCCCAACGCCACGAACAGCCCAGCCCCGAGCAGCGGCGCGACCAGCTTGCCGCCTTCGGTCATCGCCAGCCGCACGCCGTTGACCTGCCGCCGGACGTCGTCGGGAAGCATCGTCGCGAACAGCGCGTTCTCCGCCGGATCGATGAGAACCATCGAGGCGCCGTAGCCGAGCATGACGACGTAGATCAGCCACACCTGGTCCGCGGAGTGCACGAGCAGCAGGGGCAGCACCGCGGCCGCGGAGAACAGGTTGACCACGATCAGCATCCGCAGCCGCCGCACCCGGTCGACCACCAGGCCCGCCACCGGGCTGAGCAGCGACGGCGCGTAGATGCACACCGCCACGACCGCGGCCGCGCTGCTGCTGCCGGTCAGCGACTTGACCCAGATGCCCGCGACCAGCGACATCGCGCTGTCCCCGATCAGCGACGCGGCCAGCGCCAGCAGGTAGATCCGGGCATTGCGGCGATGCTCGCGATCGGGTTGCACCCGATGACAATAGCTAAGTTGAGCCTCTTTGACTCAACTTATTCGGGCACAAGCAGAACCCATACCGGGCCGTCGGCGAGGCGCAGGTCAGCCCCGTCAGCGGTGTGGAAGCGGGTCGGCGATGCCGGGTCCGGCCGGGTCCAGGTGCAGGTGAAGTCCTTGCCGTCGCGGAGGACCTCGGCCGCCCCGGTACCAACGGTGACCGCCACCGGCGAGACGTTGCCGTGCGCGTCCTCGATCGGCTCGCCGGTGCTCAGCCCGACCCGCTGGACCACGACGGTCGCCGCCGTGACCCGGCCCGAACCGGTGGACGTGAGCGGCGTGCCGTCGAGGGACACGAGCCACCGCCGCGGGCCGGTGGACCAGGTGAACGTGTAGCGGGCCGCGGTGAACGCGACTTCCTTGCTCGCGGCCGGCCTGCCACCTGCGGGCGCGGCACCGAACTGGAGCGGTGGCTGTGCGGGCGCCTTCGCACCGCCCGGCAGCTCGTTCGGCCGGACGTAGAGGTTGTGCGGGGCGGGCCGATCGGGATCGCGCTGGTACGCGTTTGCCGCCTCGGCGGGCGAGGCGTCGACCAGGTTGGCGGAGCGCAGCGCGGGCAGCAGTTGCGGCGCGGCGCCGGAGTACGCGAGCACCGGCGTTCCCCACTGGGCGAGCAGGTCGATGTCGGTGCGCCGGGCGCTGCGCACAGGCCCGGCGAGCGCGGGTGGCTTGCCCGCGTAGATCGCGACGAGCCGGGTCAGCCCGCCCTCCACCGGCTCGACGTAGACCACGGCGGCCGCACCGAGCCCGGTCTGCGGCCGCGCGGCGGCCACGTTGTCGATCTTCACGGCGATCACCGGCACGGTCGTCGGCGCGATCGGCGCCGCGTCGGGCTCTCCGTCGTCCCGGTTGCCGACGAAGAGAACCACGGCGGCGGCCACGACCACCACCGCCACCCCGGCTCCCCATGCCAGCCGCGCACCTCGTCGCACATCACCGTGGTACCCCTGCGGCGCCCGGCCCGCCAGCCGGGACCAGCGGCGTCACAGATCCAGGACGAGGTCGGTCGCCGGGCGGGCGCAGCAGATGAGCGCCTCGCCGGGGGCGGGTGGCTCGAGCGGCGCCGGGTCGTGGGTCACCTCGCCCGACAGCACCGGCGTCACGCACGTGTGGCACACGCCCGTCCGGCACGACCACCGCGTCGGCACGTCGCACGCCTCGGCCAGCTCCAGCAGCGAACGGTCGTCCGCCCGCACCGTCAGCTCGCTGCGCACGAACGTGACGCTCGGGCCCGCGCTCGGCGGGCCGGGCGGCTGGTGGGGCGGCACGCCGCGCGCGCCGACGACGCCCGGATTGATCGCCGGGCGGGCGCCGAACATCTCGGTGCGCACGTCGGTCACGCCGAGGGAGGCCAGCACCTCTCCGACAGCGGTCATGAACCCGGCCGGGCCGCAGAGGTACGCCGTCGCGCCGGCCGGCAGGCCGAGGCTCGCCAGCGTGTCCCGGGTCGGCCGGGCGCCCTGCGACGTGTAGAAGGTGTGCTCGTGCCCGCCGGACAACCGGGCCAGCAGTTCGTGTGCCTCGTCGGCAAAGGCGTGCTGCGAGGCGTCCCGGGTGGTGTGCAGCCACCACACCTCCCGCGTCGACCGTCGCGCCGCCAGGTCGTGCAGCATCGCGAGGACCGGCGTCACACCGATGCCCGCGGACACGAGCAGCACCGGGCTCGTGCCGTCGGTCAGCACGAACTCGCCGCGCGGGGCCGCCACGTCGAGGTCGGCGCCCGCGCGCAGCCGGGTGTGCAGGTATCCGCTGACCAGACCGTCGGGTTCGCGCTTGACGCTGATCCGGTAGGTGCCGGCGGCCGGGTCGGACGACAGGGAGTAGCTGCGCAGCGCGCCGGCCGCCCGCACGGTCAGGTATTGCCCCGCGGCCGGTGGCGGCAACGGCTCGTCGGCGGCGAGGTGCACGGACGCGACGGTCGCGCTCTCGGGGACGACGTCGACGACGTGCAACCGCCGGAAGCCGTCCCACGCCGGAGCCGCCGGGGCGGGCGGCGCGTCGAGCAGCTCGCGGAACGACTGCTGCCAGCCGGGGCTCAGCGCGGGGATGTCGACCGCGGCGCGGAGCTTTTCCTCGTCGCGGCCCGGCAGGTACAGCAGGGCGTCGGTGTCGGCGACCGTCAGCGCGTGCCGGCCCACCCGGGTGCGGACGATCTCGTCGCCTGCCCGGACGTGGCCCTCGCGGATCACGCGGAGGTAGAAGCCGGGCCGGTGGTGCGCCACGAGCAGCGCGGGCAGTCGCGGCTCGCCGAACCGCATGCCGACGCGGAAGCAGGTGACCCGGGGCTGGGTGACCTCGAACTCCGCCTCGCCGATCCGGTACCGGTCACCGATGCAGACCTCGTCGTCGGGCAGGCCGTCCACGGTGAAGTTCTCGCCGAAGCGGCCGTACTCGAGGTCGTCGCGGCCGAAGTGCGCGCGCCAGTGGTCGTAGGATTGGCGCTGGTACACGAGCACCGCACGCATCTCGCCGCCGTGCCCGGCACGGTCACCCTGGCCGTCGCCGTCCACGTTCAGCGTGCGCACCATCCGTGGCCCGTCGACCGGGTACTTCCACACTCCCGTGTGGACGGTTCGGTCCTGCCACCGGACGTCCTTCGGCAGGCCGACGTTGACCGACAGCAGCCTGTCCCTTCCTGCGTCAGGCATGGCGCACCCGCTCGTAGTGGCGGCGGGCCTTCATCCGGTTGCCGCACACCGCCATCGAGCACCAGCGGGCGTTGTTGGCGCGGCTGCGGTCGACGAGGAACAGCGCACACTCGGTGTTGGCGCACGGCCGCAACCTGCCGGGCGCGGTGACGCGCAGCGCGTCCCAGGCCAGCACCGCGCGCACGACCGCCGAGTCGCCCTCGAGTGTCCACTCGAGACCGTTGGCGGTCAGGTCCGGCCGGCGGACCACGCCGTCGAGCAGGGGCGCCAGCGAGACGGGCTCGGCATCGCCCCGGACCACAGCCGAGAGGGTCGCCCGTGCGTCGCGCAGCTGGGCGGCGGGCCGCGGCGCGACCAGCGGCGCATGCTCGGCCAGCCAGGCGCGGGCCGCCCCGTCGTCGGCCAGCTCGTCCCTCGGCATCCCGTCGACGAGCGGTGCGCTGTTGAGCAGCGCCAGCAGCAGGGCGTCGTCCGCCACCGTCTTCATTTCTAACCTCCAACAAAGGCTTGACAGGTTAGACATTAGCGTGCTTCCGTTCTAACTGCAATGACTACTTGAAGGGGTTAGAACGATGGGACTGTCCTGGCAGCAAGGACCGCTCGCACTCAAGGGTGCCGGCCGGTTCCTGGTACCCGATCCCCTGCCCGAACGACTGCTGTTCGCCGAGCCGGCTCGGCGGCGGATGCGGGCACGACTCGGCGGCGAGTGGATCGCCGACAGCGAGGACGTCGTGCTCCTGCACGAGCCCGGCCGCTACCCGGTCGCCTACTTCCCGCGCCGGGACGTCTCCGCGGGCGCGCTCGAGGCGACCGACCGCGTCACCACGCACCGCGACCTGGGCGCGACCGCGTGGTTCACCGTGCACGGCGGCTCGCACGACGCACCGCGGGCGGCCTGGGAGCACATCGACCTGCCCGGCCACGCGAGCGAACTTCGCGACCGCGTCGCGTTCGCGTGGCGGGCGATGGACGCGTTCTACGAAGAGGACGAGCGCATCGTCGGGCACGCCGCCGATCCCTACCACCGCAACGACATCCGCACGACGTCCCGCCATCTCGTCGTCCGCGACGGCGATCGGGTCGTCGCGGACACCCGCTCACCGCTCGTGCTCTTCGAGACCGGCTTCGCGCCGCGCTGGTACGTGCCACGCGCCGACGTCGACGAGAGCGCATTGTCCCCTGTGGACGGGCAAACCTTCTGCCCCTACAAGGGACTCGCGAGCTACTACGACGTCGGCGACCACCGGCGGGCGGCCTGGTCCTACCGCGAGGCGTGGCCGGAGGTGCGCCGGGTGTCCGATCTGGTCTCCTTCGAGCCGGACGAGGTCGAGGTCTACCTCGACGGTGAGCGGCTCGTACCGGAGCCGGGCCAGTCGGTCACCCCGCACGGCGTGGACCGCGGCCTCGACGTCGACGAGATCCGCGCCCGCTAGGCGCTCTGTGCCGCGTGGTCGATGAAACGGCCGAGCAGCGTGTGCAGGCGGCGCTGCTCGGTGGGTGAGAGCGGATCCACCAACTTGGTCATCGTCTCGGCGGCCGTCTCGGTGGCCTCGGCGAGCCGGGCGCGGCCCCCGGCGGTGAGGTGGATCGTGTACCGGCGGCGGTCGTGCTCGTCCCGGCGGCGGTTGACCAGGTCCTGCCGCTCCAACTCGTCGATCACGTAGACCATGGACGACTTGTCCATCTGCAACTCGTCCACCAGCGTCGACTGCGCGGCCGGGCCGGACTCGGCAAGGCGGCCGAGCACGCCGAAGTGACGAAGGTCGATCCGGTGCGCGCGCAGGGCACGGTTGGTCGCGGCGCGGGCGTAGCGGTGGGCCAGGTACAGCTGGCGCCCGATGAGCAGTTCGAGTCGTTCGTCAGGTTCGTCCACGGCCAAGAGTATGCCCGATGACAAACCATCTGCATTCAGATAATCTCGGTTCAGTGAAGACCATCATCGTCGGAGCCGGGCTCTCCGGGCCGCTGCTCGCCCAGGGGCTGAGCCGCGCAGGCCTCGATGTCACCGTGTACGAGCGGGAGCCCGGGATCGACCAGCGCAGCCAGGGCTACCGGATCCACATCGGACCGGAGGGTGAGCTCGCGCTCCGGTCCTGCCTGCCCCCCGAGCTGTACGAGCAGGCGGTCGCCACCTCGGGCGTGCGCGGCACGGGCGTGACGTTCCTCGATCCGCGGCTGACCGTCGTGCGCCGCTTCGCGGTCGACGACGATCCGGATGCCGGCGCGGGCCGCCACCTCGTGGTCGACCGGCTCACGCTGCGCCGCATCCTGCTGACCGGGCTGCGGGTCCGCCACGGCATGGCTTTCGAGCGGTACGAGCTGCTCGACGACCGCCGGGTGCGCGCCCATTTCGCCAGCGGCGAGACCGCGGACGCGGACCTGCTCGTCGCGGCGGACGGCACGCACTCGCGGATCCGCGCGCAGTTGCTGCCCCACGCGAAGGTCACCGAGGTCGGCCAGTTCCTGATCTTCGGCCGGACGGCGCTGACGCCGCGGGTGCGCGACCTGGCACCCTCCGCCGCGCTGGCGGGGTTCTCGGTGGTGGCCGGGACCGACGGCCGGTTCATGCCGCTGGCCGCGTTCGAGCCCCGCGACGGCGGCGAGGGCTATCTGATGTGGGTGATCGGCGCCCCGACCGCACTGCGGCCGGCCGATCTGTCCGACATGGACGGTGAAGGTCTGCGCAAGACGGCGGCCGGGCTGGTGGCCGACTGGCCGCCGCGGCTCGCGGAGATCGTCGGTCTCGGCGATCCGGGCAGCGTCCACGCCACGACGGTCCGCACCGCGCAACCCGTGCCGCACTGGGAAACCGGCCCGGTCACGGCGATGGGCGACGCCATCCACGCCATGGTGCCGACGGGCAACAGCGCCGCGGTCGCGCTCCGGGACGCGGCCTTGCTGTGCCACCGCATCACCGACCGCGATGGCTCCCTGCGGGACGCGGTCGGTGCCTACGAGACCGAGATGCTGGAGTACGGCTTCGCCGCCGTGGCCGCATCGTTGCGCGGCGCGTGAGTTCTAGGCGACGTTCTTCAGCGCGGCGTCGATGTCGGTCGGGGCCAGGCCGAAGGTCCGCTCGGTGAGCGCGGAGTCGAGCACGAACGGGCGAGTGAACTGGTACCGCGTGGTGCGCAGCTCGCGCATCATCGGGATGAACAGGCCCGCCGACCACAGGATCGAATACGGCACCTCCGACACCTTCGCCGCCGGCAGGCCGTGCACCTCGGCGAAGCGGGCGGCCAGCTGCCTCACGGTCAGCGGCTGGTTGGTCGGGACGAGCCACGCCCGGCCCCACGCGCGCTCGCCGGCCGCCGCGGTGACCAGGGTCGCGGCCACGTCCGAGATCGACGTCCAGCTGTGCAAGGTGTTCAAGGACGCGGGCACGTACGCCCGCTTGCCCGCACGCAGCGGCTTCGCCAGCGCGATGCTGAAGATCGAGTTCGCCTCGATGTAGTCGCTGGCCCGCACCTCGGTGGCGCGGATACGGCCCGCCTCGTGCGCGGCCAGGGCGGCGCGCCACATGTCCGCGCGCAGCTTGAGCTTCGGGTGCGTCGCGGCCAGCGGGGTGTCCGGGGTGATCGGGCCGTCGACCTCGCCGTAGCCGTACAGGTTGCTCGCCGTCGCGAACACCGCTCCGCTGCGCTCGGCGGCCGTGAGCATGGCCGCCGCCAGCGGTGGCCAGTCGGTGAGCCAGCGGTGGTACTGCGGGTTCGCGCAGTTGTACAACGCCGCAGCACCCTCGGCCAGCGTGGACAGCCTGCCCGCGTCCGTGGCGTCGGCCGCCACACGCTCGATCGCCGGGTGCTCGGGGCCGCTGCCGCTGCGGGTGACGATCCTGACCTGCTCGCCGCGGTCCGCCAGCAGCGTCGCGGTGGCGGTGCCGACCGGGCCTGCGCCGACGATCACGTGAAGCGTCATGGCAGTGTTCCTATCTCTCATCCGAGAGCGGTGCTCTCTGTTCGGGTCAATAGTCATCCCGCAGGGTGCTCCTTGTCAAGAGCACTGCTCTCGATTGTGTGCGATACTCCGAACCATGACGGAGCTAACCGCCGGATCCATCCGGGCACGGGTGCGGGCCGAGATGCTCGAGGAGATCAAGACCGTCGCGCGCCGCCAGCTCGCGGAGAACGGCACGGACCTGTCGCTGCGGGCGGTCGCCAGGGACATGGGCATGGTGTCGTCGGCGATCTACCGCTACTTCGCCAGCCGCGACGACCTGCTGACCGCGCTGATCCTGGACGCCTACAACGCGCTGGGCGAGGTGTGCGAGCTGGCGGGCGCCGCGGTGACGGACCGCGAGGACTACCTGGGCCGGTGGCTCGCGGTGTCCCACGCGATGCGGGACTGGGCCGTCGCCCAGCCGCACGAGTACGCGCTGATCTACGGCAGCCCGGTGCCGGGCTACGCCGCGCCGCGGGACACGGTCGAGCCGTCGATCCGCCCGGTCGTCGTGCTGGGCGCGATCCTCAACGACGCCCACAACGCGGGCGTGCTCGACGGCCTGCACGCGGCGCCCCCACCGAAGCAGCTGCTGCCCGAGCTGCGGGCGGTCAAGGACGTCGTGGCCCCGGACGTCAGCGAGGCGGCGATGGTCCGCGCACTGATCGCGTGGACGGAGATCTTCGGCGCGATCAGCTTCGAGCTGTTCGGCCGCTTCAACAACACCATCACCGACCTGGCCGCCTGGTACGACCACCAGGCCCGCATGATGGCCTCGTTCCTGGGCATCGGCTGATCCCGGTCAGGTGAAGACGATCTGCCCGCCGGCGGCGATCTCGTAGAACTCCCCCACCGTGATGACGCCGGCGGTCCGGTCGATGAAGTCGTCCTTGCTCAGGCCGAACAGGTCCGCGGAGGCCTTGCAGGCGTAGAGCCCCGCGCCGGTGTCGGCGATCATGTCGAGGAACTCGGGGATCGTCGGGACGTCGTGGCGCGCGAGTTTCGCGGACATCAGCCGGGTCATTGCCGCCGACACGCCGGGCAGCGCGCCGGCCAGGGTGGGCAGGTGCAGCGCGGGATTGCCGACGGTCGGGATCTTGAGGCGCCCCACCCGGTCGCGGCGGATCGCGTCCAGGCCGTAGAAGGTGAAGAACAGGTCGGTCTCGATGCCCTCGGCGCGTGCCCCGTTGGCCAGGATCAGCGCCGGGTAGACGCCGTCGAACGCGCCCTTCGCGACGATGAAGGAGAGCTTGCGGATCGGGCCGTCCATCAGATGCACCCGCGCGGCTTGGGAATGCCGGCGATCCGCGCGGCGATCCTGGCCGGGCCGCTGGGAAACAGCCGGTACAGCTCCGCGACGCCGATGCCCGACCGCTTGCTCAGCGCCCGGACCGCCGGCCCGTCCCCGCGGTCGAGGAACTCGCGGCGCATGAACGCGATCACCTGCCAATGCCGCTCGGTCAGCTCGGCGATGCCCTCCTCGTTGGCGATCAGGACGGCCATCTCCGCGCGCCACTGCTCGGGATCGGCGAAGTACCCGTCCGCGGTCAGCGACACCTCGGTCCCGGCGTAGCCCTTCTTCGGCATGCCCTCAGTGTGCGGTGTGGACGCGTGGATACCCAGGGGTTCCCGCGGACAACGCGCACCGTCACGACCCGGACGCGGGGCGTGCCGCGTCGTAATGCCGCCGGCGGAGCACCGATCTTGTGACAAGTCGAGGAGGGGTGCGGTCATGAGTTTCCTGGACAGTCTGTTCAGCGGCGATGGCAAGCGACCGCTACCGATCGAGCTCGCGCCTGGCGAGACCGAGCGGCTTCGGGTGGTCGCCTCGAAGCATCCCGGCGGCGCGTCCGTCGGCGGCGACCTCGTGCTCACCGAACGGCGGCTGGTGTTCACGCCGCTGAACGTGCACGGCGCGGTCGAAGCGCTCACCTGGGGACTGGGCAAGGCGGGCGCCCCGGACGTGATCGCGGGGATTCCGGCGAAGCTCGGTGGACTGGTGGGCAACCCTGTCGCCACGGAGCTGGCCGCGATCGCCACCGTCGAGCGCGGCAACGACGCGTCGATGTTCAAGCCGCCGACCATCGTGGTGACCGGGCACAACGGTGCGCGCACCGAGATCGGCCTGCTGCGCTCGCGAGGAGCGTTCAACGGCCTGCGCGCCAACAACGTGGCACGCGACCGCATGCTCGCCGCCATCCGGGAGGCGCTCGGCCGCTGAAATGCCCTTGCCCGATTAGATCGATCGATCTAATCTTGGATCGTGCGATCTGGAGAGTCGGGCGACTCGCGGACGTTCACCGAGCGGGCCCGCCGGGCGCAGATCGTGCGTTGTGCGATCGAGGTCGTGGCGGAGCTGGGCTATGCCCGGACCTCGATCCGGAAGATCGCGGATCGGGTGGGGGTCGCGATGAGCGTTGTGCTGTACCACTTCTCGAGCAAGGACGAGCTGGTCCGGGCGGTCGTGTCGGAGTCGTTCGTCTCGGTGATCGACGCGATGGTGCCGCCGGTCGAGGCGGAGACGACCGCGGCCGGGAAGCTGCGCGCCGTCATCCGCGCGCAGGCGGCCTACATCGACACGCACCGCAAGCAGTTCATGGCGATACTCGACATCGGGCT
>Ga0164241_10001433_pt1 | contig 29427 bp, 27 predicted proteins | sample OricomyardsoilBY_FD_108780 | JGI IMG/M metagenome (GOLD analysis project Ga0164241, IMG submission 108780) | Backyard soil microbial communities from Emeryville, California, USA - Original compost - Back yard soil (BY) | ecosystem: Environmental > Terrestrial > Soil > Unclassified | place: USA... | reverse complement strand
TCGGTGTTGATCCGGAAGTAGGCCTGCAGCGGGATCTCGACGTGCACGCCCTTCGGCACGTAGATGAACGAGCCGCCGGACCACACGGCGCCGTTGAGCGCGGAGAACTTGTTGTCACCGTGCGGGATGACCGAGCCGTAGTACTCCTCGAACAGCTCCGGGTGCTCCTTGAGCGCGGTGTCCGTGTCGAGGAAGATCACGCCCTGCTTCTCGAGCTCCTCGTTGATCTTGTGATAGACCACCTCGGACTCGTACTGCGCGGCGACACCGGACACCAGGCGGGCCTTCTCGGCCTCCGGGATACCCAGCTTGTCGTAGGTGTTCTTGATGTCCTCGGGCAGGTCCTCCCAGCTGGCGGCCTGCTTCTCGGTGGAGCGCACGAAGTACTTGATCGAGTCGAAGTCGATGCCCGACAGGTCCGCACCCCAGTTCGGCATGGGCTTGCGGCCGAAGAGCTGGAGCCCCTTGAGCCGGGACTCGAGCATCCACTCGGGCTCGTTCTTCTTCTCGGAGATGTCCCTGACGACGGCCTCGGACAGACCGCGCTGGGCGCTCGAGCCGGCGACATCGGAGTCGGACCAGCCGAACTGATACTTGCCCATGGAGGCAAGCGTCTCCTCCTGGCTCAGCGGTGGTGATCCCGCGCGCTCCGGGGCGGTGGTCATGAAGGCGTCCCTTCGGTTGTGGTGGTCGCGCGTGGGCCGGACATGGTCGGCTCTGTAGCGCTGGGTCCGGCGGGTTCGGTGCCGCCGAGCGGTACGTGGGTGGTGCACACGGCGTCACCGCGTGCGATGGTCGCGAGGCGCTGGACGTGGGTGCCGAGCAGGGCGGCGAACGCCGCCGTCTCCACCTCGCACAGCTGGGGGAACTCCGCGGCGACGTGGGCCACCGGGCAGTGGTGCTGGCAGAGCTGCTCCCCTGTCCCGACGCGCCGTGTCGACGCAGCGTATCCCTCTCGCGTGAGGGCGGCCGCGAGGGCCTTGGCCCGGTCCACGACCTCCTCCTCGCCGGTCACCGCGGTGCGGTGCCGGTCGACCAGCGTGGCCGCCCGGCGCTCCGCGAAGGCCCGCACGGCGTCGTCGCCCGCGGCTTCCGCGACGAACCGGATGGCCTCGATGGCCAGGTCGTCGTAGGCGTGGCCGAAGCGTGCCCGGCCGGTCTCGGTGAGCAGCCAGAGCTTGGCCGGCCGCCCGCGCCCGCGCTGACCGCGGCGGGGGGCGTCGCGGAACTCGGCCTCCCCGTTGGCGACCAGCACGTCGAGGTGCCTGCGCACCGCGGCGGGGCTGAGCCCGAGCGTCTCGGCGACCGCCGTGGTCGCGATCGGCCCCTGCTCCAGCAGCAAGCGCGCCACACCATGCCTGGTGCGGCCCTCGGCCTGCTGCTCGTTTTTCACAACATCATTGTGTCTTATTTCCTCGAGGCTCGCAAAGCCGGGGCTCAAGTGAGGTGAGCGGCCTCACTGTCGGCGGCAGTCGATAGTCTTCGTGGCGTGGTGGCGGGGAACACGGTGAACGGACATTCAGCTGCGCCCACGGACTCGGCCGGCGCGCTGGACGACCGTGAGCGCAGGCAACTCGACGTGGTCCGGCGGTTCGGCACGGTCGGCTCGCTGCTCCTCGCGGTCGGCTCGCTCGGCGCGGGCGCGGCTCCGGTGTTCAACCCGCTGTGGGGCCTGCCGTTCTTCAGCCTGTTCAGCCGGATGACCACGGTGTCCATCGCGCTCGCGTTCACCGGCGTGTTCATGATCGTGCTGGCCTGGCTCGGGCTGGGCAGGCTGTCGCTGCCCGGACGCGAGCGGATGGTGTCCACGCCGCAGATGGCCCGCACGCTGATCATGTGGACCGCGCCGCTGGTGTTCACGGTCCCGATGTTCTCCAAGGACGTCTACAGCTACCTCGCGCAGAGCGAGATCGCCGCGCGCGGCCTCGACCCGTACACGGTCGGCCCGGCCGAGGCGCTGGGCAACGCCGACTCGCTGACCCGCGCGGTGCCGACGATGTGGCGCGACACGCCCTCGCCGTACGGGCCGCTGTTCATCACGATCGGCAAGGGCATCACCTGGATCACCGGCGACCACGTGGTGATGGGCGTGGCGTTCCAGCGGCTGCTCGCGCTGATCGGCTTCGCCATGATCGTGTGGGCGCTGCCGCGGCTGGCGCGGCGGTTCGGTATCAACCCGGTCAGCGCGCTGTGGCTCGGCGCGGCCAACCCGCTGGTGCTCTTCCACCTGGTCGTCGGCGTGCACAACGAGTCGCTGGCGATCGGCCTGATGCTCGTGGGCATGGAGCTGGCGCTCAAGCGGATGCCGCGGGTGAGACCGGACGGGCCGTTCCCGCCGTGGCAGCAGAACGAGCTGCTCTGGTACGGCATCGGCGCCACGGTGATCACGCTGGGCGCGGCAGTGAAGATCCCCGCGGCGCTCGCGCTCGGCTTCCTCGGTGTGATGATCGCGCGGCGGCGCGGTGGACGGTGGTCGCACCTGTTCTCGACGGCAGCGGTGCTGATGGTGCTGTTCCTGGTCGTGCTCACGATCACGTCGCTGGGCAGCGGCCTGGGCTACGGCTGGGCGACGACGCTGAACACGGCCAACGCCATCAAGAGCTGGATGGCCCCGATGACCGCGCTGGGCTTCGGCGCGGGCGGGCTGGGCATCCTGCTGGGCCTCGGCAACCACATCGACGCGGCGATCACGGTCAGCCGCATGGTCGGCACGCTGCTCGGCCCGCTGCTGGCGGCCAAGCTGCTGCTGGACAGCTTCCGCTGGCGGCTGCGGCCGATGATCGGCCTCGGCGCGGCGCTCGGCGCTGTCCTGGTGTTCGGCGCGACCGTGCAGCCGTGGTACCTGCTGTGGGCGGCGCTGCCGCTCGCGGTGGCCGCGGGCAACATCCGTTTCCGCACGATGGCCATGGTCATCAGCGCGGCGTTCGCGGTCGCGCTGCCCCCGACGGGCACGACCTTCGACGGGCGCACCTACCAGCTCCCGTTGACATACGTGGCGGCCGGGATCGTGTCCGTGCTGGCGCTGATCGTGGTGCGCAAGTACATCCCGAGCAGGCCGCGCCGGCCCAAGCGGGAGACCGCCGACACCACCGCCGAGCCCGCCAACGCCTGACCGCACGCCGCAGGTGGCAGCGCTAGCCTTCGGGTCATGTCCCTGGCGATGACGCCCGCCGAACGCGAAGCCTTCCTCGCCGAAGTGCACGTCGCGGTCGTGACCGTGGCCGACGACGACGGCCGAGGTCCGCTGGCCGTCCCGCTCTGGTACGACTACCGGCCCGGCGGCGAGATCATCCTGGTGACCGACGGCGACAGCCGCAAAACCCAGCTGATCCGCAAGGCCGGCCGGGTCACCGTCTGCGCGCAGACCCAGGAGATGCCCTACCGGTACGCCTCGGTCGAGGGCCCGGTCACCACGATCGAGGACACCGTCACCGTCGAGCAGCGCCGGGAGCTCGCCCGCCGCTACCTGGGCCACGAGGACGCCGACCGCTACATCGAGGCCACCCGGGACGCCACCGACCGCATGTGCGCGATCCACATCCGCCCCGAGCACTGGCTGACCCGCGACTACACGAAGGCCGGCGGATAGCGGAATTGTCGGTGGCCGGGCCTAGCCTGCCGGCATGGCCACCTTCACCGAGCCGGACATCCGGTACGTGCTCACCGAGTACCGGACGTTGGCCGAGCTGTGCGACGGCCGGCCGCAGACGGCCGCCGAGGTCCGTGCGCTGATCGCCGGCGGCCGGTTACCGCGGCCGACCTACGTGCTGCCCTCCGGCGAGGAACGCTTCCCGCCGGACTACTTCGCGCTCCTCGACGACGCGGGCGGGGTCGATGAGCTGCCGGCGCGGTTCCGGGTCCGCTACCTCGCGACCGCGGACGGGCCGTTCGCCGCCGCCGACGCCGACGAGGACTGGGCCGGCTACCTGAGCGGCCAGTTCGGCGTCTGTCTGCGCTCGGTCACGCCGGAGTCCATGGCGGCCAAGAACCGCCTGGTCCGGCGGATCGAGGCGCTGGTCGCGGCGCCCGCCGAGGCCGATCCGGCGTGGCGCGGGGAGTTACGCACCACGGTGGACGCCCTCGACGCGCTCGAGCGGCCGTTCACCGACTTCGACCGGCAGCGCTGGGGTGACACCAGCCGGATCCGGCACATCGACCGCGTGCGAGCGCGGTTCCCAGCAGCATTCGAGGAGGCTCACGCGTCCGCGATTACCGCCACGTCATAGCCTTAGCGCGTGAGCGCCAGCACCCCTGATCCCGCGGCCGACGTCGCCGTGGACATTTCGGGACTGGCCAAGCGCTTCGGGTCGACGACCGCCGTGGACGGACTGGACCTGCGGCTCGCACCCGGCCAGGTGCTCGCGCTGCTGGGTCCCAACGGCGCGGGCAAGACCACCACGATCGAGATCTGCGAAGGCTTCCAGCGTCGTGACGCGGGTTCCGTGCGCGTGCTCGGCCTGGACCCGGCCAAAGACAGCGAGCGGCTGCGCCCGCGCATCGGCGTGATGCCCCAGGGTGGGGGCGCATACCCGGGCGTGCGGGCCGAGGAGATGCTCGCGTTGGTCGCGGCGTGCGCGGCGAACCCGCTCGAGCCGGCGTGGCTGATCGACGTGCTCGGCCTGAACAACGCGCGCCGGACGCCGTACAAGCGGCTCTCCGGCGGCCAGCAGCAGCGCCTGTCGCTCGCGTGCGCGCTGGTGGGCCGCCCGGAGCTGGTGTTCCTCGACGAGCCGACGGCGGGCCTGGACCCGCAGGCGCGCCGGCTGGTGTGGGACCTGGTCGCGGCGCTGCGCGCGGACGGCGTCTCGGTCCTGCTGACCACGCACGTGATGGAGGAGGCCGAGGAGCTGGCGGACCAGGTGGTGATCATCGACCGCGGCCGGGTCGTGGCGGAGGGCACGCCGCGCCAATTGACGGCCGAGCTGCCCGACGCCGCGCAGCTGCGCTTCCGCGCGCAACCGGGCCTGGACACGGCCCAGCTGTGTGCCGCGCTGCCGGACGACTGCCACATCGCCGAGCTGAGCCCTGGCGCGTACGTGCTGTCGGGCACGGTCGACCCGCAGGTGGTGTCGACGGTGACCGCGTGGTGCGCGCAGCAGGGCGTGCTGGCCGAGGAGCTGCACGTGGGCCGCCGCAGCCTGGAGGACGTGTTCCTCGAGCTCACCGGACGGGAGCTGCGCTGATGGCGACGACCTTTCCCGCCGGGACCTTCACCCCGGCGCCGGGCCGCGGGCGCGTCGGGCACATGCTCGCCGTCCACGTGCGGACCGAGGCGATGCTGACGCTGCGCAACAGCGAACAGATCCTGCTCACCCTGCTCATCCCGCTGGCGCTGCTCATCGGGCTCACCGCGCTGGACGTCTTCTCGGTGCCCGAGCCGCGGGTCGACTCCGTGGCGCCGCGGATCTTCGCGCTCGCCGTGATGTCGTCGGCGTTCACCGGGCAGGCCATCGCGCTCGGGTTCGACCGGCGGTACGGGGTGCTCAAGCGGCTGGCGGCCACCGCGCTGCCGCGCTGGCTGCTCGTGGGCGGGCGCGCCACCGCGGGCCTCGTGGTCGTCGCGGTGCAGCTCGTCGTGCTGGGGATCGTGGCCGCCGTGCTCGGCTGGTCGCCGTCGCCCGCCGGGGTCGGCTGGGCGGTGCTGTTGGTCGTGCTCGGCACGCTGTCGTTCGGGGCGCTGGGCGTGCTGCTCGGCGGCGCGCTGAAGGCCGAGGTCGTGCTGGCGCTGGCCAACGTCGTCTGGTTCGTGCTGCTGCTCGCCGGCGGGATCGCCGTGCCGGCGAGCTCCCTGCCCGGCGCGATGGGCGAGGTCGTCGGCCTGCTGCCGTCCGGTGCGCTCGCCGACGGCATGCGGACCGCGCTCGCCGACGGGGCCGCGCCGTCCTGGTCGGTGTTCGCCGTGCTCGCCGTGTGGGGCGCGGTCGCGGGGGTCGTCGCAACGCGGACGACCAAGCTGGCCTGAGCCCCCGACCAGGGCGCTCAGCTTCCGTTGCCTACGATCGGACGGTGCCGTTCGACTCGCTGAAGGCCCGTATCGAGGCCACGCCGAGCCCCAGCCGCAAGCTCCAGCTCGGTGTCGCCGTCGCCGTACTCGTCACCCAGGCGCTCATCGCCGTGACCGGGGCCGTCGTGCGGGTCACCGGCTCGGGACTGGGCTGTCCCACCTGGCCGCAGTGCCTGCCGGGCAGCATGGTTCCCGAGCAGCATCCCGAGTACGCGACGCTCAACCAGTGGATCGAGTACGGCAACCGGCTGTTCACCGGCATCGTCGGGCTCATCGCGGTGGCCGCGTTCGTGCTCGCGCTGCTGAACAAGCCCCGTAGCCGCCGCTACCTGCTGCTCGCGCTCGCCATGCCCGTCGGCGTCGCGATCCAGGGCGGGATCGGCGGGATCACCGTTCGCATGGACCTGCTGTGGTGGACCGTCTCGATCCACCTGCTCGCCTCGACGGTGATGGTCTGGCTCGCCACGCTGCTCGTGCACGCCGTGCCGCGCGACGACGCGCGCCCGGGCACCGGAAACCGGCTCGTCGCCCGCTGGCTGTACCCGCAGACCGCGTTGCTCGCCGGCATCCTGATCACCGGCACGATGGTCACCGGCGCCGGCCCGCACGGCGGCGACCCCGACACGCCGCGGCTCGACGTCCCCGTCGAGACGCTGGCGCACGTGCATGCGGCGTTCCTCTACGCGTTCCTCGCCGCGCTCGTGCTGTTCGGTTTCTTGTTGCGGAGAGTGTCGACCCCACCATGGCGGCGTTACCAAGCGCTCGTCGCCGTGGTGCTCGCCCAGGGCACCATCGGGCTGGTCCAGTTCTGGACCGGCGTGCCCGAACTGCTCGTCTGCCTGCACGTTCTCGGCGCCATGTCGGTCGTCACCGCCACCGCGTCACTGTGGTGTGGCATCCGTGGCTACGGCCGGAAACGAACAGAGGGCGAAGACGGACACGTGCGTGTGGCGGCCGAGCCCCAGAGGACTTAACGTGGAGAGCGAACCTACGGCTACGTAACCGTAGGTAACGTCGACAGGCCGCGTCCCGGCCGAGTTACGAGGTCTTCAAACCCATCACGTCCACGCTGTCGCCCACGCGCGAAGAACCCCGTCCCCAGCCAAAACCCATGATCGGTCGCCGGCGGTCGTCGCCGGAGGCTTTCGTCGTAAAGCTGTTCATCATCATCCCGTTCCTCGCGCTCGTCGCAGCCGTCCCGATGCTGTGGGGGTGGGGCCTCGGCTGGACCGACGTCGGCCTCGCCGTCGGCTTCTACCTCGTCTCCTGCCTCGGCGTGACCGTCGGGTACCACCGGCACTTCACGCACGGCTCCTTCAAGGCGAACCGGCCGCTGCGGATCGCGCTCGCGGTCGCCGGCGGGCTGGCCTCCCAGGGCTCGGTCGTCGACTGGGTGGCTGACCACCGCCGCCACCACGCGTTCTCCGACCGCGAGGGCGACCCGCACTCCCCCTGGCTGTTCGGCACGTCGCCCGCCGCCATCGCGAAGGGCTTCTGGCACGCGCACATGGGCTGGCTGTTCGAGCGCGACCAGACCAACGCCGAGCGGTTCGCCCCCGACCTGCTCGCCGACCCCGACGTCCGCGCGGTGGACAAGCTGTTCGTCCCGCTGACCGTGGTGACGCTGGGCCTGCCGGGCGTGCTCGGCGGCCTGATCACCTGGTCGGTGTGGGGCGGCATCACGGCGCTGTTCTGGGCCGGCCTCGTGCGGGTCGCGTTCCTGCACCACGTGACCTGGTCGGTCAACTCCATCTGCCACATGGTCGGCTCGCGGCCGTTCGAGAGCCGGGACCGGGCCGCGAACTTCTGGCCGCTCGCGATCCTGTCCATGGGCGAGTCCTGGCACAACTCCCACCACGCGGACCCGACCGGCGCGCGCCACGGTGTGCTGCGCGGGCAGATCGACATCTCGGCGCGGCTGATCTGGATCTTCGAGAAGTTCGGCTGGGCCACTCACGTCCGCTGGCCGAAGCCCGAAAGGCTCGCCGCGAAGCGGGTTCCGGTCGCGGGATAGGGTCCGAAGAGGACCCGAGCAGACGCGGAGGACGACGTGGGCGAAGCGGTCGTGGTGCGTGCCACCGGCGGACCGGAGGTGCTGGAAGTGGCGCGGGTCGACCCGCCCACGCCCGGCCCGGGTCAGCTGCTGGTCGACGTCGCCGCGGCGGGCGTCAACTACGTCGACACCTACCAACGCCAGGGCCTCTACCCGAAGGACCTGCCGTTCACGCCCGGCAGCGAGGGCGCGGGCACCGTCCGCGCCCTCGGCCCGGACGTCTCGGGCGTCGCGGTCGGCGACCGCGTCGCCTGGGCCGACGTGCCGGGCTCGTACGCGCAGCACGCCATCGTGCCGGCGAACCGCGCGTTCACCGTGCCCGCCGGCGTCGACGACGAGACCGCCGCCGCGGCCATGCTGCAGGGGCTGACCGCGCACTACCTCGTGACGTCCACCTACCCGGTCAAGCCGGGCGACACCGTACTGGTGCACGCCGCGGCGGGCGGGGTGGGTTTGTTGCTCGTGCAGGTCGCGAAGGCCCGTGGTGGCAAGGTGATCGGCACGGTGTCGACCCCGGAGAAGGCGGCGCTCGCCCGCGAGGCGGGCGCCGACGAGGTCATCCGCTACACCGAGACCGACTTCGCCGACGAGGTCAGCAGGCTCACCGGCGGCGTCGGCGTGGCCGCGGTCTACGACGGGGTCGGCAGGACCACCTTCGACCGCAGCCTCGACTGCCTCGCCGTGCGCGGCACGCTGGCCCTGTTCGGGGCGTCGAGCGGACCGGTGCCGCCGGTGGACCCGCAGCGGCTGAACTCGGGCGGCTCGCTGTTCCTGACCCGCCCGACGCTCGGCCACCACATCGCGACTGCCGAGGAGTTCCGCTGGCGCTGCGAGGAGCTGTTCTCCGCGATCACCGGGGGCAGGCTGAACGTGCGGATCGGCGGCCGGTACCCGCTCGCCGACGCGCGGCGGGCCCACGAGGACCTCGAAGGCCGGCGGACCACCGGGAAGCTGCTGCTGATCCCGTGACCCGCCGGCCGTTCGGTCAGGCTGCTCAGGCCGCCGGGGTGACCTTGACCGCGTCGATGATGAACACCAGCGTCTCGTCCTGCAGCTCGTTGCCCGAGCCCGCGTAGGCGAGGTCCGGCGGCGCGACGATCAGCCTGCGGCCGCCCTGCTTCAGGCCGACCAGGCCCTGGTTCCACGCCTCGATGAGACCGGTGCCCACGGTCGGCACGTCCAGTGGCTGCGAGTCGTAGGACGTCTCCACCTCCTGGCCGGTCGACCAGGCGGTCAGCGCATAGTCGGCCGTCAACGCCGCGCCCTTCTGGGCGGCGGGCCCGCTGCCGGGTGCCAGGTCCTTCACGATCAGCTTGGTGGGCGCCGAGCACGTCTTCGGCACGGTGATCGTCGGCTTCTCGCCGGCCTTGCCGGCCACCTTGATGTCGTCGGCGGTGCACTCGACCTGGGTCGTCACGCCGGAGCTCTCCGGCTCGGAGGTCTCGGCCGGCACCGACTCCTGCTCGGACGAGGGCGGCGGGAAGCTCTCACTCTCCCCCGGCGGCTGGCTCGACGGCTGCTCGCGGTTGACGCACCCGGCGAGGGACAGCGCCGTCGACACCGCCAGCGCCGTCACCACGACGATCTTGCTCACGTTGCGCATGGTTCGCGAGCTTAAGGGCGCGCGTTTCCGCACCGATCAGCGGCTATGGGTAACCGGGCTGGTCACTCTTTTCGCCTATTTCTCACATCTCTACTCAGCGGTAGAGTAACTCCCCGCGCTCGCACAAACACGTATTGCGTTCGTCCGTTCGGGCGCCCCCCGAAGGAGGTGAACCATTTGTCGGCGGAAGCCAAGGGCCTCCGCAAGAACCCGATACAAGAGATCTTCTGGACCAGAACCGGCCTCCTTCTCCTGATCTTGCTGGTGGTTTCGGGTGTGGCGATGATCGTCACGAGCGGCATGGCCCCGGGAACGGGCAAGAACCTGATCACCGCTGTCGCCACCGGCAGTCTCGTATCGGCCGTCGTCGGATTCGGCCAGACGCTCATCACCGCGACCGCCTCGCAGCGCGCGATGCTCACGCCACTCATCGACGAGAGCAGGCAGGCCCTGCGCGACCTGTCCGCCGAGTACCGCTCGATGAACCGTGAGTTCTTCCCCACGCACATCTTCGAGCCGACCGAGGAACCGGACCCGGCGTTCAACAAGCTGATGATGCAGGACCTGCAGGGCACCCGGCAGTACCTGTTCCGCGGCTTCTCGGCCCGGCACGCCGCGGCCCGGCTGCTGCTGTCCAAGGCCGAGTGGGAGTTCCGCGCGGTGATCGCCGATCCGCGCAACCTGCGCGGGATCAGCGGCCGCGCGCGGTACCTGATCCGCCACTCCGCGGCCGACGTCGACTACGACACGATCCACGAGCAGCTGCTCGCGGAGGTCCGCATCGGGCTGGTCGGCCTGTACCTCGCGCGCAGCCGCTGCAGCAGGCTGGAGGTCACGGTGATCTCCGACCCGCCGATCGACCGGCTGGAGATCTTCGACGACAGCGTCTGGGTGACGCTCTACAGCGACGCCCGGTCGAGCAACCAGTTCCCCCGCACGCTGCGCTTCTCCGAGGGCTCGTTCATCTACAACATGCAGCGCGCCGAGTTCGGCCGCATCTCCGCCTCACCGCACGCGCACCACCTGGTGATCACGCCGGACATGGCGCGCGAGGACTTCATCAAGCAGTTCCAGAAGATCACCGGCACGCAGCTGTCCGACGAGCAGTTCCTCGAGCTGAACGCCGAGTTCCACAACTTCCTCCGAGAGTTCTCCGACACCGCCGAGCTGGGGAGCTGATTCCCGTGCCCAAGAGGGGCTCCGCCCTGAACGAGCTGGCCGAGCAGCTGGGCTCGGCCGTCGACCTGGCCCGGCGCTGGGACACGGTGGACGAGTCGTTCCAGACCTGGGCGCAGCGCACCGGGCTGCGCGCCGATCTGCGGCACCACCTGCTCGAGTTACCCGACGACCAGGCGCGGGGGGTCGTCAAGCGGTCGCGGGAGACGACGACCCACTTCGCGTGGTGCCTGCGCGACGAGCCGGACGAGCCGTTCACGTTCTGGCTGCACGAGTACAAGGAGCAGCGGGACTGGCGGGCCGGCTACGCGGACTCCGTGCACAACCACCGCTACCACTTCTGCACGACCATCCTGCGGGGCGGCTACCTGCACGAACGCTACGCCGCGACGATCAACCCGAGCACGGACCTGATCGGGTCGGCCGAGCTGGTGACCGCGACTCCCTGCCCGGTCGGTGCGTCCGCGTTCCTGCTCGCCTCGGACTTCCACCGGATCCCCCGCGCCGTGGACGGCACCATGACGTTCCTCGTGAAGTCCCGCGAGGTGACGCCGTGGAGCCTTTCCTACGACCCCGAGACCCACGAGAGCTACCGGCACGTACCCGTCGAATCACGGCTGAACCGCCTGGCCAGCCGCCTGTGAGGGGGTGTCGACCCCGCCTCGACCGTTCCCCGATTTCAGCCACCTGGAGGAGTTCCGACAGCAGACATGGGCCGCGCGCGGCGTTTACCATCACCCACGGCACCCCGCGATTGCGCGGGGGCGCTGGGGAGGCTCGATGCACACCGAGAACGCCGCGCCGGTACACGCGGCCGTCCACGCCGTCCCACCGGGCGCGGTGGCGTCCGTGGACGCACAGGTCCGCGGCCTGTGCGAGCGCTACGCGAAGCGGCTGCCGTTCCACGGCTGGCATCACGTGAGCTTCGTGCGCGCCAAGGCCGTTCAGTTCGCGGAGGCCAACGGCGCCGAGGTCAGCGTGGTGGAGACGGCCGCGCTGGTGCACGACGTCAACTACCTGGTGCGCCGCAACTCCCCCGCCGCCGCCGGCGCGCAGCTGCGCCTCGACGTGCTGGCCAGGGCGGGCGTGCGCGCGACGACGGCCCGCTGGATCGACGACATCGTGGTCGAGGCCGAGATGGCCAACCGCGGTCCGGACATCTCGGTCGAGGCGCAGGCCCTCTCGGACGCGGACACGTTGTTCAAGGCGCTGCCGGTGACCCCGGTGATGCTGTCGCACCGCTACCTGGCGGAGAACGGCATCTCCCTGCGCGAACTGGCCGACAAGATCGTCGGCGAGCAGCAGGTCGCGCACGAGGAGGGCTACTACTTCTACAACCCGGACGCGGCCGCCGCCTACTCCCGCTGGGCGGCGACGAACCTGTTGCTCTGGCAGCACATCCGCGAGTCGCTGGACGACCACGACGTGGCGGAGCTGCTCGACGCGGTGACCGCGCTGGGCATCATCGGCCTGCCGGGATCGGCCGCGTCGTAGCGGGGGTCGTAGCGCGGGTCAGAAGGGCCAGCCGATGACCGGCAGGCTCAGCGCCGAGTCCACGGCCAGGGCCACGAACACCAGCGTCAGGTAGGTGTTCGACATGTGGAAGAGCTTCATGGGCTTGCCCGGCTCGCCTCGCCGCACGGTCGCGTACAGGCGGTGCGCCACGATCAGGAACCAGGCGCCCGAGATGAGGGCGAACGCCGTGTACAGCCAGCCCGTCGCGGGGACAAGCAGCAGGGTCCAGACGACCATCACCCACGAGTAGGCGACGATCTGGCGCACCACGCGGTCGGCCGTCGTCACCACGGGGAGCATCGGGACGCCCGCCTTGGCGTAGTCGTCGCGGAACTTCATCGCCAGGGCCCAGAAGTGCGGCGGCGTCCAGAAGAAGATCACGCCGAACATGACCAGCGCCGGCCAGCCGACCGAGCCCGTCACCGCCGACCAGCCTATGACCACCGGCATGCAGCCCGCCGCGCCGCCCCACACGATGTTCTGCGACGTGCGGCGCTTCAACACCATCGTGTAGACGAGGACGTAGAAGAGGATCGCGCCGACCGCCATGGACGCGGCCAGCAGATTGGTCGTCGGCCAGAGCCACGCGAAGGACGCCACGCCGAGGAGCACGCCGAACACCAGGGCGTTGCGGGTGGGCACGCTGTGCCTGGGCAGCGGCCGGGACCTGGTGCGCTTCATCACCGCGTCGATGTCGGCGTCCGCGACGCAGTTCAGCGCGTTCGCCGAGCCCGCGGCCATGGTGCCGCCGAACAGCGTGGCGAAGACCAGCCACGGGGACGGGATGCCGCGCGCCGCGAGCATCATCGCCGGCACGGTCGTGACCAGCAGCAGCTCGATGATCCGGGGCTTGGTCAGCGCGACGTACGCCAGCAGCACGTCCTTGCGGCGGCGTCGCGTGCCGGCCTCGGCACGTTCGGACTCCGCGGCAGCGCTCACCGGCGGCATGAAGCTCCCCATGGTCAGTTCGGCACGTAGTCAACCAGCCGAGATCGTAGCCGCGCGACCGTGACCGGCCGTTCGCGGGTGCCTTCGTTAGTCTTGGCGCTCACGAGGTACTACGAGGTAAGACGCGCGCGTCGCACCTGCCGGGGAGCGCGACACGCGGGCCACTCAGAGGTTTACGAAGTCGAGTTAATGGGAGCCTTGGTCCGTGTCCATCAGCAGTGACGAACTCGCCCGCCTGACCACGCAGCGCACGCCCGACGACTGGACGGATCTGGACAAACGCGCCGTCGACACGATCCGGGTGCTCGCGGCCGACGCCGTGCAGGAGGCCGGCAACGGCCACCCCGGTACCGCGATGAGCCTGGCGCCGACCGCGTACGCCCTCTACCAGCGCGTCATGCGCCACGACCCGAACGACCCGGATTGGATCGGCCGCGACCGCTTCGTGCTCTCGGCGGGTCACTCCAGCCTGACGCTCTACCTGCAGCTCTTCCTGTCCGGCTACGGCCTGGAGATCGACGACATCGCCCACCTGCGCAAGTGGGGCTCGCTGACGCCGGGCCACCCGGAGCACGGCCACACGAAGGGCGTGGAGATCACCACCGGGCCGCTCGGCCAGGGCGTCGCCTCCGCGGTCGGCATGGCCATCGCGAACCGGCGCGAGCGCGGGCTGTTCGACCCGGACGCCGCGCCCGGCACGAGTGTTTTCGATCACTTCATCTACGTGATCGCCTCCGACGGCGACATCGAGGAGGGCGTCTCGTCCGAGGCCTCCTCGATCGCGGGGCGCCAGGAGCTCGGCAACCTCGTGGTGATCTACGACGACAACAAGATCTCCATCGAGGACGACACGAACATCGCGCTGTCCGAGGACACCGCCGCGCGCTACGAGGCCTACGGCTGGCACGTCCAGGTCGTGGAGAGCGGCGAGGACGTGACCGCGATCCTGGGTGCCATCGAGGCCGCGAAGGCCGAGACGAGCCGGCCGTCGTTCATCCTGCTGCGCACGGTCATCGGCTATCCGGCGCCGAACAAGATGAACACCGGCAAGGCGCACGGCGCCGCGCTGGGCGACGACGAGGTCGCCGAGGTCAAGCGGATCCTCGGCTTCGACCCCGGCGAGAAGTTCGCCGTCGAGCACGAGGTCCTGGTCCACACCCGGATGGTCGCCGAGCGCGGCAAGCAGGTCCGCGCCGAGTGGGAGGTCGCCTTCGACGCGTGGTCGCGGGCCAACCCGGAGCGCCGGGCGCTGCTGGACCGGGCGAGCGCCTACCGGCTGCCGGACGGCTGGACCGACGCGCTGCCGGTGTGGGAGCCCGACGAGAAGGGCGTGGCCACCCGCAAGGCGTCCGGCGAGGTGCTGAGCGCGCTCGCGGACGTGCTGCCCGAGCTTTGGGGCGGTTCCGCGGACCTGGCGGAGAGCAACAACACCACGATGAAGGGCGCGGACTCGTTCGGCCCGCACAAGGCGTCCACAAAGGAATGGAACGCCAACCCGTACGGGCGCACACTGCACTTCGGTGTGCGCGAGCACGCGATGGGCTCGATCCTCAACGGGATCGTGCTGCACGGCCCGACCCGCCCGTACGGCGCGACCTTCCTCGTGTTCAGCGACTACATGCGCCCGCCGGTGCGGCTGGCCGCGCTGCAGAAGCTGCCGGTCACCTATGTGTGGACGCACGACTCGATCGGCCTCGGCGAGGACGGCCCGACCCACCAGCCGATCGAGCACCTCGCCGCGCTGCGGGCGATCCCGGGCCTGGTGGTGCTCCGCCCGGGCGACGCGAACGAGACCGCGGCCGGCTGGCGCGCGGTCCTCGAGCAGCACGACCAGCCCGTCGGCATGGCGCTTACACGGCAGAACCTGCCGGTGCTCGAGGGCACCAAGGAGCTGGCCACCGAGGGCGTGCGCAAGGGCGGCTACGTGCTTGCCGACGCGTCGGACGGCGCGCCGCGGGTGGTGCTGATCGCCACCGGCTCGGAGCTGCAGATGGCCGTCGAGGCCAGGAAGATGCTCGAGGCCGACGGCGTTGCAACAAGGGTGGTGTCGATGCCGTCCGTGGAGTGGTTCGACGCGCAGGACGAGGCCTACCGCGACAGCGTGCTCCCGCCTTCGGTGCGGGCGCGGGTCGCCGTGGAGGCCGGGGTCGCGCAGCCGTGGCACCGGTTCACGGGCGACGCGGGCGAGGTCGTGTCGATCGAGCACTTCGGCGCGTCCGCCGACTACCAGACTCTGTTCCGCGAGTTCGGTTTCACGTCCGATGCGGTCGTGACCGCGGCTCGCAACTCGCTACGGAAATTGGAGGGACAGGCATGAGCGACCATCTCGCTGCTTTGTCCGAGGCCGGGGTGTCGATCTGGCTCGATGACGTCTCCCGGAAGCGCCTCAACACCGGCAACCTCGCCGAGCTCGTGCGCGACAAGCACGTGGTCGGCGTGACGAGCAACCCGACGATCTTCGCCAACGCGCTGTCGAACGCGTCGGACTACGACGAGCAGGTGCGCGAGCTCGCCGCCCGCGGCGCCTCGCTCGAGGCGGCGGTCAAGGAGATCACCACCACCGACATCCGCAACGCCTGCGACCTGTTCCGCGACGTGTGGCAGGCCACCGGCGGCGTGGACGGCCGGGTGTCCATCGAGGTCGACCCGCGGTCGGCACACGACGCCGACAAGACCGTCGCCGAGGCGCTCGACCTGTGGAAGACGGTGGACCGGCCCAACCTTCTGGTCAAGATCCCCGCGACCGCCGAGGGACTGCCGGCCATCACCCGCACGCTCGCCGAGGGTGTCAGCGTGAACGTCACGCTGATCTTCTCCGTCGAGCGCTACCGCGAGGTGATGGAGGCGTTCATCGCCGGCGTGGAGCAGGCGAAGGCCAACGGGCACGACATCTCGACGCTCACCTCGGTCGCCTCGTTCTTCGTGTCCCGTGTGGACACCGAGGTCGACAAGCGGCTGGACGCGATCGGCACGGACGAGGCGAAGGCCTTGCGCGGCAAGGCCGCCGTGGCCAACGCGCGCCTGGCCTACGTCGCGTTCCAGAACGTCTTCTCGACCGAGCGCTGGCGGGTGCTCGCCGCGGACGGCGCGAAGCCGCAGCGTCCACTGTGGGCGTCGACCGGCACGAAGAACGCGGACTACTCGGACACGCTCTACGTCGACCAGCTGGTCGTTTCCGACACGGTCAACACGATGCCGGAGAAGACGCTGCACGCGGTCGCCGACCACGGCAAGATCACGGGTGACACGGTGACCGGTCTGGCGGGCGACGCGCAGGGACACTTCGACGCGCTTTCCGCCGCCGGCATCGACGTCACCGACGTCTTCCTCACGCTCGAGAACGAGGGTGTGGAGAAGTTCGAGAAGTCCTGGGAAGAGCTCCTCGAGTCGGTCGACGGACAACTGAAGGCCGCAGCAGGGAGCTGAGCACACACATGACACAGCCGGACGAACGGCCCGCGGAGTCGGCCGGGACGGCGCAGGAGCGGTTGCTGGCCGAGGCCCGCCCGCTGGTGGAACAACTGATCGCGGACAAGGTCGCGTCCCGGCTCGCCGCGCAGGACGCCACGTTGTGGGGTCCCGACGCCGAGCCGGAGGCGTCGATCCGGCTGTCGTGGACGGCACTGCACGAGACGTCGGTGCCGGTGGTCCGCGAGGTCGAGGCACTGCACGCCGAGCTGCAGGCCGAAGGCCTGGACCGGATCGTGCTGGCGGGGATGGGCGGCTCGTCGCTCGCCCCCGAGGTCATCACGAACACCGCGGGCGTGCCGCTGGTCGTGCTGGACACCACCGACCCCGGGCAGGTCGCCGACGCGCTCGAGGGCGACCTGACCCGCACGGTGCTGGTGGTTTCGTCCAAGTCCGGGTCCACGGTGGAGACCGACAGCCACCGGCGGATCTTCGAGAAGGCGTTCGCGGACCTGGGTATCGACGCCGCGTCGCGCATCGTGGTGGTCACCGACCCGGACTCGCCGCTGGAGAAGGCCGCCACGGAGGCGGGCTATCGCAAGGTGTTCCGGGCCGATCCGCACGTGGGCGGGCGCTACTCGGCGCTGACCGCGTTCGGCCTGGTGCCCGCGGGGCTCGCCGGCGCCGACCTGCGCAAGCTGCTCGACGAGGCGCACGTGACCGCGACGAAGCTGGGCAGCGACGTCGAGGACAACCCGGCGCTGTTGCTGGCCGCCGCGCTCGGCGCCGCGCACACCGGCGGCGCGGAGAAGGTCGTGCTGGCCGACACCGGCTCGGGCATCAACGGGTTCGGCGAGTGGGCCGAGCAGCTGATCGCCGAGTCCACCGGCAAGAACGGCACGGGCATCCTGCCAGTGGTCGTCGAGAACCCGGAGAGCCCCGGGTTCGCCGATGCCCGCGAGGACGCGACGGCGGTGGCGATCGGCCCGCCGCCCGAGGGTGTCCTGCTGGCCACCGAGGGCACGCTCGGCGGGCTGATGTTGTTGTGGGAGACCGCGGTGGCGATCGCCGGCCGGCTGCTCGCGATCAACCCGTTCGACCAGCCGGACGTCGAGGCGGCGAAGAAGGCCGCCCGGTCGCTGCTGGACGCGCCGCCCGCGGACGCCGCTGCGCCGTCCTTCGTGGACGGTCCGGTCGAGGTGTACGCGCCGGAGGGTCTGCTGCCCGAGGGCACGACGACGCTGGCGGGCACGCTCGGCGCGTTCCTCGGCACGGTCCCGGACTTCGGCTACCTCGCGGTGCAGGCGTACCTGGACCGGATCGCCGACGCGTCGGCGATCGTGCTGCGGGCCGAGCTGGCCCGGCGCACGGGCGTGCAGACGACGTTCGGCTGGGGCCCGCGGTTCCTGCACTCCACCGGGCAGTATCACAAGGGCGGCCACCAGAACGGCGTGTTCCTGCAGCTGACCGGTGCGGTGACGGCGGACCTGCAGGTGCCCGGCCGCCCGTACACGCTCGGCGTGCTGCAGCAGGCCCAGGCGCTCGGCGACGGCCAGGTGCTGCGCGAACACGGCCGCCCGGTGCTGCGGCTGCACCTGACCGACCGTGCCGCGGGCCTGGCCCACCTGGTCAACGCGGTGCAGGAGCTCAACTCATGACCCGGAGCTACCAGAACCCGCTGCGCGACGAGCGGGACAAGCGGCTGCCGACCATCGCGGGGCCGTGCGGGCTGGTGATCTTCGGGGTCACCGGCGACCTGTCCCGCAAGAAGCTGATGCCCGCGATCTACGACCTGGCCAATCGCGGCCTGCTGCCGCCGGGCTTCTCGCTCGTCGGCTTCGCCCGGCGCGACTGGGCCGACGAGGACTTCAGCAAGATCGTGCACGACGCGGTCAAGGAGCACGCCCGCACGCCGTTCCGGCAGTCGGTCTGGGACCGGCTGGCCGAGGGCTGCCGGTTCGTGCAGGGCGCGTTCGACGACGACGTGGCGTTCGACAACCTCGTCCAGACGGTCTCCGACCTGGACCGCATCCGCGGCACGGCCGGCAACCACGCGTTCTACCTGTCGATCCCGCCCGCCGCGTTCCCGACGGTGATCCAGCAGCTGGCCCGCACCGGGCTGGCCGCGCCCGCGCCGGACCAGTGGCGCCGGGTGGTCATCGAGAAGCCGTTCGGCCACGACCTGGCGAGCGCCAAGCAGCTGAACAAGATCGTGAACGAGATCTTCCCCGAGGAGTCGGTGTTCCGCATCGACCACTACCTCGGCAAGGAGACCGTGCAGAACATCCTGGCGCTGCGGTTCGCGAACCAGCTGTTCGAGCCGATCTGGAACGGCAACTACGTCGACCACGTGCAGATCACGATGGCCGAGGACATCGGCCTCGGTGGCCGGGCCGGTTACTACGACGGCATCGGCGCGGCGCGCGACGTGATCCAGAACCACCTGCTGCAGCTGCTCGCGCTGACCGCCATGGAAGAGCCGGTCTCCTTCGCGCCCCGGGCGGTCCGCGCGGAGAAGGCGAAGGTGCTGGCGGCGACGACGGCGGTCGGCCCGTTCGCCGAGACGACCGCGCGCGGTCAGTACGCCGGTGGCTGGCAGGGCGGGCAGAAGGTGCCCGGCCTGCTGGAGGAGGGCGGCTTCGCGAAGGACTCGAAGACCGAGACCTTCGCGGCGATCGAGCTGGCGGTGGAGACCCGCCGCTGGGCCGGGGTGCCGTTCTACCTGCGCACCGGCAAGCGGCTGGGCAGGCGGGTCACCGAGATCGCGGTCGTGTTCAAGCGCGCGCCGCACCTGCCGTTCGACGCCACGTCCACAGAGGAGCTGGGCCAGAACGCGTTGGTGTTCCGGGTGCAGCCCGACGAGGGCGTCACCATGCGGTTCGGTTCGAAGGTGCCGGGGTCCAAGATGGAGGTCCGGGACGTCAACATGGACTTCAGCTACGGCCACTCGTTCACCGAGTCCTCCCCCGAGGCCTACGAGCGGCTGATCCTGGACATGCTGCTCGGCGAGCCGTCGCTGTTCCCGATGAACGACGAGGTCGAGCGGTCCTGGGAGATCCTCGACCCCGTACTGAAATCCTGGCGGACCTCCGGCAAGCCGGCGCCCTACGCGGCCGGCACGTGGGGACCCGACTCGGCAACGAAAATGCTCGCCCGCACCGGCCGGCACTGGAGGCGTCCGTGATCATCGACCTGCCCGCCACCACGACGTCGCAGGTGAACAGCAAGCTGGTGCACCTGCGCGAGCAGGGCGGCGCGAACACGATCGGCCGGGTGCTGACGCTCGTCATCGTCACCGACGACAGCGAGCGCACCGAGGAGGTCATCGACGCCGCCAACCACGCGAGCCGCGAGCACCCGTGCCGGGTGATCGTCGTGGCCCGCGGGCTGAAGAAGGCGTCGCCGCGGCTGGACGCGCAGATCCGGGTCGGCGGTGACGCGGGCGCCAGCGAGGTGGTCGTGCTGCGGCTGTACGGCCCGCTCGCCAACGAGGGCGCGTCGTGCGTGGTGCCGCTGCTGCTGCCGGACGCGCCGATCGTGGCGTGGTGGCCGTTCGAGGCGCCGGACGTCCCGGCGAAGGACTCGATCGGCAGCCTCGCCACCCGGCGGATCACCGACTCCGCGGCCTCGCGCAACCCGACCAAGGCACTCGAGGCACGTGCGAAGTCCTATGAGGACGGTGACACGGACCTGGCGTGGACCCGGCTCACGCTGTGGCGCGCGGTGCTGGCCTCGGCGCTGGACCTGCCCCCGCACGAGCGGATCTCCGCCGCGACGGTCAGCGGCGAGGGCGACTCGCCGTCGGCGGACCTGCTCGCCGCCTGGCTCTCGGCGCGGCTGCGGCTGCCGGTACGGCGGCTGAAGTCCCGCTACGGCGAGGGAATCGTGAAGGTGGAGCTGGAGCGCCGGTCGGGCGCGGTCGAGCTGCACCGGCCCGATGGCACGGTCGGCGAGCTGACCCAGCCGGGCCAGCCGCCGCGGCGGGTGGCGCTGCAGCGGCGACCGGTGCGCGACTGCCTCGCCGAGGAGCTGCGCCGCCTCGACGCGGACGAGATCTACGCGCTGTCGCTGCGTGCGCTCGGCAAGATCGACCGCCGGTCCCGCACGGCGACCGCGGCGAAGACCGCCCCCGCGAGCAAGACCGCGAAGGCACCGGCCAAGACCGACACGAAGTCCAAGACGACCCCGAAGGCGAAGGCCAAGGCCGGGACCACGTCATGACAACGCCGCAGATCGTCGCGTACGGCAGTCCTGAGCTGCTGGCCGCGGCGACCGCGGCGCGGCTGGTGACCCGGCTGGTCGACGCGCAGGCCGCGCGCGGCTCGGCGTCGGTCGTGCTGACCGGCGGGCGCACCGGCACCGCGGTGCTGGAGCAGCTGCGTGCCGCGCCGGCCCGCGACGCCGTCGACTGGTCCCGGGTGGACATCTACTGGGGTGACGAGCGGTTCCTGCCCGCCGGGGACCCGGAGCGCAACGAGACCCAGGCGCGGTCGGCGCTGCTGGACCACGTGCCGATCGACCCGGCCAGGGTGCACGCGATGGCCCCGTCCGACGCCGGGCTGACGCCCGAGGCGGCGGCCGACGCGTACGCGGACGTGCTGGCGCGGGCGGCCCGGCCGGAGGACCACGGCGCGGTGCCGAGCTTCGACGTGTGCCTGCTCGGCGTGGGCGAGGAGGGCCACACGGCGTCGATCTTCCCCGGCTCGCCCGCGGTGTACGAGACCGAGCGCACGGTGGTGGCGGTGCACGGCTGCCCGAAGCCGCCGCCGGTGCGGGTCAGCCTGACGCTGCCGGCCATCCGCCGCGCGTCGCAGGTCTGGCTCGTCACCACGGGCGAGGGAAAGGCCGCCGCGGTCGCGATGGCGCTGGGCGGCGCGGGCGAGGTGGCGCTGCCGGCCGCCGGGGCCCGTGGGCAGCGGCGCACCCTGTGGCTGCTCGACAAGGCGGCCGCCGCCAAGGCGCCGGGGATGGCCTCACTTCCCTGAGTTGATCTCCCCCTGGTTCGCGCGGTGATCCGGAACGGCACCGGCGGGGCCTGAGCGCGCCCGGCGGACCCCGAAATGCGCTCCGCCAAAAGAACCAGTCGAGTTCGTCGTTTCGGCCTCAACGCTCGTCCGAATGACGCAAACCGGTAACTGGTGATTTGCTCCAGCACAGTTATATGTAATGAAACGTCCCGAACCGACGATGCTTTTGTCTTCAATGGTGCGGAGCAAAACTCCGGAGGGAGGTCGACCATGTCGCAACGGCAACGCCACCACCCTGCCACAGCGGATCACCGCTCGCTCGGCGGGATGGAGCTGCCGCGACAACGCGCTGGCAACCGTGAGCCGCCCATGCGGACCGGCGCGCAGGGAGAGCCCGACACCCAGTCAGGAGGTAGCGTCCTGGTCGCTTCACTCACCCCGCCGATCGACGAGTTCCGTCTCATCCCCCGGCCGCAGCTGGTCACCCGGGCGATGCCGAGCTGGGTCATCGCGTCTCGCGCAAAGTTCCGCGCCAACCAGCGCGCCAAGAACATCGCCTCCGACGTCGTCGCCGTCGTCCTGGCCGTGCTCGACGTCTGGCTGGTGATCCCCGAGGACGCCCCGGGCTACTCGTTACCCCTCTCCGGTGCCGCGGTCGCCGCCATGGTCATGCGCCGGCACGTGCCGTTCCTCGCCGTGCTCGTCACGGTTCCCGGCTTCCTGACCGGCTGGTCGCAGCTCGCCGCGATGATCGCGCTCGGCACGCTCGCCAAGCGCCGTGGCTGGGGCTGGCAGCTGGTGGTCAGCTCCATCCTGGTGTTCTGCTGCTACTTCATCATCTGGCCGCTGAGCGACTTCGCGACCATGACGTGGCGCGAGCACGCGCTCGACGTCATCTGGGGCGTCATCGTGGCCGGCATGCCGGTGGCCATCGGCCTGCTGATGACCGCACGCCGGGAGCTGTCCGCGCGCATCACCGAGCTGGCCAACAGCCGGGAACGGGAGAAGGCCCTCTACGCGGAGACAGTGCGGGCCGCCGAGCGGACGAAGCTCGCACGCGAGATGCACGACGTCGTCTCCCACCAGGTCACGCTCATCGCCATGCAGGCGGGTGCGCTGCAGGTGGCGACCCGCGACGAGGGCGCCATCGAGACCGCGACCACGATCCGGCGGCTGTCCACCCGCACGCTCGAGGAGCTGCGCAGCCTGGTCGGCGTGCTGCGCTCGGGCGTCGGCGGCGAGGGCCAGCAGCCCGGCCTGGAGCGCCTGCCGGACCTGGTGAGCAACTTCCGTTGCGAGTCCGTCCCGGTGGCGCTGGACATGAAGGCCGAGCCGTCCCGGTTACCCCGGTCCGTCTCCCACGCGGTGTACCGCACGGTCCAGGAGGCGCTGACCAACGTGCGCAAGCACGCCGCGGGTGCGCGGGCCTCGGTGAAGGTGCTGGCCCAGCAGGACACGCTCGTCGTCGAGGTCCGCAACGAACGGGCCGGCGGGCGAGGGCCCGGCCTGCCGTCCGGCGGCCACGGCCTCATCGGCCTCCGGGAGCGAGCGGGGCTCCTCGGCGGCACGTTCCAGGCGGGCCCCACCTCCGAAGGCGGGTTCCGCGTCTCGGCCACCTATCCGCTGGCCGGCTGAAAGCCCGGGCCCCGGCAGCCGGTCCTCCCCCCTCACCGGCTGCCGGGGTCCGCTCCACAAGCGCAACGAGAAGGCCGCCGCACGAATCCGTGCGGCGGCCTTCTCGACGTCTCAGCGGGGCGCTCAGCCCTCGCGCTGCTTGCGCAGCTTCGCCAGCGCCTCGGCGAGGATGGCCTCACCGTCGGCGTCCGAGCGGCGCTCCTTCACGTACGCGAGGTGCGTCTTGTACGGCTCGTTGCGCGGGGCCTTCGGGGGCTCCTGCGCGTCCCGGCCGCCGGGAAGCCCGCAGCGCGGGCAATCCCACGACTCCGGCACCTCGGCGTCCAGCGAGAACGAAGGCTTCGACTCATGCCCGTTGGCGCACCAGTAGGAAACCCGGCGACGCGGTGCGGACTCGCCACGTTCCGACTCGCCCATGGGACCGGCGCCGACTCGAGTGCCTCGAATCGCACTACCACCAGCCATCGAACTTCACACCCCCAACAAGGTGTTCGCTGCGGAATAATGCCTGGTCAAGAGATGTGCGGAGGCCGCACGACACCGAATCGGAAAGCCTCAGGCGACCTTGATGAGGAGCCCGAGGCCGACGACACAGATCAGCCAGATCGCGCCGATGAACAGGGTCGCCCGGTCGAGGTTCTTCTCCGCGACGCTCGACCCGGCCAGGCTCGACTGCATGCCGCCACCGAACAGGGACGACAGACCGCCACCCCGGCCGCGGTGCAGCAGTACCAGCAGGATCAGCAGAACGCTCGTCACGATCAGCACAATCTGCAGGGCAAGAACCATGTCATCCTCGCTGTCGAACCGGTGGCCGCTTTCGCGGTGAAGTCACAGGTTACCTGGTGGCCGAAGATCGTCACGCACAGCCCCCGGCGGGTTCGAAAGAAATTGTTGCGCACCGGAACAAACTGGTCAATACTCAACGACCAGCTGGTCAACCCTTCGGGACAAGGGGAACTGCGCGGCCTTCACTGTCCATTATGGACAGCCGACAACGGTGCCGGAACGAAGGAGCAGTTCCATGATCAGGCGACGAACGTTTCTCGGGGGCCTGGCGGCGGCGGCCGCCGGTGTACCGCTCGCCGCGACCGGCTTCAGCGCCATGGCCGCGGGTACGCGTGCCGCGATGTCGCTGACCCTGGCCAACGAGTCCGGGCGCGGACCGGTCTGGACCTACGTGGTCGGCACGAACCTGGCCACCGGCCAGCAGTGCCGCCTGTCCGCCGACGGGCAGTTGCTCGCGGTGTCCGAGGCCGACAACGGGCCGGACGGCTACACCGACTACGCGATCCCCGTGGAGGGCGGCGGCACCACGCTCTCACTGCCGCAGGGCATCTCCGGCCGGGTCTACCTGGCCATCGGCGACAAGCTGAAGTTCCGGTGCAACCCGGGCAACGCGCTCGCCTACCCCGCGGGCTGGGTCAGCTCCGACCCGAACTACCCGGTGCTGCACGACTGCGCGGAGTTCACCTACGACGGCGCGGGCATGCACTGCAACACGACCATGGTCGACATGCTGTCCGTGCCGCTCGCGATCACGCTCAACGGCAGCCGCCAGCAGTCCACCGGGCGGCTGCGCGACGGCGGGCGCGCGGCGGTGTTCTCCGCGCTGTCCGGCCAGGCCGGGTTCGGCGGGCTGGTGCTCGGCGGCGACCTGCGGGTCGTCTCCCCCGGCCACGGCCTCGACGCGGGCCTGTTCGACGCGGGCTACCTCAACGGCTACATCGACGAGGTGTGGTCGCACTACGGGTCGAACACGATGACCGTCACCGCGGGCACGAACACGTTCATCGGTCAGGTCGCCGGCGGGCAGTTCGTGTTCTCCGGCGGCGTGCGGGCGTTCGGCAAGCCGAGCACCCGCGACGTCCTGTACTGCGACGGCGCGCTGGCCGCACCCAACGACGGCGTCACCGGGCCGGTCGCGGCCGCGCTCGGCGCCGGGTTCAACCGGGGCGTGCTGACCGACACGGGCGCGCAGCCCGTGGCCGACGCCGGCACGTACTACCGGCGCGGCGTCACCAACCACTACTCGCGCGTGATGCACGAGAACACCGTGGACGGCGACGCGTACGGCTTCGCCTTCGACGACGTGTGCGAGCACGCGTCCTACATCGAGGACGGCGCCCCCACGTCGATGACGGTGACGATCACGCCGTTCTGATCCTGCTGCCGCGGGTGGTCCGCTACGGCAGCGGACCTCCCGCGGCCAGGGCGCAGAGCTTGGTGAACTCCTCGGCGTCCAGGCTCGCGCCGCCGACGAGGGCGCCGTCGACGTCGTCCTGCTTCACCAGGTCGCCGATGTTGCCGGACTTCACCGAGCCGCCGTAGAGGATCCGCACCTCGTCGGCCACGTTCTGGCCGTACTTCTCCGCGAGCCGGGCCCGCAGCGCGGCGCAGACCTCCTGCGCGTCGGCCGGTGTGGCCACCCGGCCGGTGCCGATCGCCCACACCGGCTCGTAGGCCAGCACGACGTTGGGGACCTGCTCGGTCTTGAGCCCCTTGAGGCCCGCGATGAGCTGGGTCGTGGTGTGCTCCACGTGCTCGCCCGCCTCGCGGACGTCCAGTTGCTCGCCGACGCACATGATCGGCGAGATGCCGTGCTTGAGCGCCGCCTTGACCTTGCCGTTGACGACCTCGTCGGTCTCCGCGTGGTACTCGCGGCGCTCGGAGTGGCCGACCGTGACGTAGGTGCAGCCGAGCTTGGCGAGCATCACGCCCGACACGTCGCCGGTGTAGGCGCCCGAGTCCTTGGGCGAGAGGTCCTGCGCGCCGTAGCGCAGCAGCAGCTTGTCGCCGTCGACCAGCGTCTGCACGCTGCGGATGTCGGTGAACGGCGGCAGCACCGCCACCTCGACCTTGGCGAAGTACTTCTCCGGCAAGGAGAACGCGATCTTCTGCACCAGGGCGATGGCCTCGAGGTGGTTGAGGTTCATCTTCCAGTTACCGGCAATGAGTACCTGTCGACTCACGACTCCCCCTCGCAGGCTCGGTCGAGCCGCTCGCGGTCGCCCTGTATCGATGATTCGCTCGCAAGCTCGCTCATGTCTGCTCCAACACCTCGATGCCCGGCAACGGCTTGCCCTCCAGGAACTCCAGTGACGCGCCCCCGCCGGTGGAGATGTGCGAGAAGCCGTCCTCGGGCAGGCCCAGCGCGCGAACCGCGGCGGCCGAGTCGCCGCCACCGACCACGCTGTACGCCTTCGAGTCTACAATGGACTGTGCGAGTACCCGGGTGCCCTCGGCGAACGGGGCCAGCTCGAACACGCCCATCGGGCCGTTCCAGAACACCGTGGCCGCGCCGGCCAGCACGTCGCCGTACCGCTCGGCGGTGATCGGCCCGATGTCGAGGCCCTTCCAGCCCTCCCGCATCTGCGCGGCCAGCACGGTGTGGGTGTTCGCCTCCGCGGAGAAGTCGTCGGCGATCACCACGTCCTCCGGCACCAGGATCTTGGCGCCGTGCTCGGCGAGCAGCCGCTTGCACGTGTCGATCATGTCGGCCTCGAGCAGCGAGTCGCCGACGCCGAGGCCCTCCGCGGCCAGGAACGTGAAGCACATGCCGCCGCCGACGAGGAGCGCGTCCACGTGCGGCAGCAGCGACTCGATCACCGCGAGCTTGTCGGAGACCTTCGAGCCGCCGAGCGCCACGACGTAGGGCCGGTCCGGCGCGCCGGTCAGCCTGCGCAGCACCTCGAGCTCGGCGAGCACCAGCCCGCCCGCGTACCCGGGCAGCACCCGCGCCACGTCGAACACCGACGCCTGCTTGCGGTGCACCACACCGAACCCGTCGGACACGAACACCCCGGACTGCCCCGCCAGGGCAGCCAGCTCGCCGGCCAGCTCACCCCGCTCGGCGTCGTCCTTGCTGGTCTCGCGCGGGTCGAAGCGGACGTTCTCCAGCAGCGCCGCGTCCCCGTCCGCCAGGCCGTCCACTGTGGACTTAGCGGAGGGGCCGACCAGGTCGCCCGCCAGCGGCACGCTCGCGCCGAGCAGCTCGCCCAGCCGCGCCGCGACCGGTGCGAGCGAGTACTTCGGGTCGGGCGCGCCCTTGGGCCTGCCGAGGTGTGCGGTCACCACGACCCGCGCACCCGCCTCGGCGAGCCTGCGGATGGTCGGCACCGACGCGCGGATGCGGCCGTCGTCGGTGATGCGCTGGCCGTCAAGCGGGACGTTCAGGTCGGCGCGCACGAGCACGCGCCGACCCGAGACACCCTCGGCGAGCAGATCGTCGAGAGTCTTCACGATGCGTTTCCCCTAGAGCTTGCTGGCGACGAGGGCGGTCAGGTCGACGAGGCGGTTGGAGTAGCCCCACTCGTTGTCGTACCAGCCGTACACCTTGACCTGGTTGCCGATGACCTTGGTGATCGGCGCGTCGTAGATGCACGACGCCGGGTCGGTGACGATGTCGCTGGAGACGATCGGCTCCTCGCTGTAGCGCAGGACGCCCTTGAGCGGCCCGTCGGCGGCCGTACGGTAGGCGGCGTTGACCTCGTCGACCGTGACCTCGCGGGCGAGGTCGACCGTGAGGTCGGTGATCGAGCCGGTCGGCACCGGGACGCGCAGCGAGTAGCCGTCGAGCTTGCCGTTGAGCTCCGGCAGGACGAGACCGATGGCCTTGGCGGCGCCGGTGGAGGTCGGCACGACGTTCAGCGCGGCGGCGCGGGCGCGGCGCAGGTCCTTGTGCGGGCCGTCCTGCAGGTTCTGGTCCTGCGTGTAGGCGTGGATCGTGGTCATCAGGCCCTTCTCGATGGTGAAGGCATCGTGGAGGACCTTGGCCAGCGGGGCCAGGCAGTTGGTGGTGCAGGAGGCGTTGGAGATGATCGTCTGCGAGCCGTCGTAGAGCTGCTCGTTCGCGCCGATGACGACGGTCAGGTCCTCGCCCTTGGCCGGCGCGGAGATGATGACCTTCTTGGCGCCGCCTTCGTCGACGTGGCGGCGGGCGTCGTCGGCCTTGGTGAAGAAGCCCGTCGACTCGATGACGACGTCGACGCCGAGGTCCTTCCACGGCAGCTTGCCCGGGTCGCGCTCGGCCAGCGCCTTGATCGTCTTGCCGTCGACCTCGATGCCGTCGTCGGTGGCCTTCACCTCGTGGGGCAGGCGACCGAGGACGCTGTCGTACTTCAGCAGGTGGGCCATCGTGGCCACGTCGCCGAGGTCGTTGAAGGCCACGATCTCGATGTCGTGGTCACTCGCAGCCGCCGCGCGCCAGAAGTTGCGGCCGATACGACCGAAGCCGTTGACGCCTACTCGAACCGTCACCGTGCGTCTCCTCGTGCTCGTGTTGTTGGACCGCCCAGTCACCCTATCGCCCACCGCACCATGGCCGCGGATCGTGGGAGCGACCTAACTGTATCGAATCAGATGGATCATGCGCCCGGCAGGTGCATGCTCCCCTTCCTGCGGATACCCACCTTTCTCCGGATCACCGAAGGAATTTCCGACCGCGCGCGTATCTGGGCAGCGGCCCCCTGCTCTTGTTCAGGTGTAGGGGGGCGCTGAGAGACGGTGAGGCGGGGGATGGCTCACCGTCCCGGGGGATGCGGCACCCGATGAGGGAACCCGCCTGACTGCGTGGGGGTCAGTCAGGCGGGTTCGTCGTCCCATCCCGGTCTCACACTGTCCGGCCGCATCGTCCGGACCGCCGCTCGCGGGTGTTCCGCAGGGGGGTCACCCGCGCGCGGCCGGGGGTCGGGGCCCGGCGCCCCGGCCCCTTCCGGCCGCGCGACTCACACCTCTGCTTCGAGCATCTCCGGCGTGACCGCCGACTCCGTGTCCGGCATGCCCAGCTCCTTGGCCCGCTTGTCGGCCATCGCCAGCAGCCTGCGGATCCGGCCGGCCACCGCGTCCTTGGTCATCGGCGGGTCGGACAGCTGACCCAGCTCCTCCAGCGACGCCTGCCGGTTCGCCAGCCGCAGCTTGCCCGCGGCGCTGAGGTGGTCCGGCGCGGTGTCGCCCAGGATCTCCATCGCCCGCTGCACGCGCGCGGCCGCGGCCACCGCGGCCCGGGCCGAGCGGCGCAGGTTCGCGTCGTCGAAGTTGGCCAGCCGGTTGGCCGTGGCCCGCACCTCGCGGCGCATCCGGCGTTCCTCCCAGGCCAGCACGCTCGAATGCGCGCCGA
>Ga0164241_10001432_pt1 | contig 29449 bp, 25 predicted proteins | sample OricomyardsoilBY_FD_108780 | JGI IMG/M metagenome (GOLD analysis project Ga0164241, IMG submission 108780) | Backyard soil microbial communities from Emeryville, California, USA - Original compost - Back yard soil (BY) | ecosystem: Environmental > Terrestrial > Soil > Unclassified | place: USA... | reverse complement strand
GGCGGAACGCCGCCTCGTCATCGCGGCCATCGGGCCGTTGTGGTCATGGCACGAAGTCTGGCTCGTCGGTTTCGGCGGAACATTGATGCTGGCGTTTCCGAACATTCTTGCGTCGGCGTTCGCGGGATTTTACCTGGCGTTTTTTCTCCTGCTGTGGTCGCTGATTTTGCGCGGCGTTTCGCTTGAAATCGGCGGCCATATTAAAGAACCCATGTGGCGCACGGCGTGGAATTTTGTTTTTGTCGCGGCCAATCTGCTGCTCGCCATTCTCATCGGCGCGGCGCTCGGCAACGTCGTGCGCGGCGTGCCGCTGAATGCGGACGGCAAATTCGCCCTCGCGTTTTTCACCAACTTCAGCCCGTATGGCAACGTCGGGATTTTGGATTGGTTCACCGTTTCCGTCGCTATTTTTATGCTCGCAACCTTCGCCGCGCACGGCGCAAATGCTTTGGTTTTGAAAACCGAAGGCCCGGTGCATGACCGCAGTTTGCGGCTCGCGCGCCGGCTTTGGAAAATTGTTTTGCTGTTGCTCGCGATCATCACTTTTGAAACCTGGCGCGTGCGGCCGGAATTATTTTCCGGCATGAGTCCAAAACCGTTCGCGTGGCTTGGACTTGTTTGTGTCATCGTTGGCGCGATTGCAATTTTCACCGGCTTGCGCGGCAAAGGCGAATTGCGCGCCGTCATCGGTTCCAGCTTGTTCATTACCGGCCTGATGATCGCCGGAGCCGCGAGCGTTTTTCCCATCATGCTGCGCTCCACGCTTGCGCCGGAAAATTCCTTGTCCGCCTACCAAAACGCCGCCGCCGGACATGGACTCGTCATCGCGCTCGTCTGGTGGCCCATCGCATTTATTCTGGCCGTCGGCTACGCGCTGTTCATCTATCGTTATTACCTCGGCAAAGTGAAAGCGTCCGAAGACAATCAAAATCCGTATTAAGCCGGCCCGTCATTTCCGCGCGTTATTCAGCGGGAAATGATGCGTATTTTCGCAACAGGATTTATTCGCCAAGATTCCGGCGGAGCAAGGCATTCAATCTTAATGGTGAAAGCACGGTCACGGTTTTGCCTTTCACAGCAAGGAGTTTTTGCCGCCGGAACTTGGCCAATGTCCGCGAAAAGGTTTCGCTGATCGTGCCCAATTCCGCCGCCAGCACGCGCTTGGTCATCGTCAATTCGATTTTCACCGGCGCTTCACCTGGCGGATTGGGACAATGTTTCATCAGCCAGTTCGCCAGCCGCGTCTCGACATTTTGCAAAGTCAAATCTTCAAGCTGTCCGACCAGCACGCGCAGATGGCCGCTCATCGAACCGAGCATCCGCAGCGCGAGTTCCGGCTGGCGTTTCAGCAATTCCAGAATGCCGTCCTTCTGCACGAGCAAAACCTGCGTCGGTTCCAGCGCGCGCGCGTCGGCGGGATAACCCGTGGGCGACGCCAGCGCCGCTTCCGCGAACGATTCGCCCGCGCGAAAAATGTGAATCACCTGCTCCTTGCCGGCGGCGTTGACGCGATGAATGTTCATCGCCCCGCGCTGGATCACATAAAATCCGCGCGCCGGATCGCCTGCATGAAAAAGATAATCGCCCTTGTCCAATGGCTTGGCGACCGTGACGGCGGCGATTTTTTCCAGATCTGCCGCCGGCAATCCCGCGAAAAAACGGCAGTTCCGCAACGTGTTGATGGTGGCGGCGCGTTTGAAATCGGCGGGCACAATGCTCATGCCGCAATTTCAATCCACTTCGCATCGAAAGTAAATCATTCATCGCGCGCCCAGTTTTCAATTCGCGTCAGCCGCGCTTGACCGCGACGAGCGCGATGGCTTGCAAATGATTCCGATACTTGCGAAAAATTTTTCGCATGGCGAAAACACGCCGCCGCGCTTCCGGTGTTCGCGCGACGTTGAAAATAAAACGCAATGCGCGCCAAAAACCTTCGTCGGAAATCAACCGGCGCGGTTCGAGCAAACGCATCGGCGCGACGGTTTGGGATTGCACGTGAAAACCTCCGGCTTCCAGCGATGCGCGCCATTCGCGCGCGGTCAATGGTCGCGCGCCGACGTGGATGCTGTGCGAGAGCGCGCCGCTGATTTCGCTTTTCACCGCGTCGGGCAATTCGTCCGGCGCAAGGCTTAATTCGTGGATGCCGTAACGTCCGCCGGGTTTCAACAAGCGAAACGCTTCGGTAACAATTTTCCGTTTTTGTTCCGCTCCTTGCATCGTCAACATCGCCTCGCCATAAACGACCGAGCCGGATGCGTCTGGCAAACCGGTTTGTTCGGCGGTGGCGATCAGACAACGCTGTTGCGGGGCGCGCAAAAATTTTCGCACGTTGCCGGCGGCGGTTTCATCGCGCTCGATCGCGGTGTAATTCGCCGGATTTCGTTGCAACGTCATTCGCGCCGTGACACCCAGGCCCGGCGCAAATTCGATGACCGAATCGCGCGGCTGAATTTTCAACCCGTCCAGCAAAGCGCGCGTGAGTTCGAGGCCGCCTGGCCGGAGCACGCGCTTGCCCATTTTAGCGAGCAGCCAGTGGCCGGGCATTTTGGCGTCGGCGGATGGCATTTTGTTTTCAGAAATTGGCGGACACATGGCGCTATTCATTTTTTTGAGGGTCGTGGTTTGAATCAGCAAGGTTTATCGCTTTTGTCGGGTGAAGTTTCCGCTCGCTCAAAAGTTTTAGTGAGCGTGAGCAGCATGGAAAACGGCTGCTTGGCTTTGACGGCGTGGCGCAAATTTGGCGGCATATACAACAGCGTTCCGGCCTTGAGCGTCTGCCATTTTCCGTCGAGGCAGAATTCGCATTCGCCGGAAAGAATCTGGATCAGCGCCTGTTGCGCGGACGTGTGCTCGGTCAATTCCTGGCCTTCGGAAAATCCAAACAGCACGGTGCGCGAGGCGGGCGTATGCACCAGTGTGCGGCTGACAATGCCATTGGGCGCGAACTGTGTTTCGGCCGCGAGCGTCAGAATTTTCGTCGCGCCAGCTTCGTTGGATGATTTTTCATTCACGCAAACAATTTGGCGCAACTGTGAACGGCGCGCTTTGACTTAGGTCAAGGAATTTGCACGCGCGCTGGTTTAAGCTTTGGTCGTGAGAAAAACAAACAACGATGAGGAGAAAAATTATGCAAATCAATCCTGACCTTCTGGCGGCGCAACCTTTTCTCAAGGGGTTGTCCACGTCCCAACTCGAATTGCTGGCCGGCGATGCCATGCCGATGGAATTCAGACCCGACGAACTTATTTTCAAGGAAGGCGGTCCGGCCAACCGTTTTTACATTATTTTGAGCGGTGAGGTGGCGCTGGAATCGCCCTGTCCGAAATGCGACGATGAACACGGCACGGTGCAAATTGAAACCATCGGCGCGGACGATGTGCTCGGCTGGTCCTGGCTTTTTCCGCCATATTATTCACACTTCAATGCGCGGGCGGTGTCGCCGGTCAAAACCATCTTTTTTTACGGCACGCGTTTGCGGGAACAATGCGAAAACGACCATGAACTCGGCTACGAATTGATGAAACGGGTCGCGGCGGTTTTCATCGAACGATTGCAAGCCACGCGCCAGCGGTTGTCCGAACAGGGCCAAATTTTGCCGCTGGCGATTTGAACCGATGAAATGAATCAATAATGCGCGGCTGATGTTTTGACACGCCGCCCGTTTTTTACTAACACAAGCTCGTTCCTGAAAGCATCTCAAAAACCTTATGAATCAAACCTCGGACAAAACCATGTTGGTCTCCAAAGGCTGGATCCAAGCGGTCGCACTAGTCATGCTCTTCGGCTTTTTTGTAATGGGTTTGCTCGCCTATTACACCTACACCGATCAGCCGCCGATTCCGGCCAAAGTCGTGGATGCGAACGGCGCCGTGCTTTACAGCGGCGCGGATGTCACCGCCGGCCAGCAGATTTTTCTAAAGAACGGGCTGATGGAATACGGCTCCGTGTTTGGCCACGGCGCGTGGCTGGGGCCGGATTTCACGGCGGATTATCTGCATCGCGCGGCGGAAATGGCGGTTGATTCCTATGGCGGCGGCGCCTCGGATGCGGCGCATGAACAGACCATCGCCGATTTCAAGACGAACCGCTACGACGCCGTGACCGGCGGGTTGACGTTCAGCGCGGCGCAGGCGGACGCCTTTCACAAGCTGGTCGCCCATTACGCGGAATTTTTCGGTTCGCCGACGACGAAGTTCGGGCTGCGGCCCAACGCCATCACCGACCCGGAACAAATCCGGCAGCTCACGGCGTTCTTCAGTTGGTCGGCCTGGGCCGGTTCCACGTTGCGGCCGGGCAAAAATTATTCCTACACGAACAACTGGCCGCCCGAATCGCTCGTGGATAATCACGCCACGGCGGAAGCCTTGGTTTGGAGCGTGTTGTCGCTGATCATGCTGCTCGGCGGCATCGGGTTGATGATGGGAGCGTTTGGCCGCTGGCGGTTTCTCGGCTGGCACGCGCCCGAGGAACGGCGCATTTCATTTCGGCCGCCGGATGAAGTGCTGCTTACGCCGGCGCAGCGCGCGTGCGCGGGTTTCTTCTTCGTCATGGCGCTGCTGTTCGTCATGCAAACGCTGCTGGGCGGCGCGGCGGAACATTACCGGGCGGAGCTTTCCGATTTTTTCGGCTTCGACCTCGCGCGCATTCTGCCGTTCAACATCGCCCGCACCTGGCATCTGCAACTGGCGATTTTCTGGGTGGCCACGTCGTATCTCGCCGCCGGCATTTTTCTCGTGCCGATGATCACGGGCCGCGAACCGCGCGGCCAGGCCGGCCTGACCTGCGCGCTGCTGGGCGCGCTGGCGGTGGTGGTCTTGGGCAGCATGGCGGGCGAATACGCGGGCATCTTCGGCTGGATTCAACGCGGCTGGTCCTGGTTCGGCAACCAGGGTTTCACGTTTCTTGATCTCGGCCGGTTCTGGCAAATTTTGCTGACAATCGGCCTGTTCTTCTGGGTGGTGATTCTTTTTCGCGGTTTGCGGAACCGGCTGCGCACCGAACACGCCGGCAACATGCCGTGGCTGTTTTTCTTTGCCGCGCTGTCCATTCCCGCGTTCTACGCGGTCGGGCTGCTGGTGCGGACGAATGATAATTTCACCACGACGGATTTCTGGCGGTTCTGGGTCGTGCATTTGTGGGTGGAGGATTTTCTGGAACTGTTCACGACGGTCATGGTCGCCTACATTTTTGTGCTGCTCGGCGTCGTCCATCAACGCGTCGCGCTGCGGCTGATTTATCTGGACGTGGTTTTGTATTCGGTGGGCGGCGTCATCGGCACCATGCACCATCTGTATTTCTCCGGCGAACCGGCCTTGCACATGGCGATGGGCGCATTTTTCTCGGCGGCGGAGGTGATCCCGCTCACGTTCCTCACGGTCGAGGCATGGAGCTTCCTCCAGCTTGGCGCGCAGCAAAGCGAACAGACGCGCGCGCCGTTCCCGCATTTCTGGGCGGTGATGTTTCTGGCGTCGGTCGGCTTCTGGAATTTTCTCGGCGCGGGCATCTTCGGCTTCCTCATCAACCTGCCGATTGTTTCCTATTACGAAATCGGCACCGCGCTCACGGCCAACCATTCCCACGCGGCGATGATGGGCGTTTATGGCATGTTGGCGGTCGGCCTCGCGCTCTTTTGCCTGCGCTACATGATCCCGGAAAAATTGTGGAGCGACCGCCTGGCGAAAATCAGTTTCTGGTCGCTGAACCTCGGCCTGGCGTGGATGGTTTTTGCCACGCTGTTTCCGCTGGGGATCATCCAGCTCTACCATTCAGTGAGCGTGAGTTATTTTGACGCCCGTTCGTTGAAGTTCATTTCCGGCCACGCCAATTCCGTGCTGGAATGGCTGCGGCTGCCCGGCGACGCGGTGTTTATCGTGGGCGGCACGCTGCCGGTGCTTTACCTGTGCTGGCTGGGCGTGCGTCACCTGAAAAAACAGCCGCCGCGCGAAACCCCGGACGGCGTGCTGTTCGCGGAAATCCAGGAGAATAAAAAATTCGGCGGCGAATGATTCACGGCGTCCACATCGAAGTTTTGCTGGCGGGCGGCTACGCGCTGCTGCTCGTCGGCGCGGCGTTGATCCTGGAATTCATCGCGCGCCATTCGCATCATCGCTCGGAACATTTCCGCAATTCTGGTTTTATCTACAAAAAACAGATGGACGTGTGGCAATGCCCGGCCGGCGTTCACCTGACGCGCGAACAAACTGATTTTCAGCGCAAGATCGCCTATTACCGCGCCCCGGCGCACAAGTGCAACGGCTGCCACGTCAAGGGCGACTGCACTGATTCCCATCACGGCCGCGTTTTGGAAAGCCGGCTGGACGCGTGGCTGCAATCGGAATTGAGCCGGTTTCATCGCGGCATTTCGCTCGTGCTGGTGCTGTTGGCCGGGCTGATCCTGGCCGTGGAAATGTTCATTCACCAGGACGCGCGCGACTGGCTGGTGTTGCTCGGCCTGCTGCTGCCCATCGGCTTCGCCGGTTCGCGGTATTGGATTTTCTTTTCGGAGCGGACGCGGAAAAGTTGACTTCATGCCGCCCGTTCATCTTATGGCTCAGGGCGTTTTTTTGGAAAATTTTATCCCATGCTGGATCGGCTAAAATACCAAATCAAAAATGCTTGCTCATCCGTCCTGTTAAGCGCACCTTAAACCTACAATCTAACCGCAATATTTTATGGGACGCATCTATAACAACATCGTCGAGACCGTCGGCCGCACGCCGTTGGTCAAACTAAACAAAGTCACCGCTGGCGTGGACGCCACCGTCCTGCTCAAATGCGAATTTTTTAATCCGCTCGGCAGCGTCAAGGACCGCATCGGCATGTCCATGATCGAGGACGCGGAGAAGCGCGGCCTGATCAAAAAGGACACCGTCATCATCGAGGCGACCAGCGGCAACACCGGCATCGCGCTGGCGTTTGTCGCGGCGGCCAAAGGTTACAAATTGATTCTCACCATGCCCGAAACCGCGTCGCTGGAACGCCGCACGCTGCTGGCGATGCTCGGCGCGAAACTGGTTTTGACGCCCGGCGCCGAAGGCATGAAAGGCGCAATCGCGCGCGCCGAGCAGATCGCGAAAGAAACGCCGCACGCCTGGACCGCGCAGCAGTTTGAAAATCCGGCCAACGTCGCCATCCATGCCCAAACCACGGCGGAAGAACTTTGGCAAGACACGGACGGAAAAATCGACATCCTGGTCGCCGGCGTCGGCACCGGCGGGACGATCACCGGCTGCGTGGAAGTCATCCAACCGCGCAAGCCGTCGTTTCAGGCCATCGCGGTGGAACCGAAAGATTCGCCGGTCATTTCTCAAACGCTCGCCGGCCAGCCGTTGAAGCCCGGCCCGCACAAGATTCAGGGATTGGGCGGAGGGTTCATTCCGAAAAATTTGCATTTGAAGAACGCGGCGGGGCATTCGCAAATCGCCGACTGTGTGGAAGTCACCAACGACGATTCTTTTGACATGGCCCGCCGGATTGCGAAAGAAGAGGGGATTCTGGTCGGCATTTCCACCGGGGCCAATGTTTGGGCGGCGATCCAAGTCGCCAAACGCCCGGAAAACAAGGGCAAAACCATCGTCGCCATCGCGCCTTCCACGGGCGAACGCTACTTGAGCACGCCGCTGGCCGCCGAGGCCCGCGCGGAAGTGGGCGGCTGATTGACGGATAAACTTTCAAAGGCGCGCAAATTTTCCGTGGATTTGTGCGCCTTTTCGTTTTGATTGCTTGAAAATAATCATTGCATTGTGCGGGCATAGGGCGTAATTAAACAGCCGTCGAAGGTTCCAGCCGCCGGTGGTTTTAACCGGGGCAATTTTCCCAAGCTCACTTTTCCAGCAATTTTCAGGAAGGGTTTCAGCCTTCGGCCGCACGACAAATACTTTATATGAGCGACACACAGGCAAACGGCGAAAAGGCCGTTAATCCCAACTACGGCTGCGGCTTTCTCGAAATCTCCGAAAAAGGTTTCGGATTTCTCCGCACCGCGCAGAACCATTTTCATCCCAAGCCGACGGATATTTTCGTCACGCCCGACACCATCCGCCGCAGCTTCCTGCGCGAGGGCAGCTTCATCGAAGGCCCCACGCAACCGCCGCATCGCGGCACCAGCCCGCAACTCAAGGCGGTGGACAAGGTCAACGAAATGCCGTTTCAGGAATACACCAAGGCGGTGCGCTTTGAAAATCTGACCTCGATTGATCCGATTGAAAAATTCAACCTGGAAACCACGCCGGACATTCTGGAGACGCGCGTGATTGACCTCGTCACGCCCATCGGCAAGGGCACGCGCGGCATCATCGTCGCGCCGCCGCGCACGGGCAAGACCACCATCCTCAAGCAGATTTGCAACGCTATCACAACGAATCACCCGGAAGTGCATTGCATGGTGCTGCTCATTGACGAGCGGCCCGAGGAAGTCACGGATTTCCAGCGTTCGGTGAAGGCCGAGGTCGTTGCCTCCTCGAACGACATGGAAATTGACACGCACGTCCGCCTCTCACGTTTCATGATCGAGCGCTGCCGCCGCATCGTGGAATCGGGCAAGGACGTTTTTGTTTTGATGGATTCGCTCACGCGCATCGCCCGCGCCTACAACAGCGCGCACGGCGGTTCCGGCCGCACGATGACCGGCGGCGTGGACGCCCGCGCACTGGAAATCCCGCGCAAGATGTTCGCCTCCGCGCGCAAGATCGAGAACGGCGGTTCGCTGACCATCATCGCCACCGCGTTGATTGACACCGGTTCGCGCATGGATGAATTGATTTTTCAGGAGTTCAAAGGCACGGGCAACATGGAGCTGATTTTGGATCGCAAACTTTCTGACCGCCGCCTGTATCCGGCGATTGACATCCCGAAATCCGGCACGCGCAAGGAGGAAAAACTGTTCGCGTCGAAAAACCTTGAAGCCATCCGCAAGCTGCGCCGCACGATGGTGGATTTGAATCCCATCGAAGCGATGGAGACGCTCACCGCCGCGCTCAAGAAACACAGGACGAACGAGGAGCTGCTCGCGAAGCTGGAAAAAGGCGCGTGATCCCCATCGGTTGACAGCTTGGAGTTTCACTGGCATTTTCAGGCTATGACCGTTTTATCCACATCTGAAGCAGGTGCAAAGCTGCAAGCAGTTTTGGACGATGCGTCTTCTTCTCATGAGCCGGTTCAAATCGTCGGCAAAAATGGCAATGCCGTTTTGATTGCCGAGGAAGACTGGCGCTCTATTCAAGAAACCCTGTTTTTATTGGGCTTTCCCGGAATGCGCGAGTCCATTCGCGAGGGTTTGGCCACCCCGCTTGGAGATTGTTTCAAGTTTTCTCCTTGATACTTGGTGGGACATATTGTGTCTTGACTATTGGACATTTCGTGTCTAACATGTTCGCGTGAACGAGGATGCTTCAGAAGATAAATGGGAAATCTGGCTTACGCGCCAGGCTCAAAAAGATTTTGAACGCTTGTCATCCGCCGGTTTGGAAGCCAAGGCGCGAACGATATTAAAGTTGCTTAAGGCAAATCCATTTCAAAATCCTCCTCCATACGAAAAATTGATCGGCGATCTGGCGGGGGCTTATTCGCGGCGTCTGAATATTCAACACAGAATAGTTTATTCAGTGGTCAAGGAGTCAAAAGCTGTAAAGGTCATCCGTATGTGGACTCATTACGAATGAAAACAGGAGAATTCCAATATAACATTAGCTCGCGTCCACCCTTGGAACGCATGTTAAAAATCCATCAATTATTGGAAGCCAAAAAGTTTCCCAATGCCACCACGCTTGCCAGTGAACTTGAAGTTACCACCAAGACGATTCATCGTGATATTGAGTTTATGCGTGACCGACTGAATTTGCCGGTTGAGTTTAATCGTGTTCGCAATGGTTTCTATTACAGCAGCGAAATCAGCGCTTTCCCGACGATGCAAATCACCGAAGGCGAACTTGTTGCTCTCATTGTAGCTGAAAAAGCCTTGCAACAATATCGTGGCACAAGCTTTGAAAAACCATTGTTATCTGCCATAAAAAAGATGGAGCAGGCACTCCCTGACAATATTTCCTTGAATTTTGCCGATGTGGAAAATTCAATCTCCTTCAGCACACGCGCCGAGCCGATTCTGGATTTGAAAATTTTTGATGTGCTGGCGAAGGCCGTTTCGCAGCGGCTGCAGCTTGAATTGAACTATCGCAAACCCGGCCAGAAAGCCGAGGCGCGCACTGTTGATCCGTATCATCTTGCGAACATCAACGGCGAATGGTTTCTCTTCGCCTACGACCATGCGCGGAAAGACATTCGCACGTTCGCGCCAGCGCGAGTTCAATCTGCAAAAACCACGGGAAAAAATTTCGAGCGCACGCAGAAATTTTCCTTGGAAAAACGCCTGCGCGACAGTTTTGGCGTCCATGCCGGCGAAGGGAAATTTGAAGTCGTCATCCGCTTCGCGCCGCGCGCCGCCGACTACATCCGCGAAAAGAAATGGCATGAATCGCAGCAGCTTCGCGACTTGAAGGACGGCGGCGCGGAATTGAAGATGAACCTTTCCAGCCTGGCCGAAGTCGAGCGCTGGGTCTTGAGCTGGGGCGGTGACGCGACGGTGATAACGCCGCGCGAATTGGCGGAATCCGTCCGCGCCGCCGCGCGCAAGCTGCTCGCGTAATTTGCGCCCGGCGCGGACTTCGTGTTTCTTGCCTGTAAACCGATTGAAGTTCAGACGGCCGCGTTCGTTGTTTAACGTCGCAAAATCAATCCAGAAATAATCCCATGAAAATACGGATAATAAAATCAAACGGCTCGCCGGCCCGCCGCGATCAGGACGGCGGCGGCGGTGCGGTTTTCCGCGCCCAGCTTGGTGAGGATGTTTTCCACATGTTTCTCCACGGTGCGCTGGTTTGAATCCAGAATGATGGCGATTTCCAAGTTGGTCTTGCCCGACGCCAGCCAGCGGGCGATCTCCCTTTCGCGCGGAGTCAGGCTGTCATCCGCCGGCGGCCGGGCGGCTCCGTTGGACTCGCGGTCCATCAGTTCGACGTTGCGCCGGGCCAGGTCAATGTGCGGACGGAGCAGATCCAAGATCAGCCGGTCCCGCTCCGTGAAATCTTTCCGCTGGCTGCACAAGGCGATGGCTCCGATGTGGCGCGGCCCGATGATGGCCGGAATGGTGATTTTCCGCGCGACGCCGATGGGGCCGTAGAACCGTTCATAAAGCTCGGTTTCCTGGAGCTGATGCCGCGTGGTGTAAAAATCTGAAAGCTTCAGGGCGGTGGTTTCACCGGTTTCCGCAAAATGCCGGGCAATGGGATGTTCCGACAAGGCTCCTTCAATGTAATGCGCCAACTCGGGTTTGATCTGCTGGGCGGGATCAACCACGCTGACCACCTTTACGCTCGTCGCCGAGGCATGTTCAAACTCCATCAGGTAAAATAAATCCGCCGGGATCAGGCTCAACAGAATGGCCGGCAGCGCCTGTTTGAAAGTGGTGGCGGCCCGGCATTCATGCAGCGAAAGAATGGCCTGTTGCAGCCGGTCGAAATCTTTTGGTAATAATCGCATGTGCTCTTTGTATCGGCGCAACTACGTAGTTTTACGTATTCACAAAAGCAATTTGCGCGTAATACTTTGAACATGACGAATTTTGCCCGGGATGCAACTTAAAATGTCCGGCGGGAAATGTTCCGCAAATTCAAGTCGTGTTTAACCTGTTAAAACTTCAAAAATTTATGAATGAAAAAGCACATCCGGCTTCAATGCGCCTGCTTTTCGGACCCGCCTTTGGTTGCGCGTTATTTACGCCATTCACCCTCCTGATGAATTTTTTAATCATCATCTTCCTGGCTGGTCTCAAGAAAAACAAGCCGCCCGGAATACTGCGGTTTCTCTGCCTGCTTACGGTCGTGTTTAGTGGGTTCAAGGCCGATGCCATTGAGCCGGAGCCAGACTGGACCTGGGCGTTTTCCGCCAACACCACCAATTATTCCGCCTGTGGAAATCATGGCATGGCGGTGGATGGTAAGGGGAATGTATGGTTGGCTGGCGACTTTAGTGGTGACCTCAAATTTCCTGGCGGCGGCGGGATTTCCACCTCGTCGCAAGCCACGCTGTTGTTGCATCTGGCGAGCGGTGGCGATTTTGTCAATGCCAAGGCTGTTTACGGTCAAATGGGCCAGGCCATCGCGCTGAATTCCGCCGGCCAACCGGTCATCGCCGGCGCGACCGGCTCCAGCCCGGGATTTTTCGTGGCTCAATATGACAAGCAGGAAAACCTGCTATGGGTGCAAGCTACGGCGACCGGCAGCATAGTGGATCCCGAAGCTTTGGCGGTGGATGCCAACGGAGATGTTTTTGTGGCTGGCCAATGCCAGGCGATTTATTCTCATAATACTTGCAGCATTGGAACCAATCAATTTGACGCGACCCACGCCGGTGACAAACGCACTCCGTTTGTGGCAAAACTTTCCGGCGCCAACGGCGATGTCCTTTGGGCGGTTAGTTTGCCCGTCACCACCGACCATTCCATCGCTGGAGTTTACCACGGTAATGGCATCAGCGTTGATGACGCGGGCCATATTTATGTCACAGGCAGCTTCCACAGCTATGTGAATCCGTTGCCGTTATGGCCATTCGGCTCGACAATCCTAAATGCCTACAACGAGCAGTTATTTCTGGCCAAATTTGACAGCGCGGGCCATCTACTAAACATTGTTCAAACCTTTAATGGAAGTGATTTGGCTTGTTCCGCCGCAGGGGAAGATGTGGCGGCGGATTCACAGGGGCATGTTTATGTGACGGGACAAATGTCGGGCAGTGGCGCGCAATTTTTTTCCGAGGGAAATCCAGTGCCCAACTTCGGCGGAGTGAATACCTTTCTTGTCCAATACAACGATAATCTAACAGTGCGATGGACCGTTGGCGCGCGTTGTTCCGGCAGTGATGCCATTCCTTATTCAGTCAAGGTTGATCCTCTTGGCAATGCGTTCGTTTTCGGCACCTTTGACTTGTTTCCTTGGGAAAATGGAAGTTCCTTGACCTTTGATACAATTCCGACCTACACCGAAAGCGTTGGCGATTATCACTATGTTGGCAATACCAACATACTGTCCTCGGCAACGAACACTCTGCAGGGCTTCATCGCCAAATATGATGCGAAGGGTCACTTCCATTGGGCAAAACAAATCTCCGGCGACACCTCCGGCAACCTTGCCGGCATCGCCTGTGCGATTGGCGCGGTTGATCCGGCGGCCAATGTCTATGTCGGCGGCAGCGGTTACGGCACCAATCAATTTGGTGACATTTACGCAGGCTCCACCAATGATACTTTGGCGGCTTACGTTGCCAAACTGGCCACCACGTCACCGCCCATCAAGGTTGCCGCTGATCCCGATTCCGGAATCCAGGTTTATTGGTCAAAACTGGCGGATGGATTTTATCTTCAAACTTCAAGCAACCTTCAGGATTGGGCGGATGATTCCCAACCAATGGAACAGGACGACTATAACAACTTCGTGAACCTTCCGGTTACCACGACTGGAAACACTGTCAACCTGTATCGTCTAGTTCATAAACCCTAAACCTCCATGCAAAACAAACCCATGAAAACCAAAATCCAAAACCTGCTCCTGACGCTGGCCACCAACGGAAATCTGGCGGTGACGGGCACGGTCACGGCCAACGGCGTGCTGCTGACGAGCGACCGCAACGCGAAGGAGAATTTTGAAACGGTGAATCCGCAAACGGTGCTGGCGAAAGTGGCCGCATTGCCGGTGAGCGAATGGAATTACAAAACGGACGCGGCGGGGCAAAAACATCTCGGCCCGATGGCGCAGGATTTCCACGCGGCATTTGGTTTGGATGGCAGCGATGACAAACACATCTCCATGATAGACGAAGGCGGCGTGGCGCTGGCGGCCATCCAGGGATTGAATGAGAAATTGAATGAGAAGGACGCGGAGATCACGGACTTGCAGCAACGCCTTGACCGGCTGGAAAAAATGGTTTCTGATTCGACGGAGAAACATTGAATGCAGGCCGGAGACGACGCAAGGAGCCTCCGGCTTAAACTCAAAATGAAAACGATTATGAAAACAATATTGGAGCCTTGTCACCCCGGCCTTGGCAACGGCCGGACGCGGAGCGTTTTGGAGTGCGGTGGCCTTCCACCGCTTTTCTCTGCCGCGTCAGGATTGCATCGTGCACAAAGCGCCAGAGGGCTGGCGCACTCTAAAACCGGGCGGAACCTGGCGGCGTTGCTGTTTTGTTTCATCCTTCTGTCTTCAGCATTCATCCTTCGGGCAGCCGGGCAAACCTACTCCATTGACTGGCACAAGATCGCCGGGGGCGGCGGCACGAGCACGGGCGGCGTTTATGCCGTGAGCGGCACCATCGGCCAGCATGACGCGAGTTTGCAGCCAATGAGCGGTGGCAATTATTCTCTGACTGGCGGCTTCTGGGCGCTGATTTCCGTGGTGCAGACGCCGGGCGCGCCGACGCTTTACATCAGCCATGCTGACAGCGCGGTGACGGTGTATTGGCAGGATGTGGCGGGCTGGAATCTCGTCCAGAGCGGAAACCTGGCCATGCCCATCGCCAGTTGGCCGGCCAGCGGCAATCCGACGCTGGCGAACGGGACAAATTATCTCAGCATTGCAAATCCATCCGGCAATCTCTTCTTCCGGCTGAAGAATCCGTAGGGTTCATACAAACTTGCCGGGATTCAAAATGCCGCGCGAATCAAGCGCGGCTTTCACCGTGCGATGAAGCGCTTGTGATTCGGCGGATACCGCCTGCGGCCACCAGCGTTTTTTGGCGAGGCCGATGCCGTGTTCGCCGGTGATCGCGCCGCCATTGGCGATGACCCAGCGAAATAATTCATCAAGACATTTTTCGGAACGCGCTTTCGCGCCGGGCTGCGTGTAATCCACCATCACGTTTGTGTGGATGTTGCCATCGCCGGCGTGGCCGAAACAGGCGAGCTGCAAGCCGTGTTTTTTTTGCAGCGTCGCGGCGAATTTGAAAAGCGCCTCCAGTTTCCCGCGCGGCACGACGATGTCCTCGTTCAACTTGGTCAGGCCGGTGTCGCGCAGCGCGTAGGAAAATTCGCGCCGCAACTGCCAGACCTTTTCACATTCTTCATCGCCGAAACCGCGCTCGCTGAACAGTGGTTTTTGCCGGCGGGTGATTTTTTCCACGACCGCGATTTCCTGGCGCACGGATTTTTCCTGTCCGTCCAATTCGACGATGAGATGCGCCTTGCAGCCGAGGAGGCGCTTGCTGCCGGTGCGTTTGGCGGCGGCGGCGAGCGTGAATTGATCCGCGAGTTCGGCGGCGCAGGGCAGAAAGCCGGCGGCGAAAATCGCCTGCAACGCGCGCACGGCGGCGCTCATGGAACTAAAACCCACGGCGAGATTCGCGCGGAAGGGCGGGAGCGGAAGCAGTTTCAGCGTGGCTTCGGTGATGACGCCGAGCAGGCCTTCCGAGCCGACGAACAATCGGTGCAGATCAAAGCCGGTTTTGTTTTTATGCGTGCGGCCGCCGAGTTTGACGATGTCGCCGTTTGCCAGGACCACTTCAAGGCCGAGCACGTAATCGCGCGTGACGCCATATTTCAAGCAGCGCGGCCCGCCGGCGTTGGTGGCGATGTTGCCGCCGAGGGAATTGTTCGCGCGGCTGGCCGGGTCGGGCGGATAGAACAGTTTTTTGCGCTCGCAGATTTTTTGAAATGCCGCCGTGTTGACGAAGGGCTGGACGACGGCGACAAAATCCCTGGTGTTGATTTCCAGAATTTTTTCCATCCGCTCCAGCGAAAGCGCGATGCCGCCGCGCACGGGCACACAGCCGCCGACATAGCCGTGGCCCGCGCCGCGCGGGGTGACGGGAATTTTATGCTTATTCGCGAACTGTAAAATTTTGGAAACAGATTTGGCGGAGCGAGGCAGGGCGACAGCGTCGGGCTGATGGACGGCAAACCATTTGTCGCCGGCATATTTCGCGAGCGCGGCGGGCTGGCGATAAATTTCACCGGGCAGAATTTTTTTCAACTGCCGGAGCTGGCGGGAAAAATTCATTCGGCGGACGGCGTGGATGATTTGAGAAATTCCCCGGCCTCGGCGGCTTCGGCTTCCGGCACTTGGACGCGGATGCCGCCGGCGGCAAGCGCGTAGCCGTCAATGCTCAAGGCGGAAAGTTCATCGGCGACGAACGGATGAAACCCGGCCGCTTCCAGCCGCGAGCGCACCAGTTGAGCCTCGGCCGGGTTGAAGGCGTGAAAGATGGTGGCGGGGTTCATACGGCGGATTTGTCGGCGAGTTCGCTGCGGATTTCGGCGAAGACAATGACGCCCGCGCCGGTTTGGACGGTGCTGATGACGTGGACGCTGACGACCTGGCCGATGTTTGCCTGACCGTTGTTGACGATGACCATCGTGCCGTCGGGGAGATAGCCGATGCCCTGGCCTTTGTCGCGGCCTTCGCGGACGATCTTGAGCTGCACGATTTCGCCGGGAATCATCACGGCCTTCATCAGGTGGCCCACTTCGTTGAGGTTGACGCAACTGACGCTTTGCAGGCCGGCGACCTTGGCGAGGTTGAAATCATTGGTGAAAAGCTTGGCGTTGAGGTTGCGCGCGAGGCGGACGAGCTTGGCGTCCACGCCTTTTTCCTCCGGGAAATCGCCGTCGTGAATGCGGACCTCGATCTTATGATTGTTCTGCAGGCGGTTGAGCATTTCAAAACCGCGCCGGCCACGGGCGCGCTTGATGTCGTCGGCCGAGTCGGCGATCTGCTGCAATTCCAGCAGCACAAAGCGCGGCACCACGACGAGGCCCTCGATGAACCGTGCGTCAATGAGGTCGGCGATGCGGCCGTCAATAATGACGCTGGTATCAAGCAGCAGGAGATTTTCCGGCCGGTTCTGCGGCGAAAAACGAACGTAAGGAATGATGAGCGAGAAATCCTCCTTGTTGCTGCGCATGGCCAGCACCATGCCGATGTAGCCGAAGCTAAGAAACAGGCAGAGGCGGATGAGCCAGCGGACATTTTCCTCGGCGTTATCAAACAGGCCCGAATGATCCACGATCAGGGCGACCACCGATCCCAGCAGGAGGCCGAAGGTTGTGGCGGAAAAAGCGCGCAGGGAAAAACCTTTCAGCATTTCGTCCACGGCGATGAGCAACCCGCCGAAACCAAAGCCGATGACCATGCCGATGGCTTGGCCGTATTGCTGGCCGATGTATTCGGGGCGCACCTGGCTGACGGCGTAGCCGCCCGCCGTGCACAGCAGCAGAAATAAAATGCGTATGGGCCAGAGCGGACTCATCGTCTTGTGGGGGTGGGGGCGGTGGCGGGCGGTGGCGGATTGGTGTTAGGCGGATCGTGCGACCACAGAATGCCCCAAAGCCCGTGCCGGTTCAAGTTGCTGCTGGTGACGGCGAGGTTGGCCGCGAGGGACTGGACATGGGCGGCGAGTTCGGGATTTTGCAGGAGCGTTCCGGCCAGGCCCTTGCCCGCCTGCAAATCGGCGGCGAGCTGTTTGAAAGTGCCGGCGGTGTCGGCGATGTCCTTTGTAGCCTTGGTGATGTTCGCATTATTGGTGGCGAGGGCGTCGCGGGCGGAATCCGACAACCGGACAAGTTCGGCGGAGAAGAAGACCGCGTTGCTCACGGCGACCCCGGCTTGCGCGCCGTTGGTGTTCACAATGGTGCTGATGTCATGGACGGCGTCAAGCGCCTGCTCGGTGAACAGCTTCATGTTGGTGATCGAAGCGCCGAAACCGGCGAGCGTCTGCGCGTTGAGCACCTGCGCGCGCAGATCGGTGACGGCGGCGTCGAGTTTTTTCGCCGTCAGATCAATGCGTTGGATGAAGCCCGCCGCGTCGCGCGCGACCTGCTGGATGTTGAACGGCGCCTGGCATTCCACGCTGGCGTTGTTGGTCAGCGCCGGCAAGGCGTTCGTGGTCGGATTGATCGAAATGAACTGGTCGCCAAGAAATCCAGACTGTTCAATGACAAACCGCGCGTCGCCATAAATCGGAACGTCTTTGTAAATTTTTAGAATCATCGTCACGCTTTTACCGTCGTCCGCGAGATGAATGTCATGAACGCTGCCGACCTGGACGCCCGCGAGCAGCACGCCCGCGCGGGGCTTGATGCCGCCGACGTTGGCCGCGTGCAGGTGCAGCTCGTAGGTGCCGCGCCAAAGGCTCGTGCTTTTGCTGAACTGCAACAATAACACGGCCAGCAGCGCCAGTCCGATGAAGACAAACAATCCGACTTTGATTTCCAATCGCGGTTTTTCCATGGTCAAAAAGATTTCATTCGTCCGCCACCCCGTCAATGAACTGCCGCACAATCGGGTCGGCCGAGGCGAACAGGTTTTCCGGCGTGCAGTTCGCGTAAATTTTTTTCTCGTGCAGCATCAGCACATGGTTGCCCACGCGCCGCGCGCTCCGCATGTCGTGCGTGACGACGATGCTCGTCACCTTCAACTGGTCGCGCACGCGCATGATGAGCTTGTCTATGCTGTCCGAAACGATCGGATCCAGCCCGGTCGTCGGCTCATCGTAAAGCACGATCTCCGGTTCGTAAACAATCGCCCGCGCCAGCCCCACGCGCTTTCTCATGCCGCCGGAAAGTTCCGCCGGCTTTTTATGCTGCGTGCCCGGCAGATCCACCATCTCCAGCGCCGCCGCCACGCGCCGCGCGATTTCGCCGGCCGTGAGCTTGTGTTTTCGCTCCAGCGGAAACGCCACGTTCTCCGCCACCGTCATCGCGTCGAACAGCGCCGCGCCCTGGAACACCATGCCGAATTTTTCGCGCACGCGCAGCAACTGCCGCTCGTTCATGGCCACGATGTTTTCGCCGTCAATGAGCACTTCGCCGGAATCCGGCTGCAGCAGGCCGATGATGTGCTTGAGCAAAACGCTTTTGCCGCCGCCGCTGCGCCCGATGATCGCCACGGATTCACCGTTCTCGATGCGGAAGCTCACGCCATCCAAGATGGGCTGCGGGCCGAACTTCTTTTTCAAGTCGCGCACTTCGATCATATTCCAAGGATGACGCAGAGCTGTTCCAGCACCATCGTCAGGAAAAAATTGGTGATCAAAATGGTGATGGACGCATAGACCACCGCCTCGGTCGTCGCCCGCCCGACGCCATCCGCGCCCAGCCCGCAGGTGATGCCCTTGTAGCAGCCGATGAGGGCGATGATGCCGCCATAGACGACGGATTTGACCAGGCCGATCATCACGTCCGAATCATGCGAATACTTGAGCATGTTCCAATAAGCGTAAGTCGGCTCGATGCCCAGCAGAAAAACGCCCACAAAATAACTCGACGCGATGCCGATGAACATGGCTTCAATCGTGAGCAGCGGCAACGCGATGTTCGCCCCGATCAGGCGCGGCACCACCAAATAATCAATCGGGTGCGTCGCCAGCGTGCGCAGCGCGTCAATCTGCTCCGTCACGCGCATCGTGCCGATCTCCGCCGCGAAGGCCGCACCCACGCGCCCCGCCACCATCAGCGCCGTCAGCACCGGGCCGAGTTCGCTGCACATCGAAACGCTCACCACGGCCAGCGTGGCGGTATCCATCTTGATCTTGTGAAACTGGAAATACGTCTGCGCCGCCAGCACCATGCCCGTGAACGCGCCCGTCACCAGCACCACCGACTGCGATTTGACGCCGATGAAGTAAACCTGGTAAATCAAATCGCGCCGCGAAAATTTGAACGTCAGGCACGAAGCGACGGTCTCCCGCGCCAGCAGCATGAGCCGGCCGAGTCCGGCCAGCCATTCGCCAACCCATGTTCGCGCCAAAAAATTCATTGAAGCGACAGCCTAGCAGACGGTGCGCTGTTTTGCCAGCGGCAGATTGGTCTCGCAGAAAAAGCCGCCGCCTGGCTTCGCCAAGCTTTGCCTTGATTCCAAAAATGGGTAGAGCAAACTTCGGCCTAACGACCAGAACTGAACGCCCCGGCTTTGCCTTGATTCCAAAAATGGGTAGAGCAAACTCCGAGCCGAGTCATCACAGGATTTTCCAATGCTTTGCCTTGATTCCAAAAATGGGTAGAGCAAACTACTCTATCAAACGGTGAACAACACCAACCGGCTTTGCCTTGATTCCAAAAATGGGTAGAGCAAACTCGAACAGCCCGGCGGCATTGAAATTTCGCTGCTTTGCCTTGATTCCAAAAATGGGTAGAGCAAACTCACCAGCAAAAACCCTATCGTCGGCTTATTGCTTTGCCTTGATTCCAAAAATGGGTAGAGCAAACTTTTTCAAAATTGAAGGCTCAACAGTTGGCCGCTTTGCCTTGATTCCAAAAATGGGTAGAGCAAACTATTCAAAAACGGACGTGAAATCAAAGACGGGCTTTGCCTTGATTCCAAAAATGGGTAGAGCAAACTTCTATGTTTTCAGCAGGTTTTGAAAATTCAGCTTTGCCTTGATTCCAAAAATGGGTAGAGCAAACTCGCCTGCAAATGCTCCAGCCCAACGCTGGCGCTTTGCCTTGATTCCAAAAATGGGTAGAGCAAACTCGCATCCCCGCGATCCGAACTCATGCGCCCGCTTTGCCTTGATTCCAAAAATGGGTAGAGCAAACTGCCAGCCGCGCGCCCAGCCGCAGCATCGCCGCTTTGCCTTGATTCCAAAAATGGGTAGAGCAAACTTTTGAATATCTTGGTGATTTTTGAAGATGAGCTTTGCCTTGATTCCAAAAATGGGTAGAGCAAACTGTCATCGCGTTCATCGCCCTCGGTCGGCAGCTTTGCCTTGATTCCAAAAATGGGTAGAGCAAACTGTTCCAACATGCCGAGCGGCTATGCTCATGGCTTTGCCTTGATTCCAAAAATGGGTAGAGCAAACTCCGGCATTGCCGTCATTCACCATCTGATCAGCTTTGCCTTGATTCCAAAAATGGGTAGAGCAAACTCGAAAAAGAACAAGGGTTTTTTATACTTTTGCTTTGCCTTGATTCCAAAAATGGGTAGAGCAAACTGATTTTTCGAGAGAAACCGCACGCTCCGGAGCTTTGCCTTGATTCCAAAAATGGGTAGAGCAAACTGGACGCAATCCACGCCCGCGCCACGCACCAGCTTTGCCTTGATTCCAAAAATGGGTAGAGCAAACTAGTCCGCCCCGGCCTTTGCGCGGTTCACCAGCTTTGCCTTGATTCCAAAAATGGGTAGAGCAAACTAGAATCCGCGAAGTCGAGCAAGGGCGGTATGCTTTGCCTTGATTCCAAAAATGGGTAGAGCAAACTTGACACCGAGGTTGATCTCCATCGCCATTGGCTTTGCCTTGATTCCAAAAATGGGTAGAGCAAACTAGGCCGGTGGCGTCAATGCAGCAGCGTTTGGCTTTGCCTTGATTCCAAAAATGGGTAGAGCAAACTCACCAGCAAAAACCCTATCGTCGGCTTATTGCTTTGCCTTGATTCCAAAAATGGGTAGAGCAAACTGGTTTCATTCAACCACGGCAGATCGAATCCGCTTTGCCTTGATTCCAAAAATGGGTAGAGCAAACTTGTTCGCCTCGGGCACGGTGAACGTGTCGTGCTTTGCCTTGATTCCAAAAATGGGTAGAGCAAACTGTTTTTTTCGCGTCTCTCTTTCTTCCATTGCTTTGCCTTGATTCCAAAAATGGGTAGAGCAAACTAGCCAGCAACCGTGATCTGCGTCTGCGCGTGCTTTGCCTTGATTCCAAAAATGGGTAGAGCAAACTATTCTGCGATCTCACCGGCGCGGCGGTCACGCTTTGCCTTGATTCCAAAAATGGGTAGAGCAAACTGATTTTTATGCGCGTCGTCCAACTGGCGCAGCTTTGCCTTGATTCCAAAAATGGGTAGAGCAAACTCAGCGGCCACTCAGCCTCACGCCGCCACGTGCTTTGCCTTGATTCCAAAAATGGGTAGAGCAAACTCGGTGGCGGCAAGGGGCTGATTTTACAGCCTTTGTGCGGTTACCAGAGTTGGATCTGTTCGGGCAAATCCTCCGCTTCCGTTGCGGAAGCGGGGGATCCTTGAATCACATAGGAACGCTCCCATTGGGAGCGGGTCACAAAAATGGCGCGCACGCTGCCTTCCGGCGGCAGATGTTTCTTCACCCGGTCAATGTGCGTTTCCTGCCGGGCGAAGGTGACGCACGCCCGGGCATAAACGCTGAACTGGATCATCTGATAGCCGTCATCCAGCAGAAAGTTGCGGAAATCCGTCGCGGCTTTCCGTTGCTTCCTGGCCGTCACCGGCAGATCAAATGTCACGATGAGCCAGCCCATTTTGTATTTTTCGGTGTCCACGGTTTGTAATGACGTGGCTGGTTTTCCACCACGGCCTTGCGGAAGCCGCGCACCACGCCCTCGATCACGCCCTGAATTTCCAGCGTCAAATCCAGATAATCCACCCGCTCCAGCGGAAAGCCTGTCACCCATTTGCGATATTCCTTCGTCACTTCCCACTGGCTTTGGTCGGGATGCTCTTTCACCCATTGCACGACCCGCCAGTCCACGCAGGGGCGGAACGGCTCCATCAAATCATAAGCCAACGGCGTGCTGCGTTCCCGCGCGACGTGGCCGATGCCGAATGTGGGGTCAAGGCCGATGCCAAATAATTTTTGCAGCACGGTGGAAAGCAGCACCGCGTAGCCGTAGTTCAACAGATGATTCAATCCGCCTTTGGCGCGGTCGCGGGTGAAATTTTCGTCGTTCAAGCTGCGGCCAAACATTTGCCAGAACAGCTTGGCGCAGATCGCTTCCTTGTGCGGTTTTCTGCCGAGGGCGGTCGTGTGCAGGTCGGCGATGGCCTTGTCATTTGGCGCAATGTGTTCGGCCAGCGCGAGCTGGTTCTGGCATTTTGCGTCAATCGTCTTTTGCCACAAGTGCGCCCGCGCCTTGGGCGTCAGATTGATCATCGCGCGGGACAGCAGCGTGTCCGTGGAACGATTGGCGGGAAGAACGAGGCTGACCGGCTTGAACGATTCGCAGATGATCAGCGCGACGCCGTGCTTGGCCGCTTCGAGAAAAAGGTTGCTGTGGATGCTGGCCGAAAAACTGGTGACGATGATGGACGCCACATCCTCCAACGGCAGCTTGCGCTCGCCCTCGGCGGTCTTGCACGTCAACTGCCCGTCCCGACAACTCAACGAGCAGTTCGCGCTGTCTATGCTGATGATGTGATATGACATGCGGCCAGTCCTGACAGGGCAGAACTAGCCAGTCTCATGCCATCAAGCAGCCGATTCTTGAGGTTTTATCGGGCCAGATGGAATGCCGTTAAGCGGAGTTTTAAGGATTTCTAAGCTCCCATCAACAAGAGATTGGAGACGAACATTTGGCTTCCCATTCTTGCGAGAATCAATGATGTCAGGTCTGGACATATCAACCAGATAGCCGTCTCTTTGATTGATTTGCGCGCCGCGTATCATCCAAACACCTTCGTATTCTTTATTCTTTGGTTTTATTACGCGGATTAAAGTTCCAATTCGCAGAATCAGCGGCGGCTTGCCATCGTTACGAGCCTGTAATGTTTGAATTCGATGCCAGACCTTATGCCACGGAATCACTACAAATTTATCTTCAGCGTCCTTCGCGTGATTAAGAACGGCGACGCCAAAATTATCCCTGATTTCTCGAACGCCTCGCTGCGGTGTCAGTTTGCCTTTCCCGCCGGTTGGCAAAAATCCAAGAACGTGCGAGATGGATTTCACGGCCGTTTTTTTCACTTTGGCGGGCGCATCTCCTTCATCTTCTTCTCCGACCGGTGCGGTGATTTCCAAACGAAATTCGTCCCGGTTTTTTGCTTTCGCAATTTCCTGTCGAAGTGATTCTAATTCCTCATCGGAGTTGCTTTCTTTTTTCCACAGTGTTTCGCCGAGTGGAGAAATCACACGGAGAATTCCAGTTGTATTCTGTCGGATACGCTTGCCAAGGCCGGTCATGTCGGATGGTAAGTGTTGAGCGACCCGTTTCTTGGCCAGTTCGTGGCGTATCTGGATTTTGATTTCGTCGGGCAAGTCCTCAACATGAAGTAGGTTTTTGCTATCAACTTGCAGCGGCAATTTTATGAACAGCTTGGAACAAATGGCTTGGAGATTTGCAAGTTCATCAATTCCTTTTTCCTTATCAATTGTCAGCTTGCCTTTCACGATCAATCGAGAAAGTTCTCCATCAAGCGATTGGTGTTTCGCGGGAACGAGATAGTTCGTTATCAAGCCGAGTGCGATTGCATCCAAGGCGTGATGCAAGTGCGTGATTTCTCTGATGGCTTTTTTGGGGTTAAAGATTTTCCCTTCATTTTCCTCGCGGCGGCCTTTTTCAAGAGTCTCCTTAACCATTGGATGCACTGCCGCCAGTTCGCCGAGAAGTTTCCAGCCTTTATCCCGAAATGTGGCGGTCACAGCACCTGTGATTGATATGACGGGTGGTTGCTGTTCTTTGGGGAGATCAAAAAAGACGGTTTCAAGTTGTTGCTTTGCGAGTTTGACAATGTGGCGAGTTTTAGCGAGGTCAGCCGGAGTGAATTCTTTTCCCTCCCATTTTTCCGTCAAAAGAAGTTTCTTCCGCCTCCAGCACCGAGCTTCGTCATCAGAGACCTTTGCTCCACTTGCGTGGGCACGCTTGAACGGGTCTTTTGACGGCCACAGAGAATTTACATAGCTGCGGAAATCCGCCTCTGAACGGATGTGTAAGCTCGGGATGCCATCCACCTGTTTTCCGCCGAATTGTTTTACGAACTCTAAAGCCGTTCTCTGGCCTTTCATCCGATTTACTTCCGAAAATGTGATGACCTGGGCTTCAAGCGCGTCTGAAAGCCGTTGCGACCTCGGAATGACGTGGTCTTTATCAACGGTATGGCTGACGCCATTGCGAAAATGCCCAGTGACCAAATGAATAAACTCAATGTCTTGTTTTGTGTAGGGACATTTGTTTTCCAAGTCATCAAGGATGCGAGCTTTGCGGATGAGGCCAGGATTTGAGAAGAATGGTTTGCCATTTGGCCCCTTCAAAAGATTGCCTTCAGCATCACGAAGTTTTTCAGCCAAGCTCTCTGAAACCTGCTTGTAATGAGATAATTTCAAGCCAATGGCTTTCTTTTTATCCTGGTTTGTCATGCCAGACATTTCTTGAAGGTCGCGCGCCAATTCAACTGTGACGCGTCCAATGCGTGATTTGTCACCGCCGGCAAATTCTGCAATCAGGTGTTGAATCAATCCTTCCTTTGCTTTCGGTTTTGCATTGATATTGCCAGCGAGAATAAGAAGCCGGTGTTGAACGAGGTGGCTATTCGTCTGCTGTGCAAGCTCCTGCTTTCTTGCTGCTTTGATTTTATCTGTCTGCTCTAAGCAGCCGCCTGATTCTAGCGGGTGGATAGGGTTTGTTTTGTGAAAGATTTGCCGAAAAGCTTCGTTCAGCTTTTCACGCGAAAAACGAGCGCGGCCGTTGAGTCTGTCACCATAAAACTTTGCATCCAGTAATGCTTCAATTTTTACCGGGTCTGCTTCGCGTTTCTTTCCTTTTATTTCAAGTTCCACGGCCTGCTGGATTTTTGAGATGACATCTGTCTTTCCAAGTTTTTCAAGTTGCCGAATAATTTCACGCAGTGTCAGCATTTTAGGCTTCTCTTTTTTGCCGCGAAACAGTTGTGTCGTGAAACGGTGGCGCAATGAATCATCGTGATAGTTCCCGGTGGCGTCATGTTGAGGATCGCCAAAACTGCCCCAAGCAATTCGAAAAGCCGTGCTGTCGCCTTCAATGGGCGTGAGCTTCAATGATTCTTTAAACTCATCGGTAAAAAGCAGTGAATCCAAATTGTGCCGGTTGCATTTTGTCTCTGCCAAAATGATTTCCAGCAGCTCGTTTTTGCCTTTGCGGACAAGGCCTGCCTTGTCGGGCTTGTCGGTTTCAAGTTTTAGAAAACCAAGCTTCCGCACCAGCGCATCAACCTTCGCTCGTTCTGATGGATTAAGCCGCCGGAGCTTTTCTCCGTTTGCGTAAATCTCATTTCCAAAGCCGATGCGTATATTTGCCAGCGTCATTGCCCAACGAAAATTAAAGAATTCCGTGCAATTTCTGCCGGGAACTTTTTCACCGGAAATTGGGCAGGTGGAAATGATGCGGTTGTCGAAGCGCGGGACAAGCTGGCCGAACAGCAATCCGCCTTGGTAGCGGGCGGGCAATTTCAAATCGGGCACACCACCGGCCCGCCAATCCTCAAATATGCTTTTCAAAAAGGCATCATTGATGGCGGGCAGTTTTTTTTGATGAAGTTCCAACAGGCGGCGCACTTCCTTTTCCACGACGGAACGGGGAAAGGCGGCGTTAAGGCGCTTGAAATTTTTACGCGAAGATTGCTGGTCGCCAAGCGGCTCAAGGCCGAGCGCTTTGCACAAGGTTTCCGCCATCGTTTGCGTGCCATGTTGCGCCATGAGCGCGTTGGCGTTCTTTTCCTTTTCCGTGTCCTGCGCCTGGGCTTCGGTCTCCTGCGCGCTCCAACGCCGGTTGCCATCATAACCGCGATTATGGGCATACCAGCGCAACACGTCCCAAAGCTGCGGCCAGTCGAGCAGATGTTTTTTCTCACCGTTGCTGGCGAGCACGCGCGCGGCCAAAAACCACGGCACGGAATGTCCGCCCGCCTGCTGATGTTTCTGTTTCAATTGTTCGGCGGACAAAACTTTCAGGTGCGCCAGCAGCTTTTCCATGTTCGCGATGCGGTGCCGCGTCGAGCGGGCGTGACGACGTTGGCGGCGGTAATCGCGCCGTTTGCTGGCGAGGCAATCATCCGCGCCAAAAGTGACGACGCCGCAGCCGAGAAGATTGACGCGTGGAGAATCGGTTCGCGCGGACTCTCGCCCCACCGATTGCAGCACGGCCCAGCCGATGGAACTGTGGCCGACATCAAAGGCGAGTTCCAAATCCTGAATAGTTTTTGCGCCCATAATTTTTCCTCTTGAATAGGCAATCAGTTTTGATAAGCATTTCACCGGAATCAAGACAAAGTTAGATAACGCAGACCGTGCCACTGCCCGCCATGCGGACACGCCGCGTTAAAAAGCGTTTCTAAAAACTCGGCGAAGCAATTCGCCGGGTTTTTTCATTTCCGGGCATGGGAAAATCCGCGTTGACAGCCTTGCTTTCAACGAGCCTAGGAAATTGACGTTACGGAAGCAGTCCAATATAGGCGGCGGATCGTGCTTGCCAGAATGGCGGACTGTTCTAGTTTGAACACGGTTTGCGGCTCGTCCTGAAATTTGTTTTTCGCACGGTCATGGTTGTCCTCCTGCTGGTGGCAACGGTGGTTGCGCTGGTCTATTACTACCCGGAAAAATTCATCTGCGTGGACAGCGGCCCGGTAACCGGCGATGTGATCGTGGTGCTGGGCGGCGGATTGCGCGAGCGGCCGGTGCGCGCGGCCGAATTGTTCAAGCAACATGCCGCGCCCCGCATCATCATCACCGGCTTTGGTGACGACGAGATCAACCGCCGGATGCTGCTCCAAAACGGGGTTCCAGCGGGCGCCATCGAGGTGGAAAACAAGTCCAAGTCAACGCGTGAAAATGCGGAGTTCACCATCAAGCGGCTGCGCGCGGAACATGTCCGGCGGGCGATCCTCGTGACGTCCTGGTATCATTCGCGGCGGGCGTTGAAGACCTTCGAGCATTACGCGCCGGATTTGACGTTTTACTCGCGGCCGTCTTATTATGCCTTTGACTGGAAGGACTGGCCCAAACAGGGGAATGGCCGGCGGATGCGGATGGAGTTTTTGAAGCTGCCGGGCTACTGGCTTTGGTATGGCATAAATCCGTTTTAATAAAACTTGCTCTAAGACAGCGAAGCGGATAGATTATCAACCCTTGATCGCGGGGTGGAGCAGCCCGGTAGCTCGTCAGGCTCATAACCTGAAGGCCGCAGGTTCAAATCCTGCCCCCGCAACCAATTTACGGCCATAAAACATTGTTTTGTGGCCGTTTTTATTGGCGTTTTTTGATTTAGGCATCCTCAACTTCTTTTCTGAAACAATACGAAACAAATTGGGTTTTTTTGAATCATTCCACAACACACATCATACCACACAAAATTTTGAAAAATAGTGCACAAATGATGGATTTGAATTTTTGAAAATTCAGACAGGTGCAAGCCTATTGCGAAGGATTTTCTTTCGTGATGGCTTCCAAATCGGAACGACGAAGCCAAGAACTACCGGGAAACCAAGAACTTGGCGGTTTGTTGCCGCCTCCTACACAAAGAGGAACTCGTCGTCTATGGAAAGGCGTTCTCACGGTGGACGAGGCGGATCAATTGAAAACCGAAAACGCGCAGGATTCCACTGCCGATTTTGACAAGGCATTGAACTCAAAATTCCCTATGCCCGATTAGGTGATGGGTTACAAATTGAGCGGGGATTTTCGCGGGCGGTTTGACGACCAAACCACGGATGCTTCGAGCCTGGCCGACCGGATGCGGTTGCGTTATCGCCTGCGGGTGGGATTGGTCGTGGATATGAAGGACAATCTCGAAGTGGGTTTCCGTCTCGGCTCGGGTGATAGCGGCAATCCGCTTTCCAACAATCAAACTTTTTCCGGCGACGCCAGCAAAAAGACGTTGTTTGTGGATACGGCGTATGGCAAGTGGACGCCGATAAAAAATGACGATTGGATGCTGGCGGCGACTTTTGGAAAAATGAGCAATCCGTTTGAAGTTTCGCCGATGATTTTCGATCCCGATTACACGCCTGAAGGCGGCGCGTTGCAATCAACATTCAAATTGAATGACAACCAATCGTTCAAGTTCAACGGCGCGGCTTTTATTCTCGACGAAGTTTCCAAATCCTCGCGCGATCCATTTCTTTATGGTGGTCAGGCGATTTGGGATGCAAAGTGGACATCGCAGCTCGGCACTTCGTTCGGCGTCGCATTCTACGACATTGTCAACAAGGAAAATCTGCTGGCCACTTATGATTCAAATACGGGCAACACGCTTGTCGGCGGCGCATTGGTGAACAACTATAATCCCGTGGTCGTTGACGGCAGCGTCACTTATACGCTGGACAGCTTTCCGCTTTACAACGGCAAATTTCCCATCAAGTTCGCCGCCGAATACATGAACAACCCCGGCGCGGACAGCAACAATGAAGGTTATTGGGCGGGCGTCACGTTCGGCAAATCCGGCAAAAAAAGAACGTGGGATATTTCCTATCGTTATCAGCGATTGGAAGCGGACGCCTGGTGGGATCAAGTCGTGGATGACGATAACATCGCGTATGTCAACGGTGGTTTTGCCGGCGGCACCGATGTCAAAGGTCATTTGATCAAAGTCAATTATTCAATGACTGACGCGCTGACATTCACTTTCACTTGCTGAGACCTTTGCGAAACGATTTTGAACGGATGATTTGAGTTGGCGTCAGAGAAGCATGCAAACCACAACCAATCCCCAACTTGGACTTTTGGACGGCCTGATGCTCGCCCCGCCGGCGAATGAT
>Ga0164241_10001431_pt1 | contig 29460 bp, 27 predicted proteins | sample OricomyardsoilBY_FD_108780 | JGI IMG/M metagenome (GOLD analysis project Ga0164241, IMG submission 108780) | Backyard soil microbial communities from Emeryville, California, USA - Original compost - Back yard soil (BY) | ecosystem: Environmental > Terrestrial > Soil > Unclassified | place: USA... | reverse complement strand
TCGCCGGTACTGCGATCGGCCTCCGCGTCGGTGTCCACCAGCACCGCCGCGAGCATGCCGCCGAGGACGACGATCAGCACGACGGCCTGCAGAGCCAGGATGCGGCGGGCCAGCGACCAGCTCGATCCGGACCGCATCGTCCGACCTCCCTTCGACGTGGCCGCGGCGTCGCGACCTGGTCCGAACCTACCGAGCGTCATCGCCCACATCATCGGTTTCGTGCATAGTGTTCGGCGCCGGACGCTCGGCGGAGTTCTCCGGACCCACGCCGGACTCGGTCAGTCGTCGCCGATGACGAACCTCTGCATCGCGATGACGGCCGCACCGCGCGCCCACTCGTGGAAGTCGATCTCCTGAATGTCGATGACGACGGGTTCGGCCCGCAGCGGTCGGGACTGCGCCAACCCGGCGTGCACCGCCGGCTCGGCCACCCTCGCGAGCCGGATGCCCTCACCGGACAGGATCACCCGATCGGTGAGGGCCAACTCGGCGATGCCCGCGACCAACCGGCCGAGGGCTCGCCCGGCCTCGTCGGTCACCATCCGCGCGATGGGATTCCCGCCCTCGGAAAGGTCAAGCGCCTCTTCGTATCCCACGCCCCGGCGAAGCCCGACCGAGACGGCGGCCGTCACCGAGTCGCTGCGCAGATAGGACGCGGCGCAGCCACGGTGCCCGTCCGGGCAGGGTGGGCCGCTCGGATCGATGATGAAATGCCCGAATACGCCTTCCATGGTGTCGCGGCTGCGCAGGATCCTGTCGTGCACCACCAGCGCGTAGCCGATACCGGCACCGATCGTCAGCACGGCGAACCGCTCGTGGCCGCGGCCCGAACCGAACCAGTGCTGCGCCTCGGTCAGAGCGATGACATCGTTGTCGACGACGCACGGCAACGATGTCGCCTGCTCGACCAGGGTGGCCAGAGGCACCTCCCGCCATCCGAGATACGTTGCGGTGACGTCGATCCGATTCGATGAATGTCCGCCGAAACTGATGCCTATCGCGCGGATCGCCGTGCCCTGCGTGGCGAACTGGGCAACCATCCCCGCGATGACCGCGCACACCGCCGCCGGGTCCTTGTCCGTCAGGGTGGTCCGCCGGGTCGACAGGATGGTGGCCTCCAGGTCGACCAGCACGGCGTAGGCCTCGTCGCCGGTCAGCTTCACCCCGACCAGGTGGACGGCGTCCGGCACGATGCTCAGCGGCCGCAGCGGCGGGCCTGGCATGGACGAGCCGCGAACGGCCGAACCCTCGGCCGCGTGGGGCACCGCGCAAAAGGGCTTCGTCGATGCCTGGAATGCCTCCCATCCGAACATCCAGGTGACCCACACCGACGCGGGTGGCGGGACGGACTCGTCGGCCAAACTGCTCACCGCGGCCCGGGCCGGCGAGGCGCCGGACGTCGCCCTCGTCGAATACCAGACCCTGCCGTCGTTGATCGTGGGGGACGTGGCCACCGACATCACCCAGTACGTCGGCGACGAGACCCGCGGCGCCTTCAGCGATTCCACTTGGGGCCTGACCACTTTCAACGACGCGATCTACGGTGTCCCGCAGGATGTCGGTCCGATGGCGCTGATCTACAACCAGGCCCGGTTCGCCGAGCTGGGCATCACCGTGCCGACCATCTGGGCGGAGTTCGCCACCGCGGCCGAGCAGGTTCGCAAGGCCGACCCGTCGACGTACATCGCCGCCTTCAGCCCCGAGGAGTTCGGCTTCTTCGCCGGGATGAGCCAGCAGGCCGGCGCCAAGTGGTGGGAGGTCGACGGCGAGACCTGGACGGTCGGGATCGATGGCGAGGCGTCCAGGAGCGTCGCCGCCTACTGGCAGGACCTGGTCGATCGCGACCTGGTGCGGGTGGAGCCGCTGCTCACCCCGGAATACAACACCGCGCTGAACGCCGGGCAGATCCTGTCCTGGCCGTCGGCGCTGTGGGCGCCCGGTGTGATCTACGGGGTCGCCCCGGAGCAGGCCGGCAAGTGGGCAATGGCACCGCTGCCCCAATGGACGCCGGGCGACAAGGCCGTTGCCTACCAGGGCGGTTCGGGAGTCGTGGTCACCACCTCCGCGGAACATCCGCAGGAGGCGACCGAATTCGCCGCCTGGATCAACTCCAGCCAGGAGGGCGCGGACGTGCAGCTCTCGACGGGGCAGTACCCGGCCTCCACGCTGGGTCAGCAGGCCGCGGTGGCCAGCCCGCCGCCGGTCCTGATGCCGCAGCAGACGGACTTCTGGAAGGTCGCATCCCAGATCGCCGCGGACACGATTCCCTCGATCACCTGGGGGCCGAACGTCAACGTCGCGTCCAGCGCGTTCCAGGACGCGATGGGCAAGGCCGCGCTGGCGGGCACGCCGCTGGCCGATGCGCTGACCGAGACCCAGCACGTCGTGGTCGACGACATGACCACGACCGGCTTCCAGGTCGCCGACTGACTGACGTCGGACGCGGGTGCGGGGTCGGACCGACCGGCCTCGCACCCGCCCCCCGCGGCCCAAGGAGAGCGTCGATGACCACCCAGAATCCCGCTCGGCGCGCCGCCGAGTCCCTCCCGAACCGTCCCCGGACCGTCCGCACCACCGGTCGCCGCCGGGTGAGCGTCGTGCCGTACCTGTTCCTGGCCCCGGCCATCCTGCTGCTCGTCGTCTTCCTGCTGGTCCCCATCGGGTATGCCGTCTACCTGAGCTTCCAGGGCCTGCGAGTGGTCGGCGGGGGCGCCTTCGGCAAGCGCCAGCAGATCTTCGTCGGGTTCGACAACTACATCGCGGCGGTCACCGACCCCGAGTTCGTCGCCTCCTTCGGGCGGCTGGCCGTGTACGGGCTGATCGCGGTGCCGTTCACGCTCGGGTTCGCGCTGTTGTTCGCCCTGCTGCTGGACCATCCACGGACCAGGGGCACCAGGTTCTCCAGGACCGCGATCTTCATCCCCTATGCGGTTCCCGGGGTGGTCGCCACCCTGATGTGGGGCTTCATGTACCTACCGTCCACCAGCCCGTTCAGCTACCTCACCGAGGCGTTCGGCGGCGGGCCGATCCCGTTCCTGGACCTGCCGTGGCTCTTCCCGTCCGTCGCCAACATCTCCATCTGGGGCGGCGTCGGCTTCAACATGATCATCATCTACACCGCGCTGCGCGGGGTTCCGGCGGACATCTACGACTCGGCCCGCATCGACGGCGCCTCCGACTGGCAGATCGCGTGGCGCATCAAGATTCCGCTGATCTCGCCGGCACTGGTGCTCACCGGCCTGTTCTCGCTGATCGGAACGCTGCAGGTGTACGGCGAACCGACCACGCTGGCGCCGATGGCGCCGGCCATCAGCCAGACCTGGGTTCCGCTGATGACCATCTACCGGGATGCCTTCACCCGTGACGACCTGCCGCTGGCCTCGGCGTCATCGGTCATCCTGGCCGGCGGCACCGTGGTGGCGTCCCTCGTCCTGCTCAAGATCACCCGGAAGCGCGCGTTCGGAGACAGCCGATGAGCATCGCCGCACCCGCCCTCGACCGCACGGTCGGCACCCGCAAGGACCGCGGGGGCCGGCTGCTGCCCACCATCGTGCTGCTGGTCGGCGCGCTCTACTGCCTGGTGGCGGTTGCCTGGGTGCTGGTCGCCTCCACCAAGTCGCCCGGAGAGCTGTTCTCCACCTTCACCTTCGCCCCGGGCACCGGGCTGCTGGAGAACCTGGGCAATCTGTTCGCCTACGGCGGCGGCCAGTTCGGCAAATGGGCGCTGAACAGCCTGCTCTACGCCGGTGTCGGCGCCGTCGCCTCGACCGTGGTCTCCGCCATGGCGGGGTTCGCCCTGGCCAAGTACGACTTCCCCGGCCGCAATCTGATCTTCTACACGATCCTCGGCGGAGTGCTGATCCCCGGCATCACACTCGCCATCCCGCAGTATCTGCTGCTGTCCAACCTCGGCCTCGCCGGGTCGTACTGGTCGGTGCTGCTGCCGTCGATCATCTCGCCGTTCGGCATCTACCTGTCCCGGGTCTACGCCGCCGCTGCGGTTCCGGCCGAGACGATCGAGGCCGCGCGGATCGACGGGGCGACCGAGGCGAGGATCTTCACCCGGGTCGCCGTGCCGATGATGATCCCCGGCATGGTGACGGTGTTCATGTTGCAGTTCGTCGGGATCTGGAACAACTTCCTGCTGCCGTACATCATGCTGTCCGACCAGAACAGGTACCCGCTCACCGTCGGCCTGTACACGTTGCTCGCCAAGGGGTCCGGCGAGGCGTCGCTGTACTCGCTGGCGATCACCGGCGCCATGTTGTCGATCATCCCGCTGGTCGCGCTGATGCTGTTCCTGCAGCGGTTCTGGAAGCTCGATCTGATCAGCGGCGGGCTGAAGGGGTGAGGAAGGCTTGCCGAGCGAACCATCAGCGCAGACGCCGGCGCCGCATCCGGGTTGCCGAGCCTGCGAGGCGTCCCGGTCAAGGCGGTGGGGTGAGGGAGGCTTGCCGAGCGAACCATCAGCGCAGACGCACGCGCCGCATCCGGGTTGCCGAGCGTGCGAGGCGTCCCGGTCAAGGCGGTGGGGTGAGGGAGGCTTGCCGAGCGAACCATCAGCGCAGACGCCGGCGCCGCATCCGGGTTGCCGAGCGTGCGAGGCGTCCCGGAAAGGCGGTGGGGTGAGGAGTCGGCCACCTGCTGGTCACCAAGGTCGACCCAGTGCCCGGCAGCGTCGACTTCTCCGGCGCCCGGGTCCGGCAATCGGTGCGGGAGAGTCAGGAACGCCTGCAGGTCGGGCAGCTGGATCTGGTGCACCTGCACGATCCCGAACGCATCACGATGGCGCAGGCGATGGCATCGGACGGACCGGTCCGGGCGCTGCTCGGCCTGCGGGAAGCGGGCGTGATCGGCCATCTCGGGGTCGCCGGCGGTCCCGTCGGGATGCTCGAGGCATTCCTTCGGACAGGGCATTTCGAGGCGGTCGTCACCCACAACCGGTTCACCCTGCTGGACCGGTCCGCCGAGTCGCTGCTGGATCTGGCCGCGGAGCGCGGGATCGGCGTGTTCAACACCGCGCCCTTCGGCGGCGGCTTCCTGTCCGGCGGCCCCGAGCACACGACGTACTGCTACCGGCCGGCGACCGCCGTGCAACTGACGGCCAGGACGGCGATGCGGCAGGCGTGCGCGCGCCACGGGATCGACCTGGCCGACGCCGCACTGCAGTTCAGCGTGACCGACCCGAGAATCTCCTCGACCATCGTGGGCGCGTCCAGCACCCGGCAGCTGGCGCAGACCATCGGACGGCTCGCCGTCACGGTGCCGGACGCGCTACGGGGCGAACTCCGGGAGCTGGCACCGCCACGGTCGACCTGGTTCGGGCCCGACCGGATCTGACCGGCCGATCCCGCTCTCGATCCCGCATTCGCACAACGAATCTCGCATCCGGAGGACGACAATGCCCCGCCCCGCACGAGCGATGGCCACCGAAGCGTTCCTGTTCGGGGGTGACTACAACCCCGAACAATGGGACGAGTCCGTCTGGCTGGAGGACGTCCGACTGATGCGGGAGGCGAAGGTCAATGCCGCCACCGTCGGCGTGTTCTCCTGGTCGCTGCTCGAACCGCATGAGGGGGTGTACTGCTTCGACTGGCTGGACCGGGTGATCGACCTGCTGCACGAGAACGGGATCGGCGTCATCCTGGCCACTCCCACCGCATCGCCGCCGCCGTGGTTCTCCCTCGCCCACCCCGACGCGTTGCCCGTCACCGCGGAGGGCCACCGCCTCTGGCACGGTAGCCGGGACACTTACTGCCCCAGTGCACCCGCCTACCGGCGGGCCAGCACCGAGATCGCCCGGCGCCTGGCCGACCGGTACGGCACGCACCCCGCGCTGGTCGCCTGGCACGTGCACAACGAGTACGGCACGTTCTGCCACTGCGACCACGTGGCCCGCTCCTTCCGGGACTGGCTCCGCCGCCGGTACGACTCGCTGGACCGGCTGAACACGGCCTGGTACACCGCATTCTGGAGCCAGCACTACTCGGCGTGGGAGCAGATCCTGCCGCCGCGGCAGACCCAGTACCTGCACAATCCCACGCAGGCCGTCGACTTCCGCAGGTTCATGTCCGACGAGATGCTGCAAGGCTGGCGCGAGCAACGCGACCAGATCCGGGCCGCCGGGTCCACCCATCCGGTGACGACGAACTACATGCTGCCGACCTGGAACCACCTCGAACAGTGGAGCTGGTCCGAGGAGCTCGACGTCGTCTCGATGGACCACTACCTGGACACCGTCGGACCGGACGGCGAGACCCACGTCGCCTACGGCGGTGACCTCTCCCGATCGTGGGCCGGCGGCGAACCGTGGCTGCTCATGGAGCAGGCCGCGGGCATCATCCCGCTGCACGGCACCCGGTACGCCGCCAAGGAACCCGGGCGGATGCTGCGGAACTCCTTGTCCTACATCGCACGTGGGTCCCAGGGTGCACTGTTCTTCCAGTGGCGGGCGCCCGCGGCCGGCGCGGAGGTATGGAACTCCGGCCTGGTGCCGCACGCCGGGCGGGACTCCCGGGTCTTCCGGGAGGCCGTGGCGATCGGCGACGCGCTCAGCAGGATCGCGGAGGTCGCCGCCCCGCCGGAGACCGGACCGATCGTGTCCGCCGACATCGCGGTGCTCTGGCACGCCGACGGCTGGTGGGCGCTGGAGAACCGGGCGTTGCCGTCGGAGGCCCTGGACTACTCGGACGCCGTCCGCGGCGCGCACCAGGCGCTGTGGCAGACCGGCCATGCGGTGGATTTCGTCCGACCCGGCGCCGACCTGAGCGGATATCGACTGGTGTTGGTGCCCAGCATGTTCGCGCTGGACGGTCGGGCGGTCCGCGCACTGTCCGAATACGTCTCGGGTGGCGGCCATCTCGCCGTCTGGTACTTCAGCGGGATCGCCGACGAGAATCTGCACGTCGCGCCGGGCGGCTACCCCGGCCGGCTGCGCGACCTGCTCGGGATCAGGGTCGACGAGTTCCTCCCGTTGGCCGCCGACGAGTCGGTGACCCTCTCCGACGGTACGACCGGCACACTGTGGAGCGAGTCCGTCGCCCTGGGCACCGCGGCGGCCGTCACCCGGTACCGAGGTGGCCCGCTGGACGGGCGGCCGGCGATCACCCGCAACGACCTGGGACAGGGCCGCGCCCATTACATCTCGACCCGGCTCTCGCCGGCCGCGCTGGGCACCCTGCTGACCGAGTTCGCCGCCCGGGCGGGGGTCCGGCCGGTCCTCGGCTCGGCCGCGCCACCCGGCGTCGAGGCGATCCGGCGGAACGGGCGGCGGGCCAGCTACCTGTTCCTGCTCAACCACGGCGACACGCCGGTCGTGGTCACGGGTTCGGGAACCGACCTGCTCAGCGGCTCCGGCTGCGCGTCCGGGCTGACAGTTGCCGCGGGCGGAGCCGCGGTGATCCGCGAGGTCGGCAAGACCCAGGTCGTCCGCTGACCGGGGGTCAGCACCCGAACCAGCCGGCGGCCGGATCCCACGTGGCCAACGTCGGTTTCATGGTGTCGCCGGGACGCAACGGGCCGTGGGGTGGGACGCGCAATGGCCCGGCACGTGTTGGACGAGGCGCGTGACCTGGGCTACCGGGCGATGCAGTTCAACGCCGTCGTCGAGACGAATGCGAACGCGGTCACGCTCTGGCGTTCCCTCGGATTCGAGATCCTGGCCACCGTTCCGGAGGCGTTCTTGCATCCGACGCAGGGCGCGGTCGGACTGCACATCATGTACCGCGGGCTCTGATGGTGCCTCGGACCCGACGCCTCGGCCCCCCGATCTCGGCAAACTTCGAGAACGTCAGCCAGCCTCCTGGGAGAGGAGCCGCACCATGACTACACCCGCCGCCCGACCAGCGGGGGACGCGCGTCGGCCCAGGCCGAAGCCCTGCATCAGGGACGCACCAGCAGCTGTGGCAGGTCGTGATCACCGACGAGGTGCTGGCGAGGGGCAGCTTCGGCTGCAGAACGTGCCGCTCCCCGAGGATGCCCACAGACAGTGACCAGGACGCGGCGGCATGTGCTGGACTCTCCGCGATGAGTGGTCGATGATCACCGTGGAAGTCCGCCTTCGACGAGGTCGGCGGCACGGTCGGCGGCACCGGTGTCGGCTCGCACGATGTCGCCGACGGCCCGGGCCCCGGTGATGACCTCGGGTTGCAGGCAGCAACGCAGGCCCGCCTCCAAGCTGTTTTGGGTCAGGCTCGCGAACCGCTGGTGGACACCGATGCCCAGCTCCTTGACGCGGGCCCCCCAGAATGGGTTGTCGGCCACCAGCGAGCACACGAACGTGGGGATTCCAGCGGCGACGCCGGCCGCGACGGTCCCCGACCCGCCGTGGTGCACGGCGACCTGACACCTGGGCAGGACCCGGTCGTAGTTCAGCACGCCGGTGGCGACCCGCACCCGATCCCCCGGGACCTGGACCTGCCCGAATCGGCTCCACCCGGCGCCGATCAGCACTCGTGTCCCGATCCGGTGCGCCACTGTCGTGATCATGTCCATCGTCGCCGCAGGGTCGATGATCGGCATGCTGCCGAACCCGACGAACACCGGCGGATCACCGTCGGTCAGCCAGGCGTCGAGTTCGGGGTCGACGTCCAGCTCACCCAGTCGTTGCCGCAACATCCGGTCCGGAGCCAGGAAGCCGATGATCGGCCGATGCGCCGGGTAGTCGGTTAGGTCGGGGACCAACGTGCGGTGGTAGGCCTGCAGCTCGAGTGTCCCCGCGGCGGCCAGCCGGATCGCCGTCGGTGTGGTGACCGGCGCCAGCCCGAGGGTCGACCGGAATGTGTTGATGTCCTGGGCCATGCTGCGCCAGTACATCCGCTGGAACAGCGAATGAGTCGCCAGGCTCCGGCGGCGCGGCAACGGCTCGGTGGTGATCAGCATGTTGGGGTAGGCGGCGGTGGGCCGCATCGGCGCGTAGTGCAGGCAGACCAACGGGATTCGGTGCGCTTCGGCGACGCAGGCCGCTCGGTGTTCGGCGAGGGATCCGGCGATGATCAGGTCGGCGCCGTCGCAGACGCGCAGCGTGTCGGCGTCCAGCAAGGCCGCGTTCTCGTGAACGATCCGGCCGAGTGCCTGGGTCAACGCCACTGCGTCACCGGCGGCCAGCCACCGCTGACCGGAAGGTGACTCCAAGAATTGCTGCGAGTCCGGGCCGACCGGGAACGTCGGCAGACCCACCTTCTCGCCGAACGGGACCAGGTTCGGGGAAACCCCCAGGACCACCTGATGACCGCGCCGGCGCAACTGCTCGCCCACTACCACCAGCGGCTGAGCATCGCCGCGAGATCCATTCGCCACCAACGCGATCCGCACAACAAGCCCCCGGGTCCGAGAATCCTGCCCAACTTCCGTCGAATGACCCTCTCACCTCGTGTCGGACCGGCCGCATCGGGCCCGGCCGGTCTTCGGCTCCGCCGCACCACCCGGGCGTTGTCGGTGGTCCACTGCTCAGCGTGGCCGGGGTCACAGAACAGGCGGATCATGGTGCAAGTGCTGACGACGTCCACCCACGCTGCCGGGCGGGCTCGCCTGAAAACCCCGTCAACCACGCGCCTGCGCATCCACGCCGTGCAGGAATGCCAACATGAGCCGGGCGGTCGTCTCCGGATCGTCGGAGACGACGACGTGATTGCCACCGTTGATCCACTGCAACTGTGCGTGCGGCAGGAAGGGCAGGTACCGCAACACCTTGGGGGTCGTCACGTCGCCCGTGCCCTGCAGGAACAGGATCGGCTGACGAATGTCATCCAGGTAGGTTGGTACGTCGACGGCGCGCGCCCAGTTCGTATCATCGAAGGCGTCTGCTCCGGCGAACCCCGTGAGCAGATCGCGGGCATCCTGGGGAGTCAGTTGCCATGGACGACTGCGGCTCCCGGCGAAAAACAGACTCCGGCCGGACGGTGTGCAGCTGAGCCAGTCCGCGGTCGGCGCGAGGGCGCTCGCAACGCGCCAGGCCGTGGAAAGCACGTAGTACTCCTGGACCCGCTCGAGCGGGGTGCCCATCCCGTCCGGGCTGAGTGCGATCACGGAGCGGACCCGGTCATCGGTGGCGGCCAGCTGCATCGCGAGCCGGCCGCCCAATGAGTAGCCGGCGACGTGGTAACGGCCCACGTCCAGTCGATCCAGCGTCGCCCTGATCGCGTCGGCAAGGTTCGCCCCGGACGGCCACCGGCCGGGCGGCAGGGGCGGGGACTGCCCGAACCCGGGCAGGTCGACCGCCAGCACATCGTAGGAGGCCGCGAGCCGGTCGATCACCGGCCGCCAGCCGACGTGAGACTCCCCCAGCCCATGTATCAGCAGCAACGGTTCACCGCCACCGACCCGATGCACGAACAGGGCGGGCCACCGCCCGCCGTCCGAAGTCGAGGTGGCTCGTCCCCGAGCGGCGGGATCGTCCTTCAGGGCGACACTCACAGATGGCTTCTCTCTTCTCGATCTTCCACGCGGGTCGACCCGTCAACGGTCGCCGGGACGGGCGTCGACGGTGTGCTGCGTGATGCTCGCCGATCGGTTACGGCAGACCGGCGTGTGGGACGTCGACGTCAACGGCCAGCATGCGCGCCTCGCGGGCGTTCGTACGGGCTGTCTCGTCGAAATCGGGCGCGGCGCACATGAACAGCGTCTTGCCGTCCTCGCCGCCGAGCGCGACTGCAAACACGCCGTCCGGTGCGGTGCTCACCGAATCGACGATCTTCCCGCCCTCGGCGATGCGAGCGGCCCGCTGGTTGACGCAGTCGGCGATCCACACGGCGCCCTCGGCGTCCAATGTCAGTCCGTCCGGAACGATCGATGCCCCGGCGAGACGCTTGGCGACACTGGGTTCGTCGCCGAGGTCGCCGAACGATGCCCAGTCCCGTCGCGGGCCCAGCGTGCCATCGGCGCGGATGTCGAAGGCGGAGATCCTGTTCCCGAACAGTTCGTTGACGATCAACGTCTGCCCGTCCGGTGTGATCACCATTCCGTTGGGGAAGGAAAGACCGTCGGCCACGACCTGGGCGGATCCATCGGGGTTGACGAGCACCAGCGTCGTGTGCTCGTGATCGGCTCCACCCATGAGGTCGAACCCGAAGTTGCCGACGTAGGCCTGACCGTTCGCTGCCACGACCATGTCGTTGGCGTGCCCGCCGCACAGCGCCGAAATGTCGGCGTGCACGACCAGCGACCCGTCATGCTCCTGACGGAGCACCTTCCGGTCCTTCATCGAGACGACCAGCATGCGGCCGTCCGGTAGCCAGCCAAGGCCCGATGGTTGGTTCTCGACCACCGCGATCTGCTCGATGCTGCCGTCGGCATTCAGGGCGTTGACGGTGTGGGTGTAGAAGTCGACGAACCACAGTCGACCCGCATGCCATCGCGGACCCTCGAGATAGGTGAAGCCCTCGGCCACCACTCTCGTCGTCTCTGCTGCCATCCTTGTCCACCTCTCCAAGATGCTCGGCCGGCCCGGACCGTCCGCGGGTCGGACCGTTGTCTGGTCAACTCTGAGTCGGGGCGGATGGGCCGGAGTGTCCGAAATCGCAACAGTCGGCCTTCACGGGACCTTGGACCCTTGTCCCGACCACCCGGGACCGTCCGCTGTGTCGTTTTGGGACACATCGAAAGGGGAATAAGCTGGTTGACTGCGCCCCGGGCAGAAACCTGCACCGCAGTGTCGCGGCGTCATGGGTGGTGAAGATGAGCGTTTCGGAGTCTGACCGCGCAACCTGGCGCGACCGGGACCGATGGATGGACGTTCCACCGGACGAAGTGGGCGGCGATCCTGCTCACCCGAGGCGCTCCGAGATCGAGAGGTCGTGGGGCAGGTGCGCGGCCATGGGCGTGAGCCCGACGGCGGCGAGTTGCCGTACAGCGCCGATCTCGGCCGGGGCCGGCTCCGTCGCGCGGCCGGGCCGGTCATCGACCGGCTCGCCGAGCAGCTGTCGCTCGCGCCCGCCACGATCCTGCTGGCCGACCAGAATGCGCGGATCATCGACCGGCGGGCGGGCAGCTCCTCGCTCCTGAAGAGCCTGGACCGGGCGATGGTGGCGCCGGGTTTCGGATACGCGGAGAAGGACACCGGAACGAACGGAATCGGGACGGCATTGGAGGAGCGCCGCCTCTTCCAGGTCCGCGGCGGTGAACACTACCGGGAGGGGTTGCAGGATCTGGCCTGTACCGGGATGCCGATCGTCCATCCGATCGGCCGCACCGTCGAGGGGATCCTCGACATCACGTGCCAGGTCGCCGACGCCACCGAGTTGATGTCCCCGTTGGTGCTGGCCGCGGTGCGCGACATCGAAGCACGCCTCTACGCGCAGTCCACCCACGGAGAGCAGGCGCTGCTGGAAGCGTTCCTGCGCGTGTCCCGGCGCGGCCGGACGGCCGTCGTGACCATCAGTCCCGACATGATCCTGGCCAATTCGGCCGCGTCCCGCCTGCTCGATCCGTCCGACCAGACCCTGCTCTGGACCTGGGCGACCCGCGTCCTGGACCAGGCGGACGAGTACGTGGGCGAGGTCCAGCTCGCCCGGGAAACGACGGTCGCCGCACGGGCCCGCCGCGTCGCCGACGATCGGTCCATGCTCGGCGTCATCATCGAACTGCGGCCGGTCGAGAACACCCCCGGCCAGTCGTCCAGCTCACGAACCGCCGCCGCCGGGCCGGGCGCACCGCGCGCCCGGTCGCCCCTGGTCGGCCGAAGCCTGGCGACCCGCCGGCTGCGATCCCAGTTGGAGTTGCTGGCGGCGTCCCCGGGACCGGTGCTGATCACCGGTGAGAGCGGAGTCGGGAAGGGCCACGCGGCCGAATACCTGGTCCGATTGTGGGACCCGACCCTTGACCTTCGAGTGTGGGACGCCGCCGGGAAGGACGCCGAAAACCCGGACTGGGTGGACGAACTGCGCACCCACCTCGATCGAGGCGGTGCCGTCCTGGTCAGGCGGATCGACGAACTGCCCGCGCAGACCGTCCCGCGTTTCGAAGCCCTCGTCGAGGAGAGTACCGAGGGCAACGCCCCGCTCGTCGCCACCACCCGCGGGATCGAGTCGCCGGAGAGCATCCAGCTCCACGCCCACTTCATCCGGCGGATCTGGGTCGTTCCGTTGCGTCAGCGCACCGACGAGATCGAGGATCTCGCGCGGGTCCTCCTGTCTCGACACGTCGGCACCGCCCAGGTGCCGCGGCTGCAGCCTGCCGCGCTGCGTTGCCTGATGTCGCATGACTGGCCGGGCAACGTACGCGAGCTGGAATCGGCGCTGGCGTCGGCCATGATCCGGTCGATGCATGGCGACATCACGGTGCAGCACCTTCCCGATGAATGTCGCAGCCCGGCTCTGTCGAAGCGACTGACCTCGCTGGAGCGGGCCGAACGCGAGGCCGTGATGCGCGCGCTCGAGGAAACCGGCGGCAACAAGGCCGTCGCCGCCGAGCGGCTCGGCATCGCGCGCTCGACGCTCTATCGCAAGATCCGCAGCCTCGGGTTGGAGAACAACCGCTTCGACAGCGACTGAGCGTCGGGCACGCGAGCGCTGCTGACGCCGGCCGGTGAGGGGTGAGCCGGCCGGGATCCCCCCAAAATCCTGCACTCCGCGCGGAATCAGGCCATCTCGGGGACCCGCAGATGGGCCATCAGCAACTCGAACTCCGCAACTTCGAGGATGTCCAGACCGGCCGCGGTGGCATTCTGCTGGCGGGCGGCGGCTGCCGGACGGCTGCCCTCGATCGCGGACCGATCGGCCCACGACGTGGACAACACCGTCATGCCCGCATCCCGGCTGACAAGCAGGCTCGCACCGCAGAACCCGGCCGTCCGATCCAGGTCGGACATCGAGCCGCGGACCCGCTCGATCGCGGCGTCGATCCTGTCGGCCTCCGCGTGGGCCCAGGTGCACCGGACACAGGCTCCGTCCCCGGAGTTGTGCATGCGATGCAGCAGCGCGATTTCCCAGTTGGCGACGGTCATGTCGGTGCCCAGGATCTCGGCGCCGCGTTGGCGCAGCGGCGCCACCGCGTCCGCACTGGCCCGCATGGCGTCCTCGGTCTCCCAGGCGCTCGTCGCGATGCAGCGCCCGGACTCCCGGTCCACCATCGCCGACAGGCCAAGACACCCGTCCATGGCCAACAGGGCCGGCATCACCTCATCACGCAACAAGGTCATGCCCGCATCGAGCCGCTCGGGGCTCGACAGGAATGTGGTGGAACGTGCGTGCACGATCACACCCCCTCAGGGTGCGGTGCGGCGCCCCGACGGCGCCGAGGGACCACCCCACGATCCTCGCCTGACGACCGGACCGCAATGCCTCGCCCGGCCGATCGGCCGCTCGGATCGACCTCAGCGCTTCAGCTCGAACACCGCAGCCAGCCCCTGGCCGCCGCCGATGCACATGGTCTCCAGGCCGTAACGGGTTTCGCGGCGGTCCATTTCGTGCAGCAGGGTGGCCAGGATGCGGGCGCCGGTGGCGCCGACGGGGTGGCCGAGGGAGATGCCGGACCCGTTGGGGTTCAGCCGTGGGTCGTCGGGCTCGAGTTTCCAGGTGCGCAGGACGGCCAGGGTCTGGGCGGCGAAGGCCTCGTTGAGCTCGATGACGCCCAGGTCGTCCAGGGTCAGGCCGAGCCGGCCCAGGGCCTTGTCGGTGGCGGGCACGGGTCCGATGCCCATCGTGCGCGGGGCGACCCCGGCGACCGCCCACGAGGCCAACCGGGCCAGGGGCCGCAGGCCGAGCGATTCGGCCCGCTCGGGTGTGGTCACGATGGCCAGTGCCGCGCCGTCGTTCTGACCGCTGGCGTTCCCGGCGGTCACGGTCGAGTCGGGGTCGATGGCGGCGCGGATGGGACGCAGCTTGCCGAGGGATTCGAGGCTGGTGTCCGCCCGCGGGTGCTCGTCGACGGTGACCACCTTGGATTCGCCCCGACGAACCGGTACCCGAACGCCGACGATCTCCGCGTCGAAGACGCCACCCTGTTGGGCAGCGACCGCCCGCTGGTGCGATTGCAGGGCCAGGGCGTCCTGGTCGGCGCGGCTGATCCCGAATTCCGCGCGGAGGTTCTCCGCGGTTTCCAGCATCCCGCCGGGGACCGGGTATTGGCTGCCGCCCGCGGTGACCCGGGCGCGGGCGAGCCGGTCGGTCAGGGCGACCGAGTCGCGCCGCACCCCCAGCGCATGTCGGTGGCGTAGAACTCGGCCTGGCTCATGCTTTCCACCCCGCCGGCCAGGACCAGGTCGCAGCCGCCGGATTGCACCTGCAGCACGGCCTGGATGATCGCCTGCAGCCCCGAGCCGCACCGTCGGTCGACCTGTTGTCCGGGGACGGAGATGTCCAGGCCGGCGTCGAGCGCGGCGACCCGGCCGATCGCCGGCGCCTCCCCGTTGGGGGAGGCCTGGCCGAGGATGACGTCGTCGACGTCGCCGCCCGAGATGCCGGTCCGCCGCACCAGTTCGGCGATGACGGTGGCGGCCAGCGACGCCGCCGGGACGTCCCGGAAGATCCCGCCGAAGCGGCCGACGGGGGTACGCAGCGGCGAACAGATCACTGCTTCGGGCATGGCTGGTTCCTTCTGACGGTGACGGTGATGGTCGGTCGGGACGGGTCGATCAGTTGATGGCCGAGATGCCGGTGATCTGCCGGCCGATCAGCAGGGCCTGGATGTTGTCGGTGCCCTCGTAGGTGTGCACGACCTCCATGTCGGTGAGGTGGCGGGCGATGTGGTTCTCCAGCAGCAGGCCGTTACCGCCGAGGATGTCGCGGGCGTCCAGGCAGATCTGCCGGCCCTTGCGGGCGTGGTTGAACTTGGCCAGCGAGGCCATGTGCCCGGTCCAGCGGCCCTGTTCCTGCAGCTGCGCCATCCGGAAGCAGTACAGCTGCATGCCGGTGATCTCGGACAGCATCTCGGCCAGCCGCAGCTGCACCAACTGGAAGCCGGCGATGGGGCGGCCGAACTGGACCCGGTTCTTGGCGTAGTCCAGGGCGATGTCGTAGGCGGCCAGGGCGTGGCCGAGCGACTCCCAGGCGGCGCTGCCGCGGGTGCCGGCGAGCACCCGGGTGGCGTCGCGGAAGGACTGCGACTTCGCGAGCTTGTTGTCCAGCGGCACCCGGACATCGGTCAGGGTGAGGTCGGGTTGCCAGACGGCGCGCTTGCCGAGCTTGCCGGTGATCAGTTCGGCGTGGTAGCCGTCGGGATAGGTGCCGTCGGGGTTCTTCTCCACGACGATCGCCTTCACCTTGCCGTCGTCGGTGTCCCGGGCCCAGACGACGATGACGTCACCGATGCTGGCGTTGCCGATCCATCGCTTGGCCCCGTTGAGCACCCACGAGTCGCCGTCGCGGCGGACGGTGGTCTCCAGCCCGACCGAGTCGCAGCCGTGGTTGGGTTCGGTCAGCGCGAACGCGCCGATCTTGTCCAGTGCCGCCATGCCGGGCAGCCAGCGCTGCTTCTGCTCGTCGCTGCCCAGCAGGTTGATGGTGCCCATGGACAACCCGCCGTGCACGCTCATGAAGGTGGTCATGCTGCCGTCGCCGCGGGCCAGCTCCTGGGTCACCATGCCCAGCTCCAGCGGGGTCAGTCCGGGGCTGCCGTAGCCCTGGATCGTGTAACCGGCCAGGCCCAGCCCCGCCAATGGGCACCAACGGGAACGGGAACTGCGCGCGGTCCCAGTAGTCGTTGATCACCGGCAGGATCTCGGCGTCCACGAAGCCGCGAACCTTGTCGCGGACGGCGCGGGCTCCGTCGGTCAGCAGTTCGTCCAGCAGGTAGTCGTCGGGGCTGGTCATGGTCGGTCCTCCGGTTCGGGTCGAGGGTGCTTGGTGCCGTCGCTGTCGTAGCGGTAGAAGCCTTTTCCGGTCTTGCGGCCCAGTTCGCCGCGTTCCACCATCTCGGTGACGGTGCGGCTGGGCAGGTCGCGCGGGTCGCCGGTGACCGCGTGCCGGGCGAGCTTTGCCCGGTAGCCGATGTCGACCCCGGCGAGGTCGGCGACCTCGAACGGGCCCATCGGGTGCCCCAGCGCGGTGCGGCAGGCCAGGTCGATGTCCTGCACGGACGCGACCCCTTCCTCCAGCAGGTGGATGGCCTCGTCGCGCATCGCGTGCAGGATCCGGTTGGCGACGAACCCGGGGATCTCCTTGTTCAGCAGCACCGGCTGCTTGCCCAGCTGATGGGTCAGCGCGACGACCGCGTCGACCGTGGCGTCCGAGGTGTCCGGCGAGCGGACCACCTCGACGCAGCGCATCACCAGGGCGGGGTTGAAGAAGTGCATGTTGGCCACCCGGTCCGGTCGTCCGGTGGCGTCGGCCAGCTGCGAGGACATGATCGCCGAGGAGTTGGTGGTCAGGATCGTGTGCGGCGGCGTCACCCGATCCAGGCGGGCGAACAGCTCCCGCTTGACCTGCAGGTCCTCGACGGCCGCCTCGATCACCAGATCCACGGTGGCGGCCGCGGTGTCCAGGTCGGTGCGGAAGGACAGCCGGGCGAACGCGGCCGCCACGTCCTGGGCGGTGCGGCGGCCCTTGCTCACGTCCCGGTCCAGCCGGCCGCGCAGTTGGGTGCTGGCCCGGTCCAGCGCATCGGCGGACAGGTCGGTGACGGTGGTGGGGTGGCCGGCGAGCGCGCAGACCATCGCGATCTGCGAGCCCATCGCGCCGGCACCCACGACCAGAATCCTGGTGGTTTCAGTCATGTCGATTTCACCGTCCCTGGAAGGTGGGCTGCCGCTTGTCCAGGAACGCGGCGGTGCCCTCGGTCTTGTCGGCGGTCGTGTAGAGCAGCGCCTGGGCGAGCCGTTCCACGACCTGCCCGGTGTGCTGGTCGGCGTTCATCCCGGCCCGCACCACCAGCTTGGCCAGCCGGACCGCAAGCGGTCCCTTGGCCAGGACCAGGTCGGCGACCCGGCGCAGCTCGCCGAGCAGCTCCTGGGCCGGGACGACCCCGGTGACCAGGCCGATCGCATGCGCCTCGGCGGCGTCGACGAACCGGCCGGTGAGGATCATCTCGATGGCGCGGCCGGTGCCGACCAAGCGGGCCAGCCGTTGGGTGCCGCCCGCGCCGGGCAGCACCGACAGGGTGGTCTCGGGCAGCCCGAACCGGGCCCCCTCGGCCGCGATACGGATGTCGGCGGCCATCGCCAGCTCGCAGCCGCCGCCCAGGGCGTACCCGTTGACCGCGGCGATCGTCGGCTTGGGAAAGGCCTCGACCAGGTCGAACGTGCGTTGCATGTGGGCGGCCAACCCGTTGTGCAGGGTGGCATGGCGCAACTGGTTGATGTCCGCGCCGGCGACGAACGCCTTGTCCCCGGCGCCGGTGAAGCCGACCGCGCCGACCCGGTCGTCGGTGGCCAACACCTCCAGTGCGTCGGTCATTTCGTCCAGGACCTGCCGGCTCAGCGCGTTGCGCACCTGCGGCCGGTTGATCGTGACAATGGCCAGGCGGTCGGCTGTTTCGACCGTCAGGGTCTCGTAGTGGGGTGATCCCATTGGATGCTCCGTCGGTGCAGAAGTGATGTCGGTCCGAAAAGTCGGCCCGGGCGGAGCCCGGTCAGGCCCCAGCGGCGAGCTGCGTGGACCGGGTCGAGGGGAACTGGGGCGCCCGCTTCTCGCGCAGGGCGGTGTAGCCCTCCACCACGTCCGGGCCGAGGAAGGTCAACATCTCGTAGGCCGCGGACTGGTCGAAGGTGGGACCGGCGGTGCGCAGCCAGTTGTTCAGGGACCGCTTCGTCAGCCGGATCGCCGGCTGCGATCCGGTGGCCAGGGTGTCCGCGATCCGCAGCGCCTCGTCCAGGACCTGGTCACGGGGCAGCGCCTTGGCGACCATGCCGAGCCGTTCGGCCTCGGCGCCGGTGACCATCTCACCGGTGAGCAGGTAGTAGCGGGCCTTGGCCATGCCGGCCAGCAGCGGCCAGATGATCGCCGCGTGGTCGCCGGCCGCGACGCCGAGCTTGACGTGCCCGTCCCCGATCTTGGCGTCCTCGGCGGCGATCGCGACGTCGGCCAGCAGCGCGGCGACCGTGCCCGCCCCCACGGCCACCCCGTTGATCGCGGACACGATCGGCTTGTCGCAGTTGATGACGTTGTAGACCAGATCGCTCATCTCCTTGAGCATGTGCGAGACCCGGTCGTAGTCGCCGGCCATCCGCTCCACCATCGCCAGGTCGCCGCCGGCCGAGAACGCTTTGCCCGCACCGGTGATCACCGCGACGCGGGTCTCCGGGTCGGCGGACACCTCCGGCCACACCCGGGCCAGTTCGGTGTGCATCCCCTCGTCCGCGGCGTTGTACTTCTCCGGCCGGTTCAGCGTGATCAGCAGGACTCCGTTCGGGCGGCGGTCGAACGTCAGCTGCTGGTAGTCGTCGTAGCTCACAGGGTTCTCCTCGGGTCCGTGGTGGCCCGCCCGGCGAGCCGTTCAACATCCTGACCACAAGAGTCAACCACAGAATCTGCTTTTCGACTAGTCCATGTGATTTCTCGACCGAGGGGTTGATTAAACGAGCACACGGTCGGTACTGTCCTGTCCTGTCTCGACGAGGTACCCGAACGACGCGGTACCCGACCCCGACCGATAGGTGGAGAGATGAATCTGAACAACCATGTCGCGGTGGTGACCGGGGCCGCGTCCGGGATCGGCCTGGCCATCGCGGAGCGGCTGGCCAAGGCCGGCGCCACCCTGGTGGCCCTGGACCGCGACGGCGACCGGCTCGACGAGGCAGTTGCCTCGATCGGCGGCGCGGCCGCCGGGTACCGGGTGGACCTGGCCGATCCGCAGGCGATCCTGGCGGTGCGGGATCGGGTCGTCGCCGCTCACGGGGTGCCGGACGTCATCGTCAACGCGGCCGGCTTCGACCGCGTCGAGCCGTTCATGCGCAACGACGACGCCCTGTGGCAGGCGCTGGTCGCGGTGAACTTCCTCGGCCCGGTCCGGCTCACCCACGCCTTCCTGGACCCGATTCTGGCCCAGCAGCGACCCGTCAAGATCGTGAACATCGCCAGCGACGCCGGCCGGGTCGGCAGCCTCGGCGAGACCGTCTACTCCGGCACCAAGGGCGGCCTGATCGCGTTCACCAAGTCACTGGCCCGGGAGATGGCGCGCCACCAGATCAACGTCAACGTCGTCTGCCCCGGCCCGACCGACACCCCGCTGTTCGCCACCCTGCCCGACAAGGTCAAGGACGGACTGATCCGGGCCATCCCGTTCCGCCGGCTCGGCACCCCGGAGGAGGTCGCCGAGGCCGTGCTGTTCCTGTCCTCCGGCCACGCCGACTTCATCACCGGCCAGGTGCTCAGCGTCAGCGGCGGCCTGACCATGGCCGGCTGACCGAGAACCCCACTCCGACAAAGACCCTCGAAGCCCACTAGCACCCCCTGATCAAAGGAGATCCCCATGGCCGTCGACCGACAGCCGGCACGCGAGGTGTCGTTGCGCCGGGTCGCATTCGCCAGCTGCGCCGGCACGACCATCGAGTGGTACGACTTCTACATCTACGGGACCGCGGCCGCGCTGGTCTTCCCGAAGGTGTTCTTCCCGGCGCTGGGCCCGGCCGCGGGCACGGTGGCCTCGTTCGCCACCTTCGCGGTGGCGTTCTTCGCCCGCCCGGTCGGGGCCGTGCTGTTCGGTCACTACGGCGACCGGATCGGCCGCAAGCGTTCGCTGATCGCGACCCTGCTGCTGATGGGCGTGGCCACGGTGTGCATCGGGCTGGTGCCCAGCGCCGAAACCATCGGGGTGGCCGCCCCGATCCTCCTGGTGCTGCTGCGCTTCGCGCAGGGCTTCGCGGTCGGCGGTGAATGGGCCGGCGCGACCCTGCTGGCCGCCGAATACGCACCCAAGGACAAGCGGGGCCTGTACGGGGTGTTCCCCCAGCTCGGGCCGGCCATCGCGTTCGCCCTGTCCAGCGGCACCTTCCTGGTCACCGGCCTGATCCTGGGCGATTCGGACGAGGCGTTCCTGGCCTTCGGCTGGCGCATCCCGTTCCTGGCGTCGATCCTGCTCATCGCGATCGGCTTCTGGGTCCGGTCCAGCATCGACGAGACCCCGGCGTTCAAGGCCGCGCAGGCCCAGCCGGCACCGGCGCGGGAGAACCGGCTGCCGTTCATCGACGTGCTGCGCACCCAGCCCCGCGAGGTGCTGCTGTCCGCCGGGTCGCTGGTCATGCTGTTCGGGTTCTTCTACATGGCCACCGCCTACCTGATCAGCTACGGCACCGACCCGCAGGGCGCCGGTCTGTCCCGGCCGGTGATCCTGGGCATCAACATCGTCACCTCCGTCGTATTCGCCGCCGCGACCGCGGTGGCCGGGGTGATCTCCGACCGGTTCGGCCGGCGCAAGGTGATCATGGCTTCGTGCCTGTTCGGCATCGTCTGGGGACTGGCCCTGTTTCCGCTGGTGCACACCGGCACCGCGGCCGCGTACGCCGTCGGCCTGTCCATCAGCCTGATCATCGTCGGCCTGTCCTACGGCCCGGCCGGGTCCTACCTTCCCGAGCTCTTCGCCCCGCGGCACCGCTACACCGGCGCCGGCCTGGGCTACAACATCGCCGGCATCCTCGGCGGCGCGGTCCCGCCGCTGGTCGCCCCCATCCTGGCCACATCGTTCGGCGGCATCGGCATCGGCCTCATGCTGGCCGGGCTGGGCGTGCTGTCCCTGCTGTGCACGCTGGCCCTGCCCGAGACCCGCGGCGTGCCGCTGGCCCACGAACTCGCCGACCAGGGATCCGCGGCAACGCCGGCCGGCTGACCGGCCGACGGACGGACGATCAGGCCGGATCACCCATCCCGAAACCGGCGCGGCCGGCGGCTCGCTCGACAAGGTCGACGCGAGACCTGCATCACCACAATTCATTCGACGAAACCTCGGGCGCCCGGTGGACGGCACGCACCGGGAGCCCAGACGAGAAGGAGACAGCAATGTTCGGACCAGGCATGCACGGGGTGCCGGCGGCGCCGGCGTGGGAACCGGGACCGGCCGAACGCGGCCGCAGCCGGCTGCTGGCGGCGATGGCCGGGTGGGGTTTCGACGACCTGGACACCCTGCACCGCGCCTCGGTCGACGACCCCGAGTGGTTCTGGCGCGCGGTCGTGGAGGATCTGCGGATCGAGTTCAGCACCCCGTTCACCAGGGTGCTGGACGACTCCGAGGGCAAGGCGTTCCCGCGCTGGTTCGTCGGCGGCCGACTCAACGCGGCCACCCTGTGCACCCGGCACGCCGCCGGAGCGGCCGCCGAGAAGGACGCCGTGGTCTACGACGGCGACAACGGGCAACGCCGCGCGCTGACCTTCGCGCAACTCGACACCGACGTACGGCGCTTCGCCGCGAACCTGACCGGCCTGGGCGTGCAGGCCGGCGACCGGGTGGTGCTGTTCCTGCCGGTGGTGCCCGAGGCCGTGGTGGCCTTCCTGGGCTGCGCGATGATCGGCGCCGTCGTCGTGCCCGCGTTCAGCGGCTACGCCGCCGACACGCTGGCCGCCCGGCTCAGTGACTCCGAGGCGGTCGTCCTGGTCACCGCGGACGGCACCACCCGCCGTGGCAAGCGGATCCCGCTCAAGCAGACCGCCGACCAGGCCCTGGCGTCCGCGCCGACGGTCCGCCACGTCATCGTGGTGCGACACCTGGCCGACGAGGCGCCGATGACCGCCGGCCGCGACGTCTACCTCGACGAACTCGACCCGAACCCGCCAGCCGTGCCGGCCCGCCCGATGGACCCGAACGACCCGTTGGCGATCATCTACACCTCGGGCACCTCCGGCCGACCCAAGGGCATCGTGCACTCCCACGGCGGCTTCGCCGTCAAGGCCGCGGTCGACTTCGCCTACGGCTTCGACGTGCACGACGACGACGTGATCGCCTGGATCACCGACATGGGTTGGCTCGTCGGCCCGCTGCTGATCTTCGGCGGGCTGCAACTGGGTGCCACCATCGTGCTCTGCGAGGGCGTGCCCAACCATCCCCGCCCCGACCGGCTCTGGCACATCGCCGACCGCGAACACGTCACCCTGCAGGGCATCGCGCCGACTGCGGCCCGCGCCGTGATGGCCAGCGGCGAGCCCCTGCCCACCGGTCTGGACACCCTGCGGGCCTTCGTGTCCACCGGCGAACCCTGGGACGAACCCACCTGGCGGTGGCTGTTCGACCAGGTCGGCCACACCCGCCGGCCCATCATCAACTACAGCGGCGGCACCGAGATCGGCGGCGGCATCCTGGTCAGCTACCCCTTCCTGCCCATGGAGGCGGCCTCGCTCAACGGCCCGTTGCCCGGCATGGACGTGGCCGTGCTTGACGAGAACGGCAAGCCGGTCACCGGTCAGATCGGTGAACTCACCGTGCTGAACACCTGGCCCGGCATGACCCACGCCTTCTGGGGCGACCGCGACCGCTACCTGGACACCTACTGGAACCGGTGGAGCGGCGTCTGGGTGCACGGCGACCTGGCCGGCGTCGACGAGCACGGCACCTGGCGCATCCACGGCCGCTCCGACGACACCTTGAAGATCTCCGGCCGCCGCGTCGGACCGGCCGAGATCGAGACGGCCCTGCTCGCCGACGACCGCATCGTCGAGGTCGCCGTCATCGGGGTCCCCGACCCGCAACGCGGACAACGCGTCGTCGCCTTCCTCGTCTCCCGCGGCGGTGACGTCGACCAGGACGACCTGACCAGCACCGCCATCCGCAACGTCGGCCGGGCGTTCGCCCCGACCGTGCACATCGTCCCCGTCCTGCCGAAGACCAAGAACGGCAAGATCATGCGCCGCGCCATCAACGCCCAGTACCTCGGCCGGCCGGTCGGTGACCTGTCCGCACTCGACCCCGCGACCCCGCTGGAGAGCATCCCGCGCGGCTGACGGGCGCGGCCGACATCGTCAGGAGGCACCCTCGGGGTTCGGCCGGCGGAAATCCTGCTCGCCGTGCCGCCCCGAGGTCAGTCGCCGGCCCGGAGGGTGAAGAGCCGGGCCCCCGCGTCGACCAGGGCCTCCCGCAACTCAACCCGCCGGTCCTCGGGCAGCCCCTGGCGGGTGGCCTGTTTTCCGACCTTGCGCCGACCGGGTGCGCACCCGGTCGCACGACGGTCTGCCTCTGACCCTCGTCAGACAGGAAGTTCCGAGGTGAGTTTGATCTTCTGCATGGGGATCTCGGTCTTGACGTTCTGGACGCCCTTGATGCGGGTGAGGTGCTCGATCTGGAATTGCCGGTAGGCGTCGAGGTCGGCGGCGACGACGCGAAGAAGGAAGTCGCTCTCGCCGGCCATGAGGTGGCACTCGACGATCTCGGGAAGTTGCCGGACCTGTTCGGTGAAATGGTCGACCGTCTCGATGTCTTGGCCGGTCAGCCAGACCCGCGCATAAGCGGTGAACCCCTTACCGATCTTGGACGCATCGAGCAGGGCGACATAGCGTTCAATGACGCCAGCGTCTTCGAGCGCACGCACCCTACGCAGGCACGCGGACGGTGACAGTCCCACGGTGTCGGCGAGTTCGTTGTTGGCGGTGCGCCCGTGGGCTTGGAGTACCCGCAGGATGCGCCGGTCGGTGCTGTCGAGTTCCTTCACAACGCGGTTCTCCAGGGCTAGCAATCGAATTTCGAGTTCAAGCGTACTCACGCACTCTGGTTGCGCGAACGCTGGATCGGTAGCCCGATCTGCAATCGCGTGCGGCGCGTTTTCCGCAATGATCGACTCATGAGTTTGAACCCTCTTCATCCTGCGGTGTGCGGCGCAACCCCGCCCCGCCTTCAGTACGGGCGCATCGCCGACACCCGCGGATGGACGGTGCATCTCCATGGCTGACCAGGCTCCCGGCTCTGTGGTGCCGGTAGGGTTCGTCGGCCTGGCCCTGCGTGTCACCGGCCACCTGGTCATCTCCACCGGCTCGGTCTCGCCCGACTATTCCCGCTGCCTTGCCGCCGACGTTCTCGCCGCCGGCGGCCGGTTCGTCGAATCTCCCGTGTCCGGATCCCGGGGCCCGGCCGAGGCCGGCGTCGCCCACACGGCCGCCTCACGTTGCGAGAGTGATCGGCGCTCACCACGCCCTGAACCGCCGAGCGAGGCTGACAAGTGTTCGGGCGGTGTGGCTCAGTGACACCAGTTCAGCCGCGATCGGCTCGGATCGGCATGCTGTTCGCCGCGGTCTCGCTGGCATGGGGGGCGAGCTTCCTGTTCATCAAGGTCGCGGGCACCGGCCTGGCGGCTGTGCAGGTCATGGTGGGCCGACTCGGCCTTGGCGCGGCGCTGCTTGTGTTGGTCATGCTCATCACCCGCAGACGGTGGCCGCGCGGAATCCGCATCTGGGGAAACCTGCTGCTGATATCGGCGTTTCTGTGCGTCATTCCGTTCACCCTGTACGCCTGGGCGGGTCAGCACATCCCCTCAGGACTGTCGAGCATCTACAACGCCACCACCCCGATCGCGACCCTGCTGGTCGCTCTCGCGCTGCTGCCCGACGAACGCCTCACCCGTACCCGCACCGTCGGCCTGCTCATCGCCGCGACCGGCGTAGTCGTGGTCGCCTCCCCGTGGTCCCTCACCCTGAACGAACAGAACGGCACCGTGCTGCTGCTCGCGCAACTCGCCTGCCTCGGGGCCAACCTGTGCTATGCGATCGCGTTCGTCCTGTCCCGGAGGCTCTTGCGCACCGGCGAGTACGACGCGACCACCATCGCGGCCAGCCAGATCACCCTCGCTGCCGTCCTCGGTCTGGCAATCAGTCCCTTCATTGGCGGCTTGGAACCGGTTCACCTCGACATCCCGGTCGTGGCAAGCATGCTCGCGCTCGGTCTGGTCTGCACAGGGGTCGTCTACATCTGGCATGCCACCATCATCGGCGCCTGGGGTGCCACCGCCGGCGCCACCGTCACCTACGTCACTCCCCTGGTCGGCGTCGTCCTTGGCATTGCCGTTCTCGGCGAGACCCTGCATTGGAATGAGCCCGTGGGTGGCCTGCTCATCCTGGCCGGTGTCCTCATCAGCCAAGGTTTGCTCACCCGCGGCTCCCTCACCCGAACAGCACGAGAACGAAAAGAATCGTCAACGTGCTCGGGTGGAACAAGCCAGTCGCCGGCGGGACGCGGAGCGTCGTAGCGGATAGACCGTTGCCCGCGCACCATCCACACCAGTCTGGCCGTACGCGTGGCTGACGATGGGTCATCGCCGGGGGTGTCGTCGGACGCTCAGGATGCCCAGCCTGACGCCACTTCGATCAGCTTGAGTTCGTTGGCGTGGATGCGGTCCTGGTCGACTCCGTAGTGGGGTGGGTAGAGCAGTGCCCAGTCGACGACGTCGGCGTAGCGGGTCAGCTGTTCGGCAACCGATTCGGGCGTTCCGAAGACTGCGCGGTCGTCAACCATCGCCTGGCCTGCCGTGGTCACGCCGTGGATGTCGTTGCTCATCAGGGCTTCTCGGGCGGCCACGCGTTGGGCGGCGAACTGACCACCCGGGAAGAGTGCGTCGTAGCCCTTGGGGGTGGAGTAGAACCCCACCTGGGCTGCGGCGTCCCGCCGAGCGGCTGCGGGATTGTCGTCGGCGGCGGCGACGATCTGGGTGGTCATCAACAGTTGCGTGGCGTCACGGTCGGCCTTCTCGGCCGCCCGGGTCAGGAGGGGTCGGGCGACGTCGCGCAGGTAGTCGGCCGAGGCGATCGTGTGACCGACCAGACCGTCCGCGGATTGACCGATGGCGCCGATCATGAAATGACCGACACCCGCGCCCAGGATGGTGGCGGTGTCCGGCAGCGCTTCTCGTTCGTAGTGAGCCAGGGAGATGCGGTCGAATCGTCCCTCATGATGGAAGGGTCCGGTGCGGTGGGCGATGAGCCGCCGAATCAGTTGGATCCGCTCCTTGACCTGCGGTGCGGGGTGCTGCAGCGCCGCTCCGTACCAGTCCTGGTTCATTCGTCGGGTGCTGCTGCCCACGCCGAGCACGAATCGACCGTTGGCGATTGCCTGTACGTCGGATGCCGCTGAGGCCAGCGCCAGCGGCGAGCGGGCGAACAGCGGGGTCACACTGGTGCCGATGATCGCCTGTTCGGAGACGGCCGCGAACGCGGCCGCCCGGGTCAGGCTGCTCCGGTTGTAGTAGTCGATCGACCATAGCGAGTGAACGCCCGCCCGGTCGGCCGCCCGCACGATGCGCAGAGCGTCGGCCGGGTTCTCGTCCATGACCACAAGCCCGATCTTCATTTGCTGTCCATCCCTCGTTCTCGCCCGTTCGCGTCGTGGCCATCGAGGCGCTGCCTGTCGGACTGTTGCAGATACTCGACGGATTCCTGGCGCATCTGAACTTTGCGGATCTTGCCGGTGACGGTCATGGGGAATTCGTCCACGACCCGCACGTAGCGTGGGATCTTGAAGTGGGCGAGCTTGCCGGCGCAGAACGTCTTGAGGGTGGCCGCGTCCAGCGAGGTGGCACCGGGCCGCATCTTGAGCCACACCATCAGTTCCTCCCCCATTTTGGCATCGGGGATGCCGATGACCTGTGCGTCCTGGACGTCGGGGTGGGTGTAGAGGAACTCCTCGATCTCCCGCGGGTAGATGTTCTCGCCCCCTCGGATGACCATGTCCTTGATGCGGCCGGTGATGGCGACGTACCCGTCCCGATCCATCACCCCGATGTCGCCGGAGTGCATCCACCGGTCGGCGTCGATCGATTCGGCGGTCTTGTCGGGCTCGTCCCAGTAGCCCTTCATCACCGAGTAGCCGCGGGTGCAGAACTCGCCGGCGGTACCTGGGGGCACCACGTGGCCCGACGACGGGTCGACGATCTTGACCTCGACGTGCGGCCCGACGGTGCTGACCCGCTTGTCGATGGTGTCGTCGCGTCGGGTGAGCATCGAGATCGGTGAGGTCTCGGTCATGCCGTAGCAGACCGAGACCTCCTGGATCCCCATCCTGTCGATGATCGACTTCATCAGCTCGACCGGGCAGGGGGCGCCGCCCAACAGCGCGACCCGCAGGGCAGCCAGGTCGAAGGCGTCGAACTCCGGGTCGGCCAGTTGAGCGATGAACATGGTGGGTACCCCCATGACCACCGTGCAGGACTCGTCGGCCAGGGCTCGCAGGGTCGCGTTGGCCTCGAAGGAGCGGGCCGGGATGACGACGGTCGCGCCGTGGGAGGTGGCGGCGAGGTTTCCGATCACCATGCCGAAGCAATGGTAGAAGGGTACCGGGATGCAGACCCGGTCCTGCTCGGTGTAGCCCAGGACGCCACCGATGGAAAAGCCGTTGTTCAGCACCGAGTGATGCGACAGGGTCGCACCTTTGGGCGACCCGGTCGTTCCGCTGGTGTACTGGATGTTGATCGGATCGTCGATCGACAGCTGGGACTGCGCCCGGTTGACCGCATCCGGGTTCTCCGTCAACGATCGCCGACCCTGGTCCAGCAGGATCGGCCAGTCATCGGTTTCCAGGTAGACGACATCGGTCACGGTGGGTATCCGCGGCCGAACGGCGTCGAGCATGGCCCGGTAGTCCGAGGTCTTGAACCGTTCCGCAGACACGACCATCCGGATTCCGGAGTGCTCGAGCACGAACTGCAGCTCGTGCTGCCGGTAAGCAGGATTGATCGGGACCAGGATGACGCCGATCTTGGCCGTCGCGTACTGGATCATGAACCATTCCGGCGAGCTGGGTGCCCAGATGCCCAACCGGTCGCCGCGGGACAAGCCCCGGGCCAGCAGCGCCGCCGCCAGTTGCTCGATGTCCCAGGCAAGTTCACGGTAGGCCCAACGACGCCCGGATACCATGTCCACCAGGGCTTCCCGATCACCGTGCCGGGCCACGGTCCGATCCAGGTTGGCTCCGATGGTCTCGCCCAGCAGCGGCAGATCCGACGAACCGGAAGAGTAGCTCAACGCTGACATACTCACTCGACTCCCTGATTTTGTGGTCCTGCGATCAATTCACGGCGTGGGTTCCGGTGGTGGGCGCATCGACCGGTCCGTCCGGTGCAGCACGCCGCCGGTCGGCGCGGGGCAGGGCCAGGGTCAGGATCGCGCCGAACACGCCCAGGCCGACGAGCACGTAGAAGATGGCGTTGGTACTCAGGCCGGCGCCGATGAGGATCCCGCCGATCAGGGGCCCGGCGATTCCGCCCAGCCGCCCGAACTCGGCGCACCAGGCCACTCCGGCTCCCCGGACGTTGGTCCGGTAGTAGTTGGCGACCAGCCCGTAGATCAGGATCTGGGTGCCGGTGGTGCCCAGGCCGGCGACGGCCACGACCAGCAGGAGCAGGGCCAGCGGCAGGCTGACGGTGAGCACCACAAACGACGCCGCCCCGATCAGGAAGCAGGTGATGACAACGGGTTTCGGTCCCAGCCGGTCGGCGAAGCGAGAGCCTCCGAGCGCGCCGAGCGCGGCGCCACCGTTGAGCAGGAGCAGGAACGACAGCGAACCCTTGGTGTTGAACGACACTCACGTTGAACATGGCGGCGGGGCTCGGCGTCGTTGACGGTGCGGACGCTGCGGGGACCGGGGGTCGGCCGGCGGGGTGGCGTCAGGTTGAGGACGGCTGGGTTAGGG
>Ga0164241_10001430_pt1 | contig 29523 bp, 24 predicted proteins | sample OricomyardsoilBY_FD_108780 | JGI IMG/M metagenome (GOLD analysis project Ga0164241, IMG submission 108780) | Backyard soil microbial communities from Emeryville, California, USA - Original compost - Back yard soil (BY) | ecosystem: Environmental > Terrestrial > Soil > Unclassified | place: USA... | reverse complement strand
TCGAGAAGGGCGGGGGCGGTGGCGGCGAGTTCGCGCCGGCGAGGTTCGCGCTGGTGAGGTCCGCGCCGTAGAAGTCGGCGTTGCTGAAGTCGCCGTTGCCCATCACGGCCTTCTCGAGCTCGGCGCCGTAGAAGCGGGCGTTCTCGCTGTGGACCGAACGCAGGTTGGCGGAGCTGAGCGTCGCGTCGGTGAAGTCGGCGTCGGTGAGGATCGCGCCCTGCAGGTTCGCGCCGCGCAGCGACGCGCCGGTGAGATCCGCGCTCGTGAGGTCCGCGCCGCGCAGGTCGGCGCGTCGCAGGTCGGCGTCGCGCAGGTCGGCTCCGCGCAGCCGGGCCTTGCGGAAGGTGGAACCGGCCAGGCTCCCGTGGAAGGCGAGCTTCCAGTTCAGGTTCTTCCCAGCACAACGGGTCTTGGCCTTGAGCGCGCAGCCGTTGATCGTCGCGGCCCCGGCGACGGGCGGCGCCGCGGTGAACACGAACGACGTGGCCGCACCGACGAGGAGCATCCGCAGAGATGGCATCCGCGAGTTGTAGAGGATCGCCGACACGAAGGTGTCCGCGCTTCTCGCCGCCGCGAGTCTCGTCGCGGCGATCGTCGCGATCGTCCTCGCCGCTGCCTGAACGGGGGCCTGCCCTCGGTGGGGTCGACGTTCAGGCACTTTCACCCCAGAGTGCCTGAATCGCTGCTAATCCCAGCTAATCCCTGCTAATCCGCCCATCCCACGCCGTCGCGTGACCGCCACAAAAGCCCTGCAAAACCCACTATTCGCCGAATAGCGCGCTTCTGTTTGTGGTCCAGGCGGTCGGGGGTTCGAGTCCCCTCGCTCACCCTCTTCGAAGGCCCTGCATTTGTGGGGCTTTTGTCGTTTTGGGGCGGGGCGATTCGGCGGGATTTCAGGGGACGTGTTCAGGCACTTGTGCCTGGGATTGCGCGGATTAGCCGCGATTAGCTGGGATTCGCGCTTTCTGGGTGGGGGTGTGCCAGGACGCCCCCGAGCGCGCCAGGGTCGCGTTCCCATCCCGGGCGGAACTGCGGTCGTCGCATGCAGGCCAACTAGTGCCCGCGACTACTCGCCTTCGCACCGGTAGAACGTCCGCGCCGTTTCCAGAGGTCAACGACCAGATGTCGGACGTCGTAGCCGTCGTGAGAAAATGATCTCGTGGCTGCTCATGACCTCAAGCTTCCTCGTCCCATCGCTCGCGGCGCCAGCGAGTGCCATGTGCTGAGCTTGCAGCCCGGTACGGGCACGATGGTTGCGGCCTGCGGCATTGCATGCGGAACGTTCTGTGGAGAAGAGAACTTCGAAGCCGATATGCAGAGGTGTCCGGTGCACGTAGAACCCCTTTGCCCCGCCTGCCGCGAGATCGTCGAAGAGTTCGAGCGCACCGGTGAATGGAGCGGTGTAGCACCCGACCCGACGGGGGAGGGTCGGCGTACCGTGTGCCAGGAACCTGGCTGCCCAATGATGATCCTCGTCTGCCCATGCTGGTGCTGGGAGCATCTTGAGGCATGCCCCGACGCTGCTTGCCCGCACGCCGCTCACGTCTGCGAAGAGCCGGGCCACTTCTGCGATGACCACGGCCCGTGAATTGTTCTGAAGCTCCGATGTCATGACGCGTCCTAGCCCTGGTCTGCCTGGTGCTCAGCGCGACCCGTTGAGCAATAGGAGCCAGCGGCGATTGGGTAGAGCGGCCGGCTTGCCGGAAATGGCTCTACAGAACCATGTAGGTTTTCATTTTATGAGCCTCGACCTCGTTGACTTGGATGCAGAAACCCGCACGCACATGCTGGCCGAGCTGGAACGGGACATCCGGGGAGAGACGCTGTACATCAGTAGGTACCTCTCCGAGACGGGACAGGACCGGTATCCTCTCTTGCTTCGGGAGGCGATCGAAAGCGGCGACGACGGTACGCTCGCGTTCGCGCTTGCGTCGGAACCTGGATTGTTCGTCAGCAAGTACGAGAAGCGCAAGCCCAAGGGTGGCTTCACGCTTGCGTCTGTCCCTGTCACCGCTCCTCAGACGCTGGCCGAGGGCGAGTACAACCGCTTTTACCTTCGCGCCATCTGTCTGAGGGCCATTGATTCCGAGTACGACGACATTGAGGTCTACCGCGCACGGGAGTCCCAGAACCCGCGAACGGCATCCCTCGCGATGGTTGGTGCTCGACTGAATGCGGCGTCAGTGCTTGCGGATCTTCGAGCAAACCCCGGGGTCGACACCGCACTCGGGCTGCCGCCGGGACCGAACTCGGGTCTTAGCGGGCGACTGCTCGGTTGAAGTTCTGATGTCCCCGTCAGGGGCTACACCAGAGTGCTGGTGGAGGCCAGGGGCGAGGTAGGGTCGAGAGACAGTGATCGACCGCAGGGTGCACTGTGCGTTCGAGGCGGAAGAAGTGCAGTGAGCGCCTTCACCAGTCGGCCATGACGTGAAGCGCCTGGCCGGTTGGCGTGGACGCCCATTCGCAGAATCGAAGCCGGTATGTTGGCGTATCGCCTAGTGGATGCCACGAGCCGAGATCACAGATCAGCAGCTCGGTGTGTGTCAGCGTTCCGGCCAGATCCGAGTCCCAGGGACTGCCTTCATCTCGGATCGTGGCGTTCCGAAAATAAGGGTTGCGAAGGATAACGCCGGCGACCCAGAGCGATGAGAGATCATCGCTTGCGTCGGGTTCAACGCAAAAGCCCACGACGTCATCGGGCTTCGTATCGTGATCGAGATGCTGCCTCTCGAGTGTTGCCCCGCTACGCGGTCTGAAGCTCAGGTCCCTCGTTATCCCGAAGGTTCGGCAAAGTTCGCGTACCGGCTCGGTGTCTACTGGAACGCCGCCGAGCTGTAGCGAGAGTGCTGCGTGTCGCACGCGTCTCCTGTCGTGGGCGTCAACTTCAAGCTCCATCGTAAGAAAGCCGTTGTCGAACGTGTCTTGGTAGATCGTGTGCTCTGCGTGGTGAATTTGCCCAGCACCGCGGTATCGCTCACGGTGAGATTGAAGAGCAGCGATCAGCGTGCTAGGCCCTATGCCGTGCCAGTTGGTTTCGGCCTGAGCGACACACCAGTGCCCAGCATCTGTGGCCCAGCCGAGCGCAGACAGCTCACCGAGCGCCCACGCAACCTCGTCGAGATCCGCCAAGCGGAGCGGAAGGTGGAGGGTAACGCCAACTCCGGTCGCTGGAACCCAATCGGGGTCGGTGATGTCACGTGCGAAGGTGAACCTCTCGTAGCCCCCGGCGCACGCCACCCACGGAACCTGAAGGCCGTCTGATTGCAGGATATGAGCGCCTGCAGGAGCAATGAAGGCTGCTGGTTTCCGTCGCTTCTCGATCGGGGCGCCGAGCGAAACGAGGCCGTCCCACAAGAGTGCGTCGCGTTTGGCATCGAGCAAGAGACGGAGGCTTGTCGATCCGGCACAGACTGCCTCCACCTCGGTTCCGTCGATGAGCAGCACCGGATGGTCGCGCCTTCCGCCCACGGTCTTGACTGCTGGCCTCGTGAACCCGGACATGCTGATCAGGACCCCGACAACACCGGGCGGAGCGAGGCTCATCCTCGTGACGAGCGAGTGGACGTCATCGATGGTGGCACGGCTACGTCGCCACTTGGCCTCGATGAGGAAGATGCTGCCACCACCGACCGCCACCAAGTCCGTTTGACGAGGCCGTGCCATCCCTGGATTGCGTTCGACGCGGAAATGGGCTCCGCGAAAGGCGCGTTCGACAAGGACCTCAAAGCCCAGCCCGCGTGCTTGCGGATTCGCAACGTCTGTTCTGAGTCGTCTTAGCTCCGTGAGCAGCGGATTCGTACTCATGGTCGGCTGAGGCTACTTCCTCTGCGTATCCGTAGACACACAATGATCGTATCGATGGGTTCGGTGCTCACGTGGTCGAGGGGCATCACAGGCGGAACGTCGGCGCCACGCGTGTCGGGTGGTCTCAGCGAGCTGCTTGAGGTGCACATCGGTAGCGGGCGGCGTCCGAGCGCTACTCGATACTGGCGTCATGTTGGCCACGGAGCACTTCGGTGTGCGGACGGGTTCAGATGACGACTGGTTCGATACGAACCTGAGCCTCGACACCGAACTTTTCGTCGATCCGTTTCTTGTCTTCAAGGAGAACGACGCATTCTGGTCGGATGGTCATGCCCGCGTCATCGAGCACTTCAACCGTGCCTTCCTGCTGATCGCTCAGGGAGGTACCGATCAGAAGTCGCTGGCGTACAAGAAGGCATTGGGCCTCCTGGAGTTTCGCGAGCCGCAGGAACTGTGCCTTGGCTACACGGCACAGGGCACCCGTGGCTCTGGTAGTGGCGGGAAGCTAGGACAGCTCATGGCCCAAGCGATCGAGGCGGCGATCAAGCGTGGGCTCGTGAATCCGAAGCACTTTGAGGAGTTGGGGGTGCTACAAGACGGGATTGGCGCTGATCGAATCTCGGACGCGACCTGCACGATTCTCAAGCCCAAGCTTGTGGAGTACACACGCGCAATTGCCATCCGCCACGGCATCGAACTCGCCCCGCACAAGCTCTACGCGGGCTCGTTCGACCTGCAGCGTCAGCGCTTTGAGCGGCCGACCATTGAGCTGCCCACGAATCCGTCGACCGGTGGGTCGCTGTTGTTCGTGCCGAAGCGGTTCCTTCGCGAACTGCCGCAGCTGAATAAGGACGACTGGTGGGAGTTCTACGAAAGTGAGCGGCTGCGGGACGACTTCAACTATGAGGTCATGGGCCGGGTGGACAAGGGCACGATCGTGGCAACCGCGCGGGCCAACATGGACTCGGTACGCCGATGGACAGAGGACCGCGATGGCCAGCCGGCTGAGCCCTACGACTTTGATCGCGACCCCAAAGGCGTCGTACTGTGGGAGTCGGCGGCCTCGCAGTTCACGAGCGCGAACCCTCTCGCGATTTCGCCGCCGAGCGTGGACGCCGACTTCGATGCGGTGATCGACCTGATCATCGAGCAGTTCCGGCTCTTCATCGAAGAACAACGCGGTTGGTGGTTGCTCTGGGACGGCACCAAAGACAAGCCTGAGGCTGCTCCGCAGTTGGTGTTCTACGGAATTGCGCGGAACTACTGCAAGGCGAACAACATCGTCCTTGACCCTGAGACAGACCTCGGCCGTGGTCCTGTCGATTTCAAGTTCTCCAACGGGTACGTCAACCGCGTCCACCTTGAAGTGAAGAAGCTGCACAACGGCAAGTTCTGGAACGGCCTCGATCTCCAGTTGCCGGCATATATGGCAAGCGACGAAGTGGACAAAGGACGCTTCCTTGCAATCAGGTACCGCGACGGCAAGAAGTGGGACGACCGAGCCGCTCGCCTACCCCGTCGCGTGAAGGAGGCATCGAAGTCGCATGGTCGGACGCTGCGAGCCCACCTCGTCGACGCACGTCTCCAGAAGTCTGCCTCGAAACTCTGATTCGGTAGAGCGAGGTGCGATCCGGCCCCTCGTCTCAGGCGAGCCGTTGCTGCCGCCACCATCTCGCCGCTGTGGTGGCGTGGTGGGCGGGCATCAGGGCCACCCGCTCAAATGCGCGTCGCGGGTTCTCGTCAATCTCCTCGATCACCCGGTCGCGGGTATAGCGGTCGATCAGTTAGTTGAGCGCGCTTAGTGCCCAGATACGGTATGCGCTGCAGGAGCGCCGCGATGTCCTGGTCCACGTCGGGGGCCGCCATGATCTGTCGGATGAGTTGCGCGCTCACCTGCGGCCCGTATGACGGGTGTTGCTGCCAGCGCCCAGCCACATGAAGGCGACGTTGCGGCTCGGCGTAGCGAGCCAATTGGCTTCCCACGACCGTGACGACCTCGCCCTGCGAGTCAGCCACGGATAGAGCCGCCCAGCCTGTCTCGTCGTTGCTCGAGATGACCCTCACCACCACGACGTCATCGTCGAAACGGTTACCGCGATCGGTCTGGCTCACTGGCGCCTCGCCGATTGTCGTCGCGTAGTGCCCTCATCGCAAATGGCTTAACTGGTCGTCTAGTCGTCGTCGGTTGCGCAGCCGAGGCTCACGCCGTCCTCAATCCAAGTCGTTTGAAACGATAGTGACTATGGCTACGGCGTTGTTTGACGACCTCACCCGCACGGACCCCAAGCCAGCCCGGCAGGCGGAATCGAGCTTCGCGTTCTTGAATCGTGTGGACCAGCCGTTCTGGGCGCGGGTCCGAGATGCCCATGAAGACTGGTTTCGCGAGTACACGGGCGACAGACGAGACCTACGCGCGAGGTTCCGTAGCTCCGCTCCCGAGCAGCACTTCGGCGCGTGGTGGGAGCTGTATCTCTTCACGTTGTTCACGCGGCTTGGCTTCGTTGTCGAGACGCACCCGAAACTGGCCGACGTGTCAAGGAGGCCTGACTTCCGGCTCCGCCGCGACGACGATTCCTTCCTCGTGGAGGCGATGTACGTGCAATCGGGTTTGGCTGGCGAGCGTCGCAGTGGCGCTCGTGAAGCGTGGGTCGTGGATCCGATCAACGCTTTAGAACACCCAAACTTCTTCGTAGGGCTCTCGTTTGATCACGCTGGGACAGTTCGCCCTGGGACCGCCGAAGTGGTGGCGGGCATCACCGATTGGCTCGACGGTCTCAATCCCGATCGCGCAGGAGACTACGAGCGCCGGACGTTCACAGCCAAGGATTGGAAGTTCACGCTGACCGCGTTCCCGGTCAAGCCGGAAGCCCGTGCTAGACGACGCGATGGTCTCATCGGGATTCACAGTCCGGTCAGCGGCTGGGTCCAAGACGCCGGGCAACTACGCAAATCTCTGAGGGGCAAGGCTCAGAAGTATGGGACGCCCTCGGAGCCGTTCCTCCTCGCCCCTCTCATGATGTCGGGTTTCGCGGATACCGAAGACGTTGCGGAGGCACTCCTGGGCGACGACGCGGTCAGGATCTCCTTGTCGGAGGCGTACCAGCCCGTCCCGATCCGTAGAGGGAATGGCTTTTGGGTGAGTGAGCACGGTATTCGCGGCACCCGGATATCGGGGCTTCTTGTCGGTAGCGGCCTGCAACCGTGGAGCCTCGTGAGCGTTCTGCCGGCGCTATGGCTCAATCCGTTTGCCACTCACCCGCTACTGGCCTCACTTCCCTTCCAGACGAACAGCTGGGACGCAGAAGGCGTATTCCGGGAGGGGGCACCAAGTGCCCACGCCGCTGACGTACTCGGTCTGCCTGCAGACTGGCCGGGGCCCGAGGCGCCGTTCCCTCGCGTCGACCGCGATGCCTCCGAATCGGCCTCGCGATGAGGCGTACCGTGGCGCGCCGTCGCTCACGCTCTGGCGGTCAGGAAGGTGGTCGGCTCATCCATGAGCGCCTCCTCTGAAGCACTGGGAGCCGCAGCAGACAGCAAGCATCCTGCGGACGGCGTGTCCTTGGTGACCGTTACGGACAGTTACGGGGAGCGCCGCCGTCCCGGTCGTCGACAACGTCGCTGCGTTCGAGCGGAAGGGGTCCTTCTCGGAATGTCTACGCCGGTCGTCGCGATCGGTCGGAGACCATGAGCAGCAGGGCGAGCAGGACGAAGTTGGCCACGATGGACGAGCCACCGTACGACACGAACGGCAGCGTCACGCCGGTCAGCGGGATCGTCTTGGTGACCCCGCCGACGATGACGAAGACCTGGAGCGCGAAGACCGCGGTGAGGCCGGCGGCGAGCAGCTTGCTGAACGAGTCGCGGGCGAGGATCGCCGTCTTGAAGCCGCGCTCGGCGAACAGCAGGTAGACGACGAGCAGTCCGCAGGCGCCGGCCAGCCCGAGCTCGTTGGTGATGACCGAGTAGATGAGGTCGGTCTGCGGCGCCGGGAGAATGATGTCTCCGTTTTCCTGACGCAGGAGAGATTGGCCTATTCCGGTACCGAACAGTCCGCCGTCTGCTTGCGCGAATAGGGATTGAGCGAGCTGAAAGCTCCCGCCGTCCTTGTCGTACAGGGGACCGAAGGGGTTCTCCCACGAGGTGAAACGGTCCTTGACGTGGGCGGTGTGGGAGCCGATGAACCAGGCGCCGAGGCCGAAGAGGGCGAAGCCGATGACCGGGTAGGCGAGGCGGTTGGTCGCGACGTAGAGCACGGCGAGGAACCCGCCGAAGAACATGAGCGAGGTGCCGAGGTCGCGGATGACGAGCAGGAGCATCATCGCCGCGCCGAACACGAGCAGCAGCGGGGCCAGGGCGCGCAGCGGCGGCACGCTGATCCCCAGCACCTGGCGGCCGCCGCGGCTGAGCAGCTCCCGCGTGTCGCGCAGGTAGCTGGCGACGAAGATGATGATCCCGATCTTGGCGAACTCGCCGGGCTGGAACGTGATCGAGCCGATCTGCACGCTGAGGTTGGCGCCGTTGGTCGTCTGGCCGATGCCGGGGAGCAGGGGCATCATCAGCAGCAGCAGGCTGACGAGCGCGATCACGTACCGGTAGCGCTCCAGCACCCGGTAGTCGCGCAGCACCAGGATGGTGGCGATGAACGCGACGATCCCCACGAAGAACCACTTGGCCTGGTCGGCGGCCAGGGTCTGGTCGATCCGGTAGATGAAGACGAGGCCGAAGCAGGCCAGCGTCGCGACGAGCGGGAACAGGTACGGGTCGGCGTGGGGCAGCCGCCAGCGCAGGAACAGGTGCACGACCAGGCAGAGCCCGAGGAAGATGCCCCCGTAGGTCAGCGAGGCGGTCGTCAGGCGGTTGGTGCCCTGCGCGCCGACGAACTCGTCGCGCTGGATGAAGACCGCGGCGAACCCCAGGCTCACGAGCAGCGAGGCCGGGATCAGCGCGAGCAGCTCGCGATTACGAGAGCTCATCGAGCGGTGATGTTCCCCTCCTCGACCTGCCGGACGAGATCGACGCCGTCGTCGCGGCTGCGCAGCTTCTGGTCGAGCAGCTGGGCGCGGCGGCCGGCCGGCAGCTGGTCGGCGTTCACGCCGGTCACGAAGTTCTCCGTGTAGAGCTTCAGGCCGCCCGGCAGCTCGTACGGGAGCCCGCGGTAGAGCGTGACGAAGCCGTTGCTGTCCGTGCCGACGAAGTAGACGGTCTGCGAGGCGAAGTACGCGCCGACGCCCACCGGGAACAGGATCACCAGGAAGACGGCCAGGATGGTGAGCGTCTTGCGCAGCCGGCTCCGCGGCTTGCGGCCGTCTCCGGCCGGGGCGGTCGGCACGCGCGGCTGACGGCGCAGCGCCTCGGCCTCCGCCACCTGCGCCTCGCGCTCGGCCACGGCCCGGCGCACGTCCTCCGCCGCCAGCCCGCCGGGCGCGCCGACGTTGGTGGCCTCCAGGACCTCGGTGGACGGCCCCGTGCCGGGCGGTCCGGCGGGCCCGCCGACCTCCTCGACCAGGAAGAGGACGACCGTGATGTTGTCGCGGCCGCCCGCGGCGTTCGCCGCGTCGACGAGCGCCCGGCCCGCCGACCGCAGGCTCCGGTTGTCGCGCAGGATCTCGGCGACCTGCGCCTCGTGGATCATGGACGTGAGGCCGTCGCTGCACAGCAGGTAGACGTCGCCGGGCTCGGCGCGCCACGTGTGGGTGTCGACCTCGACCTGGGCCTCGGGCCCCAGCGCGCGGGTGATGATCGACCGCTGGGGATGCTCGTCGGCCTCCTCCTGCGTGATCTTGCCCTGGCGCACGAACTCGCCGACCAGCGAGTGGTCCTCGGTGAGCAGCTCGAGCTTCCCGTCGCGCCAGCGGTAGGTCCGGCTGTCGCCGACGTGGGCGACGGTCAGCTCCTCCTCGCCGAGGTAGGCGAGGGTGAACGTGGTGCCCATGCCGGAGAGGTCGGGCTCGTTCTGCGAGCGGCGGTGGATCTCCGCGTTGGCGTCGCGCACCGCGCCCGCGAGGCGCTGCTCGACGCTGCCGGCGCCCGCGGGCAGCCCGCCCTCCAGCACGCTGACGGCGATGCCCGAGGCGACCTCGCCGGCCTGGGCGCCGCCCATGCCGTCGGCGACGGCGAACAGCGGCGAGCGCGCGAAGTACGCGTCCTCGTTCGCCTGCCGGTGCCGGCCGGTGTCGGTGAGCTTGAAATGGTCGGCGACGCGCAGCATCAACTCTCCTGGAACGTGAACTCGCTGTCGCCGATGCGCACGCGATCGCCTTCGTGAAGCGGGGTGGGGCCGCCGAGCAGCTCCTCGTTGAGGTAGGTGCCGTTGGTCGAGCCGAGGTCCTCGAGCACCACCACGCCGCCCTCCAGCACCAGGCGGGCGTGCCGGGATGAGCAGTGCGGGTCCTCCAGGCGGATCTCCGCCTGGTCGCCGCGGCCGATCAGCGCCCCGGGCCCGACGTCGTACTCCATGCCGGGGGTGTGGCCCGGCGCCCGCTCGACCACGAGGCGCGGCTCGCCGCTCCCCGTGCCGGCGACCCGGTGCATGCTCGTGGCCTCGGGCGCGGCGACGGCTCCCGCGGCGACCGGCGCGACCGACGGCTTCTGCTTGCCCCGCAGGGCGCCCGGCACGGCGCGCAGGTCCTTGCCCGCGCTGCGGACCACCCACACGAGGAAGAGGTAGAGGACGACGATGAAGCCGAACTTCAGGGCGACGGAGACGGGATCGAGCATGGCTACTCCGTCTCGAATCGCATGTCGACGGTGCCGAGGTCGATCCGGTCGCCGGAGCGCACGGGCGTCGGCACGTGGGGGCCGGAGACGGGCCGGCCGTTGATCCGCACGCCGTTCGTCGACCCCAGATCGGCCACGGTCCAGCCGCCCGCGCCGTCGGGGCGCAGCTCGGCGTGCTGGCGGGAGATGTTGGGGTCGCCCAGCACGACGTCGCACTCCCGGCTGCGCCCGATGATCGCGCCGGCGTTGGGCACGACCATGCGCTTGCCCTCGGCGAGCAGCAGCGCCCGGCGCGGGGGCACGCCCCGGGCGGCGTGGTCCTCCCGCAGCGGCTCGCGGTGGCGCTCGGCGGAGGAGAAGATCATCGTGTTGCCGGCCTCGGGCGGCGCCTCCACCGGGGCGCGGGGCGCCGGACGCGGCGGGGCCGCGGCGCCGGCGGCGGGCTCGCCCGCCGGGGGCTTGACCATGCGCGTGTGGATGCCGAACTCGCCGAGGCCGAGCCGCTCGTCGGTGTGGAAGGTGATCACGGGACGGGACACCAGCGAGACGCGCTCGCGCCGGGCGTGCTCCAGCAGGTACGCGGACAGCTCCTCGCGCACCTCGTCCTCGACGCCGTCGTAGAGGTCGCGGTCCTCGGGGGACAGCCAGATCTCGTATTCGTTGGGCACATAGGTTCGCGAGACCGACACCGTCCGGTGGTCGTCCATCTCCTTGGCCAGCTTCCGCGCCAGCTCGGCGGGCCGCACCTGGGAGCGGAAGACACGGCCGAACGTCCCCTCGACGAGGCCGGCCAGTTTGGTCTCGAGGTTTCTGAGCACGCTCATGGTTCAAGGGGCCCTGCGGAAAGGGATGCGGGGTTGATGCTACGGAAGCTCCCCCCGGTCAGTCGCCGCCACGCACCGCTCGAGCCCCGACGGCGCCGGCCGCGGCGAGGATCGCCCCGACCACCAGGCCCCGTGGGGCGAGCCCTGCCGAGGGGTCGACCGCCTGCAGGACGGAGGCCGTCGCGGCCGCGAATCCGGCGGCCCACATCGTCGCCGCGACGGCGTCCACCGCCGCGGAGCGACCACGGACGACCCACGGGAGCACCAGCGCCGCGACCGCCCACACCGCGACGATCACCGCCGCGCCGCTCGTCACGAGCGGCACGAGGACGTCGTTCCACGCATCCGTCGCCGAGCCCTCCCACCGGCGGCCGACGTGCACGCCCGGGATCCGCTCGAGGAGGACGTCGCGCCCCAGCAGCGGCTGTGCGAGCAGCGCCCACCAGGCGCCCAGCGCCCCGAGCCCGAGGCGATCCTGGCCCCGGCGGCACTGGCCGGCCACCACCGTCCAGACCGCGCCGATGCCGGCCAGGCCGAGGACGACGGCCACGCCCGGCGCGGACCACAGCCGTCCCCGGCCCGGTAGCAGCACCGTCACGGGGAGCACGGCGGCGGCGACGAGCAGGGCGGTCCCGGGCTGCTCGGTCGCCAGCCACGCGATCACCGACCACGCCGCGGCGAGCCAGCCGAGGCGGGGAAGGACCGCGACCACCGCACCGGCGAGCGCCGCGGCGGCCACCACGGGGACCGGCGCCTGCGGACCGGCGCCCAGCAGCGCGGCCGCGACCAGCGCCGCGGCGCCGACGCCGGCGGCGATCCGGGCCGGCGGCCGGGGGTAGGCGCCGGGCGGCAGCTCGGGATCGTCGTGCTCGTCCTCGGCCCACGAGGCGATCGCGACCGGCGAGATGACGGCGCCCACGCCCGGGTGCGCGGCGGTCCAATCCCCCGCCCGGGCCGCCGCGCGCACCGTGCGGTCGGCGAGCACGTCGACCCGCGCCGGGGCGATCGTCCCCGGCTCGTCGTCCAGCTCGGGCAGCGCGCGCAGGAACGCCTCACGGAGATCCAGCAGGTCGCCGCGGTCCTCGGGCTCGGGCAGCACCGCCCGATCGACGGCCCGGCACAGGGCGGCGGGCAGGTCACGGCGCATGCGGGCCAGCGGCGGGAGGCGCGTGCCGACCTTGCGGGCGGTGGCCGCCGCGCCGGGCTGGCGGACGGGGTTGACGCCCGCCAGCGCCTCGTAGACCACGAGCGCGGCCGCGTAGAGGTCCGCCGCCTCCGTCACCGGGCGGCCGTCGGCCTGCTCCGGCGCCATGTAGGCGAGCGTCCCCACGACGTCGCCGGTCGCGGTGAGCCCGTCGTCGCCCAGCACGCGGGCGATCCCGAAGTCGGTGAGCTTCGCGGCCCGCGCGGGGTGGGGGAGATGCGCGGCAGCCTGGCCGTCCGGCACGATCACGTTCGCGGGCTTCACGTCCCGGTGGATGACGCCCCGCCCGTGGGCGTGCACGAGCGCCTCGCACAGGGCGATCCCCGCCTCGACCGCGTCGCGGTCCGACAGCTCTCCCTCCTCGAGCAGGACGCCCAGCGTCCGCCCCCGCACCAGCTCGGAGACGAGGTAGACCGCGTCGTCGTCCCGCCCCGCCTCGTACAGCGTCACGATCCCGGCGTGCGAGAGGCGCGCCGCAGCGAGCGCCTCGCGCTCGGCCCGCACGCCGGCTCCCGCGCTCTCGACGGGGATCCGCTTGACGGCCACGGCGCGCTCCAGCCGCTCGTCGTGCGCGAGCCAGACCGTGCCGAAGCCTCCCGTGCCGATGCGGCGGACCAGCCGGTAGCGATCCAGGACCATGCCCTCGGCGTTGGGTTCCTGGCGCGGTGATTCGGTCACGGACGGGTCCTGGGCGGTCTCCACCGGTTGCTCTCTTCCCCGCCCCGGACCTGCTCCCTGCTTCCCGGGAAGGGGACTGGCCGATTGGGGCGAAACTTGCAGGGTGACCGCCGTACTGGGTACGGCGGTCATACTGAGCCCCCGCCAGTTCCCGCAAGGAGCGGAGTTTTTTGTCGTTCTTCGACGATGACGATGACGAGCCCACGAGGTCGACCGGTGCGCAACCGCGCCGGCCGTCGTCGGGCGCGCGCGGCCGGTCCGCCGGATACGGCGGAGGCGGAGGTGGGGGGATGGACGCCCACGAGCGCCAGCAGCTGCTCATCCGCCGCGCAGTGGCGGGCGGCATCGGCCTCCTCGTCCTGTTCGTCCTGATCTTCGGCATCAAGAGCTGCCTGGACAGCAGCGCCGAGAGCGCGATGAAGGACTACAACCGCGCCGTGACCGACATCGCCTCGTCCTCCGACGACGAGGTCGCCAAGCCGCTGTTCGAGGCGCTGGCCTCCGGGCAGGACGGCAACCAGCTGCAGGTCAGCCTCAACCAGCTGCGGCTGGTGGCCGACGAGAACGTCGACCGGGCCAAGGGCCTCGACGTCCCCGGGGACATGGAGAAGGCCCAGCAGTACCTGCTGCTCGTCCTCAACCTCCGCGCCGCGGCGGTCTCCAAGATCGCCGCGCTGATCCCGGCTGCCACCGCGACGACGGGGGACCCGACCAAGGCGATCAACCAGATCGCCGGGCAGATGCAGGCGTTCAACGCGTCCGACGTCATCTTCTCCCAGCGCGTGCAGCCCGACATGCAGCAGGCGTTCGACGGGGCGGGCATCGGCGGGCAGGTCATCCCGTCCAGCCGTTTCCTCACCAACTTCGGCTGGCTGACGCCCGCGTTCGTCGCCGAGGCGCTGGGCACCACGCTCACCGCCAGCGAGGACGGATCGACGGGCAAGGCCCCGTCGCCCGGCACGCACGGCCACGGCCTGGACAGCGTGTCGGTCGGTGGCACCACGCTGCAGCCGTCGCCCGAGCCCAACCGGCTTCCGTCCACGCCCCCGATCACCTTCGACGTGAAGTTCTCCAACCAGGGGGAGAACAACGAGACCCGCGTCGCCGTGACGGTCACGATCACCGGCAACGGGGTCAAGACGATCACCGGCCAGGCCGTGGTGGCCACCACGAACGCCGGGACCGCGGCCGAGGCCAGCGTGCCGATCACCACCGCGCCGCCGAAGAACACGCCGGTGAAGATCGAGGTCGAGGTCAAGGCGGTGCCCGGTGAGAAGGACACCTCGAACAACAAGGGCTCCTACGACGCCCTGTTCGAGTAGGGACCGTCCGCGCCGGATCGATACGGTGCAGGCGTGGACGGACTGAGCGGAACCACCGGCATCGTCGCGCTCGCGGGGCTCGGCCTCGCGCTGGTCGCGTTCGTCTGCGCGGTGATCGCCCTGGTGCGCCAGCGGCGCCTCGCCGCCGCCCAGCGGGTGGTGCTCGGCGCACACGGCGAGCGGGACCTCGCCGCGCACGCCGCGGAGCTGCAGGCGGGCTACGCCGCGCTCCACGACTACGTCGAGGACGTCGCCCAGCGCCTGGAGGACCGGCTGCAGGCCAACGAGCGCGGCCTCCACGGTGCGTTCACGCTGCGCGGACTGGTGCGCTACGACGCCTACGACGAGCTCTCCGGGCACCAGTCGACGACGATCGCCCTCCTCGACGGGACGCGCTCGGGCATCGTCCTCAGCTCGATCCACCACCGCGACCAGGCCCGCCTGTACGTGCGGCGCCTGGACCGCGGGACGTGCGACGTGCCGCTGTCGCCGGAGGAGGAGCAGGCCATCGAGCTGGCCGTCTCCAGCGGCAACCCCGGGCTGGCCGACCCGCCGGCCGCGTGAGCGATCAGCACCGGCCATCGCGATGACCACCGTCGCCTACCTGGGCCCTCCCGGCACCTGGTCGCACCTGGCGCTGCTCGCCGATCCGGTCGCGTCCGGCGCCGGCCGCGACGCGCGCGCCACCATCCCCGAGGTGATCGAGGCGGTCGACGAGGGCACCGCCGACTACGCCGTCGTTCCCATCCAGAACTCGATCGAGGGCGGCGTCAACGCCACCATCGACACCCTGCTGCGCCTGCCCGATCTGCGGATCGTCGGGGAGAGCACCGTCGCCGTGCACCACTGCCTGATCGCCGCACCCGGAACCCGCTTCGAGGAGGTGACGGCGGTCGCGTCGCACCCGCAGGCGACCGCGCAGTGCCGGGAGTTCCTGCGCACCGAGCTCCCCGGCGTCCCGGTGCACACCGTGTCGTCCACCGCCCAGGCGATCCGCGAGGCGGTGACCAGCGGCGGCGGCCACGCCGGGCTCGGTCCCGCGGCCGCGGCCGCGCTCTACGGCGGCGAGATCCTGCGCGCCGACGTCGAGGACGAGCCCGGCAACGTGACCCGGTTCGTGTGGCTCGTCCGGGCCCCGGCCGGCGGCCCCGCGGACCCCTGGCCCACCGCGGACGGCCCGCGCTGGCGCACCTCGATCGTGTTCTGGGGCCTGGGCGACGGCACCCCCGGGTGGCTGGTGAACTGCCTGTCGGAGTTCTCCACGCGCGGCCTGAACATGAGCCGGATCGAGTCCCGGCCCCGGCGCGGGCGGCTCGAGCACTACGTGTTCTTCGTCGATCTCGACGCTCCGGGGGACACCCCCGAGATGGTCGAGGCCGTCGCCGCGCTGGACGCTCGCTGCGAGTCCGTGCGGGTGCTCGGCTCCTATCCAGCCGCGTGATCATCGCGAGAACCGCCTCGAAAGCGCTTGACAGCGGGGTACACTGGCGGGCGTCATGGCGTCGCACGCCAAGCCATCAGGCCCATCGGGGTCCGTCACTGGTCTGGCCCAACGGCGGCCCGGACGCGATGGCGGGCGGGTGCTCGTCCTCAACGCGACGTACGAGCCGATCAACGTCTGCACCGTGCGCCGCGCGGTCATCCTGCTCCTGAAGCAGCGGGCGGAGATGGTGGAGGAGGGGCTGTCGGCGCTGCGCTCGGAGCGCGCGTCCGTCGCGCGCCCCGCCGTCATCCGCCTCTCGACCTACGTGCGCCTCCCGCGCGACGCCCACCGCCGCAAGATCACGCGGCGGGCCGTGTTCGCCCGCGACGGCTGGGAGTGCCAGTACTGCGGCTGCCGGTCCCAGCTGACCGTCGACCACGTCATCCCGCGTTCCAAGGGCGGGTCGTCGGAGTGGACGAACATCGTCGCGAGCTGCGCCCCCTGCAACCGCCGCAAGGGGGATCTGCTGCCGCGCCAGGCGAACATGCACCCACGCCGCGAGCCGGTCGTCCCGCACTCCTCGGTCTTCATCCACGTCGCCTCGCCGGTCATCCCGGCGGCGTGGAAGCAATGGTTGCCCGAGGCGGCGTGATCCCGCTCCACCATTGAAGTCAGCGATTCCGTTTCCGCGGGTTGCTACCGTTCTCGATACCAGAGAAAGGAGGTGGTCCGTATCGGAAGTTCCAGTCATTGCGGGACCCTGGAGGTGACCGGCCCCTAAGCCGGTTGGCTGGACCGCTTAGCGGAATCCAAGCCGGGCCACCGTCGGACGTGCAGCCGGACTGGTCCCCCCGGCACCTGCAACTGCCGCCGTCCGATCTCGTTCCAGTCAGTGCAGCAAACGAAGGGCCCCGCCAGTCGGGGCCCTTCGTCGTTCTGCCTCCGTCTCCCTTGGTCCGGAGAAGGGTCGTCTCGGTCACGTGGGGGGATGCCCGCGTCTCGGTGCTTCTCGGCTGGGCAACTCATCTGCCGTCGGCGGACATCTCTCGTGCTGCGCGTCGCCTCCCTTCTATTGCCCCGCCGAGAAGCACCGGGCCACGGGCATGACCGCGATCGCCTGGATTGCCCGTCCGCGCTTCCCGAGCGTTGGCGATCACGCCCGTCGTCCGGCGTTTCCCGCAAGAGCAATCAATGCCACGCCCCACCCAGCACGAGAGACGATCGCCGACCGCAGATGAGTTGCTCTGAAGGGAAATGCCGAACGGCGGGCGCACCCCAGCGCAATAGCCCCGAAACGCACCGAGGCGCGGACAATGTCCGCGCCTCGGGTCCTGCCAGTACTGCCCTGCTTCGACTCAGGCCTCGGGCTCGCCCGCGTCCTCTTCGATCTCCTCGATCACCGGGTCGAGCGCGACGAACGCCTCGCCCTCCTCGACCGGCGCGTCGCCGAGCCCGGCGATCTCCGACATCTCCGCCGGCGGATCGTCGTCGGACGCGATGACCAGCGCGACCGCGCTGACCACGTCGTCGTCCTTCGTGTTCATGACCTTGACGCCTTGGGCGCCCCGGCCGTACCGGTTGATCCCCCGGACCGCGGTGCGCTGCACCATGCCGTCGCGGGAGATGAACACGAGGTCCTGGTGCTCACGGACGACGAGGGCGCCGGCGAGGCCACCCTTCGTCTCGGTGAGCGCGATCGTCTTGACGCCCTTGGCGCCACGGTTCGTCTTGCGGTACTCGCCGACCAGCGTCCGCTTGCCGAAGCCGTTCTCGGTGACCACGAGCAGGTCCATGTCGTCGCGGGCCACGTCGAGGGCGATGACCTCCCCGTCCTTGCCGACGTCCATGCCCCGCACGCCGCTGGTGTCGCGGCCCATCGAGCGGGCGTCGTCCTCGGAGAACCGGACCGTGAGGCCGGCGCGCGAGACCATGATGACCTCGTCGTCCTGGTCGACCCCGCGCACGGCGATGAGCTCGTCGTCGTCGCGGATCTTGATCGCGATGATGCCGTCGGCCTTGATCGGCGTGTTGTAGGCGATCAGCTCGGTCTTCTTCACCGTCCCGCTCCGCGTCGCGAAGATCAGGTACTGCGTCTCCGTGAAGTCGCGGGTGGAGAGCACGGACTGGATGCGCTCGCCCTCGCGCAGCGGCAGGATGTTCACCAGCGCGCGGCCCTTGGCGGTGCGCTGGGCCTCCGGCAGCTCGTAGACCTTCTTGCGGTAGACCTTGCCGCGGTTGGAGAAGAACAGCAGGTAGTCGTGGCTGGAGCAGACGAAGAGGTGCTCGATGAAGTCGCCGTCCTTCATGTCCATCCCGGTGACCCCGCGGCCGCCGCGGTGCTGCTGGCGGTACGTGGCCAGCGGCAGCGACTTGATGTAGCCGGTGTGGGTGATCGTGATGACCATCTGCTGGTCGGCGATCAGGTCCTCGATGTCGATCTCGTCCTCGGAGTCGGTGATGAGCGTGCGTCGCTCGTCGCCGAACCGCTCGAGGATCTCCCCGAGCTCCTCCTTGATGATCCCGTAGACCCGCGACTCGTCGCCGAGGATCGCGCGCAGCTCGGCGATCCGCTCCGTGACGTCCGCGTGCTCCTGGCGGATCGCGTCGGCCTCCAGCGCCGTGAGCTGCGACAGGCGCAGCTGCAGGATGGCCTCGGCCTGGATGACCGAGAGGCCGAACTGCTCGACGAGGCCCGCCCGCGCCGTCTCGCGGTCCTTCGAGGCGCGGATCAGCGCGATCACCGCGTCGAGGTTGTCCTGCGCGATGAGCAGGCCCTCGAGGATGTGCGCGCGGGCCTCCTTCTCGGCCAGCTCGTGCTTCGTCCGGCGCACGATGACCTCGCGCTGGTGCTGGACGTAGTTGTGGATGACCGACTTGAGGTTGAGCGTCCGCGGCACGTTGTCGACGAGCGCGACCATGTTCACGCCGAACGTCGACTGCATCGGGGTGTGCTTGTAGAGCTTGTTGAGCACGACCTCGGGGATCACGTCGCGCTTGAGCTCGATCACGAGCCGCATGCCGCGGCGGTCCGACTGGTCCTCGAGGTTGGAGATCTCGGAGATCTTCTTGTCGCGGACCAGGTCCGCGATCTTCATGATCAGGCCGCCCTCGCCGCCCTTGCGCACCTGGTACGGCAGCTCGGTGACGATGATCGCCTCCTTGCCGCGCCCGATCTCCTCGATGTGGGCGCGCGCCCGGACCCGGACCCGGCCGCGGCCGGTGTCGTAGGCCGCCCGGATGCCCTGTCGGCCGAGGATCACGCCGCCGGTCGGGAAGTCGGGACCCTTGATGTGCTGCATCAGGCCCTCGGCGTCGATCGAGGGATCGTCGATGTAGGCGATCGTCGCCGCGATGACCTCGCCGAGGTTGTGCGGCGGGATGTTCGTCGCCATGCCGACGGCGATGCCGGCGGAGCCGTTGACGAGCAGGTTCGGGAAGCGCGCGGGGAGGACCAGCGGCTCCTGCGTGCGACCGTCGTAGTTCGGCGTGAAGTCGACGGTGTCGGAGTCGAGATCGCGCAGCATCTCCATCGCGATCCGCGACAGGCGGGCCTCGGTGTACCGCATGGCCGCCGGCGGATCGTCGTCGACCGAGCCGAAGTTGCCCTGACCGTCGACCAGCTCGTAGCGCATGGAGAACGGCTGGGCCATGCGCACGAGCGCGTCGTAGATCGAGGAGTCGCCGTGCGGGTGGTAGTTGCCCATCACCTCGCCGACGATGCGCGCGCACTTGGCGTACGGACGCGTCGGGCCGACGCCCAGCTCGGACATGCCGTAGAGGACGCGGCGGTGCACCGGCTTCAGCCCGTCGCGCACGTCGGGCAGCGCCCGACCGACGATGACGGACATGGCGTAGTCGATGTACGCGGAGCGCATCTCGTCTTCGAGTGCGCGCGGCTCGACGTTGCCGCCACCGATCAGATCTGTGGCCATGCGGCGTCACCTTCTCCTGGGATCTCGTGGGTCATGCGGGGTGCGGCGGCCATCACACGTCGAGGTTGCCGACGAGCTTGGCGTTCTCTTCGATGAACAGGCGCCGTGGCTCGACCTGGTCGCCCATCAGCGTGGAGAAGATGAGGTCGGCCGCGGCCGCGTCCTCCAGCGTCACCTGCGCCAGCGTCCGGGTGACCGGGTTCATGGTGGTCTGCCCGAGCTGCTCGGCGTTCATCTCGCCCAGCCCCTTGAAGCGCTGGAGCTTGACGCCCTTCTGGACGAGCGTCATGACGGCGTCGCGCAGGCCCTCGTACGTCGGGGCGTCCTGCTGCAGGTCGCCCAGGCGCACGTCGAACGGAGGCTGCCCGGCGACCGAGGCCAGCTCGGCCCGGACCTTCAGGTAGGACCGGTACTCGGCCGCGTCGAACAGCGCGCGCGGCACGTGGATCGAGCGTGCCAGGCCGGTCTTGGTCTCGATGCCCATGACCTGCAGGCCCATCTCGTCCTGTCCGGTCACCTCGGTGGTGAACGCGACGCCCTCCGCGTTGGCCGTGTTGAGGTGCTTGGCGGCGTCGTCCGCGGAGCGCACGCCCTCCTCGAGGATGCCCGCGTCCTGCAGGAACCCGACGAGGTCGTGCCCGTAGGCCCCGCGCAGCGCGGCGGCCCAGCCCTCGTACTGCTTGAGCAGGCGGGTGTAGCGCTGCCAGCGGGTCTCGGTGAGCTTGAACGCCTTGCCCGCGGAGTCGACGCACTCGATCTTCTCGAGCTTGTCGGCCAGCAGCAGCTCCTCGAGCTCCGATTGCTTCTCGATGTAGCGCTCGGTCGAGCCCTGCTTGATCTTGTAGAGCGGGGGCTTGGCGATGTAGACGTAGCCCGCCTCGATCAGCTCGCGCATCTCGCGGAACAGCAGGGTGAGGATGAGCGTGCGGATGTGGGCGCCGTCGACGTCGGCGTCGGTCATGAGGATGACCTTGTGGTACCGGGCGCTCTCGATGTTGAACTCGTCGCGCACGCCGGTGCCGATCGCGGTGATCAGGGCCTGCACCTCGGTGTTGGCCAGGACCTTGTCGATCCGGGCACGCTCCACGTTGAGGATCTTGCCGCGCAGCGGCAGGACGGCCTGCGTGGAGCGGTCGCGCCCCTGCTTGGCCGAGCCGCCGGCGGAGTCGCCCTCGACGATGAAGATCTCGGCCAGGGACGGATCCTTGATCGCGCAGTCGGCGAGCTTGCCCGGGAGCGTGGAGTTCTCCAGCGCGGACTTGCGCCGGGTGAGGTCGCGCGCCTTGCGGGCCGCCGACCGGGCCTGCGCGGCCTGGACCGCCTTGCGGATGAACGCGCGCGCCTCGGCGGGGTTCTCCTCGAGGAACTCGGAGAGCTTGGCGTTGACGATGCTCTCGACGAACCCGGCCATGCCGGGGTTGCCGAGCTTCGTCTTCGTCTGGCCCTCGAACTGCGGATCGGCGAGCTTCGCGGAGATGACCGCGGTGAGGCCCTCGCGCACGTCCTCGCCGGTCAGCGCCGGGTCCTTCTCCTTCAGCTCGCCCTTCTCACGGGCGTATCGGTTGATCTGCCGCGTCAACGCGGAGCGGAAGCCGGAGAGGTGCGTGCCGCCCTCGTGGGTGTTGATGTTGTTCGCGAACGAGAAGATCGACTCCTGGTACGAGGAGTTCCACTGCATCGCGACCTCGACGTAGCCCTCGTCGGACTCGCCCTCGAAGAACACGACCTTCTTGCCGATCGGCTCCTTGTTCTCGTTGAGGTACGAGACGAAGTCGGCGATGCCGCCGTCGTACTGGAACTCGACGCTCTGTCCGTCGGCGCGCTCGTCGACCAGCGAGATCTTCAGGCCGCGCGTCAGGAACGCCGTCTCGCGCAGGCGCTGCTCGAGGATCGAGTAGTCGAACTCCGTCGTCTCGAAGATGGAGGCGTCGGGCAGGAACGTCGTCGACGTGCCGGTGCCCTCCTCCTCGGTGAGCTCCCGGCCCTCCTCGATGTCCGCCTGCGGGACGCCACGGTTGTACGTCTGGGTGTACAGGTGGCCGTCACGCCGGATCGCGATGCTCAGCTCGTCGCTGAGCGCGTTGACGACCGAGGCGCCGACGCCGTGCAGGCCGCCGGACACCTTGTAGCCGCCGCCGTCGCCGAACTTGCCGCCGGCGTGCAGCACGGTGAGCACGACCTCGACCGCGGACTTCTGCTCCTTGGCCATCTTGGCCACGGGGATGCCGCGCCCGTCGTCGGCGATCGTGATCGAGTTGTCCGGGTGGATCGTGACGGCGACCGTCGAGCAGAAGCCGGCGAGGGCCTCGTCGACGGAGTTGTCCACGATCTCGTAGACGAGGTGGTGCAGACCGCGGACGCCCGTGGATCCGATGTACATCCCTGGGCGCTTGCGCACGGCCTCGAGGCCTTCGAGGACGGTGATGTCCTGGGCGTCGTAGTCGGCCGAGCCCTTCCGGCCGTTGCTGGGGGTGGCGTCGCTGGCCAAGAGTCCTCCGGGAGACGAGAAAAAGCCTCGGTTCCCGGGTCAGGAGACGTCGGTCCGAGGCTGGTCCAACTGGAAGACATAATCATAGCACAGAACCACGTCGGAGCGTCCGCTCAGAGCGTTACGAAAGTCCTGCAAATCTGCGACTTTTACGACACGATTCAGGGGGCCGAGCCACCGTCCCTCGCCCAGCGGCGGGACGTGGCCGCCTGGCACCGCAGCGCGGTGACGCATTCTCGTCCGACGGCGGCGTTCACCTGGGCCGTCAGCTCGTCGGCCATCAGGCTCAGCTCCTGCGCCCAGACCGACGACGAGCAGGCGACGACGAGGGTCCCGCCGTGCTCGGCGGTGGGCGTCGCCTCGGCCGCGATCACCTCGCCCACGGCCTGCGGCCACACCCGCTGCACCTCGGCCAGCACCGTCGCCGGAGCCAGGCGCGCGGTCAGCGCGTCCAGGGCGGTCGCGGCGGGCCGGGGGGCGCGGCGGCTCACCGGTCCACCGCCGGCACGCCCCGGGCGTCGGTGATCGAGATCGACGACCCGGATCCTGCGCCGGCCCCGCCCGGGACCCCCGACTCGACGTGCGGCAGGCCGCCGGACACCTCGATCCGGGTGACGTCGGGACCGTCGGCTCCCGGAACGTGCCCGAGGTCCGTCGTGGTGATGAGGCACTGCCCGACCGCCCGCACGCGGTCCACGAGGAACGCGCGTCGGGTCGCGTCCAGCTCGCTCATCACGTCGTCGAGGAGCAGCAGGGGAGGACGGCCGCGGAGCTCGGCGAGCGCCTCACGCTCGGCGAGCAGCAGGGCGAGCAGGGCGAGCCGCTGCTCGCCCTGAGAGCCGTAGGCCTTCAGCTCCCGGCCGTCACGCAGCAGCGCGAGGTCGTCGCGATGCGGGCCGTGACCGGTGAACCCGCGCTCCAGGTCGCCGTCCACCCGCTCCGCCAGCTCGGCGGCGAACTCCGCGGGCGTCGTCGCCTTCGTCCGGGGGCGGTACCGCAGCTCGACCTCGCCGAGCAGCCCCAGGGCCGCCGCGAGCTCCGCGAAGCGGTCGCGCACGGTGGCCAGGGCCGCCTCGCGGTCGTCGCGCAGGCCCAGCGCCGGACCGGCCAAGGCCGCGTCCCAGGTCGTCAGCTGCTCCCGCGATGCGCGCCCGGCGCGCACCCGGGACAGGAGGGCGTTGCGTTGGGCGAGCGCCTGCCGGTACGTCGCGCGGGTCGCGCCGCGCGCCGGCCAGAGCCCACGCACCAGCTGATCGACGTGCCCCCGCCGTCCGGCCGGCGGGCCCTTGACGAGATCGAGGCGATCGGGGAGGAAGACGCTGACCAACGGGCGCGCATCGACGTCGACCAGGCGCTCCACGGGCGCGCCGTCCGCCGTGAACCGCTTGGGCTCGCCGGGAACGAAGCCCACCGCCAGCGCGTGCTCGTCACCGCGGTCGTCGCGGCAGTCCACCTCGACCCGCGCGGCGCTCGCCCCGAACGCCAGCACCTCGCGCTCGTTCGTCGTCCGGCAGGACCGACCGGTGCAGCCGAAGTAGACGGCCTCCAGCAGGTTGGTCTTGCCGGCGCCGTTGCGGCCGTGGACGACCGTCAGCTCCGGCCCGAGCTCGACCTCCGCGCTCTCGTAGCTGCGGAAGCCGCGCAACCGGACCCGGGTGACGACCATCGACCGGCCAGACCGTCTAGACGTTCAGGCGGATCGGCATGATCAGGTAGACGAACCCGCTGCCGTCGGCGGACTCGATCAGCCCGGGCCGCAGCGGGCTGATGAGCTTGAGGACGAGGTCGCCCGCCTCCACGCTCTCCAGGCCGTCGCGCAGGAACTCGGGGTTGAAGCCGATGTCGAAGGCCTCGCCCGCGAACGGGGTGGGCAGCGACTCCTCGGCCTCGCCGACGTCCGGCGTCTGCGCCGACACCCGCAGCTCCCCCTCCGTGAAGGAGAGCCGCAGCGGCGCGTTCTTCTGGGCCATCAGGCTGATGCGCCGCACGACGTCGGTGAGCTCGCCGGAGGCGAACGTCAGCTCGTGCTCGAACGTCTCCGGCAGCAGCTGGCGGTAGTTGGGGAACTGGCCGTCGATCAGCCGCGACGAGAGGACGATGCCGTTGCACGCGAACACGATCTGGTTCTCGCGCACGGTGGCGGTGACCGTCTCGGCGCCGGCCGCGATCCGGGCCAGCTCCTCCAGCGCGCGGCCCGGGACGTTGGCCTCGAACGACCCTTCGAGCGGCACCTCGAGCGTGGTCTCCTGCACCGACAGGCGGTAGGAGTCCGTCGCGACCATCCGCAGCTCGGTACCGCCAGCCGACACGAGGATGCCGGTGAGGATCGGGCGCGTCTCGTCGCGGGAGGCCGACCGGCGCACCCGACCGATGGTGGCGACGAACGCCGCCGCGGGCACGGTCACGGTCGCGTCGCCCTCGGGGTCGGGCAGCGGCGGGAAGTCCTCGGCGCGCAGGGTCCGCAGGTGGTAGGTCGCGGAGCCGGAGACGATCTCGACGTCCTGGTTGCTGGGGCGCAGCTCGAGCGACGCGTCGGCGCCGGGGAGGGCGCGGGCCACGTCGAGGAGCAGGCGGGCGGGGAGGACGACCGAGCCGGGCGTGGCGATCTCAGCGTTGAGCGGAACGCGCAGCCCGATCTCCATGTCGGTGGCTCGCAGCTCGACACGGCCGTCTGCCGCGACGATCTGCACCCCGGCCAGGGCCTGGACCGCGCTGCGCGTCGACGCGACACGGGAAACCGTCTGGAGCTGGGCGAGAAGCTCCGCGGACGAGGTGGACAACTTCACGATGAATACCTTTGATCAATAGAGGACGTCATAGGGGCTGTCAGACTGTGTTCTGGGCCGGTGTCGCCTGCATCTTGCGGCTTTCCGGAGCACACGCCGACTGTGCTGGACCTGTGCAGTCTGTCAGCCCCGGCGGTCGGCGTCGCGTGCTGCGAGGCGACGAGACAGCTGAAGGGCGATGTCGCTGGCGTCGAGGTCGTCCTGCAGACGGGTCGACGTGCGGCGGCAGGCGTGGAGCACGGTGGTGTGCGCGCGGGCACCGAAGGCGCGGGCGATGGCGGGGAGGCTCTGGTCCGTGTGCTCGCGGGAGAGGTACATGGCGAGCGACCGCGGCCAGGCGATGCGGGCCTCGCGAGACGACGAGCAGAGCTCCTCCGGGGTGATGGAGAACGTCTCGGCGACGAGCTCGATCACGTCCTCGACGGACAGCGGGCGCTGGCCGGCGACGACGCGCTCGGGGTACAGGTCGTCGAGGACGCGCCGGGCAAGGGCCTCGTCGAGGGGGCGGCCGGTGAGGGAGGAGAACGCGACGGTGCGGATGAGCGCGGCCTCGAGGGCGCGCACGTTGGTGGGGACGCGCTCGGCGATGAGGTGCAGGGCGCCGTCCGTGATCCGGAGGTCGTCCAGGGCCGCGCGCTTGCGCAGGACCGCGATGCGCATGGCCGGGTCGGGGGGCGCGATGTCGGCGACGAGGCCGGCCTCGAAGCGCTCGCGGAGCCGCAGCTCGAGGTCGTCCATGTCGCGGGGGAGGCGGTCGGACGTGAGGACGACCTGTGCCCCCGCGTCGCGCAGCGCGTTGAACGTGTGGAAGAACTCCTCCTCGGTGCGGGCCTTGCGCTCGAGGAACTGCACGTCGTCGACGAGCAGGAGGTCGACGCGGCGGTACCGGGACTTGAAGCGGCTGACGCCACCGTCCTTGAGGCAGCCGAGGAAGTCGTTGGTGAAGTGCTCGGCGGTGGCGTAGCGCACGGACATGGTGGGCTCGTGCGCGGTGACGTAGTTGCCGATCGCGTGGAGGAGGTGGCTCTTGCCGACCCCGGGAGGTCCGTAGAGGAAGAGGGGGTTGTAGGCCTGGCCGGGGAGCTCGGCGGCCGCGAGCGCGGCGGCGTGCGCGAAGCGGTTGGCGTCGCCGATGACGAACTGCTCGAACGTGAACTTGGGGTTCAGGCCGGGCCCGGGGTCGTGGGGGACCGGGTCGTCCGTCGGACCGGGCCCGGGATCCCGGCGGTTGGCCGGCGGACCGGGGCGTGCCGCGGTCTCGGTGGGGAGGGCGTCGATCTCGACGGCCCAGTCCTGCTCGGTCGCGGTGCGTGCGGCGCGCACGATGACGGGGAGCAGCCTGCTCTCCACGCGGGGGCGGATGGACTCCGGTGCGCCGACGCACAGCGTGCCCTGGTCGCAGGACAGCGAGCGCAGGGGGGCGATCCACAGGTCGAAGGTCGCGTCGTCCATGGCCGCTCGCAGCACGGACGTGGTGCGGCTCCAGAGCTGGGAATGGTCGATGGTCTGATCCACGGCAGGGGTCGTCGGCTCGGGGTCGAGCGGTCCTTCGAACGGCGAGGAACGGTCCTGGGAGGGGGCCGTGCGCCGAACATAACAAACGGCCGGGGACGCGTCGGCCCGCTGGGCGCCGGTTTGCGCGGTCAGCCCGCAAATCGCGGGAATATAGGTGCGAGAACCGCCCTGTGCGGCTGTGCGTGGCGTGTGCGTAAGACTGTGCACGTGTGCGTAGCGCGCCGGTCGGACGTCACCGTGCGACCGGACCCGGCGCGGCGCGGTACACTGCCCAACCCCGTCGTCCTGAGGAATCTTTGCCATGAAGCGGACCTACCAGCCCAAGAAGCGCAAGCGCGCCCGTACCCACGGTTTCCGTGAGCGCATGGCGACCAAGGGCGGCCGCATGGTCCTGAAGCGCCGTCGCGCCAAGGGCCGCAAGCGTCTCACCGTCTAGTCGTGGCGCCCTCCCCGCGCAGGGCGGCAGGGGCCGGGCCACGGAGTAAGCGCGGGCGGTTGTCCCGCAGCGCCGAGTTCGATCGCGTCTTCCGGCAGGGTCGCTCCCACGCGAACCGCTGGTTGGTCCTCTACGTGTTCCCGCGCGAGGGGGCCGAGACGCTGTCGGTCGAGCCGCGCCTGGGCGTGTCGGTGTCGCGGAAGGTCGGCGGCGCCGTCGACCGGAACCTGGTGAAACGCCTCCTGCGGGAGGCGTTCGTCACCGAGGCGGCGCGTCTTCCCTCGGGGCAGGACGTCGTCGTCGTCGCGCGGCCTCCCGTGAAGGAGCTCGCCGAGCGCGAAGGCCTCGAGGGGATCCGCGGCGCGCTGGCCGAGCTGGTGACGAAGACCGCCGGCGCCGAGCCCGAACCGGACCGATGAGCTTCGCGCGGCGTGTGGCGACCCTGCCGATCACCGCCTACCAGCGGGTGATCTCGCCGGCCCTGCCGCGCCGCTGCAAGTACCACCCGACCTGCTCGGCGTACGCTTCACAGGCGATACGGGAGTACGGCATACTCCGCGGCTCGGTGCTGGGGGCCTGGCGTCTCATGCGCTGCAATCCGTGGAGCCATGGCGGGTTCGATCCCGTGCATGCGCAGTCCCTCTTCGCCCGCCGGTCCCCCGAACAATCTCAGGTGCCATGACGTTCCCGCTCGCCAACATCATCCAGGACACGCTCCAGCCGCTCATCGACGTCTTCGAGAGCGTGCTCGTGTTCTTCCACGACTCGCTCGGGCTGAGCTGGGGCTGGTCGATCATCGCGCTGACGGTCACGGTGCGGACGATCCTCATCCCGCTGACGTACAAGCAGCTGAAGTCGACGCAGTCGCTCCAGGAGCACGCGCCGGAGCTGAAGAAGCTGCAGGAGCGGTACAAGGACGATCCTGAGAAGCGCAATCAGGAGATGATGAAGTTCTACAAGGAGAACAAGGTCAACCCGTTCGGGTCCTGTCTCCCGCTGCTGTTCCAGATGCCGGTCTTCATCTCGCTGTTCTACATGCTGCGGACCGACCTCAAGGAGGAGATCTGTCCGGGGATCAAGCAGTACGCCTCGACCCACGGGCACGACCTCAGCACGTACTCCTGCACGCAGTACGGCAACACGAAGCCGGCGCCCGCCGGCGCTCCGTTCGACGACGGCTTCTTCTTCATCCCGGACATCACGGCGAAGGCCACCGGCGCCGTGCTCGTCGCGCTCATCGTGCTCTACATCGGGTCGCAGCTGGCCTCCTCGATGATCATGAGCGTCACCGCGGATCGCAACCAGCGCCTGCTGATGATGGGCCTGCCGTTCGTCTTCACGATCTTCATCATCAACTTCCCGGCCGGCCTGCTGCTCTACTGGATCACCACGAACATGTGGACGGTCGGGCAGGCCACGATCGTGCGTCGGATGCGGTTGCGGACCATCGCCGAGCAGAAGCAGAAGGAAGACGACGCCTGGGAGGCGGCGGGCGCCGTCGGCATCCGACCATCGGAGCGAGAACCCGAGCCCCAGGAGAAGAAGACCTTCCTGCAGTCGTTCGGCATCGACAAGGAGTCGCTGTCGAGCGCCGCGTCGGCGCGGGAGAAGAAGGTGCAGGGCAAGACGAGCGGCGGCGGGTCCAAGCCCGCGGCCAAGAGCAAGCCGAGTTCGGCCAACGGTGCCCCGGCGGGTCCGCCGCCCAAGCCCCCGCGGCAGAAGAAGAAGCGATCGGGGCGACGTCGATGAGCGAAGAGCAGACCGCGGAGGAGATCGTGGGCGATCTCCTGGAGGAGATCGTCGAGGCGCTCGACCTGGACGCCGAGGTGGCCGTCGAGACCGTCGAGGGCGAGGTGCGCGGCAGCGTCGAGGGCGAGGACGTCGGGCTGTTCATCGGCCGACACGGCTCGACCATCGACGCCGTCCAGCACATCGCCCAACGCGCGCTGATCGCGGCGGAGACCGAGCCGCGTCGCGTCGTGATCGACGCGGCGGGGTACCGGGAGCGCCGCCGCGAGACGCTGGAGCGGCAGGCCGACGAGGCCGCGGATCGCTCGCTGCAGGAGGACCGGCCCGTTCCGCTGGAGCCGATGAGCGCGGCCGAGCGCCGGATCGTCCACGAGTACCTGCGGGATCGCGGGGACGTCGAGACGCACAGCGAGGGCGATGAGCCCGAGCGCCGGCTGGTCGTCTCACCCGCCGACTGAGCCGACCGGCGGCCTCGCGCCGCTGGGCCCGCTCTTCCGGTGTTTCACGTTTTACGTCACGGTGAAACACCACAGCAGGACGAAGGGCCCCGGTCGTCGGGGCCCTTCGTCGTTCTGTCCGGTCTCGTTTGGTGGGTGGAAGGTCTCGTCCTGGCTGCGTGGGGTGGGTGCACGCGGCTCGGTACTT
>Ga0164241_10001429_pt1 | contig 29532 bp, 26 predicted proteins | sample OricomyardsoilBY_FD_108780 | JGI IMG/M metagenome (GOLD analysis project Ga0164241, IMG submission 108780) | Backyard soil microbial communities from Emeryville, California, USA - Original compost - Back yard soil (BY) | ecosystem: Environmental > Terrestrial > Soil > Unclassified | place: USA... | reverse complement strand
TTTGATATACAGAAAAAAGTTTTCGCGCATCATCAGCATAATGAGCATCAATCCAGCAACGAGATTATCAAATTTCTGCTGATGGGGCAAAATATCGCACTTATCTCAGATGCAGGTACGCCCGCCATATCCGATCCGGGTTTCTTCCTGGTGCGCGAGGCTTTGAAGTTTAATATAGCCGTTGAATGCCTGCCCGGTGCCACAGCTTTCGTGCCTGCGTTGGTTAACTCTGGTTTCCCTACAGATAAGTTTTGTTTTGAAGGATTTTTGCCTTTGAAGAAAGGTCGCCAAACGCGCTATAAGTTTTTAGCCGAAGAGGAGCGTACCATCATACTTTATGAGTCGCCGCACCGTTTGTTAAAAACGCTGGATGAGATGACTACTTATTTTGGAGCGGACAGGCAAATATCAGTATCGCGCGAGCTCACCAAGATGTTTGAAGAAACTGTTCGGGGCACGGTTGCTGAAGTTAAAACATACTACGAAACACACCCTATTAAAGGCGAGTTCGTAATATGCGTAGCGGGTAAAAATTAATGCAATGGAAACCTATTTAAAAAGCGCAAGAAAGCAATTTGAATACTATAAGGGTCTTGGCGAAAAAGCAATGATTCAGCTTAATGATGCTGACCTGTTTTGGCAAGCGAATGAGGAATGCAACAGCATAGCCACTATTGTACAGCATATGCATGGCAATATGTTATCCCGCTGGACGGATTTTTTAACCACCGACGGCGAAAAGGAATGGCGCAACCGCGATGCCGAATTTGAACAGGTGTTAAACACCCGCGGGCCGCTGATGCAAAAATGGAATGAGGGCTGGGCATGCCTGTTTAACGCGCTTGATGCCATCAATGAATCTAACTGGAACACCACCATATATATTCGCAACGAGCCGCACAGTGTTGTTGATGCCTTGAACAGGCAGCTGGCGCATTATCCATACCATGTTGGGCAGATGGTAATGATTGCTAAGGAGCGTGCGGGCAATTGGAAAGCGTTAACAATACCCAAAGGCAATTCTCAGGCCTTCAATGCCGAGATGTTCAAAAAACCGACTGATCAATTTAGTAAATGAAGAAAAACATCCTGTTATCCATATTCTCGGGTTTAATGCTTTGGCTGGCCTGGCCGCCTATGCATTACACCACCTTCTTTTTATTTTTCGGGATGGTACCGATGCTGGTAGCGGTAGAGAATATCATCAAGTCGACCGCCACCAAAAAAGGCACTAAGATATTTGAACTTACCTTCCTGGGCTTTTTTATTTGGAACACGCTGAGTATTTACTGGGTGTACAACTCTATAAAGTTTGTGGGAGAGTTAGTGGCTGTCCCAATTTCGCTTATCCCTTACTCGCTTGGTCCGCTGCTTATGGCCTCTGCGTTTTGGCTGTATTACCGCTTCAGGCTGGCTACAAACCGCAACAAAGGCTTAATAGCGCTGGTTTGCTTCTGGGTAGCTTACGAGTACCTACACCAAACCTGGGATCTCGCTTTCCCATGGATGACGCTCGGTAACGGTTTTGCGGTATCGCACCAATGGGTGCAATGGTATGAATACACCGGTGTTTATGGGGGCACCTTATGGATATGGGTAGTAAACATTCTTATATTCCTGATCTATACCGGTTTGTCCGAAGCACAAGTAACGCGAACCCGGCTTAAGTTGTCGGGAGCCCTGGCAGCGGCTTTGATACTGCCGCTTAGCTTCTCGCTGTATAGGTATTATAGCTATAAGGAAGAGTCTGATCCATCCAATATTGTGGTGGTGCAACCCAATATAGATCCTTACTATAAAAGCGGCTATATACCTGCTTATCAGCAAATACAAACGCTGACAAAGCTATCCGATTCATTGGGACAAGTAAACACAGAGTTTTTTATATGGCCCGAAACTGCCATCCCCGAGCCGGGCGGTATTAATGAGGCCCACATCAGAACCAGTCCTGATTTTATCCAGGTTCAGCAGTTTTTGGCCAAGTACCGCAACGGCAATGTTATTACGGGTGCCGAAACCAAAATGTACGTTAACGATAGCAAAACCGATACAGCAAGCCCTACACCGGGCTCGAGTGAGCACATTGAAAACTACAATACGGCAGTAAATATTGAAAACTCCGCGCAGGTGCAGTTCTATCATAAATCAAAACTGGTGCCGGGTGTAGAGGCCCTGCCATTTGGATCGGCCCTGTCGTTTTTAAAGCCTGTTTTTGAGCACATTGGTGGTGCCGTTGGCAGTTACGTGGGGCAGGAGAAAGCCGGCGTATTATACGCCCAAAGCGGTATTGGTGCCGCCCCGGTTATTTGCTATGAATCCATCTGGGGAGAGTGGGTAGCGGGAGCAGTTAAGGATGGTGCCCAGTTCGTTGCTATTATAACTAACGATGGCTGGTGGGAAAACACATCAGGCAAGGACCAGCACCTGGATTACGCCAAACTACGCGCTATTGAAACACGCCGCTGGGTTTGCCGCTCGGCTAATACCGGGATCTCAGCATTTATTAACCAGCGGGGCGATGTGGTGCAGCAAAGCAAATGGTGGTTAAGGGCAGCCCTTAAGCAGGATATTAACCTTAACAGCGACCTTACCTTCTACGTTAAATATGGCGACTACCTACCCAAAACCGGCAGCTTTTTAGCTGTTTTGGGGATATTGTTTGTAGGTAACAAGATCAGGTTTAGGCGTAAAGCGAAGTCGGTTGCTGTATAGGGATAAGCACAAGGATTGTGTTTGCGCGTTTCACAAAATATATGAAACAGATGAAACGAGTGAAACGCTATTTTGTGTATCTGCCTTATTTTTAATGCTTTATATTTTTGTGTGAAACAAAATGAAACGACTTATAAGTCAGGAAATTTAGCTGTGAAATTGCGTCAATTGGTTGATAATCAGTAGTAATATAAAAGTTGAAATCTTGCTTAGCCCAGTTTTTTTTTAAGGTCCGCCTATGCAACGCTGGCTAACGGTCTGACCTTATCATTTTCAAAGGAAATGGTGAAAACGCACCCTTGATCTACCTTGCTGCTCAGGTTGATTTTTCCATGCAGCGCGTTTACCTGTGTTTTTACCATAAATAAACCCACTCCGCTGCCTTCAATGTGTTCATGAAAACGCTTGTACATTACAAATATATCGTTGGCATTTTTAGAAAGGTCTATACCCATCCCATTATCACTGAAGATCAATTTAATACCGGTTGCAACCCTTAAACTACTAATATTAATAACTGCAGGTATTTCTTCCTTACGGTACTTAACGCTATTACTAATCAGGTTAAAAAATATACTACGCAAATATGGTCTCAAAGCCACCATATCTTCTACGGCAGAAAAGTCATAAGTGATATTAATCTTGTTTTCAAACAATAAACCACCTAAACTATCCTTAATTTCATCAACCAGTTCGGCAAAGTTAACGGTCTCGTTTTTCTCGTTAATATCGGTCTTTACTTCCAGTATAATGTTTAGATCTTTAACTATCTTATCTAATTTAATAACAGACTTGTTAATACCATTTTTAAGAAACACCTCCTCTTGTTTGCTTAAGTCAAGATCATTCAAAGCGTTCGAAGCGCCCAGAATACTCGCGATAGGCGCCCTGAAGTTATGAGAAATAATATAACCAAATTGTTCGAGATCTTTATTCCGGGTAACCAGATCATTTACCATTTTAGCTTTTTCCAGTTTTGCAAGTTTCTCTTTTGTAACATCTTTGAAAATTCCGATAATACGCCAAGGTTTTTTTTGTTCGTTTACTTCAAACTGTAATTCTGCAAGGCCGTACCGTAAACTGCCATCGCTACGAATAAAGCGAAATTCAAAATGACGTCGTTTAAGAGATTTAAACGTCCTGTCTGCACCCCGCTTAACAATTAATTTATCACTCGGATGTACGCATCTTAAGAAAGTTTCGGGCGAAGGGGTGGTTGTGTTTTTATCCAGGCCCAAAATATTATACATTTCGTCAGACCAGAAATCTATCTTATGAATCAGGTCTAATTTAAAACTACCTATATGAGCAATTGACTGCGCCTCTTTTAGGCTTGATTCACTTAAAATAAGATTTTGCTCAGCCTGTTTACGTTCTGTTATATCCAGGTGAGATAACACTACCAAATTATCGGCCCCGTCAAATTTCATAGCTCGTAATACAAACCATTGTTGCTTTGCTATTGAATTAATTGGGTACTCTATGCAAAATGACAGTCTCGTTTCATCAAGCACTTCCATAATTCCCTGCATGGCTTTCCTTGCAATTAGATCGCCATTTTCCATTGCCCTGGTACAAACATCAAAGTAATTGTTACCTACCGCGGTTCGCTCTAAAGTTGTATTGCCGTTTTCAACAGCAAATTTATTCCATGAATCATTAACAGCGATTATTTTACCAGACTTATCCATAACAGCGATATGAGAGGTGAGGGAGTTTAAAATACCACGATTAAACACTTCACTTTTATTTAGTAAACTAACCATTTCTTTAAGTTCGGATGCTCTTTTTTCCTTCTCCTTATTTTGATAGGATAGCTCTTCATTCGCAATTACTAATTCTGCGGCCCGTTTTTCCTTTTCATTGTTTTGATATAAAAGTTCAGCGTTGGCAGCAATTAACTCGTTCGCTCTTTTTTCTTTTTCTGAGTTCTGAAAATTTAATTCAACATTGGCTACAAATAATTCGGCTGCACGGTCTTCCTTTTCCTGGTTCTGGTATACCAGTTCATTATCAGCCAGCACAAGCTCATGGGCGCGTTTCTTTTTTTCGCTGCTTTCAAAACGCAACTCCTTACCAGCGATCAGCAGTTCAGCAGCGCGTTTTTCTTTTTCCTCATTTTGGTACAGCAGTTCCTCGTTGGCAATGACAAGTTCATCCGCACGTTTGGCCTTTTCTTCATTTTCAAAATATAGCACCTCATTGGCAATCATTAGTTCGTGCGCGCGCAAATCCTTTTCCTTTCCCTGGAAGAATATTTTTCTGCTGATCAATATTAATAATACGGTAAAGCCCGCCATAGCAATGAACACCACCATAGTGAGCCATTTAACATCATTTACATCTTGTTCATTAAGTTGTATCCTTGATTTTAGCAATTCTGCCTCGTCCTTCTGAATGCTAAGTAAAATGTCTCTGATCCGGCTGTTAAATACTTGTGTCGGGGTGTTACCTGTGGTGGTAATATCAGATGGTGTTGCTCCCTTTATGCCCACTTTTTGAAATGAGTTATCAAGAAATTGCCGCATTGCTATATGAAGTGCTGACAATCGGGTTTGTTGCAAGGTGTTGTCTTTAGTTAAAAAGGTAAGTTGCGCCAGATTTTTATTTATATCGCCTTTAGCCACATAGAGCAATTTCAGGAAGGATGGGTCTCTGGTTAGATCATATGCTTTTAACGAAGTTGCTACCTGATTTTCGTTAGCGAATATTTTGTCGACCTGATTGCGGACCTGCATGCTATGCTGTACCCAGTATTCCGAAGTAATACGGTTCTGACTGCTTTTAAAAACAAAATAGCCTAATAAACCATTACCGCCAAGGGTGATAATGGCTATGAAAAGAAGTTTCCTCTGCATGACTGTTGATAGTGAGATGAGCGGTAGTGCCTTTATAACATATTAATTTTCAGATTGTTTCCTTGCACAGGGCGTTAGCTGATAAATTACGATGCACCGGGTGGTTTTGGCGCTCGTGTTGAAGACGACGCTAAAAGTTGAGCATCAGCAAATTCCTAAACGCTAATTGTACAAAGCCGCCTAATATTGCTCCAAAGTTGTTTCCGGCTTGTCAAAAGGCAATGTCAGGTTTGTGGCGAAAGCAGGGTGCATCACATTGCTTTCCCATTTTAGGAATTACTCCGCCACTTTTTCCTTCACCACAACAAAAACATCCTCGTTGTCCTTACGCATCAGGTATTTTTCGCGGGCAAATTTTTCCAGTTGTTGGGGGTTTGAGGTAAGCTCCTCAAGGTCTTTGCTTACTTTTTCGGTTTCGGTTTTATAAAAATCGCGCTCCTCTTCCAGTTTAGTTACCTGCTGGTGGTATTGGTATTGCGATAGCAGGTCATTTTTATCAAAAAAAGTCATCCATACAACAAAGGCAACCGTTACCAGGAAGAATTTATTTTTAAAAAGATCTATCAGGCGTCTCATTGTAATTGTGTGCTTAATTTCGATATAAAGCTATTTAATAATTTTGATTGCTGCAATATTGGTTTTACTCACATATTAACAGGCGAACTAATGTTAATTCAGAACATCAGGGCAAAACTAAAACGAATAATAACGAAGTTGTCATTTCGAGCGATAGCGAGAAATCTATACAATGCTGAGCCGCAGGACAGGCTTGTGTATAGATCTCTCACTGCGTTCGAGATGACAATACGCTTTGTTGTTTATAAATACCTTCTTTTCAGTACGGCGTAAAACTTGGCGACGGTATCCTGTTTGCTTTCCCAGTTGTTTTTTACAACGTAGTTTTTGGTTAAAAAGCGCTCGGCATCCTCAAAAGAACTCAACCTGTTCAATATCTCAATGGCTTCGCTGTAAGAAAGGCTGTAGCCGTTAAACAGGTCTTTAATATACAGCAGCTTATCATTCAAACTAATGGCATGTTTCAGGTCGCTTACAGGCTGGCCCGCTGGCTCATCTGCAACGCCGCCTTTGTTTAACTGTGCCGACATGCGTTGGTTAACAGTCAGCACATCTTCTTTAAGCTTTTCGCTCTTGTTTTCAAGCTTTTCTGTTAGCTCTTTTAAAGGCTGTTGCGGCCGTTCTGCTACCAGGTCTTCCTTGGTTGGCATATCCCTCGGCGCGGCAAGCATTTCTTCTTCCTCATATTCGGCCGGGGAATCTTCCGGCACCGTTAGCATCTCCTCATCAATTACAGTTTCCACTACGGGTTCATCTTCCATCTCAACTTCTTCCTCGTCCCAATCGGGTATTTCTTCAATATCAAGCTCGTGCCTTATAACTTCCTGTTCATCTCCGGTACCCTGTTCCTCATGTGCCGCAGGCGAGATCTCAAAATTTATTAAGGGTGGTTGCTCTGCAATATCATTGGCGGCCTTTTGCCCTTTTGCAGGTTGGCGCACTACAGGTTCAAAGTATTTTTCTTCAGATTTTACCTCTTCTTTCGCTACCGGTAGGGCAGGCTTAGCTGTAGTTAATTGTAAATTAATTTTGTTAAGAATTTCGGCATGGTCCGCCAAAAAATGCGCATTGGCTACAAAAAGTTCCAGCTCAAGGCTGTTCATATCATCGGGGTTAGCCTCAAGGTATTTGTACTGGTCGTTAAGCTCTTTTAATATTAATCCTATTTTATTAAATATTTCCTTTTGCCTCATAACGTATATTGTGGAAAATGCTATCAAAATTAAGCATTAAATTCTGATATTAGACCCTTACAAACCATTGGAATGCAGCTTAACGAAGAAATTTTTAGCCGGAAGAACGAAGCCGGCGGGGGCATTGAGGTAATATGCGGCTCCATGTTTTCAGGCAAAACAGAAGAGTTGATACGCCGTATAAACCGTGCGCGCTATGCCCGCCTGAGCGTTAAAGTATTTAAGCCACTGATGGATGTGAGGTATGACGAGAATGATGTAGTATCGCACAATGCCGTGGCTGCGGCATCTACCCCCGTTGATAAGCCCGAAAAGATGTTGTTGCTGGTGGGCCATGCCCAGGTGGTTGGTATTGACGAGGCGCAGTTTTTTGATGCCAGCCTGCCTGATGTATGCCTTACCCTGGCCAATAAAGGGGTAAGGGTTATAGTAGCCGGTTTAGATATGGATTTTAAGGGCCGCCCTTTTGGCCCCATGCCCGCGCTGATGGCCATTGCCGAATCTGTAACCAAAGTGCACGCAGTTTGTGTTAAATGCGGCAACCCGGCTTTATACTCCTATCGCCTGGTGCCGGGTAAAGAGCGGGTGCTGCTGGGCGAAAAGGAAAGTTACGAACCGCGCTGCCGTGTTTGCTATAATAGCAAAGGCTAAATTTTAGCATATCCCAAACTTTTTTGCTCCTGAAAGGTTATCCAGTTAATACCGTTGACAACCTGAAGCAAACGCGTATTAGGCTTAACTATGGCGAAGAAAATTTTAGTTATTGAGGATGATAAAGACATCAGAGATTCTATCCAATTAGCGCTGGAAGAGGAAGGTTATGAGGTTACTGCATCCGAAGATTCCAAAATACTTAAATCGTTTAACAAAATAGCGCCGGATATGGTGCTGCTGGATAACTGGCTTACCGAATGGAAAAGCGACGCTAACGGGCAGCAAATAAGCCGTGATTTAAAGAGCAATCCGGCTACCAGCCATATCCCGGTGATCATGATATCAGCCGTAAGTAACATAAAAGAAATTGCCGAGGCGGGCCTTGCCGACGGCTACCTGCATAAACCTTTTGACCTGGAAGAGCTTTTGGCGCTGGTTAAAAAGCACGTTGGCGAGTAGTTAAATCGCCGCCATTTACTTACCACCTATTTACTCACGCTCAGAGGGAGTCCTTCGGACCGACCTCGCTTCGCATTTGGCGGAAAGAGGGTTGGGAATAGTTCGTCATTTTACTCACCCCGACTTTGCTGCGCTCGTCGACCCTCTCTCTCTTCGCCTGCGGCGGAAAGAGGGTTGGAAATAGTTCGTCATTTTACTCACCCCGACTTTTGCTGCGCTCGTCGACCCTCTCTCTTCGCCTGCGGCGGAAAGAGAGTTGGCAAAACTAAAATAAAGAACTCCCCTCTCTCCGGCTGCGCCACAAAGAGGGGCCGGGGTGAGTAAAAAAACGGTTATTTGCTAATAACATTTCATAAAGAGCAAACGTATAACGCTATGGTTAAAAATACAGTAGTTGCGGCCCCGCAAAAGTGGATTTTTTATTTTGCAGACCATGTTTTATGTAAAAAATAGTAAATTTAACAACCCACAATTAATTAAAACTGTTTTTACCCGCCTAAAGCAATGAAAACAAAGCAACATCATTTTGTTGGCAACAGCTGGAAAGATTTTCCTTCTGAGCTGGATGCTCAAAAATGTCAACTGGTTTTGGTATTCGGATCATCGGATATAATAATAAAGCCCGAGATTTATAATCATTTACGGTCGTTATATGCAAAAGCTGATATTGTATTTTCTTCAACGGCCGGAGAAATATTAGACGACGCTGTTTATGACGATAGCGCTGTGGTTACAGCTATTGAGTTTGAAAAAACTACCATACGCTCTGTTAAAACAAACATTAAGCATCATGCCAATAGTTTTGATACCGGCGTGTTTTTAATGGATAAGTTGTCTGCTGATGATTTGAGCTGCGTGTTCATTATATCCGACGGTACTTTTATTAACGGCAGCGAATTAGTTAGTGGCCTAAACAAAGACAATAAGCACCAGGTGCCTATTACCGGTGGTTTAGCCGGCGATGCAGCCCGGTTTGAAAAAACGTATACAGGCATTAACCAGGTGCCGTCGCAGGGCAATATAATTGCTATTGGCTTATATGGTAAAAATATTAAGGTGGGTCATGGCTCTGTTGGCGGTTGGGATGAGTTTGGCCCGGAGCGCACCATTACCAAATCAAGCCAAAATATTTTATTTGAAATTGACGGAGATAATGCGCTGGATCTGTATAAAAAATACCTGGGCGATTATGTAAAGGAACTGCCCGGGTCTGCGTTGCTGTTCCCTTTGTCGTTGCGGATGAACGGCGATGATAAAAATGTGGTGAGAACAATTTTGAGTATTGATGAGGAACAAAAATCAATGACTTTTGCAGGAAATTTACCCGAGGGCAGCAAAGTAAGGCTCATGAAGGCAAATTTTGATAAGATAATAGAGGCATCATCAACAGCGGCAAGCAATGCATTTACAGACATAGAAAACAGCAAACCCGAGCTTGCGCTATTGGTAAGTTGCGTTGGCCGTAAACTGATACTACAGGAAAGAACGGACGAAGAATTGGAAGCCGCGAAAGGAATTTTAGGTGAAAAAGCAACCATAACAGGGTTTTACAGTTATGGGGAGATCTCGCCTTTTAATGAAAGCGTGCAATGCGAACTGCATAACCAAACCATGACAGTTACCACCTTTACCGAAGTATAATACCTGATTAAATTAATATACTGATACCGTTTAATGGAATATCACAGCATTTTAAACAAGCAGATAAAGAAATATTTGCCCGCCCATGATCTGGACAGTGAGGCTATGCAAAAATTCCTGGAAAGCGTTAGCAATTCCTATAACTCGTTTGAAAAGTCAAAAAAGCTATCTGAGCATGCATTTACCGTTAGTGAACGCGAGTACCAGGAGGTTAACAGCTACCTGCTTAAAGAAAACGAGATAAAACAGAAGTCCATATCTGAGATAAAAAAGGCTATAACAGCGCTTACACCTGATGCTATTGCTGCGGTTGACCAATCAGACGATGATCTGATCACTATCATTAAATTTTTGCAGCTACAGATAGAAAAGGCAAAGGAGCTGGAAGCGCAACTGATAGAATCAAAAGAGGTTGCAGAAAAAGCTGCCATGACGAAGGCGCAGTTTCTGTCTACCATGAGTCATGAGATACGCACGCCTATGAACGCGGTAATTGGCTTTACCCATTTGTTGCAGCAACTCAATCCGCGCGAGGATCAGATGGAGTACATTAAGATGCTGAAATTCTCGGCAGAAAATCTTTTAGTGTTGATAAATGACATTTTAGATTTCAGCAAGATCGAGGCCGGAAGGATAGAATTTGAAGAGGCGGATTTTAATTTAAAAGAGCTGATCAGCAACATTAGATTGGCCCTGCTGCAAAAGGCGTCTGAGAAAGATATTCAAATAAAATTATTTATAGATGAAGAATTGCCCGGCGCAATTAAGGGTGATCCGGTAAGGTTGGGGCAGATACTTACCAACCTGATAAGTAATGCTGTTAAATTTACCAAAGCAGGTAAGGTTACCATCACAGCATCAATGGCCAGCAAAACGGATAGCATTACCACCATTGATTTTGAGGTTACCGATACCGGCATTGGAATTGAAGCCGAAAAAATTGACCATATATTTGAAAGCTTTACACAAGCCAGTTCAACAACCACACGAAAATTTGGCGGCACGGGCCTGGGCCTTACTATAACCAGGCGTTTACTGGAGTTAATGGGAAGCGAAATTAAAGTGAAAAGCGAGTTTGGGCGGGGATCTACATTTTACTTTAGCCTGGATATGAAGAACAGCGATAAAAATTTTGCTGTTCATAAAAACAACGAGCATAAAGTTGAAACCAAGAGCCTTAAAGGTGTTAAGTTGCTGATAGCCGAGGACAACCAGATAAACGTTATATTGGCTAAGCAGTACATGAAATTGTGGGACATTGAGTGCGATGTTGCCGAGAATGGCGAAATAGCCCTGATGCTGGTGCAGAACACCGACTATGATATGGTTTTAATGGACCTGCAAATGCCCGAAATGGACGGCTATCAAACTACTACCGCCATAAGGAACCTTCCGGATGAAAAATATAAAAAACTGCCAATAGTTGCCCTTACGGCATCGGCAATGTTAGACATTAAAGACCAGGCTTTTATTGTTGGCATGAACGATTACATAAGCAAGCCCTTTAATCCCGACGAGCTGTTTCGTAAGATAGCACTCTACGCAAGAATAACGGCTATTTAGCTAAGACAAGCTCTTATATTACTTAATATTCTCTTGGTGTCCTCTGAGCATTCCTGGCGTTCTCTGCGTTTAAAGGTTAACACAGAGAACACTAAGAATTTTTCAAAGGGATGACGAAAGGGGTGTTATTTACAACGTAGTCATATCAATAACAAAGCGATATTTAACATCAGCGGCCAACGTCCGCTCATACGCCTCGTTTATCTGATCCATGCTTATCAGTTCAACATCTGATACGATGTTATGCTCTGCACAGTAATCCAGCATTTCCTGGGTTTCTTTTAAACCACCTACCAGTGATCCTACCAGGCTGCGTCTTTCCATTAGCAATGGGAATACTGATACGGGGATGGGCCTTGCCGGCGCGCCAACGCACATCATCACCCCATCAGATTTTAACAGATTAAGGTATTCGTTGTAATCATGATCGGCAGATACGGTATCAATAATAAAGTTGAACGTTTTGGCTACCGATGCCATTTGGCCCTTATCTGTAGTTAAAACAAAATGTTTAGCACCCAGGTTAGCAGCATCCTGCTTTTTACTTTCCGACCGGCTCAACATGGTAACTTCGGCACCAAATGATGCCGCCAGTTTAACCGCCATATGGCCCAACCCGCCCAAACCTACCACGGCCACCTTGTCGCCTGCCTTAACTCCCCAATGCCTCATAGGCGAGTAGGTGGTAATGCCTGCGCATAATAACGGCGCTACGTTGGCTAAGGGCAGCTTGTCTGAAATATTTAAAACAAAGTGTTGTCTTACAACTATATGGCTGCTATAGCCGCCCTTGCTGATAGATTTTTTATCCTGACTAAGGGCATTGTAGGTTTGGGTGTTACCATTTTCGCAATACTGTTCCAGGTCGCTCTCGCAGTTGAAACAATGCATGCACGAGTCGACAAAACAGCCAACACCAACTGTTTGGCCCACCGTAAAACGCGTTACAGCCGCACCTGTACGTGTTACTGTGCCCACAATTTCGTGACCGGGTACAGCAGGGTAAACCGTGCCGCCCCACTCGTTTCGCGCAGTATGAATGTCTGAGTGGCAAACGCCGCAATACAGTATTTTTATTTCCACATCATCAGGTCCGGGTTCGCGGCGTTCAAACGAATATGGAGCAAGGGGTTGATCTGCGGCCTGCGCCGCATAAGCTTTAACAAGTGTCATTTATTGTAATGGTTTTTTTACAAAAATGGCAAACCCGTTTCACATAAACAGATTCGATTACGATAATTATTTAATTAGCGTTGAGTCCTCTTAGCGCTATAAATTTCTCTCCTATCTGTAGCAGCAAACCCCTATCTTCTTTAGCTTCGTCAAAACTTTCTCTTAATAATTGGTTTACGCCTTCATGTCCTAATTTAGAAGCGGTAAGGCGCAGCATTTGAAACGATATGGTCTCGATACTTTCAATATTCTGAAGATAAAATATCAGCGAAAGATCGCAGAATGGTTTTTCGCCCCTGTGAGAATCTATCCCTTCAAACATTTCCTGTAGCAGGGAGATCATACCTACACAACCCGCCTCGTTACGTTCCAGTTGCAGCATTTCGTATATCTCGTTCATCCGGTCTATTTGCTTGCGCACATCATCGCGTAACTCAAGGATAGCCAACTTGAGGTCGCTAAAGTGAGCTTGGCTGGCGAGAGCGGGCAGACTATCAAGCAAGTGCTCTTTTCCGCAGTAAATGCGATCAAGATGGCCGGAGAAAAATTTAAGCAGGGTGTTTTTAGCAGAATCGTTCATTTATACTGTGTTGTACTATAACAGCTCCCTGTAATTTTTGTTTATCAGCCAATGGGTTAAAGCAGGCCGACTTAATTTTTGTTGAAGTTGTAATGTTTGTGAAAAATGTCCCACTAATCTGCAAAACAGCAATTTATAATAGCTTTACACATAATGAACGAAAAGCAGTTTCTACAACTCATCGGTGAACATCAGGGCATTATTCATAAAATATGCCGGTTGTACAGAGACACCACTGTTGATAGGGAGGATCTGTTTCAGGAGATAGTTTTTCAGTTATGGCGCGGCATAAATACATTCAGGGGCGAAGCTAAACCGGGCACATGGATCTATCGCGTAGCGCTTAATACAGCCATCGCAGCTTTCAGGAAAAGGAAACCTGATATTGAATATGCACCACAACTCCCTGATGTTTTGCAGGAAGATGAAAGCGAGGAACTGGCATTGCGACGTGAGCGGTTATTTAGCGCCATAAAACAGCTAAGCGATGGAGAGAAGGCCATTGTAGCTCTTTATCTGGATGATATGGATCACGGGCAGATAGCCGAAATAACCGGTATTACCGAGAATAATGTGGCGGTAAAACTAAATCGTATAAAAGCGAAAATTCAAAAACTTTTAAATATTTAAAAAATGGAACTCGATGATCTGAAAGGTGCCTGGAACAGCACCGTATCACAGCCAAAAACAGAAAATGATCTGCACCTGATGCTGAAAGAAAACAAGCATCCTGTGCTTAAACGCATCAGGAAGCAAATTATAATAGAAACAGCAGGATGGTTTTTGTTTTTGCTCTGTTACTATACTATGTTTGACGGTGATGCCAAACCCTTAATTGCTAATGCGATACTAATAATTGCTGTTTTAGCTGCTTTGCTGCACAATTTAACGGGGTACAGTTTTTCAAAAAACCTTATTGTTGATAAGGATATTAACACAGCCCTGCATACCTGGTTAGCAAAAATGAAACTGCACGCAAGGTTGTCAATATTTTTGCGGGTTATATTCATAGCAGGGTTATTAACCTTTTTTTGTTGGAACGTAAATATTGATGCGCGCAGGTATGTGTTGTTAGGAGCGGGGCTTGTTTTACTGATTGTTCAACTGGTGGTTTTAAATAGAATATGGATGGGCCGGATCAGGTCGCTTCGCAATACGCTCGACAATTTAAGCCGGTAAAAAAAATGCCCTTATAAAGGGGCATTTTTTTAGTAATTGCTAATGTTGGAGTCCATCCATGCGATGCGTTGCGTCATAAAGGCCCTAAAATACTGTACTTCCTTTTCGTAAGTGCCTAACCACACCGCATTTGGCCACACATACTGATCAAGTATGGGCCATTTTTTAAAGTTTTCTGCCGCCGACAGTTTAAGATATTTTTCGTAATAGTCAATATCTTTAAATATCTGCTCAGTAGCTTTCGGCCGTTCTTCGGCCCATTTAGCGCGCCATTTAAAGTTCCATGCCGGGTCCATAGCCAGTCGTATCAGCCATACAGTATTGCGCGAATACCATTCTGTGGGATACTGAGATATTGAGTAATCGCAATTACCACCACTTATATCAAAATCCCAAACAGGCCCCATTCCTAATTTTCCGTTCGCATTTTTATAATAGTAAATGCTGCTAAAATCCCATGAATCCTGATTTTTTATAGTTTCCTCTACCATGTACCACCGCATAAACGATTCGGCATCAATATATTTGGCATAGCCGTTAACCGGATCTTTCCAATCATCAGAATATAATGCCGCCTCGGTTTTGTTCATGTAATCTTTTATATACGCAAGTTGCGCAGGCGTAATATCCTCCGGTTGTTTAATTGCAATCGGCGAGTCTTTTAACGTGGTTTTAAACCAATAGTCTGCATCCAAACGGCTATCCCATTCTACCAAATATCCCCCGGTTATATCAGTTGATCCGGCCTTAAGTTCGGTTATGTTAACCCTGTTTTCGTGTATCTCTACCTGGCTTGTAAGTAAATAATTACCTAAGAACACCCCGTTAAGCACCACCTCAACAAAACGGCTTTGAGGAGCAAAATCAGATTTTATTCGCCTTGCATACTCAAAGGCTATTTTAGTACGCATTAAAGTTTTGTCGTTATAATTCGCCAGCAGCACCCAGTTTTTTGCCGATGGCATCCCAAGCATTGGGGCCTTTGAGTTAAATTTTAAACGATAAGGCTTCTTCAGGAAAGTGGTTTTTAACCAGGTTGAATTGCCACGCCCCTTCATCTGTAAGGGTATATGGGTAACGGGTTGATCATACTCAACATTTGGGTCAATATCAACAGCGCCCTTTACATAAACTTCTTTTGAGACCACCGGCCCATCTGTAGTTATATACAAAATAGGCAAACCTGTAAATACCTTTAATACTACTTTATATGTTTTGGTTAACCCGGTAGCTGATGTAAGCGAATAAGTAACCGGTTGCGAGAAATCTTTTACCGTGACGCCGCTTACTTGTAAAGTATCATTAGCTTTAACAATGGTGCCCGATTTTTTAGTATCAAAAGTAATTACCCATTTATTATTCTGGGTCATTTCTGGCACAATAGCTATTATAGAGTCGCCGGTAATGGTGCAATTTAAATCAGCAGCAATTTTGCCCGCGTTGTTTTTTGCCTCAATTTTAAAAGATGTTAAGCCCGCACTATCAATACCCGTTGGGGTTATCTCCTCGTTCTCGGGGTTATATTTTTTACATCCCCATATGCACATAGTTACTGCGAATAATAGTAACAGTTGTTTTTTCATTGTCTAAATCAATAGTGCGGCAAATATAACTAATTTACTGCGAGGTGATTGAATAACATATTGTAATTTTTTAAACTATAGGTAAAAAAAATCGCCTCCAGGTATTGAAGGCGATTTGCTTTTTTTAACCGATAAAAATTACTTCATCATTTCAATAAAATCATCAAATAAATAGCGGCTGTCATGGGGGCCCGGTGATGATTCAGGATGGTATTGTACCGAGAATGCTTTTTTGCCTTTAACACGTATCCCCTCTATTGATTGATCGTTCAGGTTAACGTGGGTGATCTCTACTTTATCAGACGCTCTTACAGCATCAGGCACCACACCAAAGCCGTGGTTTTGCGATGTTACTTCACAATGGTTAATGATAATGTTTTTAACGGGATGGTTCAATCCGCGGTGACCATTGAACATTTTTTTGGTTGGGATGCCATTGGCAAGCGCCAACAATTGGTGACCTAAACAAATACCGAAAAGCGGTTTGTCGGCATCTAATATTTCTCTTACGGTATCAACCGCGTAAGGCATAGCAGCCGGATCGCCGGGACCGTTTGATATAAAGTAACCGTTAGGCGCAAAGTCTTTTTCCATTTCGCCAAAAGTTGTTTTAGCAGGGTAAACTTTAGCATAAACCTCGCGGCTGTCAAAATTGCGCAGTATGTTCTTTTTAACACCGAGGTCAAGCACCGCAACGCGGTACGGAGCTTTTTCGTCGCCAATGGTATAAGTTTGGGTAGTGCTTACCTTTGATGAAAGTTCAAGGCCATCCATTGAAGGTACTTCGGCCAGTTTAGCCTTTAGTTCTTCAATATCTGATATCTCTGATGAGATGATGGCGTTCATGGCACCTTTATCGCGTATGTGGCGCACTAATTGGCGGGTGTCAATATCAGATATACCTACAATGTTTTGCTCCTGAAAATAATCTTCGATAGATTCATTGGCCTGCTTGCGGCTATAAGCGATGTTGTAGTTTTTGCAAACCAGCCCGGCAATTTGAATATTGCCTGATTCAACCTCCTCATCGGCTATGCCGTAGTTGCCAATATGCGCATTGGTAGTTACCATTATCTGCCCGAAGTAGGACGGATCGGTAAAAACTTCCTGGTAGCCGGTCATGCCGGTATTAAAACATATTTCGCCGGCTGTAGTACCAATTTTGCCTGCGGCTTTTCCATGAAAAACTGTACCATCAGCCAATAATAATACGGCCGGTAATTTGGTGAAATAAGTCATTTTTTAAATAAATTGAATGATTAAAAACGCGGCTTATCCGGTGCGGTGCGCCGTGAAAAAACGATGGGAAAACTATGCGGACAAGTCCCTGATTCACGGTGCAAAAGTAATTATTTATTTCGGAATTCGGATGTTAGATTTCGGATTTTTTGAAGGTTCTATGTTCTTTGTGTAAAATCTCAGCGTCCTTTGCGGTTGACTTTAACACGGAGGATACGAAGAAAGAGCGTAAAGAACACAGAGCGACGCCAGTTAAGACTGAAAAAAAATAAATTAGAAATTGAACATTCGAAATAAAAATATCCGAAATCGAACATCCGAATTCCGAAATAAAAATATCCTAACTTTGCTGACCATAAACACAGCCCATGTCGGTAAATAAAGAAATAAAACGCATCACCACTAACACGCTTCAGGATATGAAGAGCCGTGGCGAAAAGATAAGCATGCTTACCGCTTACGACTACTCCATGGCAACCATTGTTGATGCCGCCGGAACGGACGTGATTTTGGTTGGCGACTCGGCATCAAATGTTATGGCCGGGCACGAAACTACGCTGCCCATAACACTTGATCAGATGATCTATCACGCGTCGTCGGTAGTGCGGGCGGCCAAGCGCGCTTTAATAGTTGTTGATCTGCCTTTTGGTACTTACCAGGGCAACTCAAAAGAGGCGCTGAACTCGGCTATTCGTATAATGAAGGAATCGGGCGCGCATGCCGTTAAACTGGAGGGTGGTGTAGAAATTGCCGAATCAATAACCAGGATACTTACTGCCGGCATACCCGTTATGGGTCACCTGGGTTTAACGCCGCAATCTATTTATAAATTTGGCACTTACACTGTACGCGCTAAAGAAGAAGCAGAAGCCGAAAAATTGAAAAAGGATGCTTTAAAACTGCAGGAACTGGGTTGTTTTGGCATTGTTATAGAGAAAATTCCGGCAGCTTTAGGCAAGGAAGTTACCGAAAGCCTGCACATACCAACCATAGGTATTGGCGCAGGGCAGCATTGCGACGGACAAGTGCTGGTTATACATGATATGTTAGGCTTAAATAAAGGCTTTAAACCCAGGTTTTTACGCCAGTATGCCGATTTGTATGATGTTATGAACAAAGCCATACAAAATTACGTTAGCGATGTAAAGGGGAGTAAGTTCCCTAATGAGAAAGAGCAGTACTAAGCCCCCCTACCCCCTAAGGGGGGAGCTTTGATCGAATCTTTCGGCTTAACTCCGGATAAAAAAATGGCACGATTAGAATTTAAATATACCCCACAAGCAATAACCGACGCTGATGTGCTGTATGAGGATAACCACCTTATAGCAGTTAACAAGCGCGCGGGTGATATTGTGCAGGTTGATGAAACAGGGGATGAGCCGTTGGATGAGAAAGTTAAAAAATACATCGCCCAAAAGTACAATAAACCCAACGGCGCTTTTTTAGGCGTGGTACACCGCCTGGATCGCCCGGTAAGCGGTGTTATTTTATTTGCTAAAACAAGCAAGGCTTTGGAGCGGATAAACAACATGTTTAAAGCCCGCGAAATGCATAAAACGTACTACGCTGTAGTGCGTAAACGCCCTTATCCTGAAAGCGGTACGCTGTTGCATTGGCTGGTAAAAAATCCGCAGAAAAACGTAACCAAGGCGCATGATAAAGAAGTGCAGGGCAGCCAACGTGCCGAGCTGCATTATAAGTTAGTTGGCGAGCTGGATGGTTATTATTTAATAGAGATTGACCCGATAACTGGTCGCCCGCACCAGATAAGGGTGCAGCTTTCAACATTAGGCTGCCCTATAGTAGGCGATAATAAATATGGTTATCCGCGCGGCAGTTTGCGTAAAAGTATTTGCCTGCATGCCCGCCGTTTGCAGTTTAATCACCCGGTTAAAAACGAGCCTGTACTAATAACAGCGCCTGTACCTAAAGATGGTTTTTGGGAAAAGTTTGAGGGGATGATGGGGTAGCATTTTTGTCATTCTGAACGGACTGAAGAATGACAACCTTTAAAGGGCCTTCACCTCTTCCCATATCTTTTCATCCACCAAAACACCTTCTTCTAAACTTTTAGCGCGGGTTTTTAGAGTATTCTCTCCGGGATATAGCACAGGTTCATCAGGTTTTGCGGGAGGACTACTTTTAGTGAAAGTTATAATCTCGTTAACTATGTGCTCAACCTGATCGGTGTTTCCGGGCTTTATTGCTACAAATAACTGCGATACGCCTGCCTCGGTTTTTTCCTCCGTCATGTGTTTTACAGACCTTCCTTCACTTAATGCGCTCACCAACAGATCGAGCATCATAGACAGTCCTGATCCTTTCCAAAAACCGATAGGTAACAACCGAATTGAGGCTGCGACAGCCGCTGAATCGGTAGTAAGAACGCCATCATTATCATATCCCCCCGCAAAGGGCAAAGGCTCGTTTAAACTTTTGTAATGCAAAACTTTGCCGTAAGAATATTGTGATATTGCCATATCCAACACAACGTGGCCTTCTTCCCGTGGTACGGCAATAACCAATGGGTTGTTACCCAATGTGGATGTGGTGCCACCCCAGGGCACGGTGGTTGCTGTGGCGTTAGTTATACATATACCTATAAAACCTGCTTCGGCCGCCTGCCAGCCGTATGATCCTCCGCGCATCCAATGGTTGGTGTTTTTTAACGCTACACAGCCAATTCCGTTTCGTTCTGCCAGTATTATGGCGCGGTCCATACAAAAGCGGGCGTTTATAACGCCTGGTCCAAAATTGCCATCCCATTGTTCAAAAGCGCCAAGAGACTTAACCAGTATTGGAATACCATCCTGATTTATTTCGCCTGCCTTGATTGATTTTACAAATTTTGGAAAACGATTCAACCCATGCGTATAAACGCCATCGCGGCTGTTTTCGGCAAAGGCAAGGGCGCACAGGCTGGCCTTTTCTTCCGGTAAGCCAAGTTTTAGCAAGATCCGTTTTAATTCGGCTTTTAGTTGGTCAAAAGGTATACGCATAAAGCAAATATAGCAGCCTACCTATAGGCAGTTAAAATAATAGTAAATAAAAACAGTTATTATTACCGTCTGTTAACCCACCATTAAATATGGATTTATATTTTTGTTGCATCTGATGAAGAATGTCCCGTTTATATTTATCCTATGCCTGCTTGTGCTAAGCATGTTTTGCAACTCCTGTAAAAAGGTAAACCAAAGTTCAATAGAAAGTTTATTTTCTAAAGGTAGCTGGGAACTTGCGACAGTAATTGTAACTGTTTCGGTAGGTACCAACCGTGAATCAGAAGATACCCTTAATACTACTTGTGATAAGAAACAAATATTTACGTTTAATGCTGATCATACCTGTACCTATACAAACTTCCATTGTAAAGATCAGCCAACGGCTTCCGGCAATTGGTCGCTGTCGCAGGATCAGCTTTACTTAAAATCTGATATTGTTTGCCAGGATACGTTTAAATTGGGCACAGGTAGCTCAAAGCCTTTTGAAAATGCACAGATTGAAACCCTGGGGCAGTACGGTATGGTATTAGTAACCGGCGATATACAAAACTATTCTGCTACGCAGCGCAGAACGGTTAGGCGTTATGGTTTTGTAAGGCAAAAAGTAGGCACCCGATAAAAACAAAGTGTTAAAAATTTATATTTGACAAGTAATCAATCAAATTACCTGTAGTTTTGAAAAAACGAATAGCCATTTTTGCGTCCGGATCTGGGTCAAATGCTCAAAAGATAATGGAGTATTTTAAACGAAGTCCCGACGCCGAGGTTGTACTGATACTCACCAATAATCCGCAGGCATACGTGCTGCAACGAGCGGACAACTTTGAAGTTCCTTCGCACATTTTTACACGGAACGAATTTTACCAAACCGATGAGGTGATAAGAATATTAAAAACCCTCCAGGTTGACCTGATAGTATTAGCGGGTTTTTTATGGCTTGTACCAACATCACTACTAAACGCTTTCCCTAATAAAATAATTAACCTGCACCCAGCACTATTGCCTAAATATGGTGGCAAAGGCATGTACGGCGATAATGTACACAAAGCGATATTAGAAGCTAAGGAGGAAGAATCGGGTATTACCATTCATTTTGTTAACACAGAGTTTGATGAAGGGGAGATCATCCATCAATCGCGCTTTAAAATTGATCCTTCTGATAATTTAGAGATGGTGAAGTTTAAGGGCCAGCAGCTGGAACATCAGCATTTTCCAAGAGTGATAGAAAATCTGCTTAAAAAAATGAAGAGTTGAAGTTAGTGATTAGTTATTTAATGATCAGAGATTAGTATCAATTAGCATGCTTTAGTTCAGCATACGCGCATCTCAAAAAAAATCTTTAAAAAACTAATCAGTATTCGCCAATCTCTAGTCACTAATCCCTACCTTTGCGGCTCAAAATTTCCCATATAAATGAGTCAGCCTGTTACCATAAAAAATGCCTTAATTTCAGTTTATTACAAGGATAATCTGGAGCCAATTATTCTTGAATTAAAACGCCTTGGCGTTAATATTTACTCCACCGGAGGCACCGAAAGTTTTATCCGCAGCCTTGGCGCTGATGTAATAGCGGTTGAGGACCTTACCTCATACCCGTCTATTCTGGGTGGGCGCGTAAAAACGCTGCATCCAAAGGTGTTTGGGGGCATATTGGCCCGTAGAAGTTCAGAGAGCGATCAGCAGCAGATAGCGCAATATGAGATACCTGAGCTGGATTTGGTAATTGTCGACCTGTATCCGTTTGAAGAAACGGTAGAATCAGGCGCTGGGCACGATGATGTTATAGAGAAGATAGATATCGGCGGCATATCGCTTATCCGCGCTGCGGCAAAAAACTTTAAAGATGTTGTTATAGTTGCGTCAAAAGACGACTATGTGGACCTGGATGGATTGCTGAAAACACAAAACGGCGCTACTACTATTGATCAGCGTAAAAGCTTTGCTAAAAAGGCATTCAACATAACTTCAAATTATGATACAGCCATATTCCAGTATTTTAATACAGAAGAGCCGATACCCGTATTTAAGCAGAGCATTTTAACCAGTCAGGTTTTGCGTTACGGCGAAAATCCGCATCAAAAAGGCGTGTTTTACGGTAACCTGGATGCTATGTTCACCAAACTGAACGGCAAAGAGTTATCATACAACAATCTGGTTGATGTTGATGCAGCCGTTGCTTTGATAGATGAATTTACTACCGAGCCAACCATTGCTATATTAAAACACACCAATGCCTGCGGTATTGCCAGCAGGTCTTTTATTAAAGAGGCATGGATGGATGCTTTGGCTTGCGACCCCGTATCGGCTTTCGGTGGCGTTATCATTGCTAACGATGAGATTGATGCTGCTACAGCTACAGAGATAGATAAGATATTTTACGAAGTGTTAATAGCGCCGGCCTATACAGATGATGCCCTGCAAATTTTAACTGCTAAAAAGAACCGGATTGTTTTAATACGCCAGCAGGTTGAGCTTCCCGCCAAGCAATTTAAAACCTTATTGAACGGTGTTATTGAGCAGGACAAAGACAATACGGTTGAAGGGCCCGATGAAATGAAAGTGGTAACCAATGCGCAGCCAACCGCGCAGGAGTTAAAAGATCTTTTCTTTGCCAATAAAGTGGTAAAACACACCAAATCAAACACCATAGTATTTGCCAAAAATAACCAGTTAATGGCGAGCGGGGTAGGGCAAACATCAAGGGTCGACTCATTGAAGCAGGCCGTTATAAAGGCGCGTAGCTTTGGCTTTGACCTTAACGGCGCGGTTATGGCATCTGATGCGTTTTTCCCTTTCCCTGATTGTGTTGAACTGGCCGCCGAAGCCGGTATTACCGCTGTTTTACAACCAGGAGGATCAATAAAAGATCAAGACTCCATAGACATGTGTAACCAAAAAAACATAGCTATGGTTACTACAGGCGTACGCCACTTTAAACATTAAATGCGGCGATTAGTTGATTGGTTGGCCAAGTGAATAGTTGTATATTTTTTATAATAAAAAAACAATTATCAAGTTAACTTAATCAACTTATTACACTAAATTTATAAAATTTGTAAAATATCTGAGGCCACCATAAAATGAGCTTATTTAATTTTTTCACACAAGAAATCGCCATAGATCTGGGTACTGCAAATACCCTTATTATACATAATGATAAAGTTGTTGTTGACGAGCCGTCAATAGTAGCTTTTGATCGATCAACCAATAAAGTAATCGCTATAGGTAGGCAGGCCATGCAGATGGAGGGCAAGACCCACGATAACATACGCACGGTGCGCCCACTTAAAGACGGCGTTATTGCCGACTTTAACGCTGCCGAGCACATGATACGCGGCATGATAAAAATGATAAACCATGGCAAAGGTTGGTTCTTCCCTTCGTTGCGTATGGTTATCTGTATCCCATCCGGTATTACCGAGGTTGAGAAACGTGCCGTGCGCGACTCTGCTGAGATTGCAGGAGCCAAAGAAGTTTACCTGATACATGAGCCAATGGCCGCTGCTGTAGGTATTGGTATTGATGTTGAGGAGCCAATGGGTAATATGATAATTGATATTGGCGGTGGTACTACCGAGATAGCTGTTATAGCTTTGTCGGGTATTGTTTGCGATCAATCAATCCGTGTAGCGGGTGACAACTTTGATTCAGATATTGTACAATACATTCGCCGTCAGCATAACATCATGATTGGCGACCGTACTGCCGAGAAAATTAAGATCGAGGTAGGTTCTGCTTTACCTGAGCTTTCTGATCCACCTGCCGATTTTGCCGTGCAGGGCCGCGACCTGATGACAGGTGTGCCAAAACAGATAATGGTATCGTACACAGAGATAGCACATTGTTTGGATAAATCTATTTCGAAAATAGAAGAAGCGATATTAAAGGCGTTAGAGATCACTCCGCCGGAATTATCAGCCGATATCTATCAAACCGGCATTTATTTAACAGGTGGTGGTGCCTTACTTCGTGGGTTGGACAGGCGCGTATCAGCAAAAACCAAATTGCCGGTACACGTAGCCGAAGATCCGCTGCGCGCAGTTGTTAGAGGCACGGGTACCGCGCTAAAAAATATAGGTAACTTTAAATTCCTGATGCAATAAGTAGAATCAAGAATCAAGAGACAAGAATCAAGAGTATAACTACTAAGGTTCTTGTTTCTTGACTCTTGGCTCTTGAATCTCACTAGCCATGCGTAACCTGTTAATCTTCATCAGCAAGTACAACGCATTTTTCCTTTTCGTTATTTTTGAGATAGCGGCTATCATCATCTATATAAACTATAACTCGTTTCAAAAAGCTACAGTTATTAATAGTACCAATCATATTACCGGCAATTTGTACGCCCGTATTGATGAGTTTAAGGGATATTTAACGCTTAGGGAAGTTAATGATAGCCTTGCAAAAGAGAATGCCAGATTACGGAATCAGCTTAAAACTTCCTTTTATGTTGATACGGTGGCTAAGGGTAAAGTTACAGATACCGTGTACAAGCAACAATACGAGTATATAACAGCTAAGGTTATTAATAACTCTGTTAACCGACCCAATAACATCATTACCATTAATGCAGGATCTGATGCCGGTATTAAAAAGGGTATGGGGGTTATAAACGATAAGGGCGTTGTTGGTAAAGTGTTACTGGTAGGGCCGCATTTTTCTGTTGTACAATCGCTTTTACATAACGAAACTGTTATAAGCGCTATGCTGGCCAATTCGCGGCAAATTGGTACATTCTCATGGGGTGCCGTCCTAAACCCGCACCAAGGCCTGCTATATGACATTCCTAATGATGCTTCACCTAAAATAGGTGAGCAAGTAGTTACTTCAGACCATTCACTTTATCCGGCTGGTGTGCAAATAGGTAGGCTAATTAATCTTCGTGCAAAAAATGCAAGGGGATCGTTTTTAAGTATGGATGTTGCTTTGGCAGTTGACTTTACTAAACTGGAATATGTTTATGTAGTAGTTAATGAGTTTGCAGCAGAACAAACGGGACTGGAGGCTCAGGTGAAAAAAGATGAGTAGGTCCATTTTATACAGTATAATACGGTTTATAGTATTGGTTTTTGTTCAGGTGTTTTTACTTAAGAACATTGCTTTATACAATATATCCACCCCGTACCCTTATATATTGTTTATCCTTTTGCTTCCGTTTGAGATTCCGAACGTGTTATTGTTTTTGCTGGCATTTTTGCTGGGGCTAACAATTGATGCTTTTTATGACACGCCGGGCCTGCATGCAGCAGCCTGCGTACTTTTAGCATTAGTAAGGGTGTTGTTTATAAGCGTAACCGTACAAAAAGAGGGTTTTGATAATGAGCCGGAGCCAACCTTAAGCATAATGGGTTTCAGATGGTTTTTAACATACGCCCTTATACTTACCTTCATACATCATACGTTTCTTTTCTTATTAGAGGCCTTTAGTTTTTCGGAGTTTATTTTTATACTGCAACGGGTTGTAACCAGCTCAATTTTTACGGTATTTTTGATGCTGATCACCGGCCTGTTGTTTTTTAGAAAAAGGGAACGTAAATGAATACTTTTTTTCAGCGACGTTACGTTATCGCAGGGGTTTTTATTACCCTCATTATAATTTTGCTGGCCCGTTTATTTTACATGCAGGTAATTGACGACCGGTACCTTAAGATTGCTAATCGCAACGTTATATGGCAGTCTGTGCTTTACCCCGCTCGCGGCCCTATTTATGACAGGAACAATAAAATTTTAGTACAGAATAAATTGGTTTACGATGTTTCGGTTGTTCCGCGGAAAGTGAAGTCTTTTGATACCGTTGAACTTTGCAGGCTTTTAGAGATTACCCGCGAAAGCTTTGACCAGCGTATGGCAAAAGCCATTAAATACTCGCGTGCTTTGCCTTCTAAGTTTGATAAGCAGATCTCACCCGAACTTTACGCCTCATTGCAGGAACGCATGTCTGAGTTCCCGGGGTTTTTCGTGGAGCCCCATCCTGTTCGTATATATCCTGATTCAACAGCGGCGCAGTTTTTAGGCTACATAGGCGAAGCAGGCGAAAAAGTAATTAAAGAATCGGGTGGTTATTACAGGCCAGGCGACTATGTAGGCATAACAGGGGTAGAAAAGGCTTATGAAAGCATTTTGCGCGGACAGCGCGGTGTAAGGAACGTAATTGTTGACTCGCGAGGTATAGAGCGTGAGTCGTATGCAAACGGCTTGTTCGATACGGTTGCGGTATCGGGCGAAAAGGTGGTATCGTCTCTGGATATCAGGATCCAGAAATTGGGCGAAAAATTAATGCATAATAAGGTGGGCAGTATAGTTGCTATAGAACCCTCTACCGGCGAGGTGTTGTGTTTTGTTAGCAGCCCTACTTATGATCCTAATCTGATGGTGGTGGGCCCCGATAGGGGTAAGCGTTATAACGAACTGAACAGAGATCCATATAAACCATTTGTGATACGGCCCATTATGGCTACGTACATGCCGGGATCATCGTTTAAGCCGCTGAGCGCACTTGTGGCTTTGCAGGAGGGTATTATAACGCAGCAAACCACTTACACTTGTACAGGTTCATATTTGCCAAACAGGGGCAAGCCAAAGTGTACCCACGTACACGGCGTAGTTAATTTAAGTAGTGCCATTGCTCAGTCATGCAATGGCTATTTCGCAATGGTGTTTGAAAAACTGATTAACAAGGCGGGAGCAAGAGCCACTGCCGCAAGCTTTACCGACTGGCGCTCAAGAGTGACAAGGTTCGGTCTGGCGCAACGACTGGACATTGATATGGCAGGTGAGGTAAAAGGCAAACTCTTTACATCTGAGCAATACGACAAAGTATACAAAAAAGGTGGGTGGCGCTCAAAAACCGTTATTTCATTAGCTATAGGGCAAAGTGAGGTAGAAGCCACACCGCTGCAATTAGCAAATATTGAATGTATTATTGCCAACAAAGGATATTATTACTTGCCGCACCTGGTAAAATCTGTCGGTAACAAGCCGGTTATTAAGCGCGAATACACTGTGCGGCATGATGCTGGTATTGACGCAAAGTATTTTGAACAGGTTATTGATGGTATGGAGAATGTGGTTCAACAGGGAACTGCGTACGGGTCAAGAATACCGGGTATAAATATGGTGGGTAAAACAGGAACGGTGCAAAATAGCCGCGGCGCTAACCATTCGGTTTTTGTAGCCTATGCGCCGCGCGAAAACCCTAAAATAGCGATTGCCGTGGTGGTTGAAAACTCCGGCGACGGCGGTACATGGGCCGCACCTATTGCCAGTTTTGTTGTGGAGAAGTATTTGCGCGATACCATATTGCCGCGTCCATCAATACGGCCGGAATACTATATGAATTATAATTTACTTCCCCCACTCAAGCAAAAGAAAAAGCCAACGGCTGTCGACAGCGCAAAGATAGGAGCGGCAGCAACGCCTTTGAAATCAGCAGCCGTGGAGCGGAAGACGGGTAAAAGTGTTGTTGCCAACGTTGTAAACAAAACACCGGGAAGATGAACCATAATAACCAAAGGAGCTTCTTTTTTAATGTGGACTGGCTTACTGTATTTGTATACCTTGCCTTGTGTACAATAGGTTTGTTAAGTATCCATTCAGCTGTGTTTGATCCCGATCATCCTGGACTTATTGACTTGGGTACTAACTACGGCAAGCAGTCTATTTTCATAATAGTATCGCTTATTATGGGGGTATTTATTTTGCTGCTGGAAGGTCGTTTTCTTTCGGCGCTGTCGCCTGCTATGTATGTTGTAACCATCTTACTGCTTATACTGGTGTTAGTAGTTGGGCGCAACGTAGGCGGCAATCAGGCCTGGATACCAATTGGGGGAGGTTTTCGGCTACAACCCTCGGAGTTTGCCAAATTTGCTACCTGTTTAATGTTGGCACGTTACTTAAGCGGTGTAAATATTAAGCTAACCGAGGTAAGCTCATTCGCTGTGGCGGCGGCTATAATTTTTGTGCCGATGGGGCTTATAATTTTACAACCTGATGCCGGGTCAACCCTGGTTTTCAGCTCGCTGTTGTTTGTTTTATACCGCGAGGGGTTGTCGCCTTACTTTTTGATATTGGAGGGGTTGTTTATTACGCTGTTTGTAGTAACTATTAAGTATGACGCCCTAATGTGGGTAATAGTTGGCATAATTGCCCTTGCTATCCTGTTGATCCTGCTTTTTAAGCGGAGCAAAAAAATGGTGGTAACCTTATTAACAGGGGCCGTAATATGCATAGCCTTCACATTTAGTATTCAGTTTCTTTATAAAAATGTTTTACAACCTCATCAAAAAGCACGTATTGACATTGTTTTAGGCATCATCAACGATCCACGCGGCAAGGGGTACAATGTAAACCAGTCAAAAATAGCTATTGGCTCGGGCAAAATGTGGGGCAAGGGCTATATGGAAGGTACGCAAACCAAATACTCGTTTGTACCCGAGCAAAGCACCGATTTTATTTTTTGCACCGTGGGCGAAGAATTTGGCTTTGCAGGCTCAATAGTTGTACTGGGGCTTTATATGTTGCTGGTGTTGCGTATTATCCTTATCGCGGAGCGACAGCGATCGCCGTTTTCGCGCATTTATGCCTATGGGGTGGCTTCCATAATTTTCTTCCACGTATTTATCAATATCGGCATGACGATTGGTATTGTGCCGTCAATAGGCATACCATTGCCCTTTATAAGCTATGGGGGCTCTTCACTCATCGGCTTTACCATAATGTTGTTCGTGCTGTTGAAGCTCGACTCTAACCGGATGGGCATTATCTAAAACCCGGAAAACCGGGTGATCCAAAAAATAAGCGTTACCAAAAAATTAAAACTGTAATTAATTGAATATTAATCATTTAACTATTTTGCCTGCAACGACTTATCCGTCAGGTAAGTTAGCTGTAAATTGATTGTAAGGGCCTGATTATGAGTGTGCTGTAAACGTTGAATATTGGTGATTTTTTGGCGTTTTTTGGATCACTTTGGATCACCCCGGATCACCCTCGGATCATTGACCCGTCCTAAAAAAAGTTTACACTTTTGGTTGTTAATACTGGACCCGATTTACACTTTTAATTTAGTACTGAAATAGGTTTACACAATTATACATTCATAGCTACCTCCATTTCTCTGAC